>Ga0335080_10004563_pt1 | contig 14104 bp, 14 predicted proteins | sample Lox_Sample_34_FD_206720 | JGI IMG/M metagenome (GOLD analysis project Ga0335080, IMG submission 206720) | Soil microbial communities from Loxahatchee National Wildlife Refuge, Florida, United States - Lox_Sample_3.4 | ecosystem: Environmental > Terrestrial > Soil > Wetlands | place: USA... | reverse complement strand
GCGGGGTGAACGCCGCAGGGACGTGCTCCACGACTTCCTCGACGAACTCCGCGAGCAGCTTCCGGAGCGCCTTGCAACACGCCAGGGGGAGCTCGGCGCCCTCGTCCAGGATCCGGCAGAGCTTGGCCGCGAGCCGCGGATCGGTCGAGTCCTGGCGCACCAGGTCACACAGGCCTGCGCCGTGACCTCCACGGTAAAGGTGGTCGAGACGGTGGTCGAGTTCCCGGCGAGATCGGTCGCCGTCGCGGTGAAGGTGTGTGACCCGAGCCCGAAGCCGCTCGCCGGCCCGTTCACGTCCGCGCAGGTGTTCGAGGCCAGTCCGGAGAGTGCATCGGTCGCGGTGCAGGTGATCGCCACCGTGTCGCCGACCCCGTAAGTCGCGGCGTTCCCGGTCCAGGTCACCACCGGAGGCGTCTTGTCGATCCGCACGGCGAGGTGCTTGTCCGCCTCGACGTTCCCGGCGTTGTCCACGGCGTGGAAGGTGAGGTTGGTGATCCCCTCGACGGCGAAGAAGACACTGACCGGGTTCGCCGGCACCGTGGTCGCAGCAACCGGCTGCGCGCCGGTCGCGGAGAGGTCGATCTCCCGTTGGGCGGAGGCGCCCCGGTCGCGGTGGTCACCGGCGCGGTGGTGTCGCTCGGAGCTGCGGCCTGCCCCGGGACGCAGGCGTTGTCGGCGTTGGACCAGTAGGGGGCGACCCCGAAGACGGTCCCGTCCGCGGCGGTGAGGTCGACCTCGCTCAGCCCCATGTCCTGACAGATGTCCGCGGCCTCGCCCTTCTTGAAGAGCGACAGCACCTTGGTGATGTCGAAGCCTCCCTTGCTGGTTCCGCTGGAGAAGTCGATCCAGGTGACCGGACCCGGGCTGCCCTGACACGGGTAGAGGAACCCCCCGGTGGTGGCGCTCCCCTCGAAGTGCAACCCGGGCACGCCATACTGGCGGAGCTTGTCGAAGTACGTCGTGGCGACGACGTCCTTCAGCGCCTTGTCGATGTCCGCCCTCTGCAGGCTTCCGGGGAGCGAGTCCCAGTTCTCGCCCCAGTAGACGTTGAAGATTCCGAGCCCCGACAGGTACGCGAGCGGGATCCCCATCTCGAGGTCGAGCGGGACGTCGTTGGTCGGCGCCGGACAGGTCGTCTGAGGCGTCTGGGCGCCGGTGGTCTGGCCGATCGATCCGTCGGAGGGGCTCCCCGGGGGCGAGCAGGCGACGAGCAACACGATGGCAACGACCCCTCCGGGAAGAAGTGGGCCTCGACGGTCGCGGCGCATGTTGGCGCCTCCACGCGAGCCCCCGTACAGGCTGCACTCACCCGACGACGCTGCCCCCCGGGCTCACTCGTGCACGGACTGGAGCGCACCCGCCGAGGGCGCGATTTCGTCGCCCGGGCAGTGGGTCACACCCCACCCCGCCGGCGCTCACGCGCGCTCTGCCCGACGAAGGCCGGCCTCGGCAGCGGGCACGCCTTCAGGCTCAGGACGATCTGCGGCCGTGGCGGTCGCGCCATGAGACAGCGGAAGCAGGCGCTGGCGCGGACGGTTCCGTCGGGTTGGCGAAACGCCCTGTCGCGGTGGCCGGGCCTACTGCAGGCGTGCGGCGGTTTCCGTGCCGCAGGCGGTGCTCACCTGGGTTCCGACAGGATTGAGGACCGAGATCGAGATGGTGCTGGTGAAGCTCTTGCCGTCCGCGCCCAGAGTGATCGTCCGTTGCACCCGATTCGAGCCTGCAACGCTGCCGTCCGAATTGAAGCGGAAGAACTGGAACACGCTCCCATACGTTCCACCGCCCTGACTCTGCCAGGTCCCGAACGCCGGGCCGTGGGTCGTCGGCGGTTGACTGTCCGTGTCGCTCACCGTGCCGCCATCGTGGAACAGATTCAGCGCTTGAAACTGGCGCGTGGTCGTGCCCTGGCAGTCGGTGATGGTCACCGCGGAGCTCCACACCCCCTCGATGGGGTCGCGGGTCTCCGTTTGGGCGCTTGCCGTCGAGGCGTTGCAGGCCTGCCCTAGCAGCCCAGCCACTGCGCTGGCCACGGCCAGCACTCCCGCACTCTTTAGGACTCTCTTCACCATGGTTCCTCCGAGCAACGCACGATCGCCGTGCGCGACGGCTAGCCTCTGGGCTCGGAGCGTGAAGAGTCCTTAGTATTCGGGTGAAAAATCCTGAAAGATCCTGAGAGAGGTCATGCCAGGGAAGGAGCGGCTTCGGGAGTTCGGGGATTTTCGCGTCGACGTTGCGTTGCGACGGCTCTATCGCCGCGACGGCGAATGGGTGCGGCTGACGCCCCGAGTGTTCGACACCCTGCTGTACCTCCTCGAGCATCGCGACCGGCTGCTCGACAAGGAAGAGCTGCTGGCGGCGATCTGGCCCGGCCGCGTGGTCGAGGAGAACAACCTGACCCAGGCCATCTCCGCCTTGCGTCGGGCGCTCGGCGATCACGACGGGGAGCAGATCCTGACCGTGCCGGGGCGCGGCTATCGCTTCGTCGCGCTGAGCGAGTCGCGCCCGCGTGTGGTTCTCGCCTCCGCCGGCTCCGCTCGCCCCTCCGTCGACCACGGGGCCAATGTCCTGGCGCTGCCAGTGGCCACGCGTGGTGACGTGGATCGTACGATGCGACCACCCGAGGCCAGCGACGAGACCACACCGATTGCGAGCCTCGCGGTGCTGCCCTTCAAGCCGCTCGTGGACGATCAGCGCGACGACGTCCTGCTCCTGGGGATGACCGAGCTGCTGATCAATCGGCTCAGCGCCGGAGGCGAGTTGGCGGTGCGTCCACTGGGCGTCGTGCGCCGTTACGCGAGCCCCCGACAGGATCCGCTGGTCGCTGGTCGCCAGCTCGGTGTCGAGGCAGTCCTGGACGGCGGGGTCCTGCGCGCCGGCAAACGGATGCGGGTCACCACCCGCCTGCTCCGCGTCGCCGATGGAGTGGCGCTGTGGGCCGACCGGTTCGACGAGAGCTTCGCCGACGTCTTCGCCGTTCAGGACGCCATCACCGAGAGAGTGGCGCGGGCGCTTGCGCTCCAGCTCTCCGGAGAGACGCTGAAGCGCCTGAAGCAGAGGCATACCGAAAACGTCGATGCTTACCAGCTCTACCTCGCTGGACGGCACCATGTCGGCAAGCTCACCGTGGATGGCCTGTTCCGGGCCATTGCCTTGTTCGAACGGGCCATCGCGCTCGACCCGGGCTATGCGCTCGCCCATGCTGGCCTCGCCGACGCTTACCGGCGACTGCCGATCGCATGCGACCTTCGACCGCAGGAGAACTTCCCGAAGGCGGCAGGAGCAGCAACCTCAGCTCTGGCGCTCGACCCGGGTCAGGCCGAGGCCCAGACGGTGCTTGGTTTCGTCCGATTCTGGTACGACTGGGACTGGGTCGAAGCGGAGCGCGCGTTCGTCCGCGCAATCGAGCTCAATCCGAACGCCGCCGAGCCTCACCTCGGGTATTCCCATCTGCTCTCGAACCTCGGCCGCCACGAGCGGGCGCTGGCGGAGATCCGCCGCGCGCGAGAGCTCGAGCCGTTGTCGCTGATCGCCAATACTCTGGAAGCGTCCTTCCTCTCGCTGGCAGACCGCGACGACGAGGCCCTTGCACGCCTGGGCCGGGTCTTCGACGTCGACGCGAATTTCTGGGTTGCTCGGCTCCACGCCGGAGGAATCGCCCTGAAGCAGGGCCGCCTCGAGGATGCGATTGCTGACCTGCGCGTCGCTCGCGAACAATCGGGCGAGGTGCCGCACGTCATCTCGGCGCTCGCTTACGCGCAGGCTGCTGCCGGCGACCACGCGGTTGCGCGCGAGGCCCTGGCCGAGTTGCGGGCCATGGCCTCCCGGCGCCATGTACCAGCGTCCAACTTTGCACTCATTCATTGTGCGCTGGTCGAGACCGGGCCGGCACTGGACTGGCTCGAGCGTGCTCACCAGATGCGCGATCTGCGGGTGACGTTCCTGAAGATCGACTGGCGCTGGCGACCGCTCTACTCGCAGCCGCGCTTCGTTCGCCTGCAGCGACTCATGCAGCTCGCCGATGTGGACTGAATGCGCCCGGGCGCCCAGGTCCGGACGCACCATTCTTCAGCGCACCAGCATCGCCACTGCCCGGTCGCCGCCGCTGTCGCGAGACTCTCCCGGCAGATCAGCGACTCGCGCTACTTGCCGCCGAGCTCACTTCGACGACCGTCCCGTGGCCCCAAGAATTCCTCTGAGGATCGCCAGGGGACTCGGCGGGCAGCCGGGAACCGTGATGTCCACCGGAATCACCTTGCTCACGCTCCCGCGACTCGCATAGCTCTCTCCGAAGATTCCTCCGCACGTCCCGCAGTCTCCCACGGCGACGACGAGCTTCGGGTCCGGCGTCGCGTCGTAGGTCCGGAGCAACGCCTCCTCCATGTTCACCGACACGGGTCCGGTGACCAGAAGGACGTCCGCGTGGCGTGGGCTGGCCACGAAACGGATCCCCGCTCCTTCGAGGTTGTAGTACGGGTTGTTGAGAGCGTGGATCTCCAGCTCGCACCCGTTGCAGGAGCCGGCGTCGACGTGCCGCAGGCAGAGCGCCCGACCGAGCACGGCCAGGAGCGAGGCCTGGAGTCGCTCCCGCTCCCGGTGGACGTCGTCCGCCGCGGGCAGCGGCTCGCTGAGAATGCCGCTCCGCCCAATTCGGTCCAGCACGTCGAGCATCGGTCACCTCACCCGTCCTGCCCGCTGTAGGACAGGTTGAACGACTTGTTGATCAGCGGGAAGTCCGGAACGATGTTGCCGAGGATCGCGAACTCCAGCAGCGGCCAGTTCTGCCACGAGGGATCGTGCGAATGGCACCGGCGGATGGTCCCGTTCGGCCCGGCGTGCAAGGCGACGAGCACCGGTCCCCGCCAGCCCTCGATGAGCCCCAGCCCCAGCCGGTCCGGCTCCGCATCGGGAACGTCGACGGCGATGCTGCCCTCGGCCAGCGCGTCGAGGAGGATGCGGCTCAGGCGAATCGACTCCAGGATCTCGTCGAACCGGATCTGGACGCGCGCGGCGACGTCGCCCTCCGTCCTCGTCACGAGCCTCGTCGCCAGCCGATCGTACGGAGGCCACGGTTGATCCACGCGGAGGTCGCGACCGATGCCGGAGGCACGTCCCGCCAGACCCAGAGCGCCGAGCGTTCCAGCGAGCTCGTGGTCGAGTCGTCCGGCCTCGCGGAACCGGTCCTGTAGCCCCGAGTGCTCGTCGTAGATGCGCCGGAGCGCGACGACCGCCTCCTCCAGCGCATCCAGCTGTCCTCTCAGCGCCGGCGGCGCCTCTGCCGGCAGGTCCCGGGCGACGCCCCCGGGCACCACGAAGTCGAACGGGTAGCGGGCGCCCAGCGCCTGCGCGTTCGCACGCAGGAGGTCCTCCTTCAACCGGGAGAACTGGGCCAGCCCGAAGGCGAAGCCCGCGTCGTTCCCCAGGGCACCCAGGTCCCCCAGGTGGTTCGCGATGCGCTCGCGCTCGAGGACCAGGGCACGCAGCACGGCCGCGCGGTCGGGAACGGTGACGCCGGTCAGGCCCTCGAGCGCGGCGCAGTACGCCCAGGAGAAGGCCACCGCCGAGTCCCCGGACACTCGCGCTGCGAGCCGCTGCCCCTCTCGCTGCCCGAGCTGCTCGAAGCGTCTGGCAACGCCCTTGTGCGTGTAGCCGAGCCGCTCCTCCAGGCGGAGAACCTTCTCTCCCACCACCGAGAAGCGAAAGTTCCCCGGCTCGATGGTTCCGGCGTGCACCGGTCCGACGGGAATCTCGTGCACCCCCTCGCCGGCCACGGCGACGAACGGATACGGCACCGAGACCACGCGGAACCGCGCCGTCGCCGGGCTGTCCCGCCGCAGGGGGAAGAACGCCTCGGGCCAGCCGCCATGCCGCAGCCAGCCCCGCTCGTCCCCTCCTTCGGCCCGCAGGCCAGAGAGATCGGCCACGCCGCGCTGCAACCGGTCCGCGACCGGAAAGAGATCCTCGAGACCGGGATAGCTGACCGTCCCCGCTGGAAGCGCGTGCTCCACCAGCACCAGCTCGCCCGGAAGCAGGTACGCCGCATGGAGACGGAACCGCCCGTCCCGGTCGCGGTCATCGGTGGCCCACAGGGCCAGGAGGCCGGCTCCTCCGGCCTTCATCGACTCGGCCATGCCGGTCCACTGGTCTTGCTCGGGGGCGAGCAGCCGTCGCGCCCGGACGTTGGCCGGCAGCGGAACGGCCTTCACCGCTGAGGTCGACGGAGACATGGCTCAGCCGATCAACCTCGCCGCGAGCCGGTACCACTCGGCCAGCTCCGGCGGGATGTAGACGCCCAGGAGCAGCACCATCAGGAGGTGGGCAAAGACCGGCAGCAGCGCAGGGGAATGCGGCAGCGGCTTGCTCTGCGTCTCACCGAACACCATGGGTTGAACCCGACCGAAGATCGCGGCGAAGGCCACCGCCAGCGCGGCGAGAAGCACCGGGGTGGCCCAGGGATGATCCCGCATCGCGGTGGTGAGGATGAGGAACTCGCTGGCGAAGACGCCGAAGGGAGGAAGCCCGAGGATGGCCAGCGCTCCCAGCATCAACCCCCACCCGATGGTCGGGCTGAGGACGAGCAATCCCCGGATGCCGTCCATCCGCTGGGTGCCCGCGGTCTGCGAGGCGTGGCCTGCGGCGAAGAAGATCGCCGACTTGGTCAGCGAGTGCACCGTCATGTGGAGGAGGGCGGCGAAGTTCGCCACCACTCCTCCCATGCCGAAGGCAAAGGTGATGATCCCCATGTGCTCGATCGAGGAGTAGGCGAAGAGCCGCTTGATGTCCCGCTGTCGCCAGAGAAAGAACGAGGCCAGCAGTGCCGAGAGCAACCCGAAGCCCATCAGCATCCGGCCGGGAACTCCGTGGATCGAGCCCTCCACCAGCACCTTGCAGCGGATGACGGCGTAGAGCGCCACGTTGAGGAGGAGGCCAGAGAGGACGGCGGACACCGGCGTCGGTCCTTCGGCGTGGGCATCCGGGAGCCAGCTGTGCAGCGGTGCCAGACCCACCTTCGTCCCGTAGCCCACCAGCAGGAAGACGAAGGCCAGACCGATCACTCGTGGCTCGAGGTGTCCCTTGACCGCGTCGAGGTGCGTCCAGAGCAAGGCCGACATCCCCTCGCCCCCGAGGAGATCCTCCGCTGCGAAGTAGAGGAGGATGGTGCCGAACAGCGCCAGGGCGATGCCCACGCCGCAGAGGATGAAGTACTTCCACGCTGCCTCGAGACTCGCACGGGTCCGGTAGAGGGAGACCAGGAGCACGGTCGACAGGGTCGCCGCCTCCATCGCCACCCAGAGGAGGCCGAGGTTGTTGGTCAGCAGCGCCAGCAGCATCGCCGCCATGAAGAGCTGGTACATGCTGTGGTACAGCCGCAGCCGCCGGGCGCTCAGCCGGCCCCGGTGCTCCTCGATCCGCATGTAGGGCCGGGAGAAGAGCGCGGTGGTGAAACCCACGAAGGCAGTCAGGGCCACCAGGAACACGTTGAACGGATCGATGAAGAACTGCTCCCGCCAGACCAGCATCGTCCCGTGGCGGATGACCCGGACCACGAGCAGGCTCGCGGCCCCCAGGGTGCCCAGGCTGACGAGGACGTTCACCTCCGGCGCACCGCGGCGGTGCCCGAACATCGCGAGGACCAGGGCACCCAGGAGGGGGACACCGAGCACGAGGAGCAGCTCCACCTCAATCCTCCTTGAGCGACTCCAGATTGTGCAGGTCGAGGCTGTCGAACTGCTCCCGGATCTGGAAGAAGAAGATCCCCAGGACGAGAACGCCCACCAGGACGTCCAGCGCGATGCCCAGCTCGACGACCATCGGCATCCCGTAGGTGGCACTGGTCGCGGCGAAGAAGAGCCCGTTCTCCATGGCGAGGAAACCGACCACCTGGCTCACCGCGCTTCGCCGGGTGATCATCATCAGGAAGGCGAGGAGGATGATCGCCAGGGCGATGCCGAGGGTCTTGCGCGTGATGGTGGTGGCCAGGGCGCTGATGGGCTGAGCGAGGCCGAAGGCGAAGATGACCAGCCCCACCCCGAGGAGCATGGTGGTCGGGATGTTGATCAGAGGCTCGGTGTCCCACTGCGCCTGGAGCCGCTGGACCAGCCGGAGGAGGATCAGGGGGAGCAGGACGACCTTGAGGATCAAGGTCAGCGCGGCCGAGTACCAGAGATGCCGGAGACCGGCGCTGTACGCCACGAGGCTCGTGGAGGCGAAGAGGATCGCCCCCTGCCAGGCGAACAGCTCGATGAGCCGACGCGTCCGCCGCTGGGAGAGCATGGAGAAGGAGATCAGGAGGAGCCCGGCGGCGAAGCCATTCAGGAGCTGGGCGGTGACGGTGGGCGCTGGCATCGAGGTCAAGCTCCGAGCAGCAGGTGGACGAGGAGGCCGAGCACGGCGAGGAGGAAGGCCATCGCCAGGAACTCGGGAGCGCGGAAGATGCGGAGCTTGGCAGAGACCGTCTCCACCAGCGCCAGCGCCGCCCCCGCCAGGGCGAGCTTGAGCACCAGCGCCACCACCGCGAGCGCCAGCGTTCCGGGGCTCGCGTGCTGCGAGGCGAGGCCCCAGGGGACGAAGAGCGCGAACCCGATGCAGGCGTAGTTGAAGAGCTTGAGCGCCGACGCCCACTCCACGAGCGCGAGGTGGCGGGCCGAGTACTCCAGCACCATCGCCTCGTGGATCATCGTGAGCTCCAGGTGGGTGGCCGGGTTGTCGATGGGAATCCGGGCGTTCTCCGCCAGGAGCACCATCACGAAGGCCACGCCAGCGAAGGCGAGGCTCGGATAGATGACGAAGGGCGGAGTGGCGAGCCGGCCAGCAATGCTCGGCAGCGCCGTGCTCCCCGAGATGAGGAAGGCGTTGAAGAACACCATGAGCAATGCCGGCTCGGCGAGGAAGCCGATCATCATCTCCCGCCGAGCGCCGAGCGTGCCGAAGGCAGTGCCGATGTCCATCGCCGCGAGGGCGATGAAGACCCGCGCGGTGGCGAAGAGACCGACCAGGGCGATGGCGTCCGCCACCAGCACGAATGGGAGGTCCAGCACCACCGACGGGATGATCGCCGCGGCAAGCACCATCGTCCCGAAGAGGACGTAGGGGGTGGAGCGAAAGAGCGGCGAGGCGTGCTCCGCCAGGGCGGCGTCCTTCCAGAAGAGCTTGTGGAGCATCCGGAACGGAAGGAGGAGCGGCGGAGCCGAGCGGTTCTGGAGCCAGGCCCGACACTGCGCGACCCACCCCATGAAGAGCGGGGCGAGCGCGATTGCGAGGAGCACGGCACCGACCTGACGCGCGACCGCGAGCGGGTTCACAGAACGAACACCAGCAGGCCGATCAGCGTGAGGAAGGCATAGAGCAGATAGACGGAGAGCCTGCCGCCCTGGACGACGGCCACCAGATCCGCGAGCCGTTGCACCGCGCGCCCCAGCGGGACGTAGAGGGCACGCCAGAGGCGATCCTCGATGTGGATCCGGTAGCGCGGGGCGGAGTCCCACGGGGACGGCAGCTCGCGCTCGATCCGGAAGGCGGAGCCGAAGATGTGCCGGATGGGCTGGCCGAATCCCTCGGCGGTGTCCTGCATCCGTGGGGTCTGCCACGGGTACCCGCAATCCCAGGGGGCGGTCCGCCTCACGCGTCCGTGGTAGATGTGGCGCACCGCGAGGTAGGTGAATCCCACCAGCCCGAGGATGCCGGCCAGGAACAGGAGCCCGCTGTACGACGCCTGCTCCGGAGCGATGGGGGCGATGGCCCAGGTGGCGCGGCCTCGATGCACCGTCGCGCCCACGAGCGTTTCGGTGATGGGGGCGGCGGCGTCGAGGAGCAGCCGCGGAAAGGCTCCGAGGACGATGCAGCCCAGGGCGAGCCAGGTGAGCCCGATGCGCTCCAGCCAGCCCGCGGGATGAGCCTTCGCCAGCGCTGGCTCGCGGGGCTGGCCGAGGAAGATGACCCCGAAGAACTTGACCATCACGTAGCCGGCGAGCGCCACGGTGAGAGCCAGGGCCGCCGCACCGAGCGGGATGAGCATGTTGACGAAAGGCTTGGGGATCCGCGGGGTCGAGAGGAACGCCTGCAGCAGGAGCCACTCGGAGACGAAGCCGTTGAGCGGCGGAAGTCCGGCGATGGCCAGAGTGCCCACCAGAGCCATGGCGGCAACCCACGGCATCCGGCGGATGAGCCCGCCGAGCTTGCCGAGATTGCGCTCGCCGGTGGCGTGGAGGACGGAGCCGGTTGCGAGAAACAGCAGACTCTTGAAGAGCGCGTGGTTGAGCGCGTGGATCAGCGCGGCGCTCAGCGCCAGCGCGGCGAACAGCTGGAGGCCGAAGCTCCGGAAGAGGAGAGCGAGGCCCAGCGCGGTGAAGATGAGCCCCACGTTCTCGATCGACGAGTAGGCCAGCAGCCGTTTCATGTCCGTCTGGACGGCGGCGAAGATCGCTCCGAACAGCGCCGTGCCAAGACCGATGATCAGAGCCACCCCACCCCACCACCACTGGTTCGTGTGGAGCAGATCGAGCGTCACCCGGAGAAAGCCGTAGACCGCGGTCTTCAGCATCACCCCGCTCATCAGCGCCGAGACCGGTGACGGCGCCGCGGGGTGCGCCTCGGGCAGCCAGACGTGCATCGGGACGAGGCCGGCCTTGGCCCCGAACCCGGCGAGCGCGAGGAGGAAGGCGATGCTCGCCCGGGCGGGCCCGAGCGTCTGCCCGCGCATCGCATCGAAGGTGAATCGCCAGCTCCCGCCCTGGAGCACGCCGAAGGACAGGAGGATGCCGATGGCCCCAACGTGGGCGATGAGGAGATACAGGAATCCCGCGCGGCGGATCTCCGGGATGCGGTGCTGCGTGGTGACGAGGAAGTACGACGAGAGCGCCATCGTCTCCCAGGCCACCATGAACAGGTACGCGTCGTCGGCCAGCACCACCATGGCCATGCTGGCGAGAAACACGTGGTACTGCAGGCAGAGCAGACCGGGCGCGGTGCCCTGTCCGGAGCGGAAGTAACCGGCGGCGAAGAACGAGATGCCGGCACCGGCCGCGCCCAGGAGCAGCAGGAAGAACCCGGCCAGCGCGTCCAGCCGGACGTGGAACGGCAGGTCCGGGAGGCCGAGGGGAAGCACCAGGACCTGAGGGAGCGCGCCCGGGAGCAGCGCGCCCACTCCGATGAGCCCGACGGCGAGCGCCACCAGCGCGCCGAGAGGGAAGAGCACGCGGGCGACGAATCCCACCGACTGTGGCCGGAGAAGCCCGGCCAGGCCCAGCGCCAGCCAGCCGGCGAGGAGACCGAGCAGAGGGACCAGGGATGGCATCGGACCGATGTTCATTCTATTATCATCCGAAGCGATTTGAGCGTAATCTGTTGAGCGTTTGATGACAATCGAGGAACGCACCGCCCGGCTGACCGTCCTCATCGATCCGCGGAAGAAGGCGGTCTTCGAGCAGCTGTGCGCGGAGGAGGACCTCACCCCGTCACAGGTCGTCCGCCGCCTCATCCGCGAGTACATCGAGCGGAAGCGAGGCGCTCCCTGGCGACCCGAGGGGGAACCCGCGTCCGGCGCGCCGACGGGGCGGACGTCCCGCCGTCCCCGGCGCTAGCGAGGCGGGTGTTCAGGCCCGCGCTTCAGGCCCTGCCGAGCCCGGGCGGGGGAGCGTGGGCCAGCATCAGCTCCCTCGTTCGCCGCTGCGCCTCGTCCACCGCGAGGCCGCCCACGTCGAGCGCCGGCCCGTAGCGGACCACGATGCGATCGAAGGGGGTGGGGAAGAGGGCTCGATCCCAGCGCCAGGTCTTCACGCCGCGGGCACAGTCGTAGGCGATCGGGACGATCGGGGCCCCCGTGGCCTGCGCCAGCTCCACGCAGCCGCGCTTCACCTTCGCCACCGGACCCGCCGGACCATCGACGGCGATGCTGACAGCCTCACCCCGGCGTAGCGCCTCGGTCAGCTCGCGGAGCGCCTCCCGGCCGCCATCGCCGGTGGCGCCGCGGGCGAGCTGCAGGCCCATCCAGCGCGCGAAGCGTGCGACGGGCCAGAGGGGCGGCGCCCGGCTGACCATCATCCAGCGCCGCTGATGGCGGTGGATCACGTGCATCATCGGCTCATGGTGGTGGAAGTTGACCAGCACGGCCGCTCCATCGGGCACCGGCCCGGTGACGCTGATCCGGCACGTGCGGAGCACCAGCTGCGCGTACCCGTAGAAGCCGAGGGCGAGGGGCCACTCGACGACCGTCCAGAAGACGCGCGAGGCAAGTGAAGGCATCAGAAGTGAGGCAGGCCGAAGAGCCCCATTCAACATAGGCGAACGCCACTGGCGCGCGCCCGACACGCCACGGCGAGGCGCGGGGTTCGTTGGGCGACCAAGCGGGCTTTGTCCTACGGTTGTTCTTCCTTGGATCTTCTCTGGCACGGCCCGATGATCCTCCGAGCTTCGACGCCACGTGCCGAGCCGATGGCAAGCCCACTTCTCCGCGGCTCGGCAGTCACGGCGCCGGGCGGGCGGAGGCGGCAGGCGTGAGTTGGTGCGACCCGGTCGATTCCGACAAGCACTCCTGGCATCGATACAGCCGCTTCTACGAACGGCACTTCGCCACCATCGGAGCCGTAGCGTCGATTCTCGAATATGGCGTTCTGCGGGGCGCCTCGATCCGCTGGTTGCGCCGGATGTTCCCCCAGGCGGAGATCGTCGGCGTCGACATCCTGCCGCAGCAACCGGAGTGGCCGACTGGCCCGGGCATCACGTACCTCACCGCCGATCAGGGCGATCGGCCAGGTATCTCCACGATGCTGCAAACCCTCGACCGACGCTTCGATCTCGTCATCGAGGACGGCAGCCACCTGCCGGCGCATCAGGCCAACTGCCTCGCGGAGACATTCCCCTGGCTGCGGGCGGGGGGCCTTTACGTGCTGGAAGATCTGCAGACCTCGCATCCCCAGCATTCCCTCTATCGCACGCATTGCGCACCGGGCACGCCCGACAGTCTCCATCTGCTGCTCCTGCTCGAGCATCGGCGTGCGCTGGGTCAGTCGCTCCGACGCAGCGACGTCGAAGGAATTTCCCGGGGAGGCCTCTTCACCCAAGCTGACGTGGGACGGCTGGCGGAGATGATCGCCGAGGTGGATGTATTCCATCGCGCCACGATGCCCCTGCGTTGCTACGCCTGCGGCACGGACGATTTCGATTTCGTCGCCATGACGTGCAGATGTGGTGCGGACCTCGACATCGTCGGACCTGATTCCATGACCGCCGTGTTGCGTCGAGGCCCTGCACCAGCCCGTTCTGTGACGTGACAGCTGCGAGCTTGGAAAACGCCGCCAGATTCCGTCGGGTTGGTCCGAAGGGGTGGCACGCCTGCGGACCGCTCGACGCGGACCGATCGGTCGATGATCAGCGGAGGTCGGCCTGGATGGAGCGACGACAGGTGGAGTCGCACTCCGGGAACGACGACAGGAGCGACGCGTCCTCGGCGCAGGTGCGGGCGAAGGGCGCAGTGGGAAGCCCGGCTCCACAGAGCGCGCGGTAGTCGTCGAGCCGGCGGGCGAAGAGCGAGGCGCGCTGGGTCCGAGGGATTCCCCGGAGCGCCTCGGCTCTCGTCACCTCGGCCGCACGATGGGGCGCCGTCCTCACCTCCAGGAGCACCAACGCGGAGATGACGATTCCCCAGATGGCCAACGCCACCGGTGCCCGCCATCGTCGACGGTCGACCGGCAACACGGGAAAGAGGTCACCCTGAGCGATCATGGGCGAGTGTCGAGAGGACCAACGGCGCCGTGTCAGCGCGTCGAAGAGCTCGCGCTGCGCGGGCCGGCCTGGGCAGGGCCTGTGTGATGCGACGGCGTCGAACCGACGCCTCGGACGAGCAGAAGGAGGAGGAACGCCAGACCGATGCCCCAGCCCAGGAGCGCGACCTTCAGGCCCTTCAGGTCGATGTCGATCGTCGGATCTTGGCCGGCCAGCACCCGGGCCATGTTCGGGGAGGACAACGATGGGTCACGGGTCATGTCCCAGCCGGAAAGCATCGAACGTACCACCGGCTCCGCGACCCTCGTCAGGGACTTGGCTCCATGGTCCCCTGCAGCATGCACACCGAGTCGGCCCGCAGGATTGCAGGTTGCATGACGTAGATGGC
>Ga0335080_10004562_pt1 | contig 14108 bp, 11 predicted proteins | sample Lox_Sample_34_FD_206720 | JGI IMG/M metagenome (GOLD analysis project Ga0335080, IMG submission 206720) | Soil microbial communities from Loxahatchee National Wildlife Refuge, Florida, United States - Lox_Sample_3.4 | ecosystem: Environmental > Terrestrial > Soil > Wetlands | place: USA... | reverse complement strand
GCGGCGGACCGGACGGAGACGCGAGTCGAGGCCGGGCCAGTCGCGCTCGGGTGCGGCGGCGCGCGGGGCGACCTGGGGCCGGGCGGGGGCGGGAGCGGAGACCGGCGCGACCGGCTTGACCACCGCAGGAGCGGCGGGAGCGGGGCCCCGAGCGGCCACCGGGGTCAGCGGCGCGACGGCCGGCGCGGCGGCCAGGGGAACGGCCCGGGCGGCCTCGGAGAGCGCGGCGGCGGCAGAGGCGGTGTTGCCGTTGGTGCGGGGCGGAGCAGCTGCTGCCACCGGGGCCTGGGCCGCGGTGGCGAGGGCGGCGGCGGCACGCGCGGCGGCCCCGTCCTCGACACGGATGAGCGTGTTGCCCACGCGGATCTCGTCACCGAAGGACAGCGTGCCCTTGGTCACCTTCCGCCCGTTGACCCAGGTGCCCTCGACGCTGCCCATGTCGATGATCGACAGCTTTCCGTCCGGGGCGACCTCGATCACCGAGTGGATCCGGCTCACCTTGTCGTCGTCGAGGCAGAGGTGGGCCGAGGCGAGGCGACCGATCTTGATGATGTCGCGGTCGTAGTCCTTCGCGGCGACCATCGCCTCGCCCTTGAAGACCTTGAGTGTGAGGGGCACGGACACGGTTGGGTGTTCCCTCGAGGGCTACAGCTCGTCCACCGACTGCATCACCTTGTCTTTGAACTCGTCGCGGATCCGGATGAGGTTCGAGTGCGGCACCCTCTTCAGCGCCTCGACGTACTCGCCGTCGGGACGGCTGAGGTCACCTTCGATGGTGTCCTCCTCGAAGCTGAACTCGGTGCGCTTCGACGCCTTCGCCGCGCTCGCCTCGGCGGAGCTCGCCGACGAGCTCGCGGAACTGTCCTGGGCGGCCGCGATCCCCGGCAAGAGGACAACCAGTAGCATCCACGCTCGCATGCCTCGTCCAACCCCCGAATTGCTCCCCGACCGGGGGGAGACCCGCCTGGTTTCAATCTACATCGAATGACGGAGGTCACACCAAACCCCGGAGGCCTCTCGGGTCCTCCCACCGAGACCACACCCTCCTACAGCTTGCCAGGTGCGTCCTTTGGCTTGTCCGGTGCCTGGCTCTTGGCCGGGGTGCCCTTCGACGCCCGGTCCTCGGCGTCCTTGAGGCGCTGCCGCTGGAGCTTCTGGGCCTCCTCCAGGGTCTTGGCCTGCTGCTCCTGGCTCCGGGCCTGGGACTTGGCTGCCACCATCTGCTCCGCCTCGCGGCGCAGCGCGAGCACCGGCGCATCGTTCGCCAGCGCGGACTCGCCGCCCGAGAGCGCGACGTACTGCTTGTAGAGCTCGAGCGACTTCTCGGGCTGGTCCTTGTACCGCTGCAGGACGATGCCCCGGTTGAGGTAGATGGCCGCCAGGCGCGGCTGCAGCTTTTCCGCCGCGTCGTACTCGGCGAGCGCCTTGTCGGTCTGTCCCAGCCCCCGGTAGGCCACCCCCAGGTCCAGGTGGACCTCCGCGGTTCCGCCGCCATCGGCGACGGCGCGCGAGAGGTGCTTCTCGGCGGCGGTGAAGTCCTCGTCGCGGAGCGCCAGGCGAGCCAGGGCCAGACGCGCCGGGACGAAGGCCGGGCTGGCCTCGAGCGCCTTCTGGTACTGGGCGGACGCCTTGTCCACGGCGCCCTTGCCGAGCTGCACGTCGCCGATCGCGAGGTAGAGGTCGGGGTCGGTGGTGGAGATCTTCAGGGCGCGAACCCCGACGAGCTCCGCCATGGCGAGCTGCTTCCGGTCGAGGTTGCTCCGGAGCAACGTCTTGTAGGCGCCGAGGCTCTTCGGGTCGCGGATGAGCGCCTGGCGCGCGTACTCCTGCGCCCGGTCGTGGTCGTTCGTCAGCCGGTACAGCTCGGCGAGCTGGGCACGGCTGTCGGCGTCGTCGGGGAAGGCCCTGGCGACGTCGTTCCACTGGGCGATGGCCGACGGCAGGTCTCCCTGCGCGCGGGTGAGCCGGGCCAGGCCCTCGGCGGCCGGCTTGAGCGAGGGCTTCTTCTGCAGCGCCGAGCGGTAGAGGGCGTAGGCCTGCTCGCGCTTGCCCTGGCGCTCGGCGAGCACGCCGAGGTTGTAGTCGGCCTCGGCGAAGCTCGGGTCTGCCTGGCGCACGGCATCGAAGCGGCGCTCCAGCGCGGCGTCGTCGCGCTGTCCGGACTTGGCCTGGGCGTCGGCGGCCTTGGTCGCGTCCTCGAAGAGGAGCATCGCCCGGGTGCTGGGCGTGGACGCGGTGGCTCCGGCCGGAGCCGAGGGCGTGGCCGCCGCGGCCGGGGCCTTCTCCGCAGGGGCGCCGGTGGCGCAGGCCGTGGCCAGGAGCGCCGCCGCGGCGGCGAGCAGGGGACGCACGGAGAGGGCGGGCGTGGGTCTCACTGGCGAACGTCCTCCGGCTCGGTCTCGGCGGTGGGCTTCTTCGACTGGCTGGTCGAGGCGGGCACGACGTCCGGCGCGGGCGCATCGACCGGACGCTGGCCGGGCCGCAGATCGCTGGCCTCGTCCTGGCGGGCACTGCCCGAGGTCGGCGACGGCTCACGCCCCGCGACCGGCCGGCCCGGAGGAAGCCCGGCGGAGGTCCCCTTCAGGACCACCCCGGGCACCGCGGGCTGCACCTGGGTGAGCAGCTGGGGCGGAGGCGGCTGGACGCCGGTGTCCTGGCGCGGGTTGGCCACCTCCTCGAGGAGCGGCGGGTACTGCGCCGGGCGGTAGGTGGTCCGCAGCACCTCGAGGCTCTTGGTGGCGCAGTCGCTCCGGATGCTCAGCTCGCGGCTCTTCGCCACCGCGGCCGCGAAGTGGTCGGCGGCCTTCTCGCGGATGGGCTGGGCCTGCTGCTCGAGCTGGTTCTTCAGCTCCTCCTGTGCCTCGGGCGGCAGCGAGCGGAGCATCGGCGCGTTGGCCACCGAGTCCGCCATGTTCTCGTAGGCCAGGCCGATCTTCCGCAGCGAGCAGATGGCGGGCTCGGCCGCGCCCAGCGCCACGACGTTGGTGTAGATGCGGTTGATCTCGTCGAGCGAGCGGCCCTTCTCCTTGATGCTGTCGCGGAACCCCTTCACCGGGTCGCCGCCCTTGCCCCAGCTGAGCTTCTGGCGGGCGTACCACTGGAACTGCTCCTCGTTCTTCGCGTACTGGGCCCGGGCCACCGCCTCCTTGGCCGGCGCCTCGAGCGCGTCCTTCTGACGGCGACCGAGCTTGTCGTAGTAGTCGAGGATCAGCTTCTGCCGGCGGGCGACGGCCTTCGGGTTCTTCAGCTTCTGATCCTCGATGAGGAGGATCCTCGCCTGGGCGGCGAGGAACTTGTTCGGGTCCCGCTCCTGGTCGCGCGCGCGCTGCTCCAGGAAGGAGACCGCCTTGGAGGGCTGGTTCATCCTCTCGTGCAGGTCGGCGATGGAGAGGGCCACGGTCTCGGCGTCCTTCGCCGACGGCCAGAGCTCGAGATAGCGCTCGCGGTTCCGGAGCGCCTGGCGGAGCTGGCCCAGGCCCTCGCGGTAGATGCCGGCGTTGAAGAGGGCGATCTGCGCCTTCGACTCCTCCCACACCGGGCCGTCCTTCTTCGGCTCCTCGACCGGGGCGGCACGGCCGTGCTTGCCCTTCTTCTTGCTCGAGGACTTCTTGCTCTTCTCCGCCGGGGCGAGCTGCTTCTCGTAGCCGGAGACGTAGAGCTCGTACGCCTCCGCGGCATGCTCGAAGTCGCCGATGGCCTCGTACCCCTCGGCGTTGGCCAGCTGCGAGGCCGGCACGAGAGGGCTCTGGGGGTAGTTGCGGAAGAGGAGCTCGCGGGCGGCGAGCGCCTTCTCCAGCATGTGGGCCCGGTAGAAGTCGGTGGAGGCGTTGTAGAGCGCCTTGTCGGCGATCTGGGTCTTGGGGAAGTCCTTCACGAAGTCGAGGTAGGCCTGGGCCGCGGCGGCGTAGTCCTTCTTGTCCTCGAGCTGGCTGACCAGCTTGAAGCTCGACTGCTCGATGACCTTGGCGAGCTCGTCCTTGAACTTCCCGGTGGCGAGCTTGTCGTTGGCGTAGAAGCGGCGCGCCCAGTCGTTCACCTTCTTGTAGTCCCCGAGCGCGTTGTACGAGTCGAGGACGAGGTTCGCGGCGATCTCGCCGGCGCGGTCCCCGTTGTCGAACTTGTGGTCCGGGTAGTTGAGGGCGATCTCGCTGAAGCGGTAGACCGCCTCGTCGTAGCGGTGGTGGTCGTAATAGAGCTTCGCGGCCTTGTAGGCGACCTCGACCCGCTTCTCGCCCCTGGGCAGGTACTTGAGGTAACGCTCGCAGGCGTCGATGAGGATCTTCCGCTGGGGGGCCAGCGGAACGACGGTCTTGAGGTCGTTGCCGCTCGCGGGCTTGAGCTCGCCCTTCTGCTCGGCGCGGCGGACGACCTCGTCGGCGGCATACACCGCGTTGAAGGCGGCGTTGGGGAGCCACTTGCCGGGCTTCTGCTTCCCGTCGATCGCCTTGCCGTCCTGGACGACGACCTGGGTGTACTGCTGCTCGGCCTCGGGGTACTTGCGGAGGTAGTCGTTGAGGAGCTCGCCCCAGTAGAAGCGCAGGTCGTAGGACTTCCGGTTGTCCGGGAAGAGCGCCAGGTAGTCGCCGTAGACCTCGTTGGCGTACTCGAAGGTGTCGTCGTCGCGGGTCTTCCGGCCCTCGTTGTGCCAGTTGACCGCGATGTTGGAGAGTGTCCGCTCGGAGCGGTCCTTCGCCGAGGCCATCACCTTCTTGTCGGCGTCGGTCTTCACGTTGCCCGCGGCCTCGACGTCGGCGATGACCTTCACCAGCTTCCGGATCTGGGCGACGGTCTGCTTCTTGTCCCCGGCGCGCAGCACGCAGTCGACGATGCGGCTCTGCCAGTCCGGGGTCTTGGCGATGAGCGGCTTCTCCTTGATGAGGAAGCTGTAGGCCAGCGCCGCGTCGCGGTCCTTGCCCGCGTCGTAGTAGAGGTTGGCGAGGAGCTCCATCATCGCGAAGCGATCGTCGGGATTGCTGGCGACGGTGCTGAAGTTCTCCTTGGCGTTCTGGGGCAGCAGCCCCGCCCGCTCGTAGGCGCGGACGTAGTCACTGCGGGCCTCGCGGATGAGCGTGCTCTTCCCCTTGGCGCCGCCGGTCTTCTCCAGCGCGGAGGCGCCGGTGAACTCGCCGTAGAGGACGGTGGCCTTGAAGAGGTCCATCGCCCGCGTGTAGTCGGTGAGGTTGAAGTGGCACCACCCCTGCTTGTAGAGGGCGAAGCCGTAGATCGCGCTCTCGGGGTAGTTGGCGGCGGACTTGTAGGCCTCCAGCGCCTTGAGGAGCCAGTCGCGCCGGCCCTTGCTGTTGTTGAAGTAGTACTCGCCGAAGGCCAGGTACGCGTCGGGGACGAAGCGCGACTTTGGGTAGTCCTTCACCAGCTTGCCGTAGGCGATGAGGGCCTTCTTCTCCTCGTTGAGGTCCATCAGGTTGTGGGCGAGGAAGAAGAGCACCTCGTCGGTGCGGGGGTAGTCGCGGTACCGCTGGACGATCTGGGTGTACTGGTTGACCGCGAGCTTGGCGTTGGCGTCGCGCTGGACCATCAGCGCCGCCTTCTCCTTCTTGGACCGTTCCTGGAGCGCGACGTCCTTCGTGGCCAGTCCGCGGATGAGATCGTCGTCCTTGCGGTTGGCCTGGAAGAAGTAGTCGCGCGACTCCTCGAAGTAGAGCTCGCCGAGGCGGAAGAGGAGGTCCGGGGTCTCCTTCGAGTCGCCCGACAGCTCGATGATCCGCTGGAGGGAGTCGATCTGGCTGCGGCGCTTGTCGTTGATCTGCCGCTCCACGCCGAGCTGGAACTGGTCGTACTCGAGCGCGGCGCCGCCGGTGTCCTCCTTCTTGCGGGTGATGTCGCCGGCGAGCGAGGTGTCGAGCGTCGTCTGCTCCTTCTTTCCGAGCGTCTGCTCCCGCGCCTTCGGGCCGGTGTCGGCCGCATGCGCGAACATGGGAACCGTCAGAAGCAGGACGAGGGAGCGTCGCATGGGGATGTGGACTCCGGACCCTGGTACCCGGGAGCCGTGGCCAGTGGGCGGGCGAGCGGGCAAGTCATTGATCGTGTTGGGAAATTCTTCGGAGTTGCAGGGGCATCATCCTCAACCTCCTGACAGGAGGTCAACCGGCCCTGCCCGCCGGTTGCTCGGCTGCTCCGGGAAGGGTGGGAAATGAGTCTCCTTCCGCCCACCTCGAGCTTCGCCGAGCGCGTGGAGGTGCTCTTCGCCGTCGTGCGGGGGCGCGGCCTCGCGCTGGGCGCCCTGGACCGGGAGCTGCTCGGCCGCTGGTCCGAGTCCGGGGTCCCGCTGGAGGTCGTGGCACGCGGCCTGCTCCGGGCGGCGGAGCGCGCGCGCTGGAACGGGGCGCCGGGCGCGACGCCGCGATCGCTACGGGCGTGCCGTCTAGAAGTCGACGCCGAGATCGAGGCGTGGAGGCTCCGCACGGTCGGCGCCGGCGCGCGCGAGCGCGAAGGGTGAGGGCAATCGTGTCTGAAACCGGTGGGCTTCCTGTGGATCGCATGTGCGTCGCGGCCGACGCGCGGTCGCCCGTCGAACTTCCGCGGACGATTCCGCCACGAGCGATCGATCGCGCGCTTCCGGAACGCGTGTCCATCTTGCGCACGCTGCACCGGAAGATGGTATTCGACGCGGCTTCTCGGTCCCGAGCGCTGCCGGGCAATTCGCCTCGCATCTGGGGACGTCGCGACTGAGAGCGCACGACGACATGGAAGCCCTGGCCACCTCCTCCACCTGCCCCGAGTGCCGCGGCGACGGCTACCGGGTCGAGGCGGAGGTCCAGCCTGGTCCGGGCGACGGCGAGGGCCGGCGCGCGCGCGCCGTGGCGCGGGTCTGCGGATGCCGCGAGCGCTGCCCGCACTGCGAGGGCCGGGGCTTCGTCTACACGTCGCGCGAGGTCGAGTTCAGCAAGAAGGTGGGTGCGCGCCGCTACGAGGCGCTCGCTCCCTGTCTCTGCCGTATCCTCGGCCAGCGGATCTCCGAGTTCGCGGCGGTGGGCATCCCCGCGCACCACGCGAGCAGCAGCTTCGCCACCTTCCGCGCCAAGGGCGACGACCAGGAGAAGACCGCAGCGCTGGAGCAGGCGCTCGGAATCGCCCGGACCGTGGCGCAGGAATGGCGGCGCGACCGTCCGGCGCGGGGCTTCGTCATCTCCGGCCGCGTGGGCTCGGGGAAGACGCATCTTCTCTCGGCGACGCTGCGGCACCTGGTGCTCGAGCGCGGGGCGTCGGCGCAGTATCGGGAGATCTCGCTGCTCTACGCGGACATCCGCCGGGGCTTCAACGCCGGAAAGAGCGGCGGGGAGATCATCGCGCGGCTGGTGGATGCCGACATCCTGGCGATCGACGAGCTCGGCCGTGGCCGGGGCAGTCCCTTCGAGATGGAGACGCTCGACGAGCTGATCGCCCGCCGGTACAACTCCGGGCTCACCACCATCGTGGCCACCAACTTCTCGCTCGAGCGCGAGCGGACGCCGACGCCGGGCCCGAGGGGCTTCCAGGCGCCGGAGCAGGCCCTGGGCGAGCGCGAGGAGCTGCTGGTGGAGCGGATCGGCGAGCGCATCTACAGCCGCCTCTGCGAGATGTGCGACTTCGTCTCGCTGCCGGGCCGCACCGACGACTTCCGGCGCACCAAGCAGGACGGGCGCCCGACGCGGCGGCTGGTGCGGCCGGCGTCCTAGTGCGCCCTTGCGCCTGTCCGGTCGCGCAACGCGCAGCAGGCTGCGCCCGGGCCGCGTCCGGTGCTTGGTTCGCAGGGGTGGTCGACGCGCCTTGAGTTGGCTCGGCAGCCTCGTCCGCTGGGCTGCCCTGGCGGTGATGCTCGGCGGTTCGTCTCCGCGAGGCACCGATGCGGGCGTGGCGCCGGACCAGCGGCGCCTCCTCGTCCTGTCGCGGCACTCGGGGGAGGTCCTCGGCGGCGAGGACTTCGCCATCCACATGGTCGAGGCCGACCGGGCTCGAGCGCTCGCCGACGCCGTGCGGATCGAGATCGCCGCAGGGCGTGCGCCTCCACGGACCGCTGACGACCTCGTCGTGCGCGTCGACGAGGATCGGGTGGTCGTCAACGATCCACGCGCCGCGGTGCCTCCCCGCGGGCGGACTGACTCGGCCGCCGAGGTTCAGGTCTTCGGCCTGGTCGGCTCCGACCGGGTGAGCGTCCTGTGCAACGGGCGGGCGGTCCGGAGCGGCGGCGGGTCGGTCGAGGAACTGCCCTCTGGCTGGCAGGTGCTCCGGGCCGCGCTCGGCACCGGGGAGATCCTCTGCGCCGGCGGCCCGTGGCAGGTCCGCGTCGCCGGACGCGCGCCTCGCCCGTACGCCGGCATCTTCTCCTTCCGGGCGTTGCCCGACCGGATGCCCGAGGCCGGGACGACGCGGCGGGAGGCACGTGCCCGGCGAGGCTCGGAGGTCGTCTTCCGCACCACGCTCTCGGCCTACGTCTCCGGCGTCCTCGTGGCAGAGCACGCCGGGCTCGGTGCTGAGGCGGGGCTCGCCCTGGCCGAGGTCATCGCCCACGACGCCCGTGTGGAGCGGCATCCCGGCCGTCCGCTCTGTGACACCACCCACTGCCAGGTGTTTCCGGGCACGGCGCCCGCGAGCCCCGAGGTGCGGCGGGCGCTCGCGCTGCCCGACCTGCCGACGACGCGATGGCTTCCCTACTTCCGCGGTGGCGACGAGCCGTGGGAGGCCCGCCGGAGCGCCGCGGAGCTCCGTCACGTGCTCGGGGATGCCCGGAAGCTCGACGGGGATGGCCGGGTCCTCGTGGTGACCCGGGACGGCGGCGTCGAGCGCATGGCCTGCGAGCCCGTGCGTGCGGCGCTCCGGCTTCCCGGCTGCCCCCGGGAAGGCGTGCTCGAGGGGGAGACGGTCCGGATCCAGGGACGAGGGCGAGGCCACGGGATCGGACTCGACGTCGAGGCCGCGCGCACCTCGGGGCTGACGGCGGCCGAGCTGCTCCGGCGAGCCTACGGCCTCGATGTCACTCCGGCGTTATCGGGTCCCCATGACCACTGGCGCGACCCGTGACGTCTCCATCCGGAGGGCCCACCCCGAGGAGCTCCCCGCCCTGGGGCAGCTCGTCGCCGACGCCTACGCAGCCCTTCCCGGAATGCCGGGGCCCGCGGAGCAGCCCGGCTACTACGCGATGGTCCGCGACGCCCCGGCCCGCGCGCGCAATCCGGCGATTCACGTCCTGGCCGCAGTGGGCGGCTCGGGGGAGCTCCTCGGCAGCGCCGACTTCATCTCGGACATGGCGCACTACGGCTCGGGAGGGACCGCCGGCACGCGGAGGAACACCTCGGGCATCCGCCTGCTCGCCGTCGCGCCGGGGGCGAGGGGCCAGGGAATCGGCAGGGCGCTCACCCTCGACTGCGTGGAGCGCGCGCGGGCGCTGGGGAGAGCCGCGGTCGTCCTCCACACCACCCGGGCGATGCAGACCGCGTGGCACATGTACGAGCAGCTCGGGTTCCGCAGGACGCCGGATCTCGACTTCCGTCAGGGCGAGCTCGACGTCTTCGGGTTCGCGCTGGACCTCCGCCCGGAGCGCCGACCCCTCAGCGGGTCGCGCGGTGGAGCTCCCGGGTGAGCGACCCCACGTGGGCCGTGTCCACCACGAACGTCAGCTGTCGCGCCGAGCCGTGCAGCGCACGCACCCCGACGTTCCCCGCCCTCGCGACCGACAGCGCGCGAGCGAGGACGGACGGGTCCGCCCCCACCCCTGGTCCGGCGAGGGTCACCGTCCCGAGCCCAGGCCGAGGCTCGGCGCCGAGCGCGCGCGCGCCCGCGTCGAACGCCTCCACGCCGTGAACGTCCTGGAGGGGCACGACCACCAGGAGCCGTCCCGCCCCCTCGAGCGTCCCGGCGACCAGCCGGATGCGGACCTGCTGCTCGTCGAGGCTGCGGAGCACGGCGTCGAGCAGGCCGGCGGGGACCTCCACCACACGCACCTCGGTGTCGCTCGCGACCGCCCGGACCGGCGCCTCCTCGGGCCCGATGCGTGAGCCGGTCCCTCCCCCATGGGTGCTCCGGGCCTCGATGGCGATGCCGGCGCTGCGCGCGAACTCGACCGCCTGGGCATTGAGGACCCGGGCGCCCGCCGCGGCCAGCTCCTGCATCGTCCCGTAGTCCACGGTCTCCAGCTTCCGGGCCTCGGGAACGACCCGCGGGTCCGCGGAGAACACCCCGTCCACGTCGGAGTAGATCTCGCAGGCCTCGGCCCCCAGGGCCGCGGCCAGGGCCACCGCGGTGGTGTCGCTCCCCCCGCGGCCGAGCGTGGTCACCTCCCGGTTGCGGGAGACGCCCTGGTAGCCGGCGACGATCACCACCTTCCCCTTCTCCAGCTCCTCGCGGATGCGCACCGGCCGCACCTCGACGATGCGCGCCTGGGCGTGGCTGTCGTCGGTGATGATCCCGCTCTGGCTCCCGGTGAAGCTGATCGCCGGAACCGAGAGCTCGTGCAGGGCCATCGAGAGCAGCGCCATGCTGATCCGCTCGCCACAGGTGAGGAGCATGTCCAGCTCTCGGCGCGGGGGATCGGCGGACACGCGCTTCGCCAGGCCGAGGAGCTCGTCGGTGGTGTCGCCCATCGCCGAGACCACCACCACCAGGCGGTGACCCCCGGCCCGCCGGGCGGCCACCCGAGCCGCCACCTTGCGGATCCGCTCCACGTCGGCAACCGAGGAGCCACCGAACTTCTGGACCACCACGCTCATGTCAGGGGCCATGACCTTGCACCCACCGGGCCATGGAAAGAATCCGGTCTCTCCGCGTGTTGACAGGTGGGTGCCCATCCATAGTATCGCGCGCCCGCTCGCGAGGAACGACACTCAGATGACGGCGATGATCGAGGTCACGGGTCTCACCAAGCGATACCGAGACCGGGTCGCGGTGGAGGACCTGACGTTCAGCGTCCCCGAGGGGGAGATCCTCGGCTTTCTCGGCCCCAATGGAGCCGGCAAGTCCACCACCATGAGGATCCTCACCGGCTATATCCCCGCCACCAGCGGGTCGGTGAAGGTCGCAGGGCACGACGTCTTCGAGGAGCCCTACGAGGTCAAGCGGCGCATCGGCTACCTCCCAGAGACGCCGCCGCTCTATCCGGAGATGACCGTCCGCGGCTACCTGCGGTTCGTCGCGTCCCTCAAGGGCGTCCGCCGCGGCCAGCTGGCCACGGAGCTGGAGCGCGTCGCCCACGCGACCGGCATCGCCGACGTGCTCGATCGGCTGATCCAGAACCTCTCCAAGGGCTACCGACAGCGGGTTGGCATCGCGCAGGCGCTCCTCGCGAATCCCCCGGTGCTCATCCTCGACGAGCCCACCGAGGGCCTCGATCCGAGCCAGCGCGCCGAGGTGCGCCAGCTCATCAAGGGCCTCGCCGGGCAGCACACCGTCATCCTCAGCACGCACCTGCTCCCGGAGGTCACCATGACCTGCGAGCGGGTGCTGATCCTCAACCAGGGCCGGATGGTGGCCTTCGACGAGATCAAGAAGCTCGCCCATGCGCTCGGCCAGGGCGACCAGACCTCGCTCGAGGACATCTTCCTCAAGCTCACTGCCGCCGCCTGACGGAGCCACGACACCGATGCGCAACGCGCTCGCCATCGCTCGCAAGGAGCTGGGCATCTACTTCAGCACGCCGTGGGCCTACGTGGTCTTCACCGCGATGCTCGGCATCTCCTCCTTCTTCTTCGTGAACCTCCTCGCCACCTTCAAGGAGGTCCAGGGGCTCGCCCGGGTCTACGGGTGGCCGCGGCTGCCGCCCGAGTACGCGATGTTCAAGAACCTGACCGACGGCATCGTCGTCCAGCTCTGGGACGTGATCGCGGTCGTCACGCTCTTCGTCGCCCCGTTCCTCTCCATGCGGCTCTTCGCCGAGGAGAAGCGGAACCGGACCTTCGAGCTGCTGATGACCGCCCCGGTGCGGCCCTGGGAGATCGTGCTCGGGAAGTACCTGGGCGGCGTGGGCGTCATCTGGGCGACCCTCGGCCTGACCATCGTCTTCCCGCTGACCCTCTCCCTCTTCGGCTCGAGCGAATCGGGGACGGCGCTGGAGTGGAGCACGGTGGCGCTCGGGTTCGGAGGCCTCCTCCTCTGGGGCGCGACCTGCCTCGCGGTGGGGATGTTCGTCTCCTCCCTCACCGAGAGCCAGATGCTCGCCGCGTTCCTCACCTTCGCCATCCTCCTCCCCTGGATGCTCCTCCGCGGGCTCGCCCAGAGCGCCGACGAGCCCTGGCGGAGCATCGCCAACCACCTCTCGTTCAGCTCCCAGCTCTCCACGCTGTCGCGGGGGGTGCTCGACCTCAAGGCCCTGGTCTTCTTCGCCTCGGTCATCCTCTTCTCGCTGCTTCTCACCCACCGCACGGTGGAAGCGCAGCGCTGGGCCTGACCGATGAACACCCGCACCCTCGGAAAGATCCTCGGAGCGCTGGGGCTGGTGGCGCTGCTCTCCGCCCCCTACACCTACTTCGTCACCACCGGCTCGCCCTGGATGGCCGGGGGGAAGGCGGTGCTGGGCGTGCTGCTGCTCGGGGCCTACTTCGCCACCAACCTCGGCGAGTTCGGTCAGTTCGCCTCACGGCGGAGCACCTTCTACCTCGTGTCCACCATCGCCACGGTGCTGGTGGTCCTCGTCGGGCTGGTCGCGGTGAACTACGTGGTCGTCCGCAAGGACAAGAGTTGGGACCTGACCACGAAGAAGATCTTCACCCTCGCCCCCCAGACCAAGAGCACCCTCGCCTCGCTCAAGGAGAAGGTCCGGGCCTACGCCTTCCTCGCCCCGAGCGACCCGGACTACGAGCAGGTCGACCGGCTGCTCCAGCGCTACCGGGAGCAGGCACCGGACCGCTTCGAGGTGGTGTTCAAGGATCCGCGAAAGGCGCCGGACCTCGCCCAGAAGTACCAGCTCCGCGAAGGGCAGACGACGCTGGTGCTCACCCGCGGCACTGGCGACAAGGAGACCCACACCACCGTCTCGGTCTCGGGCGGCGTCACCGAGCAGGACCTCACCAACGCCCTCATCAAGCTGAACGCGGTCGGTGAGCAGAAGGTCTACTTCACCACCGGCCACGGCGAGTGGCCCCTCGAGCCGGCCGAGCCGCGCGATCCCGCCTCGGTCAGCGAGCTCCGCAAGACGCTCCTCCAGGAGGGCTACGTCCCGGGGACCATCAACCTCGCCGACGCCAAGGAGATCCCGAAGGACGCCGCGCTGGTGGTCGTTGCCGGCGCCCGGAGCAAGTTCGGGAAGGCCGAGACCGAGCAGCTCGGCAAGTACCTCGAGCAAGGCGGGCGGATGCTCTACTTCGCCGAGGCCGCCGCCGAGCCCGGACTCGACCCGCTGCTCGCCCGCTACGGCGTCCAGGTCGACCCCGGGCTGGTGGCGGACGACGTCTACGCCATCGACAGCCCGTACCTGGTGGTCTCGCACTTCTTCGGGGACACCGAGCTGGCGCGGGACCTCAAGAAGGCCCAGTACAACCTCCAGTTCCCGACGGCCCGAGGGCTCACCCTCCTCCACGAGGGGCTCGCCGAGGGGACCGACGTCGCCCCGGTGCTCCTCACCTCCCCCAACGGATTCGAGGTGAAGGCCCCCACCGAGAACCCCCAGCGGGTGAGTGGGGCCAAGGCGGGCAGCATCCCCCTCGTCGTCCAGGCCACCCGCGCCACGCACGGCGCCGAGGGGAAGCGGAACGACGAGATGCGGCTGGTGGTCTTCGGCGACTCGGAGATCCTGGTCGACCCCAACTGGGGCGACGAGCCGAACCGGAACATGGTGATGAACGCCTTCGCCTGGGCCACCAGCCAGGTGCAGAAGATCACCATCCGTCCGCCCGACCGCGACATCTCCACCATCGACCTCGACGCCCCCCGCCTGGCGCGGATCCGCTTCCTCGCGACGGACCTGGTGCCGCTCGGGCTCCTCGGCGTGGGCCTGGCGATCTGGCTCAACCGCCGCAACAAGTGACATGAGCGCCCGGAGCAAGAACCTCTGGAGCCTCCTCGGGGCGTCCGTCGTCGCGCTCGGGCTCGGGCTCTACGCCTGGCTCGGGGTGATGAAGGGCGAGCAGCGGGAGGAGGAGCGGAAGCGTGCCGCCGAGCGCCTGGTGCAGCCCGTGACCCGG
>Ga0335080_10004560_pt1 | contig 14110 bp, 16 predicted proteins | sample Lox_Sample_34_FD_206720 | JGI IMG/M metagenome (GOLD analysis project Ga0335080, IMG submission 206720) | Soil microbial communities from Loxahatchee National Wildlife Refuge, Florida, United States - Lox_Sample_3.4 | ecosystem: Environmental > Terrestrial > Soil > Wetlands | place: USA... | reverse complement strand
GCCGCCACCCTGGATGGTGCCTTCGCCGGTGATGCGCAGGTGGTCGGCATTTTTGGCGTTGACCAGGGCCGGACGCCAGACCTGCGTGTGCCCCTCGATGCGCGTTTCCATCGCCGGATAATCCTCAATGTTCGTGGAGCCCTTGAGCACCGCGCCCGCGTCCAGATGCAAATTGACGCCGGGTCTCAGAAATATCGCGCCCGTCAGGAATTCGCCCTGCGGTATCACCAGCGTCCCGCCGCCGTTCGTGGCCAGTAGGTCAATCGCCTTTTGGATGACCGGTGTATTCAACGTCACCCCGTCACCCACCGCGCCCGCGGCAGCGATGGACACCCGATTGCTTTCCGCAGCGTCTCCGGCTGACCGGCATGAGCAAAGCAGCGCCGCGGTGACGGCAAATCCCCAAAGCCCGAACTTTTTGAATGACTCAACATCCATGTGTGAAAGATGATGTCCGTAAAACCAGCCGGAATCCAGTTATCTTTCAGGATGAAAATCCAGCCGGGACACGCGAACATTCCTCCCACAATTTGAATACCCCGAGCGCGCGTGTCCAGCGTTCGATGTAATCCCGGTCGCAACCGGTGGCGATCAGGTTCCGTACATCCTGGAGGTGCCGCGCGGCACGTGATTTCCTGGCCCAATGCAGTTTCGAGACGATAAGGTCGTCCTTGTTTATAATCCAAGTACCGAAATTCTCAATCTTGATGCGCTGGCGGCGGTCGAATTCGAGGAGACGATATTTGGTTTGCTGGCAGATGATGCAGTCCGCCCGGATGCGACTCTTTCGATGGAACAGGTTGAAGAACGACTGTAAAGCAAGGGCGCGGTCCATCTCCTCGCGCGAAACGTCGTAGTCGGGATTGAACAAACGGAATATGACTTCGGCATCGTTGGCGCGCAGGGCGAGGACGACGTCAACGTCGCGGGGCACGCGCGGCAGGGCGTAACAGTTCATCGCCATCGAACCGGTGAGCATGTAGCTAATGTCCGCCGCGTCGAATCGCGCGGACAGGTCACGGACAATGTCAATCTGGTTTTGCATACAACTGGCTTTGGCCAAATCAGCTTGCCACGATCATGAATCAGCACAACTCAGGCCAAGGCAGCCGATAAGCTCAATCGCTTGAGAACAAATTCGTTGAAGGAATCCCGGGGGTTGCGGACTGCGTCGTCCAGGTATGCTTCAGGTTTTCCGTCCGGATGAAAGCCACTTTGGCAGGCGCAATTTTTTTGTCGCGGGTAATTTCGCCTGCTTGGCGTCGAGGTTGGCGAGCGCGTAATCCAATTGCCAATACAACACCGGACCCAGGCGCCGGGCCGCCGTTTCCCGGAAATCCTGCCAGCCGTCGTAACTCAGGCTCATCGTCAGCTTCGCCTTCGCGCTGCTCGTGAAAATAACTTTGTTGTCGTCCGGTTTTATCCGGAACCTGGTAATCTCGCGCCAGGCCAAGCGCGTCTCCTGGCCGAACAGGTTGATTTTAACCAATCCGTCGTCGTTGACCACGGTGAACTCGCGGAACGCTCGCCATGGCGCCAGGACCGCCAGCACGACGACTCCAACCCAACCGATTTTCAAGGCCAGGATGACCCACGGCGATTTGTCCGCAACAATCTCCGGAAAGAAATAAAGCGCGCTCGCGACGGAAAGCAGGAACAGTGAAAAGCAGCCAGTCACCCTCCGGTACGCGGACGTGTAACTCATCCGGGTGCCGCGATAAAAATGGTCAATCGTCCCGCGCGGCTTCGCCTTCTTGCGATACCAGCGGTTCAGTTGCTTGATTAACGCTTGCGCGGCGCTGGGGTCGGCATACACACGAGCTGTTTACTGCAAAGCCGCGAAGGCGCAAAGCCGCAAATGTGCGGAGCGGCAGTTGTAAGTGTAAATGCGGTATCTGGCTCCATTACTTGGACAATCGGTAGAAAAGCGCACTTTTCCCAACACCCCTTCGACCAACGACAATGTGGTACTCTTGGTTTTCCAATAGAGTTTTATAGTCTGGCGTCTCATAAAAAGCGGATTCGAGCATTACGTGTTCTGCCTCTGCCTGAAGATCGCCAAGCGGATTGGGTTTTCTAAGCATTTTCATATCCCGACATCCTACTATGCCCTGTAGCTTTGTCGTTCGCCGTCCCGGAAGCCTTTGGGCTAGTGCCGCCAAGGCAGAACTGATACATAACTGTCACAAAGACCGAAATCCCGCAATTCCTAGTAGGCTGATGGCCCTTACCTTGAAGTCTCGCCGGTTTAATGTCGAGTCAAGATTTCTTCGCTTCCTTCGCCCACGTGTCCTTTAGCGTAATCGTCCGATTGAAAACGAGGCGCGAGGCGTTGGGCGTGAGGCTCGAGTCCTTGTCCAACGCAAAATATCCTAACCGTTCAAATTGGCAACGTGCTTCGCTCGGCCTGCCCGCCTTAGCTTCAGCCACGGCGGGTTCGCATTTAGCCGTAACTACTTCAAGGCTGTGCGGGTTCAGCACGGATTTGAAATCGCGCCCATCTAGTTCCGGCTCCGCTTCAGTAAACAGCCGGTCGTAAAGCCGGCATTCGGCGTCAATCGCGTGTGCCGCACTCACCCAATGAATCGTCCCCTTCACTTTCCGGTTGGCCGTTGGACCACCAGTCTTGCTGTCGAGGTCGGCGGTGCAACGTAATTCCACAATTTTGCCGCTGGCGTCCTTCACCACTTCGTCGCATTTGATGATGTAGGCGTATTTCAACCGGACCTCGCCACCGGGTTTTAATCGGAAGAATTTCGGAGGCGGCGTTTCCATGAAATCATCGCGTTCGATAAACAATTCCCGGCTGAACGGGACTTTGCGCGTGCCGGCGTTCGGGTCTTCGGGATTGTTGACCGCGTCCAGTTCCTCGGTTTTACCTTCAGGATAATTCGTCAGGACGACTTTGATCGGCCGCAACACGGCTAGCCGGCGCAACGCGCGTTTATTCAGGTCTTCGCGAATCGCGTATTCCAGCACCGCCACGTCGGTGATGCCGTTGTATTTGGTGATGCCGATGTTGTAGGCGAAGGCGCGCAGTGCCTCCGGCGTGACGCCACGTCGGCGGATGCCGCTGATGGTCGGCATGCGCGGGTCGTCCCAGCCGCTTACGAGTTTTTCGTTCACGAGCTGCATGAGCTTGCGCTTGCTCATGACGGTGTAACCGAGGCTGAGCCGGGCGAATTCGTATTGATGCGGCAACGGGCGCGGCAGGTCGAGGTTCTCCAGAATCCAATCGTACAGCGGGCGATGCACCTCGAATTCCAGGGTGCAAATTGAATGCGTGATGCCTTCCAGGTAATCGCTCAGGCAATGGGCGAAATCGTACATCGGGTAGATGCACCATTTGCCGCCGGTGTGATGATGTTCGGCGTGGCGGATGCGGTAGATGAGCGGGTCGCGCATCCAGATATTCGGCGATGCGACGTCAATCTTCGCGCGCAGCGTGCGTTTGCCGTCGGGGAACTCGCCATTTTTCATCCGCGTGAAAAGGTCGAGGTTTTCGTCCACGCTCCGGTTGCGATACGGGCTTTCTTTTGCCTGGCGCCGGTATTCATCGGTCTCGTCCGGGGTCAGGTCGCAGACGTAGGCTTTGCCTTTTTTAACCAGCGCCACGGCGTATTCGTAAATCTGGTCGAAATAATCGGAAGCATAGAAAGGCTCCGCTCCCGTCGAGGGTCGAGAGTCGAGAGTCGAGGGCGGAAGATAAAAATCCGGTTTACCGTTACTTGTAATCGTGTCCGGCGTTTTGCCCTTTGGCTTCAATCCTAACTGGTCGTCCGCCCAACCGCCGATCAGCCAGTTGACGTCTTCGGTGATGGAATCCACGTATTCGACGTCTTCCTTGGTCGGGTTGGTGTCGTCCATGCGCAGGTTGCAGACGCCGCCGAATTCTCGGGCGATGCCGAAGTTCAGGCAGATGCTTTTGGCGTGGCCAATGTGCAGGTACCCGTTCGGCTCCGGCGGAAAACGCGTGTGAATGTGCGGATATTTCTTTTCCGCGACATGTTGGGCAACAATGTCGCGGATGAAATCAGACGGTGTCGGGGCCGCGGCGGCTTTGTTTTCCGAACTCATAAATTGCGGGCAGGCTAACAAAAGCAGCAGGCTTTGTCCAACGGCGCGACAGCGGGCAACAGCCTGTCTCCCGAAAGAAAAACGGACGCGGAAAAATCCGCGTCCATTTGTGAAGAGGGCTTTGGTGCGTTTCAGTTCCGGCGGCGCAAAACCATCGTCAAGATCAATAGTCCGGAGCCGGCGAGCATGAACGGGGATGGTTCCGGGATGGTGCCGACACTCAAATTCATGATCACGTCCGAGGTGAAGATGGTCAGGTCCGGCTGCGCGGAGATGACCTGGCCTGTGTTCACGTATTGATACGACCCGGGATTGAACGAAGTGATGGGCACATCAATGACCATGGAATCCGCGCCGACCGAGTATTGCAACTGATCGCCACCGGAAACCAGCAACGGCGTGTAAGGTTGATCGGCGCTGACAAAATCGCCCAGGAGCAAAGAAATTTTACCGGAGTTGTCGAATTGCAGTCCTTTGAACTGCTGGCTGGCGCTGGAATTCAAATCGGACAGGATCCCAAATCCCGACAGCGCGATGTAATTGGTGTTGGCCCCGAGGTCATTGACCAGACCCGTGAAAAATCCGCTAACGTCGTAAACTTCGTTGATGTTGCCGGACAAGGTCTGCCCGCTGGGCTTGACCAGATAGCCGGAGACCGACCAGGAAAAAACTGTCTGGCCGGGACCGGCGTATTGCAGGTTAAGGCCAACGGTGGTTTGCGGCGGAGACGCCGCCAGCGTCCCCAGCGGAACCAAACCGCAAGCGAGCGCCAGGAGACTCGCATCCAGGACTCTCCGACCGCGGGTCGAGACTGTCGTCAGATTACATCCGGCGGCAAGGACGGCCACGAAGACTTTCATTACTACGCTTACAACCATACATTCCCCACTGCATTCCCAACTAATCATCCTGCTTTGGAGCAGTTTCATTGCCAACCAGATGCGAATGATGGCCGTCTTTCTGTGCGGATTTTGGCCGTTTGGGATTGACCCACCGCCCGGGATAGCATTCTGTTTTTGTATAGAAAATGTAAGGCACTCGAATGACGCCCGGCCCGCCCATTGCGACGTTTCTGATCATCATCGCCACGAGTGTCGTTTCTGTTCTGGCATTCAAAAACCGCGCGTGGCGGGACAAGCTGATTTTTTCTCCGCCGGCGATCCTGGCGCACAAGGAATATTATCGCGTGGTGACTTCGGCCTTCCTGCATGCGGACTGGCAACACCTGTTTTTCAACATGATCAGCCTCGGCTTGTTCGGTCAAATCATGGAGCCGGCCATCGGCCTCGGGCGGTTCGTCCTGATTTATTTCGCCAGCGTCATCGGTGGCAGCCTGTTGTCGCTCTATCTCCATCGGCATCACGAATATTTTGCCCTGGGCGCTTCCGGCGGCGTTTGCGGGATTGTGTTCTCGTCAATCTTCCTGCTCCCCGGCGAGAGCATCGGCTTGCTGTTCTTGCCCTTCGGAATTCCCGGCTGGCTCTACGCCCTTTTATTTCTCGGCGCGGAGTTTTACGGCGGCCGGCGCCAAAGCACGAACATCGGACACGACGCACATCTCGGCGGCGCAATCATTGGTTTGTTTACCACCACGGCTTTTTTTCCCGATATTGTGCGCTGGAGTCCGTATCTCTATGCCACGGTCATCGTGCTGACTCTGGGCATGTGGATTTACTTCTGGAGAAATCCGTTGAACCTGCCGCTGGCAAACTGGTTTGCGCGTCCGTCAGCGCCGTGGAAAAAACCTCGCAGGCCCGGTCCCGCCGCGGACGAAGTGGACGCCGTGCTCGAAAAGGTCTCGCGGGAAGGCGTCCAAAGCCTTACGAAGAAGGAACGCGATATCCTGGAGAGAGCTTCGCAGAAATAATCCGCCCGGGTCGGCTCCGGTTGCCAAATAGAAAAGCCGTCCATCCTCTGAGAGAATGGACGGCGTGAAACGACCTTAGAGTTGTACCAGTCTGAGGCCGTCAGTGCCGGCCTGACATCATCCAGAGCACCAGCGTTGCGTTACCCACAACGATGGTCCAGAAAATCAACATAAGCTTCGACAACTGATGCCGGCGCAGGTCACTGGGCAAATTCGGGAAGAGTAACTTCCCCGTGCGTTTTACAATAAACTCAGTCATAGTTTTAAGTTGTTACGTTTTCTGGCCATCACTCAATGGCCGGTTGCGAATCACGCCCTTTCCGAGCAGCCCTTATACCAAGCATAACTGGGGACACTAAATGCCTTCCCGGAACACCACTTAGCGAAATTACCGCGGAATAACAGGAGATGATGCGATGTCCACGCCGAAGACACGCTGCCTTGAAATTCATCCGCAGGCGATCCGCCTGTAGCGGTTTTCTGTACGCCAACAAGCCCATGGCGAGACGGCTTTGAAGATCACCGGCGCCGACACCGCGATTCCAGCGAGAAATTCGTTTTTTGTGAACCCGCGCCGAGTTCCGGTGTTTAACGAAACAGTTTGAAAGAATTTTCAGACAAAAATTCCCCTTGGCAACGCTTACAACCATAAAGCGCCGCAAATGCCGTGGCATGGATGAATTGCCCATACAAGCCGACTGGCGGCGATGGCTGGAAGACCATTCGCCGAAGTTCCTGCTCTTCGCCCGGCAGAAGGCCCGTTCGGAAGCCGATGCGCAGGACCTGGTCCAGGAAGCCGTGGTCGAGGCGTGGCGGCGTCAGGACAACGGCGCGCCGCCGCCGCTGCCACTCGTGTTCGCCACCATCCATCGCCGCGCGATTGACCGGGCGCGCAGCGAGGATCGCCGGACCGGGCGCGAACAGGCGGTTGTCGAGCCGCAACCGGAGTCCTGGTTCGACACCGGTGTGGAAGATCGCGAGTTGAGTAAATTGATTCAAGACGCCATGAACCGTTTGTCCGATGAATATCGCGAAGTGATTACGCTCAAGGTCTGGGGCGATCTCACGTTTGCCGAAATTGCCGAGGCGGTCGGCATCCCGGCGAACACCGCTGCATCGCGCTATCGCTATGGCCTGGCGGAGCTGCGCAAGCTGACGAAGAAGGTGCTGACATGAATGACTGCGAGCACGAGCTATTTGAAGCGGAACTGCGCCGGTTGAAACCGGCGGAACCGCCGGAGGAACTCATGTCCCGGCTCGCGGCGAATTTACCGGGGAGGAGTCAGCACCCCGTAACCCGAGTCCGGCCGGCGCAACCGCCGATTATGTGGTGGGCGCTGTTGCGCTGGCTGGCGCCGGGATTGATGGGGGCGGTCGCGGTGGCCGTCATGTTGATGCCATGGACAAAACCACCTCCCCACGCGGCCGTTGTCAACGTCAACCCGGCAGCCAGGACAAACAACGTTGAGATTGACCGGCAGTTGGTCGCCGCTTTCGACACAGTGGCGCGGATGCCGGACGGTGAACCAGTGCGTGTGCGCTGCCGCGAATGGATGGAGAATGTCATCCTGCGCGACCCGGCCCAGGGCGTGGTCGTGGAACGCCGCACACCACATTTCGAAATTGTACCGGTGGGATTTGAAATTTATTAAACCAGGCAAATGAAGAATTGACCGTTATGAAAATCCATACTCAAAAATCAAAGATGGTGGTGAGCCGGCTGCTGGTCATCACCGGGATGCTGTTGTCAACCCTGTTCCAGACCGTCGGCGCCGAAGGCAGTGCAGTGAAAACCGGGTATGGTACAATGCTCGTGTCTGATGGCACTAACGGGATTCCCGCACCGTTAATCGTTCTCGCCTCGGGCGCGGGTGCATCCAGCGGATCTGTCGGGCCTTTTGGCGGCGACGAAAATTTGAACCATCGGGAAATGACCTGGCTGGGAGTGACCGTCGCGGAAGCGCCGGAAGTTCTGGCGGCGCAACTCGGCCTCGATCCCGGCGTCGGGCTGGTAGTGACCTACGTTATGACCAACAGCCCGGCTGCGAAGGCCGGTTTTCAGAAAAACGATGTGCTGGTTGAATTCAACGGCCAACCACTGGTGCATCCGGCGCAGTTGCGCAAACTGGTCCAGGTGCGCAAGGAAGGTGAGGCCGTCAAGCTCATGTTTTACCGCGCTGGGAAAAAGCAGACCGTATCGGCGACGTTGGCGAAGACCGTCAACAATTTCGGTTTTCCAGACGGCTTCCCCGACGGGCAAGGCTATGGCGCTTTATTCCAGTTATCGGGGAATCCCTTTGCGGGTTCACCCGACACCGCCGCCTTCCGCGAGCGCATGGAAGTGTTTCGCAAACAGATGGGAGAGGTCAAGATTGACCAGAAAAAGGTGCAGGAGGAAATCCGCCGCAACTTGCAGGAATCGCAGAAAATTTATGGCGACGTCTTGCGACAGGCAAGCAACGCCAATCCGGAACTTAAGGCGGCTTTGGATGCAGAACTGAAACGCCTGGCCGAGGCGGAAGCTTCGATGAACCGCAAAGCCACGATCACCGTGCGAAGCACCGGCCGTGCGGCAAAGAGTCTCGTGACGACTGATGATTCGGGGACCATCGTGTTGGTCCGCAACCCGAAACTGTATTTAACTGCCCATGACCAGAACGGCAAATTGCTGTTCGACGGTGAAATAGAAACAGCCGCGGAACAGGCAAAAGTTCCAGCCGACCTCTGGCACAAGGTGGAACCTTTGCTGAAGCAGATGCCGACTGACGCCGGCGACCCCGCAGACCCGAAAACTGCTCCGGCACAAGAATCCCCTCCCCTTCACAACATCGACTCATCGTCGTAGTCCATTGCGTCGCCCGGCCTTTCCTGAACATGAAAACGCGAATTCCGAAACGGCTTTTGAACATCCTGCTGGTCGCACTGTTTGTAGTGGTGCTGGCGCAATTGTACTGTGCCGACGTGGAGCTGAAATACGATTACGAGGCGATAGCGTGGCGGGATAAGGACCAAACCGATCAGTTCAACAAAATCATCGCAGCGAGCTACCGACGGACCCACCAGGACGCGCAGAAAATAGCCGCATTGGAGGCACACATCAGAACCTTGACCTCCGAAAAGGGCCTTAGTAATTGACGTCGCGCTACGCCGCGCAACCCGGAATCAGGCAAACCCCAACGCGCGGATCAATCAGGCGGGAGGTCAGGTATTGATGGCTTTGTTCTTCGCACGCGATTCTTCGGCGAGCCGTTCCTTGAACTTCGACAACGCCGTCTGCAGCCGTTCGTCACCGACCGCCAGGATTTGCGCCGCCAGGATACCGGCATTTTTTGCCGCGCCGATGCCGACTGTGGCCACCGGCACACCCGGCGGCATCTGCACGATGGACAACAGCGAGTCCAGCCCCTTCAACGATTTGCTTTCGATCGGCACGCCGATCACCGGCAACGTCGTGAGCGCCGCCGTCACCCCCGGCAGATGCGCCGCGCCACCGGCCCCGGCGATGATGACGCGCAGCCCGCGTTCCGCCACGTTGCTCGCGTATTGCTCCAAGTCCTTTGGCGTGCGATGCGCGGAAATGACCTTCGCCTCGCTGGCGACACCGAACTCCGCCAGCGCATCGGCGGCGGCCTTCATCGTGGGCCAGTCCGAATCACTGCCCATTAAAATACCAACGAGTACCCGGGATGATTTCTCTTTGCTCATGGTTTCTCCAAAGGTTTGCCCGCGCTTGTGCGGCGCGAATTGAAGTTAACAACGCGCGGCCGCGGATGCAACGGTTACCCGAGGGGGTGACTGGACAGTTCCATGGCGCTCTGCCATTCGGCCATGCCGGCACTCCAATACAAAGCGTCCTTGCCGAGCGAACCGCATGAGAGCATCGCTTGAATCTGCGAGAGTGTGTACGGCCCGGATTGTTTGCCGCCTTCGTAGAGATAAATCGCCGGCGTCTCGCCCGCGGATACCGGGCCAGCCGGGGCAACCGGTGCGGGAACCGGGGCGACTTCCAAATCAGCGCCCGGCCCCGCGCGCCCCTTCGCGACCATTTTGTAAATTCCAATCAGTGCCAGCCCCATGAGCAATCCCCCGACGTGCGCGCCGAAGGCGATTCCCCCGCCCTGGTGATCGGAGAAATAGCCGATGACCATCCAAAAAACGTCCTTCAAAAACCAGAACGTGATGGCCACCCACGCCGCCAGCTCAAATCCGCCGCTGCCGATGGCCACAAAGAACAACCAGTAGAAATATTTGAATTCAATTTTCGCATCCGCCCGCAGCAACAGATACATGCCCATGCACGCGCTGATGGCTCCCGACGCGCCGCCCATCGGAATCATCGAAGTAAAATGCGTCGGCGACACCGTGATGTAGGCCAACTCGGCCACCAGCCCGCCGACGAGATAATAAGCCAGAAACCGCGCGCGCCCGATCATGTCCTCCACACAACAGCCGAACAGAAACAGGAAAATCATGTTGCCGAGCAGATGCAAAATGTCCTCGTGCACAAACATCGAAGTCAAATAGGTCCAAAGATACGATTGGGCCGGAATCAGCCACAAATAGTTATAAATCCACTCGTCGGAATTCCCATCGGTGGCGAGAAAGAAACCCAGCGAGACGAGATAGACGAGCGTATTGGTTCCAATTAGAGCGAAGGTGACGACCGGCAACCGTTCAGTCCGGTAATCCATTCCGACTGGCAGCAGGATGAACATGGAAAAAACGCGTTGCTGGCCCGAATTCGAGCAAAATTATGGATCCGTTTCAAGCCCGAACAAAGACAAACGTTGCGCCCGGATCGTTTCTGGTTGAAGTCGGACGAAATTGGGGAAGAATTCACGGTCGTGGGGAATTTCCTGCGAAACGCATCCGAGTTTCTGGCGCTGCGACGCAACACCTCGTTGTTGCTGGTGGCGCTCCTGCTCGCCGGCACCGGCGAAAAACTCTGGCTCGGCTTTGCGCCCAAATACATCGAGACTATCGGCGGCAGTGTGTTCATCATCGGTTTGTTTGACGCCCTGCAAACGCTGCTTGGGGCGGTGTATGCGTATCCCGGCGGCTGGCTGACGGACCGTTGGGGCCAACGCCGCGCGTTGTTGGCGTTCAGCGCCGTGGCCGTGGCCGGCTACCTTCTGGTCCTCGCCTGGCCGCACTGGCTGGCGTTGTTGCTCGGCTCATTTCTGTTTCTTGCCTGGAGCGCGCTGTCGCTGCCAACCACCTTCACCGTTGTCGCCACGTCGCTCGAACGGCATCGGCACACGATGGGTATCGGCATCCAATCTCTGGTGCGCCGGGTGCCGATGATGCTCGGTCCGCTCGTGGGCGGCTGGCTGCTCACGCGCTTCGGCTGGACCGACGGCGTGAAATACGCTCTCGCACTTTGCATTATCATGAGCCTGCTTACGGCGGCGTTCCAATGGTTCATATCAGAACCGCCTGACAAAACCCTTGAAACCGACCTGAATGAAAACGTGCCGGTCTTTTCCATTTCGTTCTCCGGCGTTGTGAAATCGTTCACGCCCGCGTTGCGTGAACTGTTGGTGAGTGACATTTTAATCCGGTTCTGCGAACGGATTCCGTACGCGTTTGTGATTTTGTGGGCGATTGATCACGGCGGGCTTACCGCGCAACAATTCGGTTATCTGGTCGCCTTTGAGATGGTCACGGCGATGCTTTGCTATATTCCCGTCGCGCACCTAGCCGATAAATACGGCCGCCGACCGTTCGTGCTGGCGACGTTTGTCTTCTTCACGCTGTTCCCGGTAACGCTGCTTTGGGCGCGCGATTTTGCCTGGCTGGCGCTGGCATTTGTCGTGCGCGGCCTGAAGGAATTCGGCGAGCCGGCGCGCAAGGCGCTCATCATCGGCGAGGCGGCGCCGGAATTGCGCGCGCGGACCTACGGCGCGTATTACCTGATTCGCGATTGCACCGTCGCGACCGGTTCATTTCTCGGTGCGTGGCTGTGGAGCATCAGTCCGCAGGCGAATTTCATCGGCGCGGCCCTGTGCGGCGGGCTGGGCACCGTCTGGTTCTGGTGGTTTATCTACCGGAAAAAGAATTGAGACACGGATTTCGCGGATTCTCACAGATTAATTTTCGCTTTTGAAATTAGTGCAAATTCGTGTAATTCGTGGCAAAGTCTGGCATTCATGACGACCGCCAACAAGATCACCATCCTGCGCATCCTGCTGATTCCTTTTTTTGTCGTCGAGGTCCTCTACTACACCAATACCGGCAATGAGGTTCACCACATGCTGGCGATTATCACATTTGCCGTCACGGCGATTCTGGACGGTGTGGATGGTTACATCGCCCGCCATTACAACCAGAAGAGCGAACTGGGCGCGATTCTGGACCCACTGGCGGACAAGCTGTTGCTCGTGTCGGGAATCGTCGTCTTGAGCTTCGATCACAGCCCGTATCTCGGACAGGTTCCCTTGTGGCTCACCGGCACGGTTATTGGACGCGATTTGCTGTTGGTAATCGGCATCGCCGTCATCCGGCTAACCGTTGGCAAGGTCAAAGTCCGCCCGCGAATCTTCGGCAAAGTTGCCACGGTCCTTCAAATGATCGTGGTCATTTGGATTTTGCTGGACTGGGATCGCGACTTGAACGCACGCTGGCTCGTTGTCTGGACGATCGGCGCCGCAGTGTTCACGGGTTTATCGGGGCTGCTCTATGTCTGGGATGCCGTGAAACAACTCGGCGCGCATCCGGCGAGTTCGGCAACCAGATCATAACATGGCCAAGGCAATCGGACTGAAATTGAAGGAAGGCGACGTTGCGCCGGAATTCTCGGCGGCGACCAACGGCGGCGGCAAGGCTTCGCTTGCCGATTTCAAAGGCAAAAATGTGGTGCTCTATTTCTATCCCCGGGACGACACCCCCGGTTGCACGAAGGAAGCCTGCGCCTTCCGCGATGATTTTGCCGAATTCAAAAAGCGCGGCGCCGTCGTGCTCGGCGTCAGCACCGATTCGGCGAAGTCACACGATAAATTCGCTGTGAAATTCAAATTGCCGTTCACGTTGCTGGCGGATGAGGACAAAACAATTGTCACGGCTTATGGCGTTTGGGGCGAGAAAAGTTTCATGGGCCGGAAATACCTTGGCACGCATCGCGTCACGTTTCTGATCGGCCCGGATGGCCGCATCAAAAAAATCTGGCCGCAGGTGAAACCGGACGAACACGCCGCGGAAGTGCTCGCGTCGCTCTAACCCTTGGGCGACGCGGCGTCGGAGAGTGGACAAGTCACCGGCTTGTGCGATAAATATTTGATATGACCTCGATTACAACAACCCTGATTACGGAACACGCCGTTTTCTGCGCCGTGTTTGACCAAATTGAACGTGTCCTGCCCGGCTTGATTTCGGTCGCGGAAGTCAAGGTATTGTCCACCGTGGTGGAAGGATTGCTGGCCGGACACGCTGACACTGAGGCAAATCTCGCTTATGCGGCACTCGACCACGTTCTGGCGGAGAAAGGCCAGTTGGATCGCCTGCACCACGACCACAAGGAAATTGACAACAATTTCAAGCGCCTGCACGGCGTGAGCAACCTGGCCGAAGCGCAAGCCTTGCTTAAAAAGGCGCTCGCCGCGTCTCGCGATCACTTCCGGTATGAGGAACGCGTGGTCTTCCCGTTGCTGGAACGTGTTCTGCCCGGTGAAATGCTCAGTGACTTGGGCCACGCCTCGCGTCGAAAATTCCCCGCCTTTGCCGCCGCCTAAAACGTCTTCACTCTGGCTTGCACGCAGCAAAAAGCCAATTCCCCGTTTGACAGCGCCGGTGTAAACCGATAAATCAATGCCGCGAAAAGGAATTAACCAATAACCAAAACGATTATGCCCATTCCCACCGGTTCCCAAGCACCCGACTTCACCTTGAAATCCAAACAGGCCTCCGGCCTGGTGGACGTGAAACTCAGCAACAATTTCGGCAAAAAGAACACCGTGCTGCTCTTTTTCCCGGCCGCGTTCACCAGCGTTTGCACCAAGGAACTCTGCGACATCACTTCCGGTTTGAACGCTTATTCCGGGTTGAATGCCGACGTGATCGGCATCAGCGTGGACACGCCGTTCGCTCAGGAGGCGTGGGCGCAAAAGGAAAAGATCGGCATCACCCTCACCAGCGATCTGAACAAGGAAGTCATCAGGAAGTACGATGTGG
>Ga0335080_10004558_pt1 | contig 14112 bp, 17 predicted proteins | sample Lox_Sample_34_FD_206720 | JGI IMG/M metagenome (GOLD analysis project Ga0335080, IMG submission 206720) | Soil microbial communities from Loxahatchee National Wildlife Refuge, Florida, United States - Lox_Sample_3.4 | ecosystem: Environmental > Terrestrial > Soil > Wetlands | place: USA... | reverse complement strand
GATACAGCAGCATCAGGGACCAGCAACTCGGCCTCCGCGCCAGTGTCTCCTCGCACAACAGGACGTTCTCGAGGTACCTCGGGCAAGCATGATCGCAAGGCTGGGTCCGCCGCGGCACGCAAGAATCCCAGGTCCAGGCTCGCGCGCGTAGCACTGCTCGTTGCTTGGTTTGTTCTCTCGACCGCCGTCGCGGCCGGGTACGGGGTCCTTGGCGACGGCGCCGGTGAAGTTCAGAGGGATCTGTACAGCGCCTTCTTGCCACGCTTCGTGGTGGAGAACACGCTCGATGCTCGGAGCGCCGTTCTGGCGTTCCCGGGTGCGAAACCGCTCCTGCGACGGGCGGCATCTGAGCGAACAGCACGAACCTGCGAGCGGGGTGGGGCTTGCGTACCCCCACGTACTCCGGTGCGTCAGAGCGGGTCGCCCGTCGAAGAGAGTTGAGCTCGTGCGCGAGGCCGGAGACGTCGTAGTCGAAAGGCGAGGGCTCCGGAGAACGCACGCCTGCAGGCGCCGCGATGAATCCGCTACGACAGTCCCTCCTGCCGACCGGAAGCCGAGCGGGCCTGGGACGGCCTCACGGTGCGGGTTGGGACCTCCAAACAGGCAGAGCCCATCCTCCGATCTTGCACGCAGCATCTTTGGGAACGGGCGGGGGGCTGGGCCACGTCGGATCGAGCATGGATGCGAGACGGCCGTCTCTGGTGGCAGCGAAAGTGGCCGTCATCGCGGGACAGCTCTTAGCGGACGATGAGTACCGGCGTATCGAGCTCCTCGAGGAGACGCTCGAGTCCGCCGCGGCCCAGCGCGGAACATTCACTGCACATGACGAGCAGCGCGCCGGGCGCCGATGCCTCCAGCGCGAGATCGTGTCGGCGCGCTGCCAGGACGAAGCGCGCGGTGGCGCTCCGGACCCCCTTGAGCTGCCGGGCCTGTTTCGCGAACTGCTCGGCTTGTTCGCGCGTCTTGGCGAAGACGAGCACGGTGAGTGCAGACGGGTCGTCGCCTGCGAGGCGAGCCGCCACTTCCACGCTTCGCTCGTCGGTGGGCGTGCCGTCCGAGATGACGACCACCGGTGGCCCGAGCGCGCCCGCGCGGCCCACGATCAGGACTGGGGTGGTTGCCCTGGCAGCCGCGTCGCGGGCCGTCGTGCCGGGCTGGGCGCGCGCCCGGTACCCGGTGCGACCCAGAACGAGAACGTCGGCCTCGCCGGCTGCATGCAGGAGCTCGACCGACACCTGACCACGCGCCACGCGGAACGACCAGCCGATGTGCAGTGCGTTCGCGGCGGCAGCGAGGGCGTCCCGTGCGGTGGCGGCGAGCGCCCTGAACTCGATCTCGGTGTCGCCCCGGACCAGCGGGCGGCGCGCCCCGGACGGGAGAGCCAGCTGCGATGCGCACGGCAGTCCGGCGGCGCGCAGGAGGTTCATGTCTTCGACGAACAGCCCCTCGATGTCCGCGCCCGTCCGGGCGGCAAGCGCTGCGGCCGCTGAAAGCGCGTCGAGGCTCGCGCGCGAGGCGTCGAGCGCGACGAGGATCCGGCGGATCCAGCGCTCGTCCTTCGCAGTCACGGTTGCACCCCGGGGGTCGGTGGCGGTGCGGCCAAGGCACGTGCCGTCCTGGCAAATTCCTCGATGCGGGCGGCCACCCTGGCGTTCACCGATCCAGCCGGGTACCGGCCGTCGGTGCCGCGGGAGCCGGCCGGAACGCCCGTCAAGATCTCGATCCCTTCATCGACGTCCTTCACGGCAAAGACGTGGAACTGGCGAGCGGCACAGGCCGCCACCACATCTTCGCGCAGCATGAGGTGCTTGGTGTTCGCCGCCGGGATCATCACGCCCTGGCTGCCCGTGAGGCCGCGGGCGCGGCAGACGTCGAAGAAGCCCTCGATCTTCTCGTTCACGCCGCCGATGGCCTGCACCTGGCCGAGCTGGTTCACCGAACCCGTCACCGCGATGGCCTGCCGGATGGCGAGCTCGGATAGTGCTGAAAGCAGCGCATAGAGCTCTGCCGACGAGGCGCTGTCGCCGTCGACGCCGCCATACGATTGCTCGAAGACGAGGCTCGCCGAGAGGGGAAATGGGCCGTTTGCTGTGTAGCGGGCGGCGAGATAGCCCGCCAGGATGAGAACCCCCTTCGAATGGATGGGGCCACCCAACTCCACCTCACGCTCGATGTCCACCACCTCGCCCTTGCCGAGCCTGACCCGCGCCGTGATCCGGCTCGGGCGTCCGAAGGCGAACTGTCCGGCCTGGATGACCGACAGCCCGTTCACCTGTGCCACCTGCTCGCCGGCGGTGTCGATGAGCAGCGTACCGCGCGCGATCTGTTCCAGCACAACCTGCCGCAGCCGGTCCTGTCGCCGCAGCTGGGCGTCGAGCGCCGCCTGCACTTCCTCGCGCTCGACTCGCTCATGCCCGGCAACGGCCGCGCAGTAGTTGGCCTCGCGGACGAGGTCGGCGATTGATTGCACGTTCGCGGTGAGCTTCGCGGCGTCACACGCGAGGCGCGCCGCCTGCTCGACGATGCGGGAGACGGCCTCGCGCGAAAAAGGGCGCGCCAGCTGGGCCCGGGCAAGGGCCGCCACGAGCCGGGCGTATCTTTCCTCGTTGCCGTCGCGCTCGACATCGTCCTCGAAATCCGCTGCCACCTTGAAGTGCTGATGAAACTCAGGGTCGGCGACGGCGAGAAGGGCATGGATCCACCGTTCGCCGATGAGGACCACTTTCACGCGGAGAGGGATGGGCTCGGGTTCGAGGGAGGCGGTGCTCGTGAAACCGTAGAGCCGCTCGGGAGGGTCGATCCGGATCTGACGCGCGTCGAGAGCGCGCTTCATGCTCTCCCAGGCGAACGGTTGGGCGATGAGCTTGCGAGCGTCGAGGACGAGGTAGCCGCCGTTGGCCCGATGCAGCGCTCCGGGCCGCACCAGCGTGAAGTCGGTGATGAGCATGCCGAGATGAGCATGGTGCTCCACCCGACCCATCAGGTTCGCGTAGGTGGGGAGGTCTTCGTGAACGACCGGCGCGCCGCGCGTTTCCCCGTTGTCGACGATGAGGTTCACTCCATATCGGCGGAAGGCCGGCGACTCGGAGAGGAGCTTGCGGATGTGGCTCGCGGCATCGCCCGGCTCGCTCGAGCCCAGAAACTCGTGGACGTTTTCGATGACGTCGGCCTGGACGGCGTTCAGGTGGGCGATCACCTGAGGAAGTTGCGCATAGCGGCCGCGCAGTTCATCGATGAGGTGTCCGACCGCGAAGAGAGCCGTTTCCCGATTCAGCTCCTTCACCTTCTCGTGGTGCTCGCGCTCGAGTTGAGGCATCCCGCGCAGGACGGCTTGCAGCTCTTCCTGAATCGTCGCTATGTCCTTCTGGATGCGCTCCTGTTCCGGTGGGGGCAGGTGGCTGAACTGCTCCGCGTCGAGGACCTCGCCGTTGCTTGTCGGCGCCACCGCCAGACCCATCGGCATGCGCACCACGGTGACGTGGCGTTCGCCGGCATGATTCTGGACAACGCGCATCGCACCATCGCGCTTCTCCGCGAGCTGTCGGTCCAGTATCTGCAGGCGCGTCCGGTAGTCCTCGCTTTCGAACACGGCCGGGATGGTGCTCCTGAGTTCATCGATGAGCCGTTCCATGTCGCGCTTGAAGGGCACTCCTCGCCCAGCCGGGAGCTGCAGCGCCCGGGGCCTCTGCGCGTCGATGAAGTTGTTGAGGTAGCACCAGTCATCCGGTGTCGTCGCGTTCGCCGCGTGGGCGCGGAGGACCCGCGACGACACGGTCCGCTTGCCGACTCCGGGTGGACCGAGCACAAAGATGTTGTACCCGGGGGCGTCCAGGCCGAGCCCGAGTTCAAGTGCGTCGAGCGCGCGGTCTTGGCCGAGCGGCACCTCCTCCTCGGGGAGGCTGGCGGTGGTCTCGAAGGGCAGCTCGGGGCAGCGCCGGTGGAGCACCTCGGGCGGTAGCGGTTTCGTGGTCATGCAAGACCTCCCTCCACTCGGCTTGCGAGAACCCCGCTTGGCAGGCGTCCGGCAACTCGTCGCCCGAGAGGGCCCGGTGGCTGCGGCGAGGGCTTGCGGGAAGGGGCTGCGGCCGCGGTGCTCCCGGAGGATACGCCAGTCCTTGGCATGGCGTGCTCTCGAAGGTCATGTCACCGAGGGGCCGATGCGTCCCGATGAAACGGGTTTCCTCTCAGGGCTCTCATCAGGAGAATACCTGAGCTGGCATCGGCGATCGGCTCGAAACGGGCGAGTACTCCTCCAGGGCTCGAGTTTGCATTGCCGGACGCGGCAAGACGCCCCGTTCGAGTTCGCCTGCGAGCGCACCTGGCGGCGTGTCTCGAGCGAATGACAGCGACCGGCTCTGCGAGGAGGGAACGCGCGCTCAATGTTCCGCTCGCCGCGGCCCAGCAGTCCCGAAAGCGATCCCATCGACCGAGCAGCACGAATCTCCGAGCGGTTGGTTTCTACCAGTGCAACGCGCCCCGTGTGCGAAGTGGCTCGTCCCGCGAAGGGGTGTCCGGAGACGTCAGCCTTCACCCGTGCGGCGCTCCAGGTTGCCAAGAGCACGCACCTATGGCGAGCGCGAGGATCTTCGACCGGGACCGTTTGCCCGACGGGTGGGGGTCCTTCTGAGCTGGACGTCTTCGTCCGGCGGGAGAAGGGGATCCCGTTCGACCATGTCAGGCGGCTCTTCTCTCCGCATGGCATCGGAGACCGAGGCCACGAGAGACGAGAACTGCGCGAGGGGGTGAAATCGAGTCTCGCCGTCCAGCGTGGTCTGCACGATGTCCTGGGTGCGTTTTGCGATTTCGGCGCAGTACTGCGGATCAGGCCGGTTCCGGGGGCCGTGCGGGGTGACCCGAATTGGCTCGTGAAAGACGACCTTCCACCGAGCGGGCAACGGAACGGGGGCAAGGGGGAGCCCGATGACGGAGCCGATGAGCGGTTTCAAGACCTCGACAGTCCAGGCTACCGGCAAGGACTCTTCACCGCCAATGACGGCTACCGGCACGATCGGAGCGTCAAGCGCCAGGGCGAGGCGCACGAACGAGCGACTCCAGTCTCGCATGCGATACGCCTGCCAGAAGGGTTTGCAATTACCGCGAGTCCCTTCCGGGCAGATGCCATAGCACTCGATATCCGGGGGAAGGCGCTCCGGGTGCGTGAATGAGGGCGCCGGCAGGGCGCCCAGCCGGCGCAGAAATGGCCCCAGCACGGGGGCCGTCAACGCCGCCTGGTGGGCTGCGTAGTACGGGATGCGCGCTGGTCCAAGAACCTCGGCTACCGCGAATCCCACGAAGACGGTGTCGAGAGCGAGCCACCCTGCGTGATTTTGCGTGTAGATGACCGGACCCCGCTTGGGGAGGTTCTCTGTCCCCTCCATCTCGAATGAAAAGTATCTGAACCGGATCAGAGTCTTGAGAATAGAGGCCACCTGTCCGGCAAGCGCCTCGCGAACTCTCCGGCCCGGCTCATTCTGCTCGGGCGGCATGCTCTCCTCATCCTTCAGTGGCAGAAACTGTCGATGCCGCCGTTTTGGGCGCGGTTTGCGCTCAAGCTGCCGGCGTGAAAGTTTAGGCGGAGACCCGACCAAGTGCCGCTAATGCCAGTTGGGCATACCCCAAGGGGGACGATACCGGAGTCCGCCAAGGACTCGACGCCCTCTTTCCAGGAGATGGCTCGCAATCCGTGGCACTTGATGATCAGGAATCCGTCGCGGCTACGAAGTGTCCCGCAATCCATCGCACGTGACACGCGACGGTGGTGAAGGAATGTGCCGGTGCAGGGAGTGCTTGTGCGAAGGGCCGGTAACGCCATGTCAGACCTCCTCGCCATGGATGTCGCCGTGGCACTGTGGAGAGGGGGGCAGGCGAAGTGGTGGTCGATGCAGCAGTAGGCGACAGGACGCCCCCTCTGAGTCAGCCGCGCCAACGCGCTCGACGGATCCTTCGTTGGGGAAACGAGGCGGACACTATCAACAGCCCGGATGGTGGCTCGGCGAAAAGTCGGCATGGCGCCCCCGGATGAGACCAGCCCGCGTGGCTGGACCAGGGCGCGGACCGAGCTGTCTCTGGTGGTGGCGGCGGTCTTCATTAGCTCTAAAGGGCCTTCGCGGGGCGGCAGCTCCGTCGATGGTGCTTCCGGACCATGCGCTCGTCTTCGCCACGGTGTTGTCACCGGACCCCGCCGGGAAGCCCGCGTCTTCCGGCGTCGGGAGGAACGGCTGCTCCCGGGCGTGTCGGACACCCGGAGTAGAATGGCGATGAGAAGCTCTTTGAAAATCGAAGACACGTTCGGTGGCTGTCAGGTTGCTGCAGCCTGGCCGGGTGTGCAACCGCTCCTGCGACGGGCGGCATCGAGGGAGCAGGGCGAGCCTGCGAGCGGAATGGATTCCCCCATCCCCAAGTGCTTTGGTCCCTCGGAGCGGGTCGCCGGTCGAAGAGAGGCGACATTGGTCGCGAGGCCGGAGACGCCCCAGCGAGCGGCGTGGCTGCAAGGCGAGGGCTCCGGAGAACGACCCACGAGATGATGCGCGAGCATCAGCCTGATCCACCTCTTAAAACCCCCCGGATTTGCCCGCGGGGAGGGCTTGGAGCGTGCTCTCCATATGTGGTTTCGTCAGAGCTCTCGTCAAGTCGGAGCTCTCGCCAAGATGACGCACAAGGGAACCGTTGAACCGGACGCGGGGTCCGAACGAGCAGCCGGCGCTTCGCAGGGCGGTGTCCACGCGCGACGTCCTGCGTGCGCGCACGCGCGACCGCGGGATGGTGGGCCCTCGAACTTCGGCAAGGCGCCGTGCCAACCCCCGGATGAGATCAGCCCCCATGGCGGAACCGGTTACGGATGTGAACCGACCTGTCTCCCGCGCCGGCCGAAGTTGCCATCATTGCGGGACAGCTCACTATTAGGAGGCGGCATGCATTCTCACCCCCACGAGCACACTCACGACCATCCGCACACGCACTCGGACGGGACCACGCACAGTCATCCGCATCTGCACCGGCATGTCCACGACCACGATCACGGTGCGGGGCCCGAGAAGGAACACGAGCACGAGCATTTGCCGGGCCAAACACACGATACAGCCGCAGATCACGGGCATCAGCACGCTCACTGATCCCGAGCACGTTCCGTTCTGCGTCCTGTGTTTCGCGGTGCCGCGCATCGTCGCGGGCATCGGGGCTGGCATCCAGCCAGCTCGTCTGAAGCGCGGTCCCGGTGAACGGGCTGTGGGTCGCCGGTATTGACGCGCCGGGGCTCGCAAAGGGACCGTGCACCACCGGTTCCGGCGGGAAGTCCGCGTGTTCCGGACGTCGATGGCGGCGGTGTTTTGCAACAGCCGCCGCAACGCGAGCAGCGCCAGCGGTCCTCGGAAGACGGCGAGTTCGGCGCCCGACGGCCTCGACGCGGCTCGCGGACCAACGTCGCTCCCAGCTCGTTCGAGCAGTATCGTCGTTTCGTCCGAGCGCTGCCGCAACCGACGGCCGAGGCACTCGACGAGGAGAGGGGCAGTGCCTTGCGACTGCAGCAGGGCGCAAGGTGGGATACCGCGCGATCCCTGCACGAGAGGGCGAGAAGGACATTCGTCGCAGCGAAGTGGTCTGCGACCTTCGTGGTTGGGGCGACGCGGTCCGGAGGGTGGCGTACCGCCAAGAACCATCAGGCTGCTTGGGCCATGGCTCTTTGGTAGACTCCGATCGCAACCCTGGGCGCCACGCGGTAGGAGAGTGGGGCGGGGGAAGCATCACTGGCGCCTTGGGATTTCACGCTCCCCTCGAGCAAGGCCGTACTCGTTCGAGCTCGATAGGGCGCCCACGTAGCGGCGCGATACCAGCGCACGTCGCCTCGCGCAGCTGGCTGCTGATCGTGGCTCGCCTCCATTCCTTGCTGGCTGATGGTGATGCGCTCCGCGTGAGCGGCCGTACCGCGTCCCCCGGCGCTCGGGCCCGGGTACTGCGCAACATCGCGGAGTTCGTTGTCGCTGGGGTAGAGTCTCAAAGAGAATTCCCGCCCATTATCAGTATACCGCGGCGAGGCGGCAGCGATGACAGCGCTCACGCGCTCGTTCTACCCAAGCTGTGACGATGCAAAAACGGTGCCCGCCTGGGCGGGGCGGGCCATCCCTCCCTGCCGACTGTGGAAACTAAACCTCCCCAGGGATAAGTCCCGGGGGTTCTGAGAGCGCAGGGAGGGCAACAAGCCCGGCCTGGCGTGCGTTCTTTGGAGCCCTCGCCTTTCGGCTACGACGTCTCCGGCCTCGCGCTACGTTCGGGTGCGCGCGCGCATGACAACTCTCTTCGACGGGCGACCCGCTCTGACGCACTGGAGTAGGTGGGGGTAGGGAAGCCCACCCCGCTCGCAGGTTCGTACTGTTCGCTCAGATGCCGCCCGTCGCAGCAGCGGTTTCGCACTCCGGAACGCCTCTGCGGCGTTCCGGGCATCGAGCGTGTCTGCTTCAACGAAGCGCGCCAGGAAGGCGCTGTAGAGATCTCGCTGCACCACGCCCGTCCCCGACTTCTTCGTGTAGGCACCGGTCGTGTGGTCGTGCTGGCTCAACCTCGTGGTACGGGTCGGGAACTCCAACAGGGCGCCCGGGGCGCGACCTCGACCGACCGGCCAAACGACTTCTGGAAGGCGACGTAGGAGATCTTCTTGGCGACGTTGCCCTGACCGACGATGCGGTTGGCGAGTTCGCCGTCCGCCCGCTTGCGCTCAGCGGCCAGGCGACGCTCTCCACGCCATGGACGAGGACCTGGCGCCGGTACTTCGGATACCAGACAACGTGGTGCTGGCACGAAAAGACGATGTTCCGCCTGCCTCCACGCGGGTAGGCATCCGGTCGCAGTATACAGCGCGTCGTTACCTAATCCACTCGGGAGTTGCTTGAGGGCGCATCAGCAGGCCGCCGTTCCTCCCGACGCCTGAAGGCGGGCTTCCCGGCGGCATTTTCGGTGAGGCGTGCGACGAAGAGCGAGCAGAAGAGGTCTCAGGTGCTGGCGGTGGCGAAACGCCCCGTTCGTCGCGCTGCGCTGGTGGACCTGCGCGTCTCCTGACGCTGTAACCAAGCTGGCAGCGCCACCACCGCGGCCAGGATGCAGGAGAGCTCGCCTAGCGACGCGAACAGCCCGAAGCTGCGGAGAGCCTGGTTGTCCGCAGCAAGAAGGGAGCCGTAGCCGATGATGGTGGTGAGCGAGCAGAGTGCCACCGCCCCACCGGTTCCCTTGAGCACGCGCTCGAGCGAGCCAGCCCCCTCGAGTCGCCAGCGCTGCACGATGTTGACGGAATAGTCGACCCCGATACCGAATGTGATTGGGAGGACGACGAAGTTGAGGAAATTGATGCGCATCCGGACCCAGGCGGCGGCCCCCAGAAGCCATGCGACGCCCAGCAGGAGGCCTGCGAGCACCTGCAAGGCGGGGCGCAGATGCTGCAGGGTCACCAGCACCAAGGACACCACCGCAGCCAGGGCCAGAACGGTTGCCTTGGGGCCGTCGCGCACGATGGCGTCGATGATGTCGTTGAAGAGCAGGTTTTGCCCGACGGCCTGGGCGCTTGCGCCCGAGCGGGCGATGGCATCTCGGATGAGGTCGGCCATCTTCTTCATCTCGCGCTGGCTCGCCCAACCAACTCTTTTCGGGAATATGAGGGCGATCCGGCCGGCCGTGCCATCGCGTTCGATGAGCGGCAGCCGGATCGACTGCGGGAGATCGTCGAGGGTGACCTGGCGAAGGTCTGGGCTGGGCCTCAGGTCGCGGGCTTCCCGCCGTGTTCTTGGGTCGAGGAGGGAAAGCCGCGTGTCGGTGAGGGTGGCGCGGAGCCGAGAGAGGCGTCTCAGCTTCTCCGCCTGATTTTGCGGGATGACGTTGTCGACCGTCCGCACCTCGCGCAGCGGATCGGCCGCCCCCAGCGCGCCGCGCTCGCGCTCGAGTTCCTCCACGAAGCGCCGGAGATCGGCGGGTGAGTCGGCGCGGACGACGATCGGGGTGAGAAACGCGCGGAAGACCTGGTCCGCCTTCTTCCCGAAGTAAGTCGCTCCGGAGCGCGCGCTCTTTGCTGACTGGAGCTTCGAAAAGTCGTACTGGAACAGGGGGCCGCGATAGGTGAGCAGGCCGAGGACAGAGACGGCCACGAGCAGAAGCGAGACGCGACGCACCGCCTTGCCGTGTCGGTAGACGAGCCAGCTCGCGATCGTACCCACGGTCGATATTCGCCCCCTGAATGGCTGCCTGCTGCGGGAGTCGAGCGCGGCAAGCAGCGCGGGAAGCAGGAGGTAGGCGGTGAGCCAGCACAGCGCCATCCCCATCCCGCCGATGAGGCCGAACTGGTTGAAGCCGCGGAAGTCCGTTACGGCCAGCGAGAGATAGGCGAGCCCCGCGCCGAACGACGCCACGAAGGTCGCAGCTGCCGTCCCCGACCAGCAGGCCGAGAGCGCTTCCTCCAGGCTCAGTCCGCGCCCTCGCTCCTCGATGAAGCGGGCCACCACGATGATGGACACGTTGATGCCGTTCCCGGAAGGCGGTGTTGGCGTTGAGATGGCCGACGAGGAAGTAGGCGAGCCCGAAGGTGAGCGAGCATCCGAGCGCGAGCGCCCCGACGACGGCGAGAATGGGCGTGATGCGCCTGAAGAATACCCAGAGCGCGAGCAGGACGAGCACGATCACGACCACGCTGGAGGAGACGAGGTCGGCCTTGAGTGCTGCCTGCTCCTCAGTCAGGGTCGCCACCTCCGCGTCGTAGCCGACGCGCAGCGACGGATCGTAGCGTTTCGGCGAGAGCGCCTTCACCTCCTTCTGCACGGCGTCGAGAATGCGCTCGTTTTCGGACAGGCTGGTGGCTGACTCGGGTGGGGTCACAAGCAAGACGAGGAGGTGGCCGTCGGGAGTCTGGAAATAGCCCTTGCGGAACTGCGGGAAGGTGTGGTTCGCGAAGCCATACTTGCGCTCGATATCGCGAAAATCGAGGGGGGGCGGTGAACCGATCGCCTCTTCCCCGAGCAGGTGAAGAAAGGGGTTCGCCTTCTTCTTCTCCCAGCGGATGCGCGCATCGAGGCGGCTCTGTATGGAATCGAGGTCTTTCACGGACAGATAGAGGCCGCCGAAACGGCGGAAGAAGGCCTCCTGCGCGTCGATGCGGTACTGGACAGACTGGACGAGGTTGTTCGGAAGCTTTCGCAGGCGTGCCGCCAGGTCATCCGCGAATCGGTCGAGGGCGTCGCCATTCGCGCCCTCCAGCACGACCGAGAGGTGGTTCACATTGTGGAGCTTGGGGGCAATGGTCCGCGCGGCCACCACGCTTGGCGCGGTGTTGGGGAGGAGTTCCTCGAGTCCCGAGCGTAGGTCCGCGTAGAGCTTGCCCGCGAAGAAGGAACTGCTCGCGAAGGCCAGGGCCGCCACGACGAGGATGGCCTTGTGGTGCCGGGCGAGCCAGCTCGTGGTCCTCCGGCATGATGAGTTGATCGCAGAAGCGCGAGCGGCTTGTGCGGGCGGCTGCGGGGCCGACGCGCCGGGTGGCTTCGTCGAGGCACTGGGGTTTTCCCGAAAATCGTTCACTCTCCCGCGCTCCTGTAGATGGCAGCTGCCGGCGTCCGGTGCGGACGGGATGCCGGTTTCCTAACCAACGTGGAGGCTTCGCGGGTAGCCGGCCATCATCGCGGTGGCGCTGGGCTGGTCGGTCGTGCTCCTCTCCATGGCGCGGACACAAGGCGCGTCCCTCGCTCATGAACGCCCAGCCCCACGTCGGGCGTCTTGAGCGGCCGACTTGCGCGGCGAATGATCTGGCGACCATGAGCTGTCCCGTCATGATGGCAGCTCCTTTCGCGGATGCCGGCAAACAGGTCAGCTCTCGGATGGCTACTTCCTCCTCTGAACCTCCCAGAAGTCGGAGGGCCTTGGGGAGGTGAAGCTGATGCTCGCTCATCAGCTTGTCGGCCATTCCCCGGAGCCCTCGCCTTGCGGCTACGACGTCTCCGGTCTCGCGGCCGTGTTTGCCTCCCAAGAAACTCCCCAAAACTCCTCTTGCCGGAGTGGGTCGGGGGTTCAGCCCGCCTTGGATCCACCAGCGCATCCGCTGCGCCAAGCGTGCTCCGGGAGCCCGATCGGGCTCCTTGGCTGACAATGACGGGTGCTCGAAGGGCCTCGGCCAAGCTCTCTTGCGGGCTCACCAGCACCAAGGAGCAACCGATCTCCGTGCCGGCAGCGCGCCGCGATCCCGCAATCGTTTCATGCATTCGGGTGCGCGCACGCGCGCATGGCAACTCTTCGACGGGCGACCCGCTCTGAGGGCAGGGCGCGTGGGGGTGGGGAATCCCACCCCGTTCGCAGGTTCATGCTGCTCGCTCGATGCCGCTGCGGCATTCCGGACATCGAGCCTGTCGTCAGTTCTTCAAAGAGCCATAACACCATGGAGTTTACCGCCGACTCTGACACGCTCGCCGCCACCGTTTCTCCCGATGCCTGGAGGCACGGGCTTCCCGGTGGCAATTCCGGTGAGGATACGCGGCAAGCCACGCAATGACGGCAAGCCCAGGACCGGCGAGATGGTTCGCCGCTGCGGTTGCTGGTACGCCTCGGTCACCATCGAGTGCGCTCCAGAGCGCGCTCACGGCCACCGCGGCGCTGGGATCGACTGGGGGTCCCAGACCCTCGCCCCCGTGGCCATCGACTTCGGCGAGACGCTTCAGGTTGAGAAGCCCGCCACCTCAAGAAAGCCTTGGGCGAGCTGCGCGCTCGACAGCGGGCGCTGGCTCAGACTCGGAAGCGACCGGGGCCCGCGAGCAGGTGGCCCTGTGGCGCTCACCAGAAACCAGCCACTTCTGCTCGCCAGAAGTTGGCCTGTTTCTGGCGAGCAGGCCCTGGCCGTTTTTGGAGAGCGCTTCAGGGTGGCCGCTCTTCACGAAAGGATCGCCAGCTGACGGCCTTCTCCACGAAGAACTGGAAGGCCAGGTTGCGGCGCTCGAGCGTCACTCGCGCGCCCTGGGCGTTCAGGGCCGCCTCATCGTTCTCTCGCCGCAGGGTGATGTTCGCGGGCAGTGCGCGGCGAACCCGAGGGCGGCGCTGCTGGATCGTCACGTTCTGCGGCTGCTGGTGGAGCCGAAAGGTCTCCGTCTTCGGCGTCTCCTGGCGGGGCGTCGGATGGAGCGGTACCCATGAAGTTCCCGTCACTTTCATGATCGTTGAAACTGCTGCATTTCTTTCGGCGACGTCGGAAGACAGCGAACTGGCCTCCCGCTCTTGAGGAAACCATTCGATATGCAAGTTACGACTCATGTTCATGCTCTAAGCAGGGGCGTCAGCGCGACCTTGCAGTCCACGCGAGCGCCCTGGTGGGCGTGTTCGGCCTCATCGCCACCGGGGTGCTGGCGGTTAGGAACATGACCGCTCGCGGGCGGTGTCCGGGAGAGGGGCCAAACTCGCAAGATCCTCGCCACTTTCCTGGCGGTTCCTCCAGATGCTCAGATGTCGCGTGTCGAAGCGGAAGAGACTGGGCTCGCCTGGCTGGAGGTCCCATCGTGAAGCCGACCCAGAACCTGCTCGGCCGGGATGAGAAACGCAGCGCGGGTGATGCTGATCTGGACGCTCTGCGAGCACGAAGCTCCACTGGGGCCGCCGCCCAGGCGACGTAGTTCATTTGACGGGCCGAGACGAATGCGAGCCGTCTCGTTCGAGAACCCGCGAGGTCCAGCTGGAACCATGCGAGTGGCGAAGGGAGCCCTGCATTTTCGCGGGGCGGTGGCGCAGGTTGCCCCGTCAGACTGGCAGACAGTCGGTTCGCATCCGGGCCCCGGTCCGGCGATGTGGTGCCACCGCAGGGGCGGCATCCGGGGTTGGGCCGTCCGCGACGTCACGTCTCGGCGGGACAATCCGTCGAGGGCCTGGGTCGTGGCCAACGCGGACGGCGTTTTGCCGTCTCGATTTCCAGCTGGAGCGTGTTGCGGAGAACGTTTCGCGTGTTGCGAAGTGCGGCTGCCGTCGATGCCACGGGTCGAGCCGTTCGGTGGAGAACTGACATAACAGAACACGCATTTGACATCCTCTCCGGCCTGAAGGCCCGGAGATTCCGACTGGGCGGCTTGCGCCGCCGGTACGGCTGGGTTCCTGGGCCGAGTGCCTCGCTTCGCT
>Ga0335080_10004557_pt1 | contig 14125 bp, 9 predicted proteins | sample Lox_Sample_34_FD_206720 | JGI IMG/M metagenome (GOLD analysis project Ga0335080, IMG submission 206720) | Soil microbial communities from Loxahatchee National Wildlife Refuge, Florida, United States - Lox_Sample_3.4 | ecosystem: Environmental > Terrestrial > Soil > Wetlands | place: USA: Florida... | reverse complement strand
CCCTCGCTCAAGTAGAGCAGCAGGGCGGAGTGTACATGGACGGCGATAAGCCAGGCGATGCCCTGGCCATTTTCATGAACAACGGCTGGACTTGTTTCCGTTTGCGGATCTGGGTGGATCCGCGCAATGGCGTCAACGGCCTCGAATACACAACCAGGCTGGCCAGACGCATCAAGGAAGCGGGCGGGACATTCATGCTGGATTTCCATTACTCCGATTGGTGGGCCGATCCGCAGAAACAGAACAAGCCCGCCGCGTGGGCTAAACTGGATTTTGATGCACTCGTGAAGCAAACGCAGACTTACACCGCCCACGTCATCAAAACGCTAAAGGACGCCGGCGCGACGCCGGATTTCGTTCAGATCGGCAACGAAATCACCGGTGGTATGTTGTGGCCCGATGGCCAGGTGAAGGTCCCGCTTTCCACTGTCAAAGTATTCGGCGGCGACGTAACCGTGATCAAGCCGCCCGAGCCTTACGACGACGCCATACAATGGGATCATCTCATCCGCCTGATCAAGGCGGACGTCCGCGGTGTCCGTGCAGTCACCTCACGCCGCGATCACGTTCGCATCGTTATTCATATTGATTGCGGCGGTGACTGGCCGGTCACGGAGTGGTACTTCGATCATCTGACCAAAGCCCGGGTTGACTACGATGTCATCGGCCAGAGCTATTACCCGAACTGGCACGGCACGCTGGAAAATGTCCGCGACAACCTGCGCCATACCATTGAGCGTTACCACAAGGATGTGATGATAGTCGAAACCGCTTACCCGTCGCGTGGCGTGCGATTGTCGGAAGCGGCCGCAAAAAACATGGTCTGGCCCATGACGCCAGAGGGACAAAGGCAGTTTCTCGCCGACCTCATCCGAACGGTCGAGGAAGCGCCCGGCGGGCACGGTATCGGGGTGAACTACTGGCATCCGGAGGCCACCTTCATTCCGGGATCAACCAACCGCTGGAGCGGGCCAGATGCCAATTCGCTATTTGATGCCAAAGGTTACCCGCTTCCGGCAATAGGCGTATTAGCTATTCGACCCGTATCACAAACTCCACATTCGGCCGCTGTCGAAAGACACTAAAAAGCCGCACCCTGCGTTGACGGATAGAGCCAATCGCGCTGAGAACGCGAGCGTTATTATCTGCGGAGCGACGGCGATGGCGTCCTTGGCAGAATCCGCAGGGAAACCGGCATTGAGTTGAAGGCTCGAGCTCCAATGATGCGTAGCCGATCCAACCAGAACAAATCGTTACGCGGCACGGTTATGTGCGTTCAGAACGAACCAGGCTAAATTGCTGATGCAAAGCCAACCTGTAAGGGGTATGCTGGCTGACATGCGCGCCTCTCGCTTGATTCGGTCCTGGCGGATGGCGCTTTGTTGCGGGGGGATCGCACTGGGTGCGGCTGCGGCTGCTCAGTTGCCACCGGTTGATCGTATTGCCAACAACCAGGATTCAGCCGAAGTAACCAATGTCCATCAGATCTGCCTTTGGGCCGCCCAACTTCCAACGGCGAGCTATTCCATCCATGTCGAAGGAGACGTCTGGTGGGTAAATCCAGCTGAGGGAAAATTCGTTTTGAAAGATGATTCCGGCGCCGAGCAATTGGAAATGGATTTTCAGGGCATTCCCGTGGAGGCGGGCCAAAGAGTGCTGTTGGAGGGAAACGGAACGATCACACCGACGGGCGCCGGTTTCAGGATTGGAGCTAAAGGACCGGTCGTGGACAACGATGGCGTCCATGACATGGTGGAGAAATCCGGCGCGGTTTTTTTGAAGGCCGGGCGCAATCCGATCCGGGTTGAATGGTTCAACGGGGTCGAGAAATATGGATTGAAGGTGGAGTACCGGGGACCCGGTTTACCCCGGCAGGCGATATCAGACTCGGCGCTCTTTCGGATGAATCCGGGGGCCCCGGGAGGAGCAAGCAACTGGGTCAATGGTCTTGATTTTCTTTGCGTTGAAGCCCCGGCCGAAGTTCTGCCGGATTTCAATTCGGCGACCGCGCTTAAAACCGGGACGGTGAGCAACTTCGATTTGGGGGTAATGGCCCGGGCAGAGCACGTGGGAATTCGTTTCACCGGCTTCCTGGAAGTGCCCCGGGATGGCCTGTACACTTTCTATACCGCCTCTGACGATGGCAGCCGGTTGTTCGTGGGCGACCCTTCATTGCAATTGAAGGTGACGGGGCGGGCCGTTTTCCCGCAGCCGGAGTCCCTGGTAATTGGTCAAACATTGCCGCGCGGTGAAAATGGCCGGTGGGCGGAAGTTGAAGGGAAAGCAACCTTCGTGAGCGAAGTGCCGGACGGTTTGCAACTGGAACTGAGCACCGACACCGGTCGCTTGCGCCTCGAGATCGCCAATCCGTCGGGGCTGTCACCCGGCATTCTGTTAAACCAGCGGATTCGGGCCACCGGTTTCTGCCAAAGCGCCTATACTGCCGATAGGCAGGAAGTGCCCGGGGTATTATTGGTCCCAACCGGCCGGGAGATTGTCTTGTTGACTTCGCCGACAGCAATCGTTGCAGGCGCGGAGACAAACGCCGGGGCGCCGCCCTTGCTGGTCAATGCCGCTGCCGTCCACCGCTTGAGCCGCGAGGAAGCGCAACGGGGATACCCGGTTGACCTCCGCGGCGTGGTTACTTGTGTCCTGCCGGAACGCCAGGCCTTTACCATTCAGGACGCGACTCGTGGACTGTATGTGGAGGATCACTCGGAGAGCCGGTCCGTGCCACCCAGGATCGGCGAGTATGTCGAGGTTGAAGGCAAGACCGATCCGAGCCTGTTCGCGCCGATCGTGGACGCGAACCGGGTCGAAGATTTGGGGGCGGGACGCTTGCCACAACCGGTGCATCCGGCCTGGGAACAATTGATGAACGGGAGTTTGGACGCCCAGTATGTGGAGTTGCAGGGCATTGTCACATCGGTCAGCACCAACGGCGTGACGCTGTTCACGGGCGATGGGCAAATCAAATTGGAGCTGAGGGTCGTCGGGATTAGAACCGGCGAGTTGGAACGTTATGAAGACGCCGTCGTCCGCGTGCGAGGGATTCTGTTGGCTTCCTGGGATTACGTAACGCACCAGGTCAAGGTGGGCGAGATCCGGGTTTATGGTGCGGAAATCTCGGTGGATCAACCGGCCCCGAAAGATTTATTTTCGCTTCCTTTAAAGACCGTTGCGGAGTTGCTGGAGTTCAGCCCGCAGGCCGGCGTGTTTCAGCGGGTGAAAGTTTCCGGGCAAATCATTCATGCGCAAGCACCGGAATATTACCTGATGGACGGCCGGAATGGTCTGCAATTTGTTTTGAAGAAGCCGGTGCCCGGACTTGAAGCCGGCGATCAGGTGGAAGTGGTCGGCTTTCCGGGCTTGAGCGGGGCTTCCCCGCTTTTACACGAGGCCGTGGCGCGCAAGACCGGTCACACCGCTCTGCCGGAAGCGAGAAAGTTGGAACCAAACAGTTTAATCCGTGGAGAATACGACTCGACTCGCGTAAAAGTTGACGGATTGCTGGTGAGCGTAAGAGAAACGCCGGCCGGCCAGGCCCTCGAGATGCGGAGCGGGGTCCGGGCCTTCATGGCCCGGCTGAATACCCGGCTGGATTCCGCAAATTCGCTGGCCCCGGGCAGTCTCCTGGAACTGGTCGGCGTATACATCGGCGAGGGAGGCAACCGGGCCATCGGCCAGGATATTACGTCTTTCCAGTTGTTGCTCAATTCGCCTTCGGATATCGCGGTGCTGGCCCGGCCGCCCTGGTGGACCTTGGAGAGACTGCTGGTGATCCTCGGCGCATTGGCCTGTGTCCTGGCAGTAACGGCACTTTGGGTTACCCAACTTCGCCGCAAAGTTGAACAGCGCACCGCGGAGTTGGAAATCCAAATCCGGGAACGGCAACGGGTCGAGCAGCAACATACCATGGAACAGGAACGGGCGCGCATTGCCCGGGATCTCCACGATGAATTGGGATCGGGGCTTACCGAAATCAGCATGTTGGGGGCGCGGGCGCGTTCGACCTCGGTATTGCCGGAAACGCGGGGCAGTTATCTCGAGCAAATGAGTGATAAAGCCCGCCAGATGGTCACGGCCCTGGACGAAATCGTTTGGGCCATGAATCCCACGCACGACTCGCTCGCCTCCATGATCAGTTATTTTTCCCTTTACGCCGAGCGGTTTCTGGGATTGGCGAACATCGCCTGGCGGCTGGAAGGCCCACGCGAACCGGATGATTGTGCCGTGGACTCGCGGCACCGCCATCAACTGTTTCTCGCGTTCAAAGAAGCGCTGACCAATGTAGTGCGACATTCGGGCGCCACCGAAGTTCGCCTGAACATACAGGTGAAAGAGGGACGGGTCTGCTTGAGCATCGCCGATAACGGCCGGGGTTCGGTTCCCGCCGGCCAAACGGACGGAATGGATGGCGTCGCCAATATGCGGGCGCGCTTGGAAAAACTCGGCGGCCGTTTTGAAGTGGACAGTAAGACCGCCCAGGGCACGATCGTGCGCTTCGAGCTGCCACTGCGTTGAGAGCTTATGACCAGAATCGCCATTGTTGAGGACAACCGGGTCATCCGCGAAAGCCTCATGGAATTCGTGAAGGCGGACACCGAATGCGAGTGCGTCTATGTGTGCGCCACCGCCGGAGAAGCCCTCAAAGAGATTCCCCGGCGCCAGGTGGATATTGTGTTGATGGACATTCAATTGCCGGACATTTCCGGCATCGAATGCACGGCCCGGCTCAAACAATTGCTGCCCTCGGTCCAGATCATCATGGTCACTGTTTATGAAGACACCGAACGGATTTTTAAGGCGTTGCGCGCCGGGGCCTGCGGCTACCTTTTGAAGCGTTGCACCCCGGAAGAACTCATTTCCGCCATCCGTGAGGTCCGGCAGGGGGGCGCGCCGATGTCACGCGAAATTGCCCGCAAGGTTATTCTTTCCTTCCAGGAACCGGTCACCGCCGCAGCGGAAGTGGAAGGTCTCTCGCCGCGCGAGCGCGAAATTCTCGAACTGCTGGCCGAGGGGTTCCCGAACAAGCAGATTGCCGCTCGGGTCGGCCTCACCGACGGCACGGTGCGCTGGCATCTGCGGCACGTCTATCACAAACTGCACGTGCGCTCGCGAACCGAGGCCGCGCTCAAGTTCCTTTCCGGCAAAGCCGAATAGCTGTGGCTATTGACAGCCCTCCCGTGCACGTGGAAATTTGTCAAGAACCTTACATCTGTGAGGCTAGGCAAATTCTTTTTACGGGCAACAATATGGAATGCAGTTACTAAGAATGACGGAATCAGGGGCGAACGCGGGGTCGGGATTGCGACTCGTTACGAGATAAGGTAATCATGAGTAGAGGCATAGGTTTGAAACTTCCAATCTTTCTTGTCGTCGTCTTGTCGCTTTTCAGCGGCCCGGCGCGAGCGAATACTAATTTCCTGGCTGCGGCCGACTTCTCCCTCCTGGCGTTCTTTGAATCACGCGGTGTGACCTACAAGGACGGCGGACAGGTCCAGGACGGGATTCAAATTCTCAAAAACCACGGCATAAATTGTGTGCGATTAAGGCTCTTTACCAGCAGTGCCGCCCAGGCGAGTGCGGATCCTTACAACTACGGCAATAATCTCAGCTACACTGTGCCGCTGGCGTTGCGGGTCAAGAATGCTGGATTGCTCTTCTCCCTGGATTTCCATTACTCCGATACCTGGGCCGACCCCGGCCATCAGGCCACTCCGTCCGCCTGGACGAACCTGACTTTCCCTCAACTGGTTCAACAGATGCGAACGTACAACAGCAATACCATCGTCGCCTTCGCCACGGCGGGAGCGATGCCGGATTACGTGCAAATCGGCAACGAAATCACCGGTGGCCTGTTGTGGCCGTCCGGACATGTTTCGGGAAGCACCAACGCCTCGTGGTCACAACTGGGCCAATTAATGAAAGCGGCCGTCCAGGGCATTCAAGATGCGACGAACGCGACGGGCGCCCAAATGCCCCAAATTATCGTCCACATTGATCGTGGCGGAGATTGGCCCACGACCCTGTGGTTTTTTGACAACTTGAGTTATCAGGGAGTTCCTTTCGACATCATTGGCGAGAGTTATTACCCGTTCTACCAGGGATCACCGACAAGCTTGAGCAATTGTCTCAACAACGCTGCCGCCCGTTACGGCAAACCGATCATCGTAGCCGAAGACGCTTTTCCCTACACCAACACCTGCCCCTCCGCCTGGCTGAGCCAGCTTTACGGCTACCCTCCGACCATAGACGGCCAGGTCAGTTTCATGGCGGCCCTGGCCCAGATAGTAAAAGGTGTGCCCAACCAGCTGGGTGTCGGTTTCTTCTATTGGGGTGCAGAATATCAGGCGGCCAGCGGTGTCAACGAAGCCGGTTTCAATACGTCGTCGTTTTTTGACTCACACGGCAACGTTCTGCCGGTCGCCAGCGCGGTAGGCGGGATGAGTGCTCCGCTTCTGGTAAACGCCTCGCTTCAGGGCCCAAATCTGCAGCTACAGTGGCCGTTCAGTGGCGCGGCTTTGAAGTTGATGACCTCAACTACTTTGTCGCCGCCGGCGTGGTCGTTGGTGAACAATTCGCTCCAGACCACGGGTGCCGTCTTCAGCGTAACCCTGCCGCTCAATAACAACAGCTCCAGTTTTTACCGGCTGTCAACGAATTGACCGGCAACCGCAGCGCTCAAATCGCCCGCGCTCTTCAAAGCGCCGCGGCGATGAGATCACCCACTTCCCGCGTGCCGTAACCCATTTTGCCCGCGGCGAGCGATTTGATTTTCGTGTTGATGATTTTTACGACGGCATTTTCAATGGCCGCGCCCGCTTCGGCTTCGCCGAGGAAATCCAGCATCATCCCGGCGGCATTGATGGCCGCAATGGGATTGATGACGTTCTTGCCGGTGTATTTAGGGGCGCTGCCACCCATCGGCTCGAACATGCTGGTGCCCTCGGGATTGATGTTGCCGCCCGCCGCCACGCCCAACCCGCCCTGAATCATCGCCGCGAGATCGGTAATGATGTCGCCAAACATGTTGTCGGTGACAATCACGTCGAACCATTCGGGATTTTTAACGAACCACATGCAGGTGGCATCCACATGCGCGTAATCGCGTTTCACCGAGGGATATTTCGCGCCAAGCTGGTGGAACGCGCGTTCCCACAAATCGAAGGCGAACGTGAGCACATTGGTCTTGCCGCAGAGCGTCAGTTGCGCCGTTTTGCCGGCGTTGACGTCCTCCGGTTTGAGCCCTTTCCACGGCTTGCCGTTACGCTGTTTCTTCGCCAAATCAAAGGCATATTTCAGACAACGGTCCACTCCGCGCCGCGTGTTCACCGACTCCTGGATGGCGACTTCATGTGGCGTGCCCTTGAACACAAAACCACCCGAGCCGGTGTAAATCCCTTCGTTGTTCTCGCGCACCACGACAAAATCAATGTGTTCGGGCCCCTTGTCCTTGAGCGGGCAGTCAACGGCGCGATAAAGCTTCACGGGGCGCAAGTTGATGTATTGCTCCAGCTCGAAGCGAAGGCGCAGCAGAATGCCTTTTTCCAGGATGCCCGGCTTGACCTCCGGGTGCCCCACGGCCCCCAGAAAAATCACCTTGAACTTGCGGAGTTCAGCCACGGCGCTGTCGGGCAGCACCTCGCCGGTTTTGAGATAGCGCTCCCCGCCGAAATCATACTTGTGCCAGTTGATTTTGAAGCCGAATTTTTTCGCCGCCGCCGCGGATACTTTGACGCCTTCGGCCGCGACTTCCGGGCCGGTCCCGTCGCCGCCAATGAGTGCGATGTCGTAAGTTTTCATGTATTATGCTTTTGCCTGCCCTCGAAACGAGGCCGGTCATACTAGCAGCCAGACGCGGGGTGACAATGAAGAATTTACGATTTACGATTGATGATTTATTATTTGTGCGATTCGCCGGGAAGCAATCATAAATCGTCAATCATCAATCATAAATGCCGAGGGTTTTGCCTTACAAAATTGCGACGCTGCTTTATTGTTTCAGCGAGCGCGACGAAGTGCTCCTCCTCGAACGCGCGCAGGAGCCAAACCGCGGTTTCTGGAGCCCGTGTGGCGGCAAACTGAAAATGGATCTTGGCGAATCGCCCTACACCTGCGCCTGTCGCGAAGCGGCGGAGGAACTCGGTGTCAAGATTCGCCCCGCGGATCTGCATCTGACGGGCATGGTCAGCGAACATGGTTATCAGGGCCAAACGCATTGGCTGATGTTCCTGTTCGAAGTGAGCATGAAATTGAAATCGTTGCCGCCGGCCCATGCCGAGGGGACCTTCCAATTTTTCCCGCGCGCGGCGCTGACCGGTCTGAAAATTCCCCAAACCGACCGGGAACAAATCTGGCCGTGGTTCTGGCAATTCCGCGGCGGCTTCTTTGCGGCCCATTGCCATTGTCAAGCCGACGGCCAGAACGAGTGGACGCTGGAAGAATTCTTCGTGGCAGCCGACGTGAGGAGGCTCTGAACAAAAAATTAGAGCCTCGTTACTCCGATTGCTACAATTTCGAGATGGACGACGAACCGATCATAGATTTGCACAGCGACGCTTTTTTCATGGGTGACGCGTTGCGGCAGGCGGCCAAAGCGGACGAAGCGGGGGAGGTCCCCGTTGGCGCAGTGATCGTGCGGGATGGAAGAATCATTGCCCGGGCGTTCAATCAGGTGGAATTGCTCAAAGACGCCACGGCCCACGCCGAGATGCTCGCTCTCACGCAAGCGGAGGAAATCGTGGGGGGTTGGCGGTTGACCGATTGCGTACTCTACGTGACGAAGGAGCCATGTCCGATGTGTGCCGGCGCCATCGTGCATACGCGCGTGTCACGGGTGGTGTTCGGCGCAGGCGATCCGAAGGGCGGCGCGGCCGGCAGCGCGATGAATCTGCTCCAATGCCCGGCGTTGAATCACCGCTGTGAAATCACCGGCGGCGTGCGGGAGGCGGAATGCCGCGCGCTGCTGCAAAATTTTTTCGCCCGGCAACGGCTCCTCAAAAAATGAGTAGGAAATACCGACACCGGCGCTGCCGTCGCCCATGATGATTCTTCGCCGGGTTCAAGCGATCGGGCATCTCCCACAAAAAAACCAAGGCATCCTCGCGGATGCCTTGGTTCTGTGTTTCCCTAAACCCAACTACAATCCTAGTTCGGGAAGTTGTACCACGGGCTCGGATAAGGGGAACCGTTTGTGGCATTGATCATGGCGGCCCAGAAAGTGGAAGGTGTTGTCTGCTGGACACTCCCGTCCGCCAGGCCCATATTGCCGGCCTTCAGGTGTAAGTCGGCTGCCGACCATGCCCAGGCATGGCTCCCCGCCGCCGCGGTGGTGCCGGCGGGCCATTGCTGGCCGCCCGTAAAATATATGGTCGTGGCATAAGTGCCAACCGAGGGGGCGGTTCCCAGGTTGCGGTCACCATCCAAAACCATTTGGGGATAAGTGTCCGCCGCATCGCCACAAACGAAGTAACTGATGCAGTTGGTGCTCGTCGTGCTGAGCCCGTTGACGGGAACCCCGGCCAATTGCGTAAAATTCGTGGCGGCACCGCGGCCCGGAGCGTTGTCCGAAGTGCAATACAGCACTTTGGGCGTGCTCAATTCGTTCGACATCACGTTAAAAACGTTGGTAATACCGGCGATCGGGTAGGTGACGGGATTGGCCGCGCTGTCGACGTTCTCCAGTGCGCCGCCTTTTTGCGTGCTGACCGCCATCGGATAGCGGTCGCCGTTGTCACCTTCCCAGGTTTTGAAGGCGAGGTTGATCTGGTGCAGGTTGTTCACGCAGTTAATGCGTTGTGCCTTGCGCTTGGCGGCGGCAAGCGCCGGCAGCAACATGGCCGCCAGAATGGCGATAATGGCGATCACGACCAGCAGTTCGATGAGCGTGAAGGCCTTCTTGTGTTTGAAGAGACTTTTCATAGTTTGACGGATTTGTTTTTTGTTTTGTTCAGACGGCAATCAGTAACCTTTACCATGAGATCACTCACTGCCAACGCTGACTCTAACGTCTCTTTAGCACTGCCGGTGCCAACCGATTTTTTTGCGAAAATCCCAACAAAATGAGGCGAGGAAATCTGGCAGGAACGGATTTCGCGTGAAATTTTCACGCGCCGCGCGTGAACTTCGCGCGCTTTCCCGCACTTCTTTTACCAGGAAAAACGCCGTCGGAAACCACTGCGGAAATCAAAAATGCGGTTGGTCCCGTTGGCGGCGAAAGGTTGACTTGCGCTTGTCTCTGGCCGCTTGTCGGCGTGTTCGCGCCGGAGAAATTTGCCACTGGTCAACAGGGCGAAGCGCCCTTCGCTCAAATGGCTTGCGCTGGAGACGACAAGTTTGAAATGCTCGCGTTTGAGAAAACGCCTGCTGGCATGCGACAAATCAGCTCACATCGTTGGAAAGTCATCCTGCTCAGCCTGGGCTTGCTACTGTCCGTCGTGATTACCTACTTGCCGGTGCTCAACAATGATTTCATTTTTTACGATGATCCCGGTTATGTCATAGAAAACCCCCATGTCCAATCGGGTTTGACCTGGGAAAACTTCAAATGGGCGCTAAGCAGCACTGAGGGTGGCAACTGGCACCCGATGACCTGGTTGTCGCACATGTTGGATCGGCAATTATTCGGCCTAAACCCTCGGGGACACCACCTCACCAACCTGCTGCTCCACGCAGTCAACACCGTGCTGGTTTTTCTGCTTCTGGAAGGGATGACCGGCGCCGTCTGGCGAAGCCTCTTTGTGGCCGCGATTTTCGGATTGCATCCCTTGCACGTGGAGTCGGTGGCGTGGGTGTCCGAACGCAAGGGCGTGCTGTGTACCGCCTTCTCGCTGGTCAGCCTTCTATACTATAGTTCGTATGCCCGGCAGCAATCGAAGCAGCAAAATCATGCGATGGAACCGGGGCGACTCTCTTTGCTTCCTCATTCTCCTGGCGCGATGCGCTACTGGTTCGCTTTGCTCTTCTTCGCGCTGGGTCTGATGTCCAAGCCCATGCTGGTAACATTCCCGTTCGTGTTGTTGTTGCTCGATTTCTGGCCGCTAAACCGTTTCAACGACAATAATAATCTGAAGCTGGCGGTGGAAAAAATTCCTTTCCTGGTCCTTGCGGCCGCCGTCTGTATTGTCACTGTCCCGGCGCAAAAGATGGCAGGGGGCGTGCGAACGATGGCGACCTTCCCTTTGACGGTCCGCCTGGAAAACGCGCTGGTTTCCTATTGCCGCTATCTCGGAAAATTTTTCTGGCCGGAAAACCTCCCGTTCTTTTATCCGCATCCCGGCCACTGGCCGTTGGCGGAAGTGTTGGGCGCCGGTCTGCTGTTGTTGGCCATATTCCTGGGCGCCTGGCTGACCCGGCGCAGCCACCCTTATTTTCTGATGGGTTGGTGTTGGTACGTTGGAATCCTGGTGCCGATGATTGGCCTGATGCAAGTCGGCTTTCAATCAATCGCCAATCGTTACATGTATGTGCCTTTGATCGGAGTATGCATTTGTCTCGCCTGGGGCGCCCACACCCTGACGCAACGCTGGCGCTACCAATCCTGGGTTTTGTCCATCCTCGCCACCGCCGCCATTGTGATTTGTATTCCGGTCACGCGCGTGCAAATCGGTTATTGGAAGAACAGCGAAATCCTCTTTGAATACGCCAGCGTCGTGATCAAAAACAATTGGGTGGCCCACGCCCGGCTGGGGCTCGTTCTCAGCAAGGAAGGCCGGCTGGATGACGCCATCCGCGAATACCGGGAAGCGCTGCGGCTGAAGCCCGACGATGCGGACACGCATTATGATTTGGGCAATGCGCTTTGCCGAAAACAGTTGTGGGACGAGGCCATCGGCCAGTATCGGGAAGATTTGAAGCTGAACCCGGATGACGCGGGCGGTCATAATAATCTCGGCGTGGCACTTTTCCAGACCGGCCGTCTGAAGGAGGCCGTGAGCGAATTCCAGGAAACGCTCCGGCTGAAGCCGGACTATGCGGATGCGCGTAGAAATCTCGCTGCCGCGCTACGCGCCCTGAATGCCCCCCCTGCACCCGCAATTCCCGGCCCGACCCCCGTTCCGTCGCCGCCTCCGAACCACTGAACGCAAAAACATCTTGCGTCTCCTGTCTGGACAGTTTGCCCTGAATCGGCAGGTCGGATAGAACAAGAAGGGGGCGCCCGAGCTCTTTGACGCCCCTCATGCCGGTCCCTAGCTTTCGAGAGAAGGTCAGGAAGGCAAATAAATTTTCACGTTCACGACTCGGTTCCACAATAGCAAAGGGCAAAATCTTATTAACAAACCATTCAACCGTTATTCACATCGCGACCTGCGTCGTTACCTTGACAGGATGGCGCGCATCGCGAACACTGTGCGACCGTGGCCGAACCAAAAGACATTCCGTTGATGGAAAAAATCGTGTCGTTGTGCAAGCGGCGCGGGTTCATTTACCAATCTTCAGAAATCTACGGCGGCATCAATGGCTTCTGGGACTACGGCCCGCTGGGCGCCGAACTCAAGCGCAACGTCAAAGAACTCTGGTGGAACACCATGACCCGCCAGCGCGACGACGTAGTCGGCCTCGAAGCCACCATCATCATGTCTCCGCAAATCTGGAAGGCCAGCGGACATGTGGACACCTTCAGCGATCCGATGAGCACCTGTCGGCATTGCAAAAAGCTTGTGCGCTCTGATCAGGTTTTTGAAATGTCTTTGGACAAACACTGGTGGTTTCTCTTACACACTTATTGGGACGAAAAGGGGAAATGGCAATCAAGAGATTTCAAACCCGAGGAACTGCGAATGCTTGTTCGCGAATTGAAAAAGGACGGCCCAAACCTTGCGCTGGTTCGAAACCAGGACGCTGTTCTTAATCGCATAAAAAAAATGACATCCGATCCCGGGGTTGTTCTCACGCCACCGCTGGGAGATTCAAATGCAGAAAAATACAATCCTTTGTTGAGCGAACGTTTATTTTTCCGGCATGTTGCAACTGAAAATATTGATGCGACAGGTCTGATATTTTTGCCGTGTCCGCATTGCGGCGGTGAGTTAACTGATCCCAAACCGTTTAACTTGATGTTCAAGTCACACGCCGGGCCGATTGAGAGTGACGAAAACATTGTTTATCTCCGCCCCGAAACCGCCCAGGCGATTTTCGCGCAGTTCAAAAATGTTTTGGAAACGTCCCGTCAGAAAGTGCCGTTTGGCATTGCGCAGGTGGGCAAAGCGTTCCGCAACGAAGTCACGCCGCGCAATTACACCTTCCGCTCGCGCGAATTCGAGCAGATGGAACTGGAGTTTTTTATCAAGCCGGATGAGGTGATCGAAGCCATTTCCGGAAGCGTTGCCAGCGTGTCTGACATTGGTAGGGCCGACCTGCCGGTCGGCCAGGATGCGCAGCAGCGCGTCCCTACCGTTCCTCAACCAAACTGGGGCTGGGAAGCCTGGCACAAATACTGGGTCGAGGAGCGCATCCGGTTTTACGAAGGCATCGGTCTGCCGCGGAACACGCTGGTCGAGTACTGGCAGAAACCGGAGGAGCTGGCGCATTACGCCCGCGCCACCGTGGACATTCTCTACAAATTCCCGTTCAGCAAACGCGATGAGAAGGGCGAATTGACCGGTGAGGAACTCGAAGGCATCGCCGCGCGCAGCGATTTTGATTTGAGCCAGCACGAACGTTTCTCCGGCAAGCCTATGGGCGTGTTTGACGAGGAACTCCGCGCCGCCTGGCCCAAACTTGATGAAGCCCGGAAGACCGCGCTGTCACAGCGCTATTACGAGGCAAGGCTGAAGTATCTCACGAAGATGGGCGTCGAACCGCCGAAAGCCGAAAAAGAGGCGAAGGAAGACGCCGCTGGCCTGGCGAAAGGCCAGTACGTTCCGCATGTGATTGAACCGTCGGCGGGCGTGGACCGTCTAATCCTCGCCTTGATTTGTAGCGCCTACAGCGAAGTCACCGAAACCGATGACAAGGGCAAAACCGAAACGCGAGTAATTCTGAAATTTCATCCGCGCGTTGCCCCCATCAAAGCGGCTGTGCTGCCGTTGCTTAAGAACAAACCCGAGTTGGTGAAAAAAGCGCAGGAAGTCCGTGACCGGTTGCGTCCGTGGATGAACGTATTTTACGACGACGGCGGTTA
>Ga0335080_10004555_pt1 | contig 14127 bp, 5 predicted proteins | sample Lox_Sample_34_FD_206720 | JGI IMG/M metagenome (GOLD analysis project Ga0335080, IMG submission 206720) | Soil microbial communities from Loxahatchee National Wildlife Refuge, Florida, United States - Lox_Sample_3.4 | ecosystem: Environmental > Terrestrial > Soil > Wetlands | place: USA: Florida... | reverse complement strand
AACGAGACCCGGGCCGCGCTCGAACGACAGACCGCCACCGCCGAGGTGCTGAAAGTCATCAGCGAGTCGCCGACCGACGTGCAACCGGTGTTCGACGCCATCGCCGACCGCGCGATGGCGCTGTGCCACGCCAGCATCGGCTCGGTGGCGCGCTACGACGGCCAATGGGTGCACATGGCGGCCTTCCGCGGCACGTCGCCGCAAGCCGAAGCTGCGATGCGCGCGGGGTTTCCGCGCAAGCCCGACCGCGGCTCGATCCTATCGCGCGCGGTGCTCGAGCGTGCGCCGGTGCAGATCGCCGATGTCCTGGCAGACCCCGAATACACCCTCAAAGACGCGACGCGGCTCGCCAACTATCGCGGCAACGCGGCAGTGCCTATGGTCAAGGACGGCCTGGTCATCGGCTCGATCGGCGTCTGCCGGCCCGATCCCGGGCCGTTCTCCAGTGACGACGTCGCGCTGCTGCAGACGTTTGCCGATCAGGCCGTGATCGCGATCGAGAACGTGCGCCTGTTCAGAGAGACCAAGGAAGCGCTGGATCAGCAGCGCGCATCGGGCGACATCCTCGGCGTCATCAGCACCTCGGTGGCCGACCCCCAGCCGGTGTTCGAGAAGATTCTCGACAGCTGCCAGCACCTGTTCGCGACCGAGCAAATCGGCATCTTCCTCGTCGGTGACGATCACCTGCTGCACGCGACGGCGTTCCGCGGTTCGATGCTCGAAGGCGTGCGCGACACGTTCCCGCGGCCACTCGGGGAGACGACCGCGGACATCGTGATCCGCGAGCGCCGGCCGCTGCACTTTCCGGACGTCCTGGCAGCCGCAGACGCCACGCCGGCCGCGCGCGGCGTCGCCGAGCGATCCGGCAACTACTCGTCGCTGGTCGCGCCGATGCTGTGGGACGACAAGGGCATCGGTTCGATCGTCGCGTTCCGGCAGCCGCCACGGCCGTTCTCCGACAAGGAGATCGCGTTGCTCAGGACCTTTGCCGACCAGGCGGTGATCGCGATCCAGAACGCGCGGCTGTTCAACGAGACGAAGGAGGCGCTCGAGCGGCAGACGGCGACAGCGGAAATCCTCAAGGTCATCGCCGGCTCGCCTTCGGACGTGCAACCGGTGTTCGACGCCATCGTCAAGAGCGCCAAGACGCTGGTCAACGGCCTGTCGACGACGCTGACGCTGGTGGCGGACGGAAAGCTGCACCTCAGGGCCTTCACCTCGACCTCCGACGCCGGAGATCGCGTCGTCCAGCAGTACTTTCCGATCGCGATCGAGGGCACTCCGATGGGCCGCGCGGTGTCGACGAAGAGCCAGGTGGCCATCCATGACTTCGAGGCCGACATGGACGTCCAGCCGGCCGACCGCGCGCTGGCGCGCGCGCGCGGTTTCCGCAGCGTCGTGTTCGTGCCGCTGCTGCGCAGCGGCGAGGTCATCGGCTCGCTCAACGTGACGCGCGCGAATCCGGGCTCGTTCACCGACCAGCAGATGGGGCTGCTCAAGACCTTCGCCGACCAGGCGGTGATCGCGATCGAGAACGCGCGCATGTTCAACGAAACGAAGGAGGCCCTCGAGCGCCAGACGGCGACCGCCGAGGTGCTCGAGGTGATCGGCAACTCGGTGGACGACCCGCAACCGGTGTTCGACAAGATTCTCGACAGCTGTCAGCACCTGTTCGCCACCGACCAGCTCGGCATCTTCCTGGCCGAGCACGACGGCATGGTGCATCTCGCCGCATGGAAGGGCTCGGCGCTCGACAATGTGCGCCGCAACCTGCCGCGCCCGATGGAAGACACGATCACCGCTCGTGCGATGCGGGCCAAGCACAGCATCTACATCCCCGACGGCGCCGCCATGCCTGACCTGCCCGTGGCCATCACCCAGACCGTGCAGCAGGTCGGCAACTTCTCCGCCGTCTTCGCGCCGATGCTCTGGCAAGACCGCGGCGTCGGGGCGATCTGCGCGATGCGCTTTCCGCCCGCGCCCTTCGCCGACAAGGAGATCGCGCTGCTCGAGACCTTCGCCGATCAGGCGGTGATCGCGATCCAGAACGCGCGCATGTTCAACGACACCAAGGAGGCACTCGAGCAGAAGACGGCCACCGCCGAGATCCTGCAGGTGATCAGCAGTTCGCGCACCGATCTGCAGCCGGTGTTCGAGACCATCGCGCACCGCGCCGGCCAGCTGTGCGATGCCTTGTTCGCCAACGTGTTTCGGTTCGACGGCGAGCTGATCCATCTGGTCGCCAGCAGCAACTCGAAGCCCGAGTTCGTCGAGCTGCTGCGCGGTCGCTACCCGATACGGCCCGATGCGTCGCAGGTCTCCGGCAAGGTCATCCGCGACCGCGCGATCGTCGCGCTGCCCGACGCGCTGGCCGAGCCCGACTACCCGCATGCCCTGGCCATCGCCGGAGGCTGGCGCAGCCTGCTGGGCGTGCCGATGCTTCGCGAAGGCCGAGCGCTCGGGGCGATCGTGGTCGGCTGGGCGCAGCCGGGGCCGGCGGCCAAGGTCCACGAGGACCTGCTCAAGACCTTCGCCGACCAGGCCGCCATCGCGATCGAGAACGTGCGGCTGTTCAACGAAACGCAGGAGGCGCGCGCCGCCGCCGAGGCCGCCAACGAAGCCAAGAGCGCGTTCCTCGCCACGATGAGCCACGAGATCCGCACGCCGATGAACGCGGTCATCGGGATGAGCGGGCTGCTGCTCGACACGCCGCTGAATCCCGAACAGCGCGACTACGCCGGCACGATCCGCGACTCGGGCGACGCGCTGCTGACCATCATCAACGACATCCTCGACTTCTCGAAGATCGAGTCGGGCCACATGGGCATCGAGGCCCATCCGTTCGACCTGCGCGAATGTGTCGAGGCGGCGCTCGACCTGGTGGCGCCCCGCGCGGCCGAAAAGCGGCTCGACATCGTCTACGTGTTCGAAGGCGACGTGCCTGTCGCGCTCGACAGCGACGTCACGCGGCTGCGCCAGATCCTGCTCAACCTGCTTGCCAACGCAGTGAAGTTCACCGACACCGGCGAGGTGGTGTTGATGGTGAGTGCGCGGCCTGCCGACGGCGGTCGGGCGCGGGTGGCGTTCACGGTGCGCGACACCGGCATCGGGCTGAGCGCCGAAGGCATGGCCCGGCTTTTCCAGCGCTTCAGCCAGGCGGATTCATCGACCACGCGCCGCTACGGCGGCACCGGGCTGGGGCTGGCCATCAGCAAGCGGCTCGCCGAGCTGATGGGCGGCGAGATGTGGGCCGAGAGCGATGGGCCCGGACGCGGCTCGACGTTCCACTTCACGATCGTGGCCCCGGTGGCCACCGCAGCACCGACCGCGCGCCGCGAGTTCATCGGCGAACAGCCTGCGCTGGCCGGCAAGCGCGCGCTGGTGGTCGACGACAACGCCACCAATCGCAAGGTGCTGTCGCTGCAGGGCGCCAAGTGGGGCATGCACGTGCGCGACACCGAGTCGCCCACGCAAGCCCTGCGCTGGCTCGCCGACGGGGAGGCGTTCGACCTGGCGATCCTCGACATGCACATGCCCGAGATGGACGGGCTGCAGCTGGCCCGCCGGTTGCGCGACGCCGGTGCCACGATGCCGCTGGTGCTGTTCAGCTCGCTCGGGCGGCGCGAGGCCGGCGATTCCGATGGCTTGTTCGCGGCCTACCTCGCCAAGCCGCTGCACCAATCCCAGTTGTTCGACACGCTCGTCGGCCTGCTGTCGCAGGCGCCCTTGGAAGGCAGGGCTCAGCCCACCCCGGCCAAGACCAAACCAACCATCGATCCGCAGATTGCGCAGCGGCATCCCTTGCGCATCCTGCTGGCCGAAGACAACGTGGTCAACCAGAAGCTGGCGTTGCGATTACTGGGTCAGATGGGCTACCGTGCCGACGTGGCGTCCAACGGCATCGAGGCGATCGAGGCGCTGGAACGCCAGACTTACGACGTCGTGCTGATGGACGTGCAGATGCCGGAGATGGACGGGCTCGAGGCATCGCGGCGGATCACACAGCGCTGGCAGGCGAACGAGCGCCCGCGCATCGTGGCGATGACGGCCAACGCGATGCAAGGTGACCGCGACGAATGCCTGGCCGCCGGCATGGACGACTACGTGACCAAGCCGATCCGCGTCGATGCGCTGGTCGAGGCACTCGTGCAATCCGCCGTCCGCAAGGCGCGCTGAGGTGGATTCACCGGTCGTCGGGCGCGACGTGCCAATCCGCAAGCCGAGCACGGCGGGCGACGCCGTGAGCGACGCGCGCGACCTGGCCTGGTCTGGGGGCCATGCGGCCGCGCTGGCACTGTGCGAGGAGAAGCTCGCCCTGTCGACGCTGCCGGCACCGTCTCGCCTCGCGCTGCTGGAGCAATGCGTTCAATCCCACCTGGCGTTGGGCCAGTTCGCGCGCGCCGGCGCGGCCGCGGCGTCGATGCGCGACCTCGCCACCGCGCAGCCCGACGACGCGGCGACGGTACGCGCGCTGTGCTGCCAGGTGCAGGTGATGATCCGGTCCACCCACTACGGCGACATGCACCGGCTGGCCGGGTCGGCATTGGCACTGGCAACAAAGACCGCCGATCCGGCACTGCTCGGCATGGCTCATCTGACCTTGGGCGAGGCCCGGCTGCGCCTGTCGGACGCCGAGGCGGCGCTGCACCACGGTCGCCGCGCTGCGGCGATGTTCGAACGCGCCGGCGACATCGTGGGCCAGGGCCGTGGCCACTGGCTGATCGCGTTCGCGCAGGCACGCAGGGCCAACGACGCCGCGTCGCGCCGCGCGGCCGAACATGCGGCCGACCTGGCCCGCCAGAGCGGCGACCTCCATGGCCTCGGTCAAGCGCTGAACGTGCTCACGTTCACGTGCAAGGACATCGCCGACCGGATCGATCTGCTGCAGCGGGCGGCCACCGCCTATGACGGCTGCGGCGATCTGCGCGGTCACATCATCGTCGCCAGCAACCTCGCGGCGGCTTTTGCCGAGATGGGGCTGTATCGCCACGCGCGCCGGCTGTCGGATGCGAATCTCGATGCGATGGGGCACGTCGGCGTCACGTTGGGTACCGCGTTCCTGACCGGCAGCGTGATCATCTGGATGATCGAGATGGGCGACGTGGCCGCTGCGCGCGCACTGTGGCCGCGCTACGACGCTGCCATCGCCGGGCACAACGACGCGATCGTCCGGCGTGAACACCGGCTGTGCGCGATCGCGCTGGCGCTGGCCGAGCACCGTGGCGCCGAGGCCGAAGGGCTCGCGCGTGCGGCGTTGCGCCGCGTGAGCCGCAGCCAGGCCAGCGAGGAGCGCAACCTGCAGTTGTTGCTGACGCAAGCGCTGATCCAACAAGGCAAGGTGCCGGCGGCCGTGCGGGCGGCGCGCCGGGCCGCCGACATCCACCGCGCCCAGAGCTATGCGCGCACCAGCCACGGGCAGCGCCAGGACATCTGGTGGTGGCTGTCGCGCGCACTGAGCGCAGACGGCCGCGCCGACGAGGCCTGGACGGCCCTGCAGCGCGCCCATGCGTTGATGCTCGAAGGCGTGCGCAACGTTCACGACGAGGGGCTGCGGCGCAGCTACCTCAGCAGGGTGGCGACCAATGCCGAGATCGTGCGCGCCTGGTTGCACGAGGCACGTGCGCGCGGCCTGAGCGACGCCCAGCGGCTGGCGCACCTGACGTTCGCCAGCGATCCGGGCGAGCCCTTCAAGCGCCTGATCGACACCGGCACGCGGCTCAACGAGTTGCGCAGCGATGCTGCCCTGCACGAGTTTCTGATCGACGAGATCACCGAGCTCAGTGGGGCGCAACGCGTGCTGCTCGTGCTCGAGAGAGACGGTGTGCGTCGCGTGGCCGGGGCGCACCTGCCGCGCGGCGAAGGATCGGCCGATCTGCTGCGCGCCGTCGCGCCGTGGCTCGGCGAAGCACGCCGCTCGCGCGCCGTGAGCCTGCGCCACGGGCCCGACGGCGCCGAGGCCGTCGACCAAAGGTCGTGCCTGGTCGCGCCGTTGATCGCGCAGAACGAGGTGCTCGGCTATATCTACGCCGACATCGACGGTGCGTTCGGTCGCTTCGGTGCGGCCGACCGTGGCCTGCTGACGATGCTCGCCGCGCAGGCAGCGGTGGCCCTGGCCAACGTGCAGTGGGCGCAAGGGCTCGAAGCCAAGGTCGCCGAGCGCACGATGGAGCTGCAGGCGCAGCGCACGCAGGCCGAGCAGCGCGCTGCCGAGCTGGCGGTGATCAACAGCATCCAGCAAGGCATCGCGGGGTCATTGGATTTCGAGTCGATCGTCAATCTGGTGGGCGACAAGCTGCGCGACGTGCTGGCCACCGCTGACCTCAGCATCAACTGGTGGGATCCCGCTACGCGGCTGACTCGCACGTTGTACGCCTACGAGCACGGCCGGCCGCTGCCGCTGGGTGAAGCGCTGCCGCTGCGTGCAGGCGGCCCTGGCGAATACCTGCTGCGCGAGCGCAAGCCGCTGGTGGTTGGCACCCGGGCCGAGCTGGAGGCCATCGCCGGCCCTGCGGTGCCGGGCACCGACACGGCGCGCTGCGCGGTCTGGGTGCCGATGCTCGCCGGGGAGCGCGTGCTCGGTGCATTGCAGGTCGAGAACCACGAGCGAGAGCATGCGTTCGGCGATGCCGAGGTCCGTCTGCTGACCACCGTGGCCGCCTCGATGGCGATGGCGCTCGAAGGCGCCCGCCTCTTCGACGAGACGCAGCGACTGCTGCAGGAGACCAAGCAGCGCAATGCCGAGCTGGCCGTCATCAACCGCATCCAGGAAGGCATGGCGTCGAGCCTCGACTTCCAGGCCGTCATCGACCTCGTCGGCGACGAGGTGCGGCAGGTCTTCAAGACCGGCGACATCGGCATCGTCTGGCTGGAGGCCGACGGCGAGACGCTCAGCAACCGCTACGTCTACGAGCACGGCCGGCGCCTGCAGCTACCCCCGTTGCGCATGCGGCCCGGCGGTGTCAGCGAGCGCCTGCTGCGGGGGCGCGAGGTGCTGGTGAGTGGCAGCCCCGCCCGATCGGCAGCGCTGGGATTCGTCGTCTCGCCGGGCACCGATCAGGCGCGCAGCGTCGCGGCCGTGCCGATCCTCGGCGTCGATCGAGCGCTGGGCGCGATCATTCTCGAGAACCACGAGCGCGACGACGCCTTCAGCGCCAACGACGTCCAGCTGCTCACGACCATCGCCGCGAGCGTCGGCGCCGGGCTGGAGAACGCCCGCCTGTTCGCCGAGGTGCAGCGGCGCGAGCGCGAGGCGGTGGCGCTGGCCGAGGTGGGACGCAACCTCTCGTCGACGCTGGACCTGTCGGCGGTGCTGGAAGGGATCGCCCGCCACGCGCGCGAGCTGCTGAGCGCCAGCAGCAGCGCGATCTTCCTGCCCGAACCCGATGGCCGAACGCACCGCGCGATCGTCGCGCAGGGTGAATTCGCTGCACGGCTGATGGACACCGTGGTCGAGTCCGGCCGCGGCATCATCGGTTCGCTGCTGGAGAGGGGCCAGGCCGAGTTCGTCAACAACGCGCGCGCCGACCCGCGCGCACGCGAATCCGAAGCCGCCGAGCGAGTGACGCACGAGCGCATGATGGTGGTGCCGCTGCACGGCGATGGCGACGGCGTCGCCGGCGCGATGGTCGTGTGGCGCGCCGGTGGTGCGCCGTTCGAGGCGCGCGACCTCGAGGTGCTGACCGGTCTGTCGCGCCAGGCCTCGGTGGCGCTGCGCAATGCGCGGCTGTTCGACGAGACCCAGGAGTCGCTGGAGCACCAGACTGCGACCGCAGCGATCCTGAAGGTCATCAGCGAATCGCCGTCGGATATCCAGCCGGTCTTCCGGGCCATCGTCGATGCCGCGCGCAGGCTGCTCGGCGTGACCTTCGCCGCGCTGATGCTGCGCGACGGCGACGTCTTCCGCGTCAAGGCGGTGGCCGCCGACGATCGCCCGGCCCGGGACGCCGACGACAAGCCGAACGCGGTCGACCCGACGCAGAACTTCCCGTCGCGCGTGCTGGTCGAGCGCCGCATGCTGCACCTACCCGACTGGACCGCGATCGAGTTGCCGCCGCACGAGCGGCACATCTTCGAGGTGCACGGGCAACGCTACTGCGCGTCGCTGATGCTGCCCATCGTGCGCGGCGACGAGGCGATCGGCGTGCTCTCGCTGGCGCGCTTGACCACCGGCGTCTTCAGCGACCGCGAGATCGCGCTGGCGCAGTCGTTCGTCGACCAGGCCGCCATCGCGATCGAGAACGTACGGCTGTTCAAGGAGGCTCAGGAAGCGCGCCGCGCCGCCGAGGCCGCCAACGAGGCCAAGAGTGCGTTCCTGGCGACCATGAGCCACGAGATCCGCACGCCGATGAACGCCGTCATCGGCATGAGCGGGCTGCTGCTGGACACGCCGCTGTCCGACGATCAGCGCGACTTCGCGTCGACGATCCGCGACTCCGGCGACGCGCTGCTGACCATCATCAACGACATCCTCGACTTCTCGAAGATCGAGGCCGGGCGCATGGAGGTCGAGCGCCAGCCATTCGACCTGCGCGAGTGCATCGAGTCGGCGCTCGACCTGGTGGCCGCGCGTGCGGCCGAGAAGCAGCTCGATCTCGCGTACGTGTACGAAGGCGAAGTTCCGGCGGCGGTGAGTGCCGACGTCACGCGGCTACGGCAGATCCTGCTGAACCTGTTGTCCAACGCGGTCAAGTTCACCGAGAAGGGCGAGGTGGTGCTGAGCGTGTCGGCTCGGGGCGACCTGCTGCACTTCGCGGTGCGCGACACCGGCATCGGACTCACGCCCCAAGCGATCGGCCGGCTGTTCCAGAAGTTCAGCCAGGCCGACTCCAGCACCACGCGCAAGTACGGCGGCACCGGGCTGGGCCTGGCCATCAGCAAGCTGCTGGCCGAGCTGATGGGCGGCTCGATGGCGGTCGAAAGCGAAGGCCCCGGGCACGGCAGCACGTTTCGCTTCACCATCGAGGCGCCGGCGGCCGTGCTGCCGGGCACGGCCCGGCGCGAATTCATCGGCGAGCAACCGGCGCTGAAGGGCAAGCGCATCCTGGTGGTCGACGACAACGCCACCAACCGGCGCATCCTCGCGTTGCAGACCGCCAAGTGGGGCATGGCGGTGCGCGACGCGGGCTCGGCCGATGAAGCCATGCGGGCGCTGGCGGCGGAGCACTTTGACCTGGCGATCGTCGACATGCACATGCCGGACACCGACGGTGCCGCGCTGGCACGCCACGTTCGCGCCGCGGGGCACACGATGCCGCTGGTGCTCTTCACGTCGCTCGGCCGGCGCGAGGCCGATGAAAGTCTGTTCGCCGCCACGCTGGCCAAGCCGCTGCGGCAGAGCCAGTTGTTTGACCTGCTGGTGAGCCTGCTCGGTGGGCCGAGCGCGCCGAAAGCGAGCGCCGCGCCGCGCAAGCCGGCCGTCGATGCGGCGATGGCCGAGCGTCACCCGCTGCGCATCCTGTTGGCCGAGGACAACCTGGTGAACCAGAAGCTCGCGTTGCGGCTGCTCTCGCAGATGGGCTATCGCGCCGACGTCGCGGCCAACGGCATCGAAGCGATCGAGGCGGTGCAGCGCCAAGCCTACGACGTGGTGCTGATGGACGTGCAGATGCCCGAGATGGACGGCCTCGAAGCGGCGCGCGAGATCCGGCGCCGCTGGTCCGACAGCACGCGGCCGCGCATCGTCGCGATGACCGCCAACGCGATGGAGGGCGATCGCGAGGAGTGCCTGACCGCCGGCATGGACGACTACCTCACCAAACCGATCCGGGTCGAGGCGCTGGTCGGCGCGCTCTCGCATACTGCCGCCCGCAAGGACGCGTGACATGACCGACTCCATCGACCGCACCATCTTCGGCGAACTGCAGCAGGCCGCCGGCGCCGACTTCGTCATCGAGCTGGTCGACACCTTCGCCGAAGAGGCGCCGGGCATGTTCGCCGAGCTGCGGGCCGCGCACGCGGCCGGCGCGGCCGAGCGCTTCCGCCGCGCGGCGCATTCGCTCAAGACCAACGCCAACACCTTCGGTGCGACCGCGCTCGGCATCCAGGCGCGTGAGCTCGAACTGGGCGGCCTGCCACCCGACGCCCGCGCGATCGACGCCTTGCAGTCACTGCTCGATGCCACCATCCCAGCCTTGAAGGAGCTGGCCCGTGGCTGAGCGCGGCGCGCGCCTGCTGGTGGTCGATGACAACAAGGTCAATCGGCTGCTGCTCGCGCGCAACGTGACGCTCCAGGGCCACCAGGTCGAGACGGCCGAGAACGGCCGCGTCGCGCTCGAGATGCTGCGCCGAGGCGGCTTTGATTTGCTGGTGCTGGACATCGAAATGCCCGACCTGGACGGGTTCCAGGTGATGGAACAGTTGGCAGCCGACCCGGCGCTGCGCGACATCCCGGTGATCGTGACGAGTTCGCTGGAGGGCGTGGCCACCATCGTGCGCTGCATCGAACTCGGCGCCGACGACTATCTGCACAAGCCGGTGAACGCGGTGCTGCTGAAGGCCCGCATCGGCTCGAGCCTGGAGAAGAAACGCCTGCGCGACCAGCAGAAGGCGCTGGTCGAACGCTTCGCCACCTCGGCCGTGGCAGCCGATCTGCTGCAAAGCGGTTTCACGCTGGGCGGCAAGCGCGTGCAAGCGACGGTGATGTTCTGCGACATCCGCGGCTTCACCACCATCGTCGAGAGCCAGGGCCCCGAGGAGACGATCGAGCTGCTCAACACCTGGTACACGCTGATGTTCGACGCCATCGCTGCACAGGGCGGCGTGGTCAATCAGATGATCGGCGACGGCTTGATGGCGATCTTCGGCGCGCCGCTACCGGTGGCCGAGCCGCCGCTGGCCGCGGTGCGCGCGGCGCTCGAGATGGTCGAGATGATCGGTCTGCTCAACACCGAGCGAGCATCCGAAGGCAAGGCGGCGCTGGCCATCGGCGTGGGCATCGCCACCGGCGACGTGTTCGCCGGCTACACCGGCACGCAGGAGCGCGCCACCTACACCTGTGTCGGCGACACCGTCAACCTGGCCGCGCGGCTCGAGGCGCACACCAAACAGGCGGCGCGCGGCATCCTGATCGACGGCGCGACGCACGAGGCGCTCGGCGGCCGCGTGCCCTGCGAGGCGCTGGGCGCGGTGCAGTTCAAGGGCAAGGCGCAGGCGGTCGACGTGTTCGCGGTCGCCGCAACGCCTGCGGCCTGAGGCCGCGGCACCGCCTGCAGCGGCGCAGGCTGCAGACCTACGACAGCGACCGGATCACTTCCGGCGGCGCCTGCACCAGCTCGATCAGCACGCCCTCGCCGCCGAGCGGGAACGCGTCGTTGCCCTTCGGGTGGACGAAGCAGATGTCGTGGCCGGCAGCGCCCTTGCGGATGCCGCCGGGTGCGAAGCGCACGCCATGGGCGGTCATCCACTGCACCGCCGCCGGCAGGTCGTCGACCCACAGCCCCACGTGGTTGAGCGGCGTGGCGTGCACGGCCGGCTTCTTGTCGGGGTCGAGCGGCTGCATCAGATCGACCTCGACCGCATGCGCGCCGTCGCCGAGCGTGCAGATGTCCTCGTCGACGTTCTCGCGATCGCTGACGAACGTGCTCTTCACCGTGAGGCCGAAGATGTCGACCCACAGTCGGCGCAGGCGCTGCTTGTCGGGCCCGCCGATCGCGATCTGCTGGATGCCGAGGATGCGGAAAGGTCTAGCCATGATGTTCCTCGTCGGCGGCCGGCCGGCGCCGGGCCGCCCCAAGCCGGCCGTGCCCCCACGGGGGGCAGCGAGCGAAGCGAGCGTGGGCGCACACGTCTACGCAAACGCGATGATCGGCTGATCGACGGCCAGGCTCTCGCCGCGCCGCGCCAGCACTTCCTTCACCTCGCCGTCCTGCGACGCGGTGAGGATGTTCTCCATCTTCATCGCCTCGATCACCGCGAGCCGCTCGCCGGCCATGACCTTCTGCCCCGGCTGCACCGCCACGTCGACCAGCAAGCCCGGCATGGGCGAGAGCAGGAATTTGCTCAGATCCGGCGGCGCCTTGTGCGGCATCAGCTTCAGCAGCTCGGCCGCGCGTGGCAGCAGCACCAGCGTCTCGATCTGCTGGCCGTTGTGCGCCACGCGGATGGCCAGCGGGTTCTTCACTCCGCCGCGCTCGATCTGTGCGGTGAACGGCTTGCCGTTGCAGGTGCCGGTGACCCGGATCTCGCCGAGCTTGGTGTCGCTCTGGATCGCGAAGTGGCGTTCGCCAATGACGACGTCGGCCTTGCCGGAGGCCGCGTCGAACGCGTCGACGCGCACCGCGTGGTGCTCCTGCCCGCCGTCGCTGCCAAGCACCACGACCACCAGATTCGGCACGTGCTTCACGCCGTGGCCGGCGAGCTGGCCGCTGATGCCGGCAGAGCGCTCGCGCGCCTTGCGACGCACGAACGCCGCCATCGCCACCAGGAACAGCGGGTCGTCGTGCGGCACGTCGGCCGGCCGGAAGCCCTTGCCGAACTGCTCGGCGATGAAGCCGGTGTTGAAGTCGCCGGTGGCGAACTTCGGCTGCGCCAGCAGCGCCGACTGGAACGTGATGTTGCTCGAGACACCGCGAATCACGAAGGCGTTGAGCGCCTCGCGCATGCGCGCGATCGCGTCGCCGCGATCGCGGCCGTGCACGATCAGCTTGGCGATCATCGAGTCGTAGAACATCGGGATCTCGCCGCCCTCGTAGACGCCGGTGTCGACGCGCACCCCACCTCCGGCCGGCATCGGCGCCGCGGCTTCCATCGTCGCCGGCGGCGGCGCATAGCGCACCAGGCGTCCGGTCGAGGGCAGGAAGTTGCGCACCGGATCCTCGGCGTTGATGCGGCACTCGATCGCCCAGCCGTCGCGGCGCACGTCCTTCTGCGCGAACGGCAGGTGCTCGCCGGCGGCCACGCGGATCATCAATTCGACCAGGTCGAGCCCGGTGATGCACTCGGTGACGGGATGCTCCACCTGCAGCCGCGTGTTCATCTCCAGGAAGTAGAAGCTCTGGTCCTTGCCGACCACGAACTCCACCGTGCCCGCGCTCTGGTACTTCACCGCCTTGGCCAGCGCCACCGCCTGCTCGCCCATCGCGGTGCGCGTGGCGTCGCTGATGAACGGCGACGGCGCCTCCTCGATCACCTTCTGGTGGCGGCGCTGGATCGAGCACTCGCGTTCGTTCAAGTAGACGACATTGTCATGCGCATCGCCGAGCACCTGGATCTCGATGTGGCGCGGGCTCTCGACGAACTTCTCGATGAACACCCGGTCGTCGCCGAAACTGGCCTTGGCCTCGTTGCGGCACGACGTGAAGCCATCGAACGCTTCCTTGTCGTTGAAGGCCACGCGCAGGCCCTTGCCGCCGCCGCCGGCGCTGGCCTTGATCATCACCGGGTAGCCGATATCCTTGGCGATCTTCACCGCCTGGTCGGCCGACTCGATGACGTCGTTGTAGCCGGGGATGGTGTTGACCTTGGCCTTCAGCGCCAGCTTCTTCGACGCGATCTTGTCGCCCATCGCGGCGATCGAGTGGTGCTTCGGCCCGATGAAGACGATGCCCTCGTCCTCGACGCGCCTGGCGAAAGCCTCGTTCTCGCTCAGGAAACCGTAGCCGGGGTGGATCGCCTGTGCGCCGGTCTTCTTCGCCGCGTCGATGATCTTGTCGGCGACGAGGTAGCTCTCGCGCGAGGGCGCCGGCCCGATGTGCACGGCCTCGTCGGCCAGCTCGACGTGGCGCGCATCGCGGTCGGCGTCGGAGTAGACCGCGACGGTGGCGATGCCCATCTTCTTCGCGGTCTTGATGACGCGACAGGCAATCTCGCCGCGGTTGGCAATCAGGATCTTGGTGAACATGGTGGCGCTCACAGAGGGACATTTCCGTGCTTGCGCCACGGGTTGTCGAGCTTCTTGTCCTTCAGCATCGCCAGCGACCGGCAGATGCGCTTGCGCGTCTCGTGCGGCTGGATCACGTCGTCGATGTAGCCGCGCGCGCCCGCGACGAACGGGTTGGCGAAGCGCGCCTTGTACTCGGCCTCGCGGCGGCTCAGCTTGGCCGGGTCGCCCTTGTCGTCGCGGAAGATGATCTCCACCGCGCCCTTGGCGCCCATCACCGCGATCTCGGCGTTGGGCCACGCGAAGTTGAC
>Ga0335080_10004552_pt1 | contig 14129 bp, 14 predicted proteins | sample Lox_Sample_34_FD_206720 | JGI IMG/M metagenome (GOLD analysis project Ga0335080, IMG submission 206720) | Soil microbial communities from Loxahatchee National Wildlife Refuge, Florida, United States - Lox_Sample_3.4 | ecosystem: Environmental > Terrestrial > Soil > Wetlands | place: USA... | reverse complement strand
TGGCAAGATGAATTCATAGTCGGCGCCGAGCAGCGCTGCGGATTCCAGAATTGTCGGCAGGTTCATGCGAACTTCTTTCACGCGGCTGCCGGGCATGAGCGTGATCCAATGCTTCGCCGGATCGAGCTGGAATTGTTTCGCATAGTCGACGCGCGCGATTTTGGGTAAAGGAAGCTCGGCGAGCGGATGTCCGACAAACGTCGCATCCACGCCCCGATCGCGATAGAACTTTTCTTCGAAGGGAAAGATGACGAGCGCCTTGTCGATGTAATCGCGGAGCAGTCGAACGCGTCCTTGCCGCCACGCCCAAAATTGTGGTGCAACGTAATAGACCGTCGGAATTCCGCGCCGCTTCATCTGTCGCGCCACTCGCCAGTTGAATGCGGGTGAGTCGATGACGATTGCAAGATCGGGCTTGCGGCGGTCGGCCTCGCGAATCAGGAGCTTATACAGCCCCAGGATCTTGGGCAGATGATTCAAAATCTCGGTAATGCCGACGACCGCGAGTTCTTTGGTGTCAACGACGGTATCGCATCCGGCGGCGCGCATGCGGTCGCCGCCGACTCCAAAGAATCTGATCGAGGGATCCAAGCCGCGCAGCGCATCGATCAGCTGCGCTCCATACATTTCTCCGGAAGCTTCCCCCGCCGAGATCAGGATGAGCACGGAACCATTGTAAGGTCTTGGCTAACGCGAAGATACGAGCCCTTACCAAAGGGAGCCCCCCGAAAACGTTGGTAATCTGGGAGATCGGGCACGGCTCACAAATAATGAAAGCGTGTCCCAGTCTTTTCAAAGCCTCGAACACACGAGCGTGTGCCCGGTGTGCCACAACCGGCTGGCCGTCTATGTTCGAGAAGTGACGGATACCGTTACTGGACGCCAGTTTGACGTGCTGAAGTGCGATGCCTGCGGAGTTGGCGTCACGAATCCATTCCCGGAGCGCCTGCAACCTCATTATGCCGGCTACTACGGATCGCGGCACGGCATCACCGCAAAGCTCTGCCTGAAGCGCCGCATGGCGCTCGTCACCAAAATGATGGGGAAAGGGCAGGGCCGCCGATTGCTCGATGTTGGATGTGGCGAAGGCAGTTTTCTTCAGGCGGCGCAGGAACTCGGCTGGCAGGTTACGGGAACCGAAATCAACCCGGATCCCGGGCGGCGCATTGGGTTCGATGTTTTTGAAACGCTTGACGAATGTGCCGCGCAGGGACCGTTCTCTTGCATCACCTTATGGCACAGCCTGGAACACATGGCCGACCCACGCGCCGTGATCTCCAAAATCCGCGAATTGGTGGCCGAAGACGGCATGATCCTGATCGCGGTTCCTGACTTCGAAGGCTTGCAGTCCAAGGCATTTCGGCAGAGCTGGTTGCACCTTGATGTGCCTCGGCACCTGTATCACTTTACGGCGACATCAATCGATCGAATGCTGAATCAGTCGGAGTTCGTTCCGGTCGCGCACTGGCACCAGGAGTTCGAATACGATCTGATCGGCTGGTGGCAAAGCGCGCTCAACCGCCTGCTGCCGACTCCGAACGTGCTATTCGATTTTCTATCGCGCAAAAAGATCCGGGGAACATGGTTTGACCGGATCATCAGCGGCATCTCAGCGCCGCTGTTCTCCGTGGTCTCTCTTCCGCTGGTATGGCTGGGATCGCTTGCCGGCCAGGGTGGAACGCTTCTCGTGGCGGCTCGGACGAGCGGCCGGCAATTGGCCGGCGCTTCTGGCGACTAGCTCCTTCACTTCAGTGATTGCAGCAACTTCCTCGAACTCCACGTCGACGCAGGCCTACGGAACTAATCGTCCGCGCTGACCGTGGATTCCCCGGCATTGGCGGGCGTGGGTGCCCGCCCCACATCTGTCCCAATGATCTCCTGATCCTTGTACTGCAGTTGGTAGAGCTTGTAATAGATGCCGCGGTGGGCGAGCAGTTCCTGGTGCGTGCCCATCTCGCGGACCTGGCCCTTGTGCATCACGATAATTTTGTCGGCGCGCTGCACGGTCGAGAGCCGGTGCGCGATGATCAATGATGTGCGGCCCTCGACCATGTGATCGAGGGCATCGCGCACGCGAAATTCTGTTTCGGTGTCCACGCTCGAGGTGGCCTCATCGAGGATCAGAATCTTCGGATCGTGCGCCAGGGCGCGGGCGAACGAGATGAGTTGCTTTTGTCCGGTGGAGAGGGTCGAGCCACGCTCGCGGACTTCCTCGTCGAATCCTTTCGGCAACGCTCGAATGAAGTCACCCAGGTTTACGTCTTCAGCGGCCTGGTACACGTGCGCGTCGGTAATACGGTCTGTACCCAGGCGGATGTTGCCGCCGATTGTTCCCGTGAATAGAAACGGATCCTGCAGAACCACGCCGAACCGACTGCGAAGATCGGAGAGGGCCATTTCTTTCACGTCGACACCATCGATGCGGACTGTACCTTTCTGGACGTCGTAGAAGCGCAGCAGCAGAGAGATGATTGTTGTCTTCCCAGCGCCGGTGTGCCCAACCACCGCGACGGTTTCTCCCGGCTCGATAGTGAAGGTTACATCGCGAAGAACCCAGTCGGGAGCTGTTGAGCTTTCGAGTGCATTGCCATTGGACGGAGTAGCTGCCGAGCTTTGCTCGGCCGGACGGCCGGGGACGGCCGTCCCCACATGAGCTGTCCCCCCATGGTTCGTCGCGTTTTCTGCGGACTTGGTCTCTTCCGGTATTTCCCAATACGCGAACCAAACGTGGTCGAACTCGATCCGGCCGGGACCCTCGACTTTCTTCACTATAGCGGGCGATACAACATCGACCGGCGTATCGAGCAGTTTGAAAATGCGTTCGCTGGCTGCCATCGCCGATTGCAAGATGTTGTACTTCTCGCTGAAATCCATGATTGGGCGGAAGAATCGCATGGAATACTGCGTGAAGGCGATGAGCACGCCCAGAGACACGATAGCCATGACCGGATGTATTGCGAAGTGAGGATGGAACGAGAATGAGATCGTCGTGACCGAAAGCTTGCTGATCACATCCTGCCCTCCCCACCAGATCACTGAGGCGATCGCAATCGAAGAGAACAGATCAACCACCGGGTAATACACGGCGTAGGCCAGGATCGCGTCTTTGAATGCATCCATGTGGCTGCGGTTGATCTCAGAAAAACGGGTATAAGCCCGACGCTCGCGATTGAAAAGTTGCAGAACGACCATCCCGCTGACGTGCTCCTGCAGATACGAATTGATGCGGGCGATCGCCGTCCGAATCCGGCGGTAAGAATCGCGAACCTTGTCGCGGAAAACCTTCGTCGCGATCACGATGAACGGCAGAACGGCAAACGTGATCAGCGCCAGCTTCCAGTTCATGCACAGCATGATCCCGATAATCCCGGCAAGCACGAACAGGTCCTCAAAAATCGAGACCACACCCGATGTGAACATTTCGTTCAGGGCATCGACGTCGGTCGTAACGCGTGTAACCAGGCGTCCAACCGGGTTCTTGTCATAGAACGCGACGTGCATACGCTGGAGATGACGGAAGATCTGACTGCGCAGGTCGAACATCACCTGCTGTCCAGTCCACTGCATGAAGTAGGTCTGCAGAAACTCCAACAGGAAGGTAAGGATCAGGAGGCTGATGTAGATCGAGGCGATCTGCGCGATTCCGGTCATGGGGCGTGGGCTCAGCCAGTCCCACGTGCTGGAAGTTGTACCTTTGGCCACGGCAAGGTAGCGATCAATCGCGACTTTGACGAGATACGGGCCGAGCACGTCGCAGACGGATTTCAGAATGATCGAGACGAGCGCCAACGCTACGTGCCACTTGTATGGGCGCAAGTAGATGAGCAGCCGCCGCATCAGACGGCTGTCGTATGCTTTGCCTAATACCTCTTCTTCCTGGGCCATTCAGCTCTCAAACAGCGGATTTGACGTCTTTCGTGTTTTCGCGGGCCGGGGCGCCCGCGGCACACCCCTGCCACATCAACAGGGTACCCCAAATAGATGTTTGGACGGACCAGAGGATGGAAAAGGTTTGGGATAATAAACGTAGTGAGCCTGGGGATCTACATTTCCGTGCCCTTTTGCCGCACGAAGTGCAGTTACTGCAACTTCGCGTCTGACGTGTTCTCGCGCGCTGTGTTCCAGAAGTATGTCGATCGCGTTTGCACGGACATAGCAAACTCGGCCCAGATTGCAGAAGAGATGGGAGGATTGCTCGATCGGGATATCGACTCGATCTATCTCGGCGGGGGAACGCCCACGGTTCTCGATTCCGATCAATTGCAAAGAATGTTCGATGCAGTTCGCTCTCAGTTTTCTGTGGGGGCAGACGCGGAGATAACTGTCGAGTGTGCGCCGGGAACTCTAACGCCTGCGGTACTCGAGGTCTTCCAGGCTTGCGGAGTGAATCGTGTGAGCCTGGGCGTGCAGTCATTTATTGATCGCGAAGCCGCAGCCGTTGGGCGTCTTCACACGCGGTCCACAATTCTCGATGACATTACGCGTCTGGACTCCGCCGGCCTTTCGAACATCAACGTGGACCTGATTGCCGGACTTCCACACCAGACCGCCGAAAGCTGGAAAGAATCGCTTGCTGAAACCATTGGCACTGGCGCGTCGCACGTGAGCGTCTACATGCTCGAAGTCGACGACGAGTCCCGTCTAGGCCGCGAATTGATAGCGGGGGGCACGCGCTATCATGCGCATTTTGTTCCCGACGAGGGAGCCGTCGCCGATTTCTACCTGATGGCATGTGAAACTCTGGAAAGTGCGGAAGTGGCACAATATGAAATCTCCAATTTTGCCCGCCCCGGATTCGAATCGCGCCACAACCTGAAGTATTGGACCCGCCAGCCATATCTAGGCTTTGGCGTCGACGCGCACTCGATGCTGAAGTCGGCGCTCCCCCTGTTGGAGGCTGTGCGCTTCTCGACCGCAGATGCACTGGAGAAATACACCGCTGGTTCTCCACTGGAGGCGACAGTCGTAACGAGGACCACTGCTCTTGAAGAGACGTTGTTCCTCGGATTGCGGTTGAATCGTGGAGTGAATCTCGAGGAAATTCGTGACATTTGCACGGATGCGGAGTTTGCGGGATTGCGCGCGCTCATTAACGAATTGGTGTCGGACAGTCTGTTGCTGGAGCGCGGCGAATTTATCTGTCTGACCGCGCGTGGGCGATTGCTGTCGAATGAAGTGTTCCAGCGCTTCTTGGCGCCTGCCGAGATGCGGGCGAAACGCTGATTTCTGCAAACCATCCGGTCGGTCGGATTCACGCCGTTGCTCGCTCGAATTGCCAGTGTTCATGCGGCTAAGAGGCAATTGTCAAATTCTTTCCCTTGGTAACTTTTGCGCTATCGAGCGCTATGTTCTAATCAAAAATTCGGCGGTGAAGCTGTTCGCGACACAGATTTTGCCGCGACTTGGGGGAATCTTGGACTTCCAACTGAACGACGAGCAGTTGCAACTGAAGAAAAGTGTGCGCGAATTCGCCGAGCGCGAGATCAAGCCACACGTCATGGAGTGGGACGAGAAGGGCGAGTTCCCGCTAGCCACTATCAAGGAACTCGGCAAGATGGGATTGATGGGCGTGATCTTCCCGCCTGAGTACGGCGGCGCGGGCATGGGCTACGTCGAATACGTTACCGCAATCGAGGAACTGTCGCGGGTTGATGGATCGGTCGGAATCATCGTGGCCGCGCACACGTCGCTCTGCTCAAATCACATTTTTCTCGCCGGCAACGAAGCGCAGAAAAAGAAATATGTCAGCAAGCTGGCGACGGGAGAATTCATCGGGGCCTGGGGGCTGACCGAACCGTCTTCGGGTTCCGATGCGGGCAGCGCGCGCATGACTGCCGTCCGCAAAGGAAACAACTGGGTTCTGAACGGAACCAAGACTTTCTGCACCAACGGCCACTATGCCGATGTAGTTGTGGTGCTCGCGGTGACTGACCGTACTGCGCACACGCACGGCATTTCCGCGTTCCTGGTCGAGAAAGATACAAAAGGATTCCGTCCAGGCAAGAAAGAAAACAAACTTGGACTGCGCGCCAGCGACACCGCCGAATTGATCTTTGAAGACTGCGTAATTCCTGCGGAGAACTTGCTTGGTGGCGAAGGTCAGGGATTCCCTGATGCCATGCGCGTGCTCGATGGAGGCCGCATCTCGATCGCGGCCCTATCGCTTGGCATGGCCGAAGGAGCGTACGAGTGCGCGCTCAAGTATTCCAAACAGCGACGCCAATTTGGTAAAGCCATCAGCGATTTCCAGGCAATCCAGTGGAAACTCGCCGATATGGCCACCGAGATTGATGCGGCCATGCTGCTCACAATGCGCTCGGCCTCGATGAAAGACGTCGGCATGAAGACCACTCAAGAGTCGTCTATGGCCAAGCTCTACGCGAGCGAAGTTGCGGTGAAGTGTGCCAACGAATCCGTGCAGATTCATGGTGGATACGGCTTCATCAAGGATTACCCCGCAGAAAAGTTCTATCGTGACGTGAAGCTGTGCACCATCGGCGAAGGTACGAGCGAGATTCAGCGGCTCGTCATTGCACGGCAATTGCTGAAGGACTGATAGTTCGTTTCATAGATTCTCTTGGATGAAACGCGGGCTCAGGTGGACATCGACTTGAATGAGAGGCGAGTGGCCCACCGCCTTGAAGCTGTGAACTTCGCCCGCCTTGATGACAAAGATGTCTCCCGCGCGCCCTTCGAAGGTCTTTCCGTTCACCGTCCAAATGCCTTGGCCTTCTTGAATGAACTGGATTTCGTCATAAGGATGGCGATGCGGACCCGGTCCGGAGCCCGGTTTGCCATGAAATAGAAATACGGAAACGCCAGTGTCGCCTTGCTCGGCGCCCACAAATTCATGGGAACTGCCAACAAACGGAAGACTCTCCTGACGAACCTGATGCATATCGCGTGCTCCTGCGACATTGGATGAGCTAACCTGCTTCTGGTTCCGTCAATCATTCAGAGGTCTCGATTGGCGTCCGCCACCTTTCCGAGTCGTATGTTGTTTAACAGAATCGAATAATAAGGCGTTAGAAGCAAGGAGGCGGTTATGGCTACGCTCGAAGTATCTTTCCTGCACAATCAGCTCGAAGATCGGAAGCGCCGCCTGGAGACAGCAATTGCTCTGGCACCGCAGAAGTCTGGTTTGGCGGGCCTTCTACGGGAAGTCGATGCGGCCCTGGCACGAATGTCCAAGGGAACCTATGGGGTTTGCGAGGAATGCCATGAGTCGATCGAGCAGGATCGTCTGCTGGCTGATCCACTGGTGCGCTACTGCCTCGATCACCTCGACGACTCGCAACGCCTCGCCCTGCAGCGGGATCTTAATCTTGCCTCTGAGGTCCAGCGTAATTTGTTGCCGCAAGCCGACCTTCGCGCCGGAGGATGGCAGGCCAGCTATCATTACGCGCCGGTCGGTCCCGTAAGCGGCGACTATTGCGACCTGATCCCGTTGGATGCGCAGCTCTTCTTTGTCCTTGGGGATGTTTCAGGCAAGGGCGTGGCGGCCTCGATGCGGATGACCCAGCTCCACGCGTTGTTTCGTAGTCTGACTAGCTTAGCGCTGCCACTTGGCCAGATGGTCACCCAGGCGAATCGCGTCTTCTGCGAGAGTTCTCTGGCCGGGCAATATGCCACGCTGGTGTGCGGGCAGGCCAAGCCGACGGGAGAGGTCGAAATCCATAATGCCGGCCACTTGCCGGCGATCGTCGTCGGACATGGTGGCGTGCTTCGCATTGAATCCACCGGTTTGCCGCTGGGCATGTTCCATGAGGTCGAGTTTTCAGCGACGCGGATGCATCTGGACCCGGGCGATACGCTGTTCCTCTTTACCGACGGTCTTTCTGAAGCCCGACAAGGCGACGACGAATATGGCGTGGATCGCGTCATGAAGCTGGTCCGTCAGCAGGCCAGACGATGCCCCTCTGATCTGATCGCCGCCTGCCTCGACGACCTGCGCGCCTTCGCCGAAAACAGCCCGCAATTGGATGACCTGACCCTGCTGGCGATTCAGCGAGTGAACTGAGGCGTCGGCGGGCCTTGGTGCCGATCACCAATAGCTCGTTACCCTTCTCTTTCACGCATCGGCGGATGTGTTTCTCCCTTCTCTGCTTTACACTGATCGTTTGGAAACGAAGACTGATTCTCTGATCGACTCGCTCCGCTCCGGCGACCTGCGTTCGCTTGCTCGCGCCATCTCCTCCGTCGAGAATCGCGTTCCCGGATGGGCTGATCTGCTGAAGGCTCTCTTCCCATATACGGGCAACGCTCGCGTCATCGGCCTGACAGGCGCACCTGGTGCAGGGAAAAGCACGCTGGTCGACCAATTGGCAAAACATTATCGTTCCGCAGAAAATCCCCACTTCTCCCGCACAGAACGCGCGAGAAATGGGGCACCCATCCGGCGGGGAGCACCTGCAGAAAATTACACCATCGGCATCATCGCCGTTGATCCGACCAGCCCTTACACGGGAGGCGCGATTCTTGGCGACCGCATCCGCATGCAGGATCACTTTGCCGACACCGGCATTTATATCCGCAGCATGGCCACGCGCGGATCCCTCGGTGGCTTGGCACGCACCACCGCCGACGTCGCGACAGTGCTCGACGCCTCTGGCCGCGACATAATCCTGATCGAGACCGTCGGCGTTGGGCAGGATGAAATCGATATTGTGCGCCTTGCCGAGATCACCGTTGTGATTCTCGTCCCCGGGATGGGCGACGATGTGCAAAGCATCAAGGCCGGCATCATGGAGATCGCCGACATCTTTGTAATCAACAAAAGCGATCGGGATGGCGCCGAGCGCGTCGAGCGCGAAATTCGCGCGCTCCAGTCTTTAGCAGTCCGGCACGATGGCTGGACTCCGACGATTGTGAAGACTGTAGCGAGCGAGGGCAAAGGCGTGCAAGAATTAGCCGGCGCCATCGGTGAGTACGAAAGCTACTTACAGAAAGAAAATCGCGCTCTTAAGAAAAGCGTCGAGAACTGGCAAGAACGGTTGGTTGAAATGCTGCGCGATGCGATGCTCGACAAGGCCCGTGTACAGTTTGGCGATGGGAAGCTGAAAAAGCTAGCTACTGAGGTGGCCGAACATCGGCGAGACCCATATTCGCTGATAGAAGAAATCGCGTCGAAAGCAGGGAAGTAGCCGAGGACAGCGGATTCCTTGAAATCCTCGTTGCCTTCGGCAACTGCGGCGGTTCCGGAATGATAAGGAAATGACTTTTCAGATTGACCATCTCGGCATCGCCGTAAAGTCGCTGTCGGCTGCGAAGTCGATTTACGAGAAACTCGGCCTGAGCGTCTCCGCGGAAGAGACTGTTGAGCACGAAAAGGTCCGGCTGGTCATGGTTCCGGTCGGAGAGAGCCGGTTTGAGCTGCTGGAGCCGACGTCAGAAGATTCGACGATTGCCAAATTCATCGCCAAGCGTGGCGAAGGCCTGCACCACGTCTGCATGAAAGTGCCGGACTTGCCCGCAGCCGTCGAGCGGCTGAAGAAAGACGGCGTGCGACTGGTTTCAGAAGAAATCAAGGTAGGCGCTGGCGGGCATCAATACGTATTCGTACATCCCACGAGTACCGGCGGCGTGCTCCTGGAACTTGTTCAGGAATAAAAGCGAAACAATCGGCCACGGATTTATACGGATTCCCACGGATCAACACAGAAATGCTGCTTCTCGTCACCGACACTTCGGGTAAAGACGGCTTCGTGGGATTGGTGCGCGCCGGAGAAGGTTCGGAGCCAGACAAGATCGACGTGATCGAGGAGGTTCCTCTCGATGGTGGAACTTTTTCTGCCCAGCTCGTACCCCAGATCTCGGGTCTGCTGAAGAAACACAATTTTGCCAAGGCCGACATTGGTGCGTTCGTTGTCGTATCGGGGCCCGGGTCGTTCACCGGACTGCGCGTCGGGCTGGCGGCAATCAAGGCTCTGTCCGAAATCCTGCATAAGCCAATCGTCTCCGTTTCTCTGCTCGAGGTGCTCGCGCCTTACAGCCGCATGATCGCGGCTGGGCATGATGAAGGGAACCGGCCAGCTCTACTCCCGTACGCAGTCGCGCTTGATGCCGGCCGAGGGGAGGCCTTCGTCGGGCATTTTGAAATGCTAATAGGGCAAGATGATGCGAGGTACAAACCAATGGGCGAGTCGCTGCTGACGTTAAGCAGCCTGGCCGCGTTAATCGACTCCGGAACCACGAAATGGATTTCCACGCCCGATCCGTCGATCTTCGAAGCACTGGCAGCGAAAGTCGCCGCCTCGAACAGAAGCAAAATTCGTAGAAATTTGAGACGACCGCGCAGCGAAGAAGTTGCCGGCATTGGCTGGCAGAAACTGAGAGCCGGCCAGACGGTGTCTCCCGAGCAACTCGAAGCAAACTACATGCGCCACTCCGACGCGGAGATCTTTTCGAGACCCGCATCAAGCTCCTAGCGTTTCGCTTAGCCAGGTCTACCTTTGAAGATCGACTATCCAGTCTTAATTCGACCTGCGATGGTGCACCATATCCCCGACCTGATCAGGCTCGGATCGGCGTCTCGTACCGGCGCTCACTGGAGCGAGCAGCAATACCGGAGCCTCCTGACAGGCGAGAGGGGCGCGGACGCGCGCCTGGCTCTGATCGCGGAATGCGAATGGACCGAAGACCTTCCGGAGAAGATCCCACCAGTTGTTGGGTTTCTCGTCGCACGAAATATGGCTCCGGAATGGGAACTCGAGAACATCGTCGTAGCTTCTGAGAGCCGGGGAAAAGGTGTCGGTACGCGCCTGATAGAAGAGCTTCTGAGTCGCGCAAAACAAACCAACAGCAAGCAGTTATTTCTCGAAGTTCGTGATTCTAATCAAGCTGCTCGAAGCTTTTATGGGAAGCTGGGTTTTGTCCAGACAGGACGACGTAAGTCCTACTACAGCAATCCGATAGAGGACGCTGTCCTCTACTGCAAAGACCTTTGACTCCGTTCTCAGACCTTATCATTTTTGTTAAACATGCACTACTTTTTTGGCATTGCCCGCATGTTACGGCTGTGTTAACGTGGCCTCATATTCAGCTTTGGAGGTCTGCCTGGATGCTGACTTCGAGAGACCAACTCCTGACCAGTCATGAGGAATTCCGCAAGCTGGCTCAGGAGCATACGCAGTATGCCCAACGTCTCGAAACACTCACCCAAAAACGCTATCTCAGCGAAGACGAAAAACTGGAAGAAGTGCGGCTAAAAAAGCTGAAACTCCGTCTCAAGGATCAAATGGAATCCATCGAGCGTGAGTATCGGCTACAGTACGGTGTTAGCGTAGCTTAATTTTTTCCTTGTCCAATGTAGCGGCAGCACGGCTGCCTCGGCATAAATGTATCTAGTAAAGGCGCGAACGAAGCGCCTTTTTTTATTTATACTTACAGAAGACACGGTCGGCGCAGGAGTTCCCGCTCGTGACTGATCCCCCATGGTTCGTGACGGCTACTATTATGGTTTCGCATTCATCGCCGCCGGCCTTCTGCTCGGTTGGCTGACGCGGCCGGCTTGGGCCGTCGTCCCTTTCCTGCTAGCGGCATTCTTCCTCTGGTTTTTTCGGGACCCCGAAAGGACGATTCCGTGTCAGCCCGGAGCGCTTGTGTCTCCCGCGGACGGCGAAGTCACTGACGTCTCTACCATTCAGGTTGGTACCGATAAGCAAATTCGCCTAAGCATCTTCCTGAACGTTTTTAACGTGCATGTCAATCGCACTCCAATTGGCGGAGTCATCACCGACATCCGCTACCAGCGAGGCAGGTTCATGAATGCCATGGACGCCAGCTCGGCCGACCAGAACGAACAGAACATTGTTACCGTGGAAGGGGAGGGCCAGAGAGTCGTTTTCAAGCAGATTGCAGGATTGCTTGCCCGCCGCATTGTGTTCAACATGAAAGTCGGAGATCGCGTCGAGCGCGGCCAGCGCATCGGCCTGATCAAGTTCGGATCGCGTTGCGACGTCTTGATGGACGCCACGGCCTCGGTGAACGTGAAAGTTGGCGACCACGTCAAAGGCGGATCGAGCGTGTTGGCCTACCTGCCGGCCCAAGGATCGTTGGCAACCGCGGGGCATGCGACGGCCGAAAGAGTCGGTGAATGAACCAGAATCCCGCCAAGCCGCGCCGAAGACAGAACAAAGGAATGTACATTCTTCCTTCGCTGTTCACCACGGCGAACATGGCGCTGGGTTATTACGCGATTCTCGAGGTCATGCATGCCACGGTTGCGGAAAGCTGGCACCTCGACAATGCCGCGAAGGCGATTGGCTTTGCGGTGCTGTTCGATGGGTTGGATGGCCGCATCGCCCGCATGACGGGCACCACCAGCGATTTTGGCCGCGAGCTTGATTCTCTGGCAGATGCCATCACCTTCGGAGTTGCTCCGGCAATGCTTGCCTGGACTTGGGGGTTTCATTTGATGCCCGCAGTCTGGTTCGCCCAGGGACCGTGGCACATCAAGCTGACCCAGTTGGGCGCTATTGCGAGTTTTCTGTTCTTGATTGCTGGTGCGAGCCGTCTTGCGCGCTTCAATATCACGAGCAATCCGCAGCCTTCGAACCCGGGACGGCCCGGGAAGAAATATTTCGTTGGAATGCCGATTCCCGCTGGGGCGGGCGTTGTTGCCGCGGTCGTGCATTTCGCGGAGGGTGATCCACTCGCCTCGTCTTATACTGCGATTGCGTGGGCGGCCATGGTAACCACGGTGGGTTATCTGATGGTGAGCACCTGGCGCTTTTATAGTTTCAAGGACATCGATTTTCGTTCCCGTCACCCTTTCCGGCTCATCGTTTTGCTCGCCGGACTTTTTGCGTTGATCTTTTTCTTCTCGAAGCAGATGCTATTCGGCATCGCACTCCTCTACATGATCTCCGGTGTGTTTTGGCGTCTACAGTGGATCTTCCGTCGGCGTTCCGATCCCCCACCGCCTTCATATAAGGAGGCGCAAGCTTCATGAGCGAGCCTGTAAAGTCGTCGCCGTCCTCCACGGGGTTGGCGCAGCGGGGCAAGCTATACCGCGCGGCCATCGTCGGCGCCGCCTCGCTGAAGGGAAAAGAAGTAGCCGAGTTGTTGAACGAGCGGAATTTTCCTGCCGCCGATATTCGTTTGCTCGATGATGACGAGTCCCTGGGCCAACTCGAAGCCATGGGCGATGAAATCAGCTTCATCCAGCGCGTGCGGGCGGAACAGTTCGAGCACGTGGACTTCACCTTCTTCGCATCGGATCAGGACAGCACGCGCAGAAGCTGGAAAGATGCGCGTGACGCGGGCAGCGCAATCATCGATCTTTCCTCCGTGCTGGAAGACCAGCCCGGGGCAACGGTTCGCTGTCTGTGGATCGAACGCGAGCGCGGTCAGATCGCACCACCAGAGCTGCAGCCAGGTCCTTGCGTGACGGCTCATCCCGTCGCGGTGATCTTAGCTTTGCTGCTTTTGCGAGCGCAGAAAGCAGGATCGATCAAACGCGCAGTTGCGACGCTCTTTGAACCGGCTTCGGAGCATGGTCAGCGCGGCATGGACGAGCTCCACCAGCAGACGGTGAATCTGCTCTCTTTTCAGCCGCTGCCCAAGGACGTCTTCGACGCGCAGATCGCATTCAATCTGATTGGGCGATACGGCCAGAAGTCGCAACCGCCGCTGGATTCCGTAGAACAGCGTGTGCTCCGCCACTACAAAAAAATCGCCGGAACGAACGCCATTGAGCCTTCTCTAATGTTGTTGCAGGCTCCAATTTTCCATGGCCATGCAGTGGCTTTGTTTCTCGAACTGGACCATCCCGTGGAAGTTGCGGCAATATCGCAAGCGCTCTCGGGGGACCATGTGGCGATTCCTGCTCGGGAAGAAGATCCGCCGAGCAATGTAAGTTCGGCAGGCCAGGCAGACATTCAACTCGCGATTAAAACGGACCCAGTGCAGCCGAACGGAATCTGGCTCTGGGCGGCAGCCGACAACCTCCGATTGTCGGCAATCAACGCCGTGGAATGCGCGGAGAGCATGATGGCCACCCGCCCGACAGGGAAGATTCAATGATTCAGCGAGCGTGGCGTGCGCTCGCGATCCTGCCGTTCTTCCTCACTCTCGCATGCGGCTATCACACTGCCGGTCATGGCTCTCAACTCCCTGAAAGTCTTCAG
>Ga0335080_10004551_pt1 | contig 14129 bp, 8 predicted proteins | sample Lox_Sample_34_FD_206720 | JGI IMG/M metagenome (GOLD analysis project Ga0335080, IMG submission 206720) | Soil microbial communities from Loxahatchee National Wildlife Refuge, Florida, United States - Lox_Sample_3.4 | ecosystem: Environmental > Terrestrial > Soil > Wetlands | place: USA: Florida... | reverse complement strand
CGCACCAGGGCGTCGCTCTTGGGCATGATCGTGCCCATCAGAAACGCGCCGAACAGAAGATGGATGCCCAGCCGTTCGGTGACCAACGCCGAGCAGAGCATCAGCAGGATCATCAATGCCAGCGCGTCCTCGGAAAGGTACCCGGCGCGGCGGAAAGAGCGCTCGAACCACGGCGTCATCCGCCGCAGCCCGAAGGTCATCACCACGATGTACACGGCTGTGCCGCCGATCGTGACCCACAAGGGCACCGCCGCGTGATGCGCGCGAACCAGCACCACGATGTAAGCCAGGATGCACCAGCCGGTAACGTCGTTGACGGCGGCGCACGCCACCGCCATGTGCCCCAGACGCGTCCGCAGGAGTTTGCGCTCGGTGAGGATGCGTGCCAGCACCGGGAAAGCCGTGATGCTCATCGCCGTTCCCATGAAGAGCGCGAACCCGGTGAATGTCACGCTGTTGTTGGAAAGGCGCGGATAAAGAAAATAGGCCAGCCCGGTGCCGAAACACAACGGCACCACGATGCTGACGTGGCCGGTGAGAACCGCCGCATGGCTATGGCCGCGCAATCCAGCCCAACCTGGAACATGAACAGCGCCAGACCGATCTGGCTCAGGATCTGCAGGATATCCAGGCTGGCCGGTGGAAACAGCATCTGGGAGATTCCAGGCGCGACCCACCCGAACAGCGACGGGCCGAGCAGGATTCCGGCTGCCATTTCCCCCACCACCTGGGGCTGCCCGATCTTGCGGAACACGATTCCCACGGTCCGCGCCGCGAACAGGATTACCGCAATCTGCAGGAAGAGGATGAGGACAGCTGACAGGGGAGCGCGCGCGGACTGCATCGCGTGCTGCATGGCTGGAGCCGGAACGAGCGCTGGAGCGACCAGCGTACGGCCCGCTTCCAGGGTCCATAAGACCACCAGAAGAGGGAGCCCGACTAGCGTGATGTAAGCTGTGGCCAGCTTGCCGCCCGACACCAATCCCTCCGATTCGCTCGCCCTGGATCGCCGCGGCCTGCGTGGGCCGGCGTGCTGAATCCATCCCCAAACCCGCCGGGAGGCGGGCAACCCCGACCCTTCGCCACGGTACTGGAAAGTACCCCCCAGCGGCAAGAGGGTGGTTTTGTGTAGTATATCGGCCGCCCCGGCAAAACGCAAGCCAAACGGGCCCGCCAGTAGTACCTTACGGGTCATCGGGGCGGCGGCCGCCCGGCCGGCGTGGCGCGCCGGTCGCCGGAGGCATTTCAAGTTAGGTAACACATTATAAACGAATGACGTCTAGAGCGCTGCCAGGAGAGAGGAAGACCGCCCTTGGTCGAGGCTTGCAGCGAGACCAGGCAAGGGCAAAGGACGGCCACGGGCGGCGGCGGTCCGGCCTGCCGGCGACCGGCCCGATTCCGCCGGGCCGGCGTGGTTTCCGCATGACGCAACTGCTTTGATCTGAGAGAATAGAAAACCAGACGCGAACCGGCCGCACTGTCTGTGCCGGGTAACCGCCAGGAGGTCATTAGAGCATGGGACCGGGGACGAACCCCGCCGCGCGCACCCCCAGCAGCCTCGGCCGCTACCAGATTGTGGAGGAGATAGGCCGCGGGGGCATGGGTGTCGTGTATCGCGCGCTGGATCCCACCATCGGCCGGACGGTGGCGATCAAGACGATACTCATGGCCGGCCAGGGCACAGAGGAGCAGGCCCTGGCGCGGCGGGCTCGCCTGTTGCGCGAATCGCAAGCCGCTGGGCAGCTTTCCCATCCGAATATCGTTGCCGTTTATGACGTCGGAGAGCAGGGCGACACGACCTACATCGTGATGGAGTTCGTGGTCGGCCAATCGCTGGAGCAATCCATTACAGCCGCGCCCGGGCCGCGCGTCCCCGCGGAGGCGCTGACCATACTGGCCGAGTGCGCCCGCGCCCTGGACTACGCGCACGGCAAGGGCGTGATCCACCGCGACATTAAGCCCGGCAACATCATTCTGCAGCCCGACGGCGTGGTGAAGATCGCCGATTTCGGCATTGCCAAGGTCATGGAGAGCAGCACGCTGACGCAGACCGCGACTGTCGTCGGCTCGCCGCATTTCATGGCGCCGGAGCAACTGAAAGGCGAAGCCGTCTCCGGCCGCACCGACCAGTATGCGTTGGCAGTGGTGGCCTATGCCTTACTCACCGGGCGCCTTCCCTTTGACGCCGACAGCATGGCCACGCTGGTGACCAAGACGCTGTACCAGGATCCGCCTCCGGCGCCGTCCATCAACCCGGCGATGGGGATGGCGGGCGACTCCGTGCTGCGGAAGGCGCTGGCAAAATCGCCCGACGCGCGGTTCGCGAGTTGTTCGGAGTTCATCAACACGCTGCGAACCGCCGTAGACACGGGGTCGGTGGACACTACGGCGACGATGGTCATCCCACAGGCGGCGGCCAACGCTCCAGCGCCCCCGGCCATGCCCGCCCAGCCACCGCCGCCGGCGCTGCCGCCGCGCCGGACCGAACTTCCGGCCGCGCCACCCCCGCCTTTCCATTCCCGCAGAAGGAGAGGGAAACGCCTCTGGCCCCTGTGGGCCGCCATCGGGCTGTTCTTCGCCTGGCGCGGACTTTTCCACGACAATCAGGGCCGTTCCGATAAGGCCGAAGCGGCGTATTGGGGCGCCATCCACAACCTGAAAAACCCGGCGGTTCTGGAGGCCTATTTGAGGCAGTTCCCGGAGGGGCGCCACGCCGAGGAAGCGCGCGCCGAAATCGACGCCCTCAAAGCCGCCGACGACGCAGACGCAGCGGCGCCGGCGGGGTCAGGAAAGGGCGGTTCCCCGCCCGCCGGCGAATCGGAAAGGCGTCCGCCGGCGGCCGCGGAATCCGCCGGAGCGGCTACGCCCCCGGCACCGCCCGCGGTGACGGCGCCGGTGCCGCCCGGACCGGCCGTGCACGGCGGCGCTGCCGCCGGCTCGCCTCCGGTTCCGGCCTGCAAGAACGACTTCGCCATCGTCGAGACCGACAAGTTTCCGGCTTGCCTCGATTATTGGTCCACGAAAGGATACTCGCCGGCGACCTTCGCCGCCGTCCGCGAGACGAACGGAAGCATGACGCTGACGGGTGCTTTCCAGGAATCGGGCGCCAACCGGATTACGCTGCTGCGCCTGCCTGGTCAGCGGGCCGCGGACCTCGCCGAATTCAAGCGGCAGAATTACCGGCCGGAATCGGTCAACGTGTTGCGCGGCAGGGAAGGGCCGCGCTTCACCACCATCTGGGCGCCGGCCCAAGGCGCCTTCGAGAGCTATGGCGGGCTCGACGAGGCGGAGCTGCAAGCCAAGCTTCAGCAGCACGGCCCGGACGGATTGCAGATCACGGACATCGCCGCATACGGGCCCAAGGACGGTGTGCGTTTCAGCGCCATCTGGAGCCAGACGGGTGTGCCCGCGAAAGCGATCCTGGATGTGACGCACACGGACCTGCGGCAGCAGTTCGGGCAAATGCAGCAGGAAGGGTTTCTGCTGGACCGGCTCAGCGAATACCCTACGGAAGCCGGCGCCCGGTACGCGGCGGTTTTCCGCAAACGCGACGGAAGGGCGATGTTTTTCGCGCTGATGGACGAATCCGAACTGCAGGTGCGCCAGGCCGTGGCTGCCTCCAAAGGCATGCGCCTGCACTACATCACGCATTCGGGAAGCCGATTTGCCGCGGTGTGGTGGAAATGACCGGCCGCGCGCCGTCACAGGCGCGGCGGATACTTAGACAACTTGCGCTGCAGCGAACGGCGGTGTAATCCAAGCAGTTTGGCGGCCTGCGAGATATTGCCGCCGCAGTCCGCCAGGACCCGCTGAATGTGTTCCCATTCCACCCGCGCCAGGCTGGGCACAACCGCGGGGGTTGGTTGCGGCGAAACCGCTTCGCCGGCGGTGGCCTTCTGATAGGCGTCAAGAATCTCGTCTGCGTCCGCGGGCTTGCTGAGATAGTGGCCGGCTCCCAGTTTCGTCGCGGCCAGCGCAGTGGCGATGCTGCCGTATCCGGTCAGCATGATAATACAAATGGTCTCGTCCAGCGCGCGCAGGCCGCGCACGATCTCCAGCCCGCTGATCCCCGGCAGGCGGAGGTCCACCACAGCGAGGTCGGGACTGAGCTTGGCGGCGAGTTCCAAGGCAGAGGAGGCGTCGCCGGCGCCGGCGGCTTCCCAGCCGCGTGCTTCCAGCGCGCGGCACAGCCGGCTGCGAAATGCGTCGTCGTCGTCCACCACCAGCGCGCTGCGTTCGGCGGTTTCATTCATGGCGTTCACGGCGCCGTTGTTTCCACCGACAGGGGCAGCTCAAGCGCAGCAACGGTGCCCCGCTGCGGGATCGACTGATACGTCAACTTACCGCCGAGGCGCTCCGCCAGTGTGCGCACGAGGAACACGCCGAGTCCCATGCCGGCGCCCGGCTCCTTGGTGGTGAAGAATGGTTCCCCGGCGTGCCGCAGCGTCTCCTCCGACATCCCGTGACCCTGGTCGCGCACCAGCAGGCGAACAAAGGGCGCCGCGAGCTCCGCTCCGACTTCCACGCCGGCATCCGGCGCACTGGCCTCGAGCGCATTCTTCACCAGCGCCATCAGGGCCTGTTCCAAGGCGCGCCGGGGGACGGTGACCACCGGCACGGGAGCGGCTTGCAGCGGAACCACGCGCACGCGGCCGCTCTGCGGGTAGGCCCGCGCCAGTTCCCGCAGCAGGGCGTCAACGGGGGCCCGCTCAGGCGCTTCTCCGGGCGGTTCGGCTCCTTCTGCGCTCATACGCAGGAGAATCTGGCGGCAACGGTCCACTTCGGTGCGGATCAGGCGGCTATCATCGGCCAGCGCAGAACTGCGCGCCGTCTCCGTGGCGAACCGTTCCATCTCGCGGGCGACAATCGCGATGGTGCCAAGCGGCGTGCTCAGTTCATGGGCGGCGCCGGCCGCCAGTGTGACCAGAGAAGCCAATCGCTCCTTCTTGGCCAGTTCCTCCTGCATACCCAGCAGCGACTCCTCCCGCTCGCGCAGCAGTTCGGCAATCTTGCCGGAGAACATCGAGACCAGGAATGTGACGATGACAAAACCAATCCACATGCCGGCCAGGTGCAAGTCGCCGCCGCGGCCGTGGCGGTGGATCTCCAGCACCGGTATCGGACGGTAGGCCAGGAAAAGGAGACCGAAACACAGCGCAGCCAGACCGCCCAGGGCCCAGGTCTGGCGCTTGGTGAGAATCATGGCCGACAAGGTGATCTGCACGAGGTAAAGGAGACTGAAGGGATTGTTCGCGCCGCCCGTCAGCATCAGTACCGCGGTGAGGCAGATGGTGTCGAGCACGAACACCCAAACCACCAGAGTGGAGGTCGCCACCTTCTCGGAATTTTCCGGGCGCGCCGCTCGACATGCCAGCCAGATGTTGGTGGCCGCCGTGAGCGCCGGAGCCAGCACAATCCACCCGAGAGGCAGGGCGATGCGCAGGGCCCGATCGACCAGGATTGCCGTGGCGATCTGACCGGCCGCCATGGCGTAGCGCAAGCGCACTACCCAGGGAAGCGCGATGCGCGCAGCGGTTTCCGGCCGAGCATTTGGCTGTTTCGGGGCCAACCTGCTTCCATGCTAATGCAAACCCGGCACCTTCCCGCATGCCGCGGCGCGACAATTTGCCGCACGCGGAGTTCGGCCCGCCGCCTCTATACTGGCAAAAGTGTCTCCCATCCGGAATCGGATCCTGCGAGCCGCGTGCCTGTGGCTGACCTTGTTTTCAGCGCTGGCGGCCGCACAGAACGTCATCCGCGGCGTGGTGCACGATCCCGCGCATCGCCCGGTCCCGGGCGCGCAGGTGACCGCCCGAAAAGGGGACCAGACGCCCCGCGAGAGCACGCAATCCGACGCCAACGGCGAGTTTCGCTTCGACAACGTGGCGGAAGGCGCCTGGACGGTGGTGGTTGCGGCGGCGGGGTTCCGGCCCCTGGAACAGCAGGTCCTGGTGGCGCCCGGCAAGGCGCCGGTGCTCCACATGGCGCTGCAACTGGCTGCGATCAACGAAACGGTCACCGTGTCGGAGGCGGCCGACCGGCTCAAGGCGCAGACGGCGACACCGCGGGTACTGGTGGCCTCCGATGATGTCGGGCGCACGCCCGGCGCGGACCAGACCAACAGCCTGGCTATGATCACGGATTTTACGCCCGGCGCATACATGGTGCACGACATGCTTCATGTGCGGGGCGGCCATCAGGTCAACTGGCTGATCGATGGGGTGCCGGTGATCAACACCAACATCGCCGCCAACGTGGCGCCGCTGGTCAACCCCAAAGATGTCGAGGAACTGGAGGTGCAGCGCGGCGGCTATTCGGGCGAATATGGCGACCGGACATACGGTTTCTTCAACGTCGTGACGCCATCCGGATTCGAGCGGGATCATCAGGCTGACCTGGTGCTGTCCGCCGGCAATTTCTATTCGACTGACGACCAGCTTGCCTTGGGAGGCCACAGCCTGCGCTTCGCCTATTTCGCCAGCGTGGATGCAAATCGGAGCGAGCTTGGCCTGGCGACGCCGATTTCTCAAGTGATCCACGACCAGGAAAGCGGCGCAGGCGGGTTCGCATCCCTGCTTTACAACCTGAGCAGCCGGGATCAACTGCGCTGGGTGGTTTCCGCGCGCCAGGACCATTACCAAGTTCCGAACGATTTTGACCTCGAGGCGTCCGGAGTGCGGGACCTGGACGAGGAGCGGGACTATCTGGGCGGATTTCACTGGACACACGCATTTTCGAACGACCTGTTGCTGACGGTCACGCCCAGTTATCACTTCAATGGCGCGCATTATCTGGGCGGGCCGATGGACAGCCCGTTCATTCTCGACGACAACCAGCGGTCGAACTACGTGGGTGGAACGGCGGCGCTGCAGGCAAGAAGGAAGCGCCACAATCTGCGTGTGGGCGTCGACTTCTGGGCGCAGCACGACGACACATTCTTCGGGCTGACGGCGAATCCCGGCGGCGGAGTACTGACACAGGAAGAGCGGCAATGGGCGCATTCGAGCACGGTGTATGCCGACGATCAGTTCCAGCCCGCCGCCTGGCTGACGCTCGACCTGGGGATCCGCCTGACGCGGTACAGCGGTCTGGTGAACGAGAACGCGGCCAGCCCGCGGCTAGGCGCGGCCATTCGCATCCCGCGCTTGAACTGGACACTGCACGGCTACTACGCGTACTACTATCAGCCCCCGCCGCTCGACAGTCTGGCCGGCCCCTCGCTGGAGTTTGCGCAGGAGCAGGGATTCGGGTTCATCCCCCTATCGGGAGAGCGCGACATCCAACACGATGTGGGACTAACAGTGCCGCTGCGCGGCTGGACGCTGGAGACGGACAACTTCCACACCAGCGCGCGCAACTTCCTGGACCATGACGTGATCGGCAATTCGGGCATCTTCGTGCCCCTAACCGACCTGGGCGCCGTGGTCAGCGGCACCGAGGTGAGCCTCCGGTCGCCCAGATTATTTCACAGGGCGCAGTGGCGGGTTGCCTGGTCGAATCAGACCGCGCAGGGGATCGGCCCGATCACGGGCGGACTGCTGGAAGACGCCCCGGCCGGCAACTTCCTTCTGGATCACGACCAGCGCAACACGGTGACCTCCGTGCTGTCGCTCAGCTTGCCGCACAACTTCTGGGCCACACCGGCGTGCCAGTTCGGATCCGGGTTCCTAAACGGCGACGGACCTTCCCACCTGCCGCCGCACTGGACGTTCGACCTGGCGTTAGGGAAGGAGTTCCGCGAGGGTTGGACGATTGCGGCCAATGCGGTGAATCTGGCCAACACGCGCTATCTGCTGGACACCAGCAACACGTTCGGCGGCACGCACTACATCAACCCGCGCGAGATCTACGGGGAGCTGCGCTTTCGCTTTCATTTCTGAATGGCGGCGGCTGACGAGCCGGCAGGCACGAAGAGGACGAGCCGGACGCCGCCGCCGCCGGTCTCGCCGGCGGCGCGAAACCCGCGCGCTGCCAGTTCGCGAGTGCATTGTGCGGAGCTCGAGGGCAGCGTGTAGCGGTTCAGGACGACGACGGCCGGGCCGGTTGCCCGGCTCGCGCTGCAGAAGCGGCCGCTCAGGGCAGGCTCGAAGATCTGATACAGTTCTTTGGGCTGCGGGTTGGGGACGACCGCGCACGCACCGTGGTTGGTGGCGGCCAGCAGCGCGCGCGCGGCGCCGGGCCAGTCCTCGCCGGGGCTGCGGAAGTAGCGTACGTCGCCGGCAATCGAACCCGCCAGGAAGAGGGCCGGCAGGACCGATTGCCACGATGCGGAGCGCACAGCGGGCAGTTGCGCGGCTGCCAGGAGCAGCAGCGGCGGGAGCACGAAGAACCATCGTGCCGGCGATTCGGCGCGGCGCCACCCAAGCGCGGCGCCGCCAAGCAAGGACAGCGAAGCCACGAATCCGCCGCCGGAAATCTCGCGCATGAGCATCCAGAGAGTGTGCGGCGCCGCGGCGAAGGTGAAATGGCTGGCGGCGATTCCGGAGTGCCAGGAGCTTTTGACGTAGAGGTACCAGGGAGTAAACGAGAGGCAGACGAGGGCGAAGGCGATCCCGCCGAGGCATGCCGCGCGACGCCGGCCGCCAGCCGCCAGCGCGCCCAGCGCGCCGAGTTGCACCGCGGCCGATAGGGGCTGCGTGTAGAGGCCCAAGGCAACGAGCGCGGCGTAGGCTGCCGCGAGCCTCAGGGACGGCGACTGCGCCAGGCGCCAGAGGCACCACAACGCGGCCAGAGCGAAAAAGAGCGCCTGCGAATACGGACGGCCTTCGACGGCGTAGCGGAGCTGCAGGGGCGCCAGGATAAAACCCAGCGAGACTACCGAGGTGGGCACCTTCAGATCGCGGGCAAACCGTACCAGGACGCAGGCGGAAAGGACACTGAAGGCGGCCGGCGCGGCGCGCGCCGTCCACGGGGTGAGGCCCAGCGGCAAGACCAACACGCGCTGGGCGAGGTAACCGAGCGGGGCTCCGCCGGGGTTGTAGGTCACCCAGCGGATCACGCGGCCCAGATCCGGCTGGGTGGAGGCGATCAGTTGCAGGACTTCATCCAGCCACAAAGGACGAAGTCCGGCCAGCCCAGCGAGCACGGCGGCATACAGCGTGATCAGCAGGAGATCGCGTCTACGCGGCACGGAAGCTACTGTAGCATCCCGGGCACGCCGGCCGGCAGGGTTTCGTGGGGCGAAATTTCCCCACAAAACGGTCATGCGGTGACATGAAAAAAGCCACTTAGGCAAATTTAGTGGGGCAAATTCGCCCCACGGGTCCGGCCTCGCCCAGGGGAATCTCTGCTTCCCCGATTCGATTATCCCCCGCCGGGCAAACGCGAAGACCGCCGCGGGACCGGGAGAGGGAGCACAAGCCGCCGGCCGCCAACGAGTTAAGAAATTTGATTGCGGTTGTGAACGCGGTTTCCGGGAGGCGGAGCCAGTGCGGGGGCGGCGGCCGCGCTCTACATTTCCGAGGGCGCTCCGCGCTACACTCGACGTTTAACCAGCGCATGACCCCCGAAGAATTCCGCCAGTGTGGCCATCAGGCCGTCGATTGGGTGGCTGACTATCTGACCAACCCGCAACGCTATCCGGTGCTGGCGCGGGTGCAGCCCGGCGCGCTCACGGACTCGCTTCCGGCGCGCGGGCCTGAAAAAGGCGAACCGCCGGAGCACCTGCTGGCCGATTTTGAGCGGCTGATCGTGCCGGCGATCACGCACTGGAACCACCCCGGCTTCCTGGCCTACTTCGCCATCTCGGGCTCGGCGCCGGGGATTCTGGGCGAGCTGCTGGCTTCCGCACTCAACGTGAACGGCATGTTGTGGAAGTCCAGCCCCGCGGTGGTGGAACTGGAGCAGGTGACGCTGCGCTGGCTGCGCCAATGGACCGGCCTGCCGGAGGACTGGTTCGGGCAGATCTTCGATACGGCATCGGTGGGCACGATGCACGGCCTGGCTGCGGCGCGCGAAGCCGCCGACCCGAGTTCGCGGACCAAAGGCATGCCGCCGGACCTGGTGGCCTACACTTCCGAACAGTCGCACTCTTCGGTGGAAAAAAGCGCGATCGCTATAGGCTTCGGCCAGGAGAGAGTGCGCAAGGTGCCGGTGGACGCCGAATTCCGCCTTCGGCCGGACGCGCTGAAGGAAATGATCAGGCGGGACCGCGCGGCCGGGCTGCGCCCTTGCGTAGTCACGGCAACCGTGGGCACAACCGCGACGACCAGCGTGGACCCAGTGCCGGCTGTCGCGGAAATCTGCCGCGCCGAGAAACTCTGGCTGCACGTGGACGCGGCGTACGCCGGATCGGCGGCGGTGGCGGAAGAATTCCGCTGGGCGCTGGCCGGATGCGAGCACGCCGATTCGATGGTGACCAACCCGCATAAGTGGATGTTCACACCGGTGGATTGCAGCGTGTTCTACACACGGCATCCGGACGTGCTGCGGCGCGCGTTCTCGCTGGTGCCGGACTATCTGGCCACTGCCGAGGATCCGCGCGCCGTGAACCTGATGGATTACGGAGTCGCGCTGGGGCGCCGGTTCCGCGCGCTCAAGCTGTGGTTCGTGATGCGGTCCTATGGACGGGAAAAGATCGCGGCGCTGATCCGCGAGCAGGTTCAGATGGCGCAGAACCTGGCAGCCCAGGTGGACGCACACCAGCGTTTTGAACGCACCGCTCCAACGCCATTCTCCACCGTGTGCTTCCGCTACCACGGCACCGACGACGAAAACCGGCTGATTCAGGAGAGGGTCAATGAAACGGGCGAGTTCTTTCTCTCCGGGACCAAGCTGCACGGACGGTTCACGCTGCGCATCGCGATCGGCAACATCGCGACCACTCAGGCTCACGTGGACCGAGTGTGGGAGTTAATCCAGCACGAGGCCGAGAAACTCGCCTAGAAAGCCTACTTGGAGGGCGTCGACGCGCCGTCCCGGATTTCGTCGGTAGCCCGCCGCACGACCAGATCACCGGGTTGGAGATTGCCGGAGACCTCGACCAGATCGCCCTCGGCGGCGCCCTTTACGACATCGACCCACTCGGCGCGTCCGCGCCGGCTGCGGATGACGAAGGTACGCTCGGTGGTGGTCACCACGCTGGTTCTGGGAACGAACAACTGAGGACGGGCACCACGCACGGGCCATTTGACGCTGGGATACATGCCGGGCGCGAGCGCGCCATCGGGGTTGAGGACGTCCAATTCGGCCGGCATGGTGCGCGTCTTGGGATCGAGAGCATGGGCGACGCGGGCCAGGACACCGGAGAAAGCGCGGCGGGGAAACGCAGGCACGCTGAACTCGACCTTGGCACCCGGCAGCATTCCGCCGACATCCTCCTCCGGAACCGGGACCACGACACGCAAACGGGAAACCTGCTGGACGACCAGCAAGGCGGGATCGGCGCCACCGGGACCGACGAGAGCGCCGGGGTGCACGAGGCGCTCCGTCACGATGCCGTCAAAGGGAGCCGTGATTCTGAGATAGGCGGCCATGGTCTGCAAGGCCGCGAGGGCCGCTTGAGCGGCGGCGCCGACTTTCTGGCGCGAGTTCAGCAAAGCCTGCGCGGCGTCGACCTGCTTCTGGGAGAGGACGAGGTCGTTGCCCGCGATAGCCCCGGGGGTCTTGGCGGCTTCCGCCGTGCGCTGAAAAGTGCTCCGGGCAGCGGCGAGCTGGGCCTCGGCTTGCAGGCGGTCCGCCTCGGCGGCCTGCAGTTTAGATTCGCCTTCCGCAATCTGTATCTGCATTTCCGGAGCGGTCAGCTCGACCAGGAGCTGCCCCTGCCTGACTGCGGTGCCGCGGTCGACCAAAACGCGTTCCACATAGCCGGGCACCCTGGCGTGCAGAGAGACCGACAGAAACGGCGCGATCTCAGCGGGCAGATCGATGGTGCGCGACGCGGTTTTGGAAACGACCGTGACGACGGCGGTTTGAGCGGAGGCCGCCACGGCAAACGCGGGAATGAGGAGGAGGCTACGTCGCATCATAATATCGGCTCAACGGGTCCATGGGATTCAGGGACGGAGAAGCGGTAGACGCGCTCCGCTGCAGGATCGCATAGAGGAGGGGCAAAATCGTCAGGGTGGCGAAGGTGGAGACGAGCAGGCCGCCGATCACGGCGCGGCCCAAGGGCGCGGCCTGCGGGCCACCTTCGCCGAAGCCGATCGCCAGCGGCACCATGCCGATGATCATGGCAGAGGCCGTCATCAAAATCGCGCGGAGCCGCCCGGATGCTCCTTCGCACGCGGCGTCGAACAGCGACCGGCCGTCGAGGCGGGCGCGCTCAGCGAAGGTGATCAGCAGAATGGAGTTGGCCACGGCGATGCCCATCGCCATGATGGCGCCCATAAAGGACTGGATGTTGAGAGTGGTGGCGGTGGCGAGCAGCATGAGGAGGACGCCGCAGAGAACGGCCGGCACGGTCAAGACGATGGCCAGGGCGAGGCGCAGCGACTGGAAATTGGCGGTGAGCAACAGAAAAATCGCCAGCACCGCCAGCAGCAAGCCGACGCGCAAGCCGGAAATGGTTTGATGGAGCGGAGGGATCTGGCCGCGGAATTGGACGGAAATGCCTCGCGGGGGGTCGCCGGCCGCAGCCACCGCCTGGCGAATTGCGGGGACGGCCTGGCCAAGCGTAGCGCCGTGTAAATTGGCCGTGAGGCTGACGACGCGGCGGCCGTTGTAGCGATCGATTTCACCGGGCATGACGCCGAGTTTCCAGGAGGCGATGTCGCCCAACAGCGGCTTGGCACCGCCGGCGGGCATGACGGGAACATTCGCGATCTGGTCGACACTCTGGAGTTGGTTCTGCGGCAACTCGACCTGAATCTGAAACGCGTTGCCGGAATTCGGGTCGCGCCAATAGTTCGGATCGGTGAAACGCGACGACGACGTAGCGGGGACCACCGAGTGCGCCACGTCGGCCATGGTAAGGCCAAACTGGCCGGCGCGGGCGCGGTCGATGTTGATGTCGAGAGTGGGAGAGCTCATCTCCTGCTGGAACTGCAAGTCACGCAAGGAAGGCAGCCTGGCCAACTGCGTCCGAATCTTCTGTGCGTGGGCGTATACATCCTGCAGATTGACTCCTTGCACATCCACCTCCACCGGAGTGGGCGAGCCGAAGCTCATCACCTGGCTGACGATGTCACCGGCTTCGAAGGAGAGCTGGCAGCCGGGAAGCTCGCGCCGCAGGTTCCGGCGCAGGTCTTCGCGCAGCGCTTCGCCGCGCGGGGCCGCAGGCTGCAGGGCGACCTGAATGACCGCGTCCTGGGGTCCACTGGTGAACAGGTGAATCAGGTCGACGGGATAGCTGGATGGAATGAGCCCTTCGAAATCGCTGGTGACGGCGACGTTCTCCGCGCCGGCGGTGGTCCGGATGACGTCGAGGGCCCGAAGGACGATGCGCTCGGTTTCTTCGATGCGGGTACCCGCCGGCGCGCGCAGGCGGAGGCGCAGCAGCGCGGAGTTGGCATCCGGGAACAACTCCGTCCCCATGCGCGGGAGCAAGAGGGAGAGGAAGACCGTGGAGGCGACCAAATACACGAGGGCCAGCGGCCAGCGGAAGCGCAGCATGGCGGAGAGATAGCTGCGGTAGAAAGAGCGGAGGCGGCCAAAGAAGCCTTCTCCCTCCTCGCCGCGGCGCGCTTCGCGCATCAGCCAAGTGGAGAAGACAGGAACCAGGCTGCTGGACAGCAGGTAGGAAGCGATCATGGCAAACCCGACGGCAAGGGAGAGCGGCACGAACAACTGGCGGCTGACGCCCACCATGAAGAAAGAGGGCACGAACACGGCGAGGATGGACAGCATGGAGAGCAGGCGGGCGATGGCGGTACGGCTGCACGCTTCGACGACGGCGCGCGCCCGCGAGACTCCCGGCAGCATGCGGGTATGGATGTTTTCGATCTCGACGGTAGCCTCGTCGACGAGAACGCCGACGGCCAGCGAGAGCCCACCCAGGGTCATGATGTTGATGGTCTGGCCGGCGGCCCAGAGCAGAACCACGGCGCTGAGGAGGGCGAAAGGGATGTTGAGGTTGACGATCAAGGCGCTGCGCCAGTCGCGGAGGAAGATCAGCACCATCAGACCGGTGAGCGCAGCGCCGAGCAGGCCCTCCAGGACCAGGCCGCGCAAAGAGTTGGTGACGAACCCGG
>Ga0335080_10004549_pt1 | contig 14131 bp, 9 predicted proteins | sample Lox_Sample_34_FD_206720 | JGI IMG/M metagenome (GOLD analysis project Ga0335080, IMG submission 206720) | Soil microbial communities from Loxahatchee National Wildlife Refuge, Florida, United States - Lox_Sample_3.4 | ecosystem: Environmental > Terrestrial > Soil > Wetlands | place: USA: Florida... | reverse complement strand
TCGAGGGCTTACGCGTGACCTCTGACACTCTGCCCAGCCTCAGAAAAGCAGGTCCCTCGACGCGCGCTGCCTCCCCACAGCGGAGCTCGCGCTTCGCTCAGGAGGACAAACGTTATTGTTATCGATGTGCCGGAGCAGGCTGATACGGGATTGCTTCGCCAGCGAAGATGGCCGCAGGATTGTCCTGGACCAATGCCCGCGCAACGTCTTGACCGGCGATCTTGGCAATTGCGTCACGGCCGGCGGAGAGCACCGGCGGACGGTGCTCGGTGTCGTGCGCGTCGGTGGCGATTACGTGTACGGCGTCGTGCTTCAGCAGCCACTCCGCGGATTTGCGCGCGCCGCTCCCCCAGTTGCCGGTGAAGGAAGAAGCGGTGACCTGCACCAGGCATCCCTGTTCAGCGAACGCCAGCACATTTTCCGGATGCTGCTGCAGCAGGCGGTTGCGCTCGGGATGGGTCACGATGGGAATGACGCCCTGCGCGCGCACCCGGTAGACCGTGTCATTGATGTAGCGCGAAACACCGAAATCGCTGAACTCGATCAGCAGGTAAGGCGTGCCGCTGATGGCGTAGCGCTCGGGCGCCTTGAGAGCGTCCTGCACGTTGTCGAAGGAAAAATGAAAGTCGCACCCCAGGCTCAACAGCGGCGACTCTCCGATTGCCTTCTGCAGCTCCTGCAGCCGCGCAGCGTGCTCCTCGCGATGGTAGACGTAGTGCTCGTTGGCGTGCGGCGTGGCGACGATGTGCGTGATGCCATCCGCCGCCGCTATGCGGCACATCTCGGTGGCAACCTCCCAGCTCTTCGCGCCGTCATCGACCTGCGGCAGGATGTGGCAGTGAATATCGACCATGGCTCGCCCCAGTCGTTATTGTAGACGCTGTTGATCGTGACAAGGGTGGCGTCGGGGATTCACAGCAGCTCGGCAACGCTCTTCAGCGGTCTGTTCTGCGACTGCGCAACTCCCGCGCACGTGACGTGTCCGTGATAAGTATTGACGCCGTCGCTGAATCCCGGATCGCTCTTGACCGCTGCCAGACCGTGTTGCGCCAACTTCATGACGTAGGGAAACGTTGCGTTGGTGAGCGCCAGCGTTGAAGTGTGCGGCACGGCGGCAGGCATGTTGGTGACGCAGTAGTGCACTACGCCGTCCACCACGAAAGAAGGGTTGCTGTGCGTTGTTGGATGCGCGGTCTCGATGCAACCGCCCTGGTCGATGGCTACGTCCACGATCACCGCGCCCGGCTTCATGTCCTTCACCATCGCTTTGGTTACGAGCTTGGGAGCGGCAGCGCCGGGGATGAGCACGCCACCAATTACCAGATCCGCATGCTTCACGGCTTTGGCGATGTTGTAGGAGTTCGACGAAACTGTGTAGACGCGGCCGTTGAAGATGTCGTCCAACTCGCGCAGGCGGTCGAGATTGAGATCGATGAGCGTCACCAGTGCGCCCATGCCAAGGGCAATTTTGGCGGCATTGGTGCCCACGATTCCGCCGCCGATCACGCATACTTGCGCCGGCGGGACTCCGGGAACGCCGCCCAGCAGCACGCCGCGCCCGCCGCGCTCTTTCTCGAGATAAGAAGCGCCCACCTGCACGGACATGCGTCCGGCGACTTCGGACATTGGCGTTAGCAGCGGCAGGCGATTGTGCTTGTCGCGAATGGTCTCGTAGGCAATGCCGGTAACGTTCTTGCTGAGCAGTTGGTCGGTCAGCTTGGGCAGGGGCGCCAGGTGCAGGTAAGTGAAGATCAGCAGGCCGTCGCGGAACATGGGGAATTCCGATTCGATCGGTTCCTTGACCTTCACGATCATCTCGGCGCGGCTCCAGACTTCGGCGGCCGAGCTGACGATCTCCGCGCCGGCATGCTTGAACTCGCTATCCGGCATGGAGGAAAGTTCGCCCGCGCCGGCCTGGACCAATACTTTGTGTCCGGCATCGACGAGGGCCTTCACCCCCGCGGGCACAATGCCCACGCGGGACTCGTGGTCCTTCACTTCCTTGGGGACGCCAATGAGCATGCGAGTGTCGTTTACTCCGGCCTATCGATCTGCGCCTTCTGCAGGCGGTCGGAATAATCGACGTAAATCGACTTCCACTCCGTGTAGAAATCAATCGCGCCGATTCCGCCTTCACGATGGCCATTGCCCGTGGCCTTTACGCCGCCGAACGGCAGATGGACCTCGGCGCCAATCGTGGGCGCGTTGATGTACGTGATGCCGGCATGCAGGTCGCGCATGGCAACGAACGCCTTGTTCACGTCACGGGTGTAGATTGCTGACGACAACCCGTACTCGATGTTGTTGGCGATGGCGATCGCGTCTTCCAACCCGTCGCACGGGATGATCGATACGACAGGGCCGAAGATTTCTTCCTGGGCGATGCGCATGTGCGCGTCAACATCGCCGAACACCGTGGGCTCGAGGAACCATCCGTTGGCGTACTCGCCGCTATCCAGGCGATTACCGCCGCAGAGCAGGCGCGCGCCCTCCGCGCGGCCGATCTCGATGTAGCTGAGATCGGTTTCGAGCTGCGCCTTGTTCACGGCCGGTCCCATATCGGTGGTCTCGTCGAGGCCGTTGCCGACCTTCAGCTTTTTGGCGCGTTCTACGAAGTGGTGCACGAAGTCGCCGTAGACGCCCTTCTGCAGGATGATGCGGCTGGTGGCAGTGCAGCGCTGGCCGGTGGTGCCGAAGGCGCCCCACAAGCCGCCGTCGAGCGCCAGATCGAGGTTGGCGTCGTCGAGCACGATCATGGGGTTCTTGCCGCCCAGCTCGAGCGAGCAGTGCTTGAAGCTTTTGGCACAGGTTTCGCCCACGATGCGGCCCACGTCGGTTGAGCCAGTGAGCGAGACCGCCTTGACCGTCGGGCTTTCCATCAGCGGCGCGCCGATCTTTGAACCGAAGCCGCTCACGATGTTGACTACGCCACGCGGTACGCCGGCATCGCTCAGCGTGCGCACGAAGTTGAAGACGGAGAGGGGCGTGTCCTGCGCGGGCTTGATGACGCAGGTGTTCCCGGCGACCAGCGCGGGGAACAGCTTCCACGAGGGAATCGCCATGGGAAAATTCCACGGCGTGATCATAGCGCAGACACCCAGCGGCTGGCGCACCGCCATGGCGAACTTGTTCGGCAGTTCAGAAGGAGTGGTAGGGCCGAACATGCGGCGGCCTTCGCCGGCCATGAAGTAGCCGGTATCGATTGCTTCCTGCACGTCACCGCGCGTCTCTTTCAGGATCTTTCCCATTTCGCGCGTCATATCGCGGGCGAAATCCTCTTTGCGCTCCATCAGCAGTTCGGCAGCGCGATAGAGAATCTCGGCGCGGCGCGGCGCCGGCACCAGGCGCCATTTCTGGAAGGCGCGCTGAGCGGCGTCGATAGCGGCATCGACGTCCTGCTTGCCGGATTTCTGGAAGATGCCCACCAGGTCGCGCATGTCGGCAGGATTCCGGTTTTCAAAGGTCTCGCCGGTGCTGGCTTCGACCCACTCGCCATCAATGAAGTTCTTATAAACGCGTGCCTTGCCGATGCGGCCCACATCTTCGGTTGCGCGGATCGTGTCCGTGGCCATCTGCAAATCCTCCGGTTCCGAAGCCATCGTAATCCCGGCACTGAGGGTTCGCAAGCCAGAGCCGCGAGCAGACGAGACGCTGCGCGGGCGCGCAGCGTTTGGGGGAATGGAGGGGGGAGGGCTGGGTGAAAAACACGGCGGAGAACGAACACTCCGGCTCGTCGAGTCAAGCTCCCGTGAAGACTCGACGAGCCGGGCCTGCGGGTGAAACTCGGCGCAGCAGAAATCCGCCGGCCCGCAAGCCGTGTTCGCTTCCTCTCGCGCCGGCTTCCGCCAGCGCAGTCTCTCCGTGGAGGCGGTTGCTGTATTTGCAGTTGGCGGGCCGAAGCGAGCGCGCCTGAAAAATGAAGCGGTTAAGGCTCAGCTGCGCGCCCGCATTCCCATAGTGAAATGCTCGCGCCCGGCGCAATTCACATATCTGCCTGCAATCAGAAGTGTTACGTCTAGTGGAGCGGCGGCCCTTCACGGGAATCCTGGTGCCGTTTCGGGCGCGATTTTCCGCGTTTGGCGCAGCCATGGGCAACTCAAATGTCACGGTTACTTCAGTGTCCCGGCCCCGTCCTTGCGCTGTAAACCCTGTGGTACTCTGCGTGCCAGAGCGCCGATTGCGCGCTCCAGGGCAAGTTGTGCCCCGAAAGAAGCCAAAATCCGAATCGGTGATCGCCTGGATCACCATCACCTACCGCAGCGTGGCAATCGGCGCGTTCCTGCTGTTGTTGCTGGCAGGGTTCATCGTTTACCTGGCGTTGCCGGAAAGCCGCGCCTTGACGGCGCGAGCCTGGCAGAGCACGCTGAACCGTCTCGATTCTTCGGTCGGGCGCAGCGATAAGTTCGCCGCCGGCAAGCAGCAGGCGCACTTCACGGCGATCGACGGCAAGGTGCGCGTGAAGAAGGCGAACAGCAATAGCTGGGTTGCCGCCGACTACTCGCTGCCGCTGGAAAAAGGCGACGTGGTGCAGACCACCGCCGAGGGCATGGCCAAGGTGACGTTTGCCGACGGCACCAACTACACCATCAAGCAGGATTCGCTGATCGTGGTGGAAGAGAACTCCGCCAACGCGCAGCAGCAAACCCAGGTGGCGGTGCAGGTCACCACCGGCACAGTCGATCTCACGACCTCCACGTACGCGCAGGGATCGAAGAATCAGGTGATTGTCTCCGGCGCCACGGCCAGCCTGTCGCCGGAGAGCGCTGCCGTGGTGCGCAGCGACTCTACCGCCGATCAGCACGAGATTCTGCTCAAGAAGGGGTCGGGCGAAGTGATGCGCAACGGCCAGACGGTGCGCCTGAGCGATTACGAGAAGGTCAGCTTCCAGGCCGAGTCGCAGAGCATGATGAAGGAAAAAGAGCTCGGGCCGCCGACGTTGATCGCGCCCACCAACATGGCGCCGCTGATTGCGCTCGGGAACCATGGGGTGACGTTCAGTTGGTCGCCGGTGGGGAAAGGCAATCGCTATCGTATTCGCATTGCCCGCAATCCTTACTTCAGCTCGACGCTCTTTGATCGCGTGGTGCCGGGAACGACCATGCAGGTTGCCGGTTTAACCGATGGCCCCTATTACTGGGCGGTGCAGACGGTGGGACAAGATGGCAAGCAATCGGTTGAAAGCGACAAAAACCGCTTTACGGTGATCGCCAAGACCAAGCAGGAAGAATCCATCACGCTCGATCTGCGGCCGCTGGTGCAGCACGGACACGTAATCGAGGTGCAGGGCAAGACCGAGCCGGCGGCGCGTGTGATGGTCAACGGCCAGGAAGTGCCCATCGTGGACGCCGACGGCACCTTCCACTACTTCACTCCGCCCCTGCCCAACGGCGAGAGCCTGATCACTGTGACCGCACAGAATGCCCGCGGCGGTGTGAATACCCAGCAAAAAAGAATCGTGATCCAGTAATTTTTCCCTTCCCGAAAGGATTCCAGGACAGTACACAGCAAAACGGCAAGCAACCCCTCAAAACTGGCAATTCGACTACAATAGGCGCAGCCTTCCCATAAGTTGTGCATCAACTTTGGTAACTGGACAAAATATCAGCTACGCGAGAGAAGTACGATATGTCATCGAACGGCTTCCATTCCCAGTCCTGGCTTCATAACACGCGGTCGCTGTTCAGCCTGTTCTCCAGCGACCTAGCCATCGACCTGGGTACCGCCAACACGCTGGTCTACGCCAAGGGCAAAGGCATCGTGGTGAACGAGCCCTCGATTGTGGCCATCAATAAGAACTCGGGCGAAGTGGAAGCCGTGGGTAAGGAAGCCAAAGAGATGCTGGGGCGCACGCCGGGCAACATCGTTGCCATCAAGCCGATGAAGGACGGCGTGATCGCAGACTTCAAAACCACCGAAAAGATGCTCAACTATTTCATCCAGAAGGCGCACAACCGCAAGATGCTGGTGCACCCGCGGATCGTGATCGGCGTGCCTTCAGAAATTACCCAGGTGGAAAAGCGAGCGGTAATGGATTCCGCCTATCGCGCCAAAGCCAGCGAAGTTCACCTGGTGGAGCAGGCGATGGTGGCGGCCATCGGCGCCGGCCTGCCGATCACCGAGCCCAGCGGCAACATGATTGTGGACATCGGCGGCGGCACTACCGACATCGCGGTGATCTCGCTTAGCGGCATCGTCTATTCGCGTTCCGTGCGCATGGCCGGCAACCAGATGGACGAAGCCATCATGAACTACCTGAAGCGTAAATATAACTTGTTAATCGGCGAGCGCACCGCCGAACAGATCAAGATCGAAATCGGCTCGGCCTATCCGCTGGATAAGCCGCTCACCATGGAGATCAAAGGCCGTAACCTGATCGAAGGCGTGCCCAAGACCATCACCGTAGACGATAGCGAAGTGCGCGAGGCTCTGGGCGAGTGTGTGGCCACGATTATGAATGCCATCCGCGTGGCTCTGGAACGCACGCCACCAGAGCTTTCCGCCGACATCAGCGACCGCGGCATCGTGCTCACCGGCGGCGGCGCGCTGCTGAAGAACCTCGATAAGCGCATCCGCGAAGAGACCGGGTTGCCGGTCTCCATCGCCGACGATCCCCTGGCCTCGGTAGTTCTGGGCACCGGCAAGATGCTCAGCGACTTCAAGCTGCTGCGGAAGATTTCGATCGATTAACCTCCGGCCCGCGGCGAGCTGTGCGCTGTAACCGGTAACGAAAACTTGGAACCCTAGAACTCCCGTGGAAAGCTTCTTCAGCCGCTACCGCAACGCCAGCCTGCTGGTACTGGTCCTTGTTGCACAAGTTGTGGGGCTGGGCACCCAGGTCAAAAAGCGAAACGATACTGCCGGCAAGAGCGAAACCGGCGGCACCCGCCTGATTCGTCTCTGGGTGGTGGACGCGATCACCCCAGTCGAAAAGTTTTTTGTGGGCGGCTTCCACGGGATTCGCAACATCGGCAAGAATTACTTCTATCTGCGCGGGGTGCGGCAGGAAAACCGCGAACTGAAAGCGGAAGTCGATCGCCTGCGCATCGAGCGTGTGCGGCTGAGCGAAGACGCGGCCCAGGCCCACCGCCTGCAGGCGCTGCTGGGATTCAAGGAGCAGTTCGTTTCGCAGACGATCGCTGCGCAGGTGATCGGCACCAGCGGCAGCGACCAGTCGCACGTGCTCTATATCGACCGCGGATCAAGCGACGGCATCAAGCCGGATATGGCAGTGATCACCGCCGCCGGCGTCGTCGGCAAGGTGCTGCGAGTCTTTCACTCCTCATCGCAGGTGCTGCTGATCAACGACTCGTCCAGCGGCGTGGGCGCGATTCTGGAATCCTCCCGGCTGCAGGGCATTCTGCAGGGAACGGCCGCCGGCGAGGTCACGCTGAAGTACGTGATGAGCGATGAGAAAGTTCAGCCGGGAGAGCCGGTGTTGACCAGCGGCGGCGACCGCATCTTTCCCAAGGGACTGCCCATCGGCGTGGTGCAGGCGGCGAATCCAGGCAGCGATCTTTTCCTTAACATCCGCGTTAAGCCGGCCGCGAATCTCAGCCGCCTGGAAGAGGTGCTGGTGGTGACGAGCATCGCTGAAACCGATCCCAGACTGCAGGCCGCTCCCGGGCAGCAGATTCGCGCAGCCGATATTCTTGCCGAGCGGCTGCCGAGCGTGCCCCCGAAGCCTGCTCCCGGAGCGCCGAAGGCAGCGAACACGACTGCCAGCGGCACTGCCCCTTCGGCTACGGCGGGAGCGCCCACAACTGCGGGCGCTGCGCCCGAAGCTTCCGCAACCATTGCGCCCGCCAAGCCTGGGGGAAGCCCCGCGCCCAGCGCGACGACTGGCGGCAAGCCTGCGGATTCAACGACCGCGAAGCCTGCGGTGGTTAAGCCGGCTGTGAGCAAGCCGGCTGCCGGCGACGCTCAGAAGCCCAGGCAGACGGCCAAACCGGCGAGCGATTCGCCACAAGCTCCGGGCCAGGACGTCTCGCGATGAGCGATGTGACCATCGTTCGCACCAGCCGCGAAGAGATCGAAGTCTACCGCTTCGGTCCCATCATCAGCATCGCGGTGCCGCTGCTGGCGCTGGTGATTCAGGCCTTCGTTCCGGTTCGCTTCCGCTCCTTCGCGGTCCTCGATCTGCCCCTGTTGGTGACGATTTTCTTCGCAGTGACGCGACGCAGCCAAGTGGCCGGGCTGATGACTGGCGCCATCATCGGACTGGTGCAGGATGCGCTGACCCATCAGGCCATTGGCCTCTATGGAATTGCAAAGACGGTTGTCGGTTACGGCGCTTCGTCACTGGGAGTGAAGATTGATGTCGAAAATCCCGGCACCAGATTGCTGGTCACCACCGGTTTCTACCTGGTGCACCAGGCGGTTTATTTCCTGGTCGCGAGAAATATTGCGGGTCTGGCCCTGGAATGGCTCTGGGGACGCACGCTCGTTGCTGCCTTGCTCAATGGGGTGGCGTCGATCATACTTTTTGCAATCCTCGATCGCTTCAAGCGCGGAACGTAGGCAACTGAGAAGTGACAACTGGCGAGTGGCAACTGATTTTCGATGTATAGCGACGACAAAGTTTCCTCTTTCAAGCTGACTGCCGTGCAGTACCTGATCCTGGCGGTGCTGGTGGTGCTGGTTTTCCGCCTGGCGCGGCTGCAGGTTGCGGGCACGGAGAAATACGAGACGCTGGCGGAGCGCAACCGTATCCGCACCGTTCCCATCCTGGCGCCGCGTGGCAAGATTCTCGACCGGGAAGGCCGCATCATCGTCGATAACTATCCTTCGTTCTCGGTGCTGTTGCTGCGCGATCAGCTCAAGGAAGTGAGCGACCACATCGACGCCATCGCCAATGGCCTGCACATGGATTCCGGCTCGATTCGCGATCGTCTCCGCCACTTCGCCTACGCCCCGGAGTTTCAGCCGCTGATCCTCAAAGACGACATCACGCCCGACGAGCTGGCGTTCGTGGAGTCGCATAAGGTCGAGCTGCCGGAGCTGGAAACCATCATGGTGCATCGCCGGCTTTATCCCAAAAACGGCTTCTTGGCACATCTGGTTGGCTACGTGGGCGAGGTCAGCGAGGAAGAGCTCAACCAGCCGCAGTACGAGCTCTACGAGCCGGGCGACGTGGTGGGGAAGTCGGGCGTGGAGCAGCAATACAACGACATGCTGATGGGCAAGGACGGCTCGCGGCGGTCGCTGGTAAACAGCCGCGGGAAAGAAGTCGGCCGCTTGAGTGAGACGCCCGCCATTGCCGGGACGCCGCTGAAGCTGACCATCGATCTCGATCTGCAGATAGCTGCCGAAGAGGCGATTGATGCCAGTGGCAAAGCTGGCGCTATTGTTGCCATGGACCCGCGCAACGGCGAGATTCTGGCCATGGTCAGCAGGCCGGGCTTTGATCCCAACGATTTTGCCGTCCGCATCAAGCGCAACGAGTGGGCCAAGCTGGTCACCGACGAGAACCATCCTCTCCTCAACAAAGCCATCCAGGCGCAGCTCGCACCGGGATCGGTTTTCAAGATCATCATGGCCACTGCCGGCATGCAGGAAGGCATTGCGCAGAACTTGCACGTGAACTGCGGCGGTGGCAAATCGTTCTACGGGCGCTTCTTCAAATGCTGGATCGTCGCGCAGCACACCACGCATGGTGACGTGGGCATCAGCAAAGCGATTTACCAATCCTGTGATTCGTTCTTCTACACACTGGCCGACAAGCTGGGCATTGAGCGCATTGCGAAATATGCCATGGCGCTTGGCTTGGGCCAGAGGACGCGCATTGACCTGCCGAACGAAGTCAGCGGCGTGATGCCCTCGGAGGAGTGGAAGATCAAGAACTTCAAAGAGAAGTGGTACGCGGGTGAGACGATTTCAGTCGGCATCGGGCAAGGCGCAGTTGCGGCGACGCCGATTCAGTTAACGCGAGCCATCGGCGGCATTGCCTCGGGCGGCGTGCTGCGCCGGCCGCACGTGGCCTTTCCCGACGAACTGCCTCCCAACTTCCGCCAGGCGCTGGCCCAGGCGCCGGATGAGGTGACGGTCACGATCGATCCCAGCAACTGGGAGACAATTACGGACGCCATGGCCGACGTGGTGAATCCCATAGGAACCGCGCCCAGTGCGCATCTCGAGGGAATCGACTTCGCGGGCAAGACCGGCAGCTCGCAGACCATCAGCAACATGGCCAAGGCCAAACTCGGCGGGAATAAGGCGAAGTTCAAGGATAACGGCTGGTTCGTCGGCGTCACGCCACGCCGTAATCCGGAGATCGTGGTTGGCGTGCTGCTCGAAGAGGGCGAGCACGGATACCTCGCGGCGCGCACCTGCTCGCAGGTGATCAAGGCCTACGTCGAAAAGCAGCGCAAAAAGGGTCTGAAGATGGCCGGAACCAAGCCGGCGGATGTGGCCGCCGTGTGGAACCGCGCGCCCGAGGGCGATGCCGATGCCATGCAGGCCGGGCATTTCCAGGTTGGGGTCAGCGATCCGCCGCGGCCTCGCGTTCCTGCGGCACCGGGCCTCGTGCCGCCGGCAGTCGCGCTGCCGGCAATCCGACCGACAGGAGCGGGCCTATGACGCGCCTCTTCTCCTTGCGCGAGTTCGACTGGGTGCTGCTGGGCTTTGTGCTGCTGATCTGCGGCCTGGGCGTGATGGAGATCTACAGCGCCACGCTGCACACCAAGTTCGCCGGCGTGCACACCAAGCAGATTTACTGGATTATCGCCGGCATGGTGCTCATGTTCATCATGAGCCTCATCGATTACCACGTTCTGCTGGAGCGGATTCACTGGTTCTACATCGCCTCGGTGGTGTCGCTGATGGCAGTGCTGGTGATCGGGAAGAAGTACCTGGGCGCGCGGCGCTGGATTCAGATGCCGGGCGGCCAGCACTTCCAGCCCTCGGAATGGGTGAAGCTGGTGCTCATTCTGGCGCTGGCCAGGTTCTTTGCCGAGTTGCACAAGGATGAAGCCTCGCTCGGAGACATCGCTAAAGCCGGACTGATGGCCGGCGTTCCCATGCTGCTGGTGCTGAAGCAGCCCGATCTGGGCACGGCGCTTACCTACTTGCCGGTGCTGATCATGGCGCTCTATCTCGGTGGCATGAAGACGAAGCACACCATCGCCATCCTCCTGCTGGCGGCACTGGTCTTCCCGGTAGTCTGGCACTACGGTCTTAAGCCTTATCAGAAGCAGCGGCTGGTCAGCTTCCGCGATCCGGAGTCCGATCCACAGGGCTCGGGGTACCAAGTCCAGCAATCGCTCATCGCCGTGGGCTCCGGGGGACTGTGGGGCAAGGGCATCGCTAAAGGCACGCAAACACAGGGAATGTTCCTGCCCGTGCCGCAAACCGACTTTATTTTTGCGGCCTGGAGCGAGGAGCACGGATTTGTAGGTGCGGTGGTTCTGCTGCTGCTATACTTCCTGGTGCTGATGCGTTTGGTCCACAACGCGCAGACTGCGCCGGATGGCGTGGGCGCGTTCGTGGTGATGGGTGTGGTAGCGGTTTTGTTTTTCCACATTCTGGTGAACGTTGGCATGGTGGTCGGTTATATGCCGGTCACCGGAATACCGTTGCCGCTTATGAGTTACGGCGGCTCCTCGGTGTTGTTCATGTTCCTGGCGCTGGGCATTGTGATGAACATACGCATGCGCCGCTTCGTGAACTAACCGAACAAGATTTCGTGATCGCCCCCACGAGAAGAGGGCAAAACCGGCCACATGAGGGGCCGGACAAGGTGTGAAGCATAACGGGGTCCGGATGAGGACTCGGTCCTCCTTTGAGACTCCAAGCGCCGCAGGCCGGGTAACGGCCCCGCTGAAGCCGGAAGGTTTAGGCAGGGAGGCCACAAGTCCTGCGCTGACGCACAGGTGAAAAGATTCCGAGCCGTAGACTTAGAATCCTCCCCGAGCGCCGCCGGGCCACGCAGGAAGTGCCAGAGGCCCGCGCTACCTTGCTTCATCCCAGAAGGATCGCTGCACATTCACGTGTTGCCGCGAGTCTTAGTCTCACCCTCGTGTTTCCGCGCCGGTAAGAAAGCCGTTTCGCAGAGGCGAACGGCTGCGGAGACAATATGTCGAAGGAACTGTACGTTTCCTCCACGCCACATGAGACCAAAGTGGCTGTGTTGGAAGAAGACCAATTAGCTGAAATCTATTTTGAACGCGAGAACGAATACACGCTCGCGGGATCCATTTACAAAGGGCGCGTCACGCGCGTGCTGCCGGGCATGCAGTCGGCGTTTGTCGATATCGGCCTGGAGCGCGATGCCTTTCTCTATGTGACCGACTTTCTCGAAGAGCAGGAAGACCAAGAAGAGTTCGAGCAGGTCATCTCGCGTGCGCATGAAGACGCCACGCGCAATGGCGGGCAGCGCGCGGAGATATCCTCGCCTCCTGCGCCGGCCGAGCCTATGCAGGCTGCCGAAGAGCAGCAAGAGATGGCGCCGCCTGTGGCGCCGGAAGCTCCACGCAGTGGCGAGCGCGATCAGGAAGGTGATGGTGGAGGACGCTGGCGTAGCCGCCGCCGCCGTCGCGGACGCGGGGGACGTGGTTTTCCGGAAAGTAAGTTCGCGCGCCAGGAGCCATCGCGACCCCAAGAGGCCCAGGGTGCACCACCCGAAGGCAGCCCCGAGCGAAGCCGAGGGGCCGGTTTTGGCCAGGGTGGGTCTTATCAGCCGATCATCCTGCCCGGCGAGTCTATTTCGAAATATCGGGGCATGACGCCAGCGCCAAGTTCGACTGCAATCGGCACGGAAGCTGCCGAGCCAGCGACGGATGCTTCTGCGCTGGCGGCGTCGATGGCGCAGATTCCCGAGCCTATCGAACGCGCGTATGTAGCTGCGCCGATTTCCACGGAGCCGGAAGAAGAGCAGACTGAACAGGCCGGAGCTTCCGAAGAGCAGCAGGAACCGGCGCACGAAGAGACTGAAACCACCGCATCCGCGAGCCGTGCGCAATCCGAGGCAGTGGCCGAGCAGCCTGCCGAATCCTTCAAGCCCGGCTCCGGCTGGATCGAAGAGGAAGAGATCGAAGAGGAAGAAACCGATCTCCCGCCTTTCGAAGAGGACCTCGACGTCGCGGAATACGAAGAGCTCGAAGAGCACACGCTCGATCGCGAAGTTCCACGCGCTCCTGTTGAAGAACCCGAAGCTCCTGAGTTCACCGAAACTGTACAGGAAGCGGAGATCGATCGCGCCTCAGCGGAAGAGGAAGAAGAGTTCGACGAGGAAGAGCCGGAGGCTGAAGGAGCGGAAGAGTTCGTGCAGGAAGAAGCCGAAGCCGCAGCCAGCGGCGAGGAGGAAACCGAAGCGCGGGCCGAAACTCGCGGGTTTTCCGGCACGGCCGGTTATCAGCAGCGAGCCGAGCGCCAGCCATTCGATCGCCGGCGCCGCCGCCGTGGCGGACGGCACATGCACTCGCGGCGCAACATCCAGCGCGGCTCCGCGCCCAAAATCACCGACCTGCTGAAAGAAGGCCAGGAGATCCTGGTGCAGATCGCCAAGGAGCCCATCGGCAAGAAAGGCGCGCGCATTACCAGCCACATCGCGCTGCCGGGGCGCTTCCTGGTCTATATGCCGACGGTGAACCACATCGGCGTCTCGCGCAAGATCGCCAGCGACGAAGAGCGCCAGCGCCTGAAACGGCTGATTCTCGCCGAGCATCAGGGCTCGGGCGGCTTCATCGTGCGCACCGCCGCAGCCGGCGCAAGCGACGACGACCTGAAAGCCGACGTGCGCTTCCTGCTGAACCTGTGGTCGGAGATTCGCAACCGCACCGAAACCGGCAAAGCCCCGGCGCTGATCTATCACGACTTGAACCTGGTCGAGCGCATTCTGCGCGATCAGGTCACGGCGACCTTTACCCAGATATGGGTCGATACCGAGCAGGAGTACGAGCGCGTGCTGCGCTTTGTCAGCCGCTTCCAGCCCGGGCTGGTCAAGCGCGTGAAGCTCTACACCAAAGAGACGCCGCTGTTCGAGCAGTTCAACATTCAGGAAGAGATCAATAAGGCGCTCAAATCGAAAGTCTGGCTGAAGAGTGGCGGCTACATCGTGATCAACCAGACCGAGGCGCTGGTGGCGGTTGACGTCAACACCGGCAAGTACGTGGGCAAAACGACGCGCCTGGAAGAC
>Ga0335080_10004547_pt1 | contig 14133 bp, 11 predicted proteins | sample Lox_Sample_34_FD_206720 | JGI IMG/M metagenome (GOLD analysis project Ga0335080, IMG submission 206720) | Soil microbial communities from Loxahatchee National Wildlife Refuge, Florida, United States - Lox_Sample_3.4 | ecosystem: Environmental > Terrestrial > Soil > Wetlands | place: USA... | reverse complement strand
GCCGTTGAGCATCAGGCTGTCCATCAGAAATTCGAAGCCGGTGATCCCGCGCGGGAACGAATCAAACTGCGTGCAATAGCCCACCTCGCGGAAGAAGCGATCCGCATCGCCGGGCTTCAGGCCCAGCACCGAAATCGTGCCGCTCGAAGGCTGCACCAGTCCGGTCATCAGGTTCATCAGCGTGGTCTTGCCCGAGCCGTTGGGGCCGACGAGCGTCGTCACGCCGGGAGGAATGTTGAGCGTGATTCGATTGACACCCAGCACTTCGCCGTAGAACTTGGACACGTTGTCGAAAATGATCCGATCGGTCATGGCATTCATCCCCGGACCACTTCCCGCGCGCGAATCCGTGCATTGAGAATGGCCACGCACGCCAGGCTGACAAGCACCAGCATGGTGACAATGGCGCCGCTGGGCAGCGACAGATTGGGTCCCATGAATTCGCGCTTTCCCAGCAATCGGGCCCACAGTTGCGTCATGCTCACCGGGACATTCAGCAGGAAGCCCCACCGGGTGCGCAGAATTCCGGTAACAATGCCGCCCACACCCGCCGGCACAAACACGGCGGCGATGATGATGCCCGTAGCAACGACGCGCCACTTGACCCACGAGGAAAGCGCCAGGCCCAGGAACGTCATCCAGCCGATCCACAACAGGGAACCGATGAACAGGCCGGACGCAATCTGAGCGTTCGTTCCCAGCCAGCCCTGCGGAGACACATAGGCCTGGTAGGCGAAGAGGAGAAGGCACGGAACCCACGTGACCAGCGAGAGCGATCCGAACAGCGCCGCGAACTTGCCCAGCACGTAGCCGAAGCGCGAGATGGGATGGCTGAGGAGGATGGGCATGGCATTGTCGGCGAGATCGAACGTGATCAGGCGCGGCGCAATCCAGGCATTGATAACCAGCGCCGCCCAGCACTGGATCTCCAGCACCACAAGGAAAAACTCGGCATTCATGGGAAGGGGCTGCTGGTTCCCGCGCATGATGAGCGCCCGCGCGAGCGGATTATTGGCCAGGTAGATGAGGATGAGAAAGACGATGGAAGGCAGCATCGAAAGAATGAACAGGCCGATGGTGATCTTCGAGGACCAGATCTCGCTGAGCCCGTAGCGCGCGAGCACCAACACTCGCCACCAGAGCGGGGTCACTCTGCCCGTATAGGCGCGGTAGTCATGCTTATAGACTGACAAGCTCCCCCCTCTTCCACTCGCTGTCCCTGTTGTTGTCCATCGCCCGCAGGAAGATGTCTTCAAGCGAGTCCCTGCGCTGGTGGATGCGGCGAATCTGCACGCCCTGCTTCGCCGCAGTCGCGTACAGATCGCGCGCTTCGATCTTGTCGGGCATGATGAGCTTCACGCGGCCGCCGGGGAAGCAGGCGCATTCGCATCCCAGCTCGCGCATCTTCTCGGCGAACGCGTCAGCCGCCCCAAACGTCTCAAGCTCGATGAAGTTGCGGTGCGAGCGGCGCTCTTCCTCGATGTTGCACAGCGCGGCGATGCGGCCGTCCTTGAGGATGAGCACTTCGTCGCAGGTCTCGTCAATATCGCGCAGCAGGTGCGACGAGATCAGCAGGCGGATGCTGCCTTCTTTCCGGATTTCCTTGATGGTCTGGATCATGCGCTGGCGGGCCACGGGATCGAGGCCGTTGGTGGGCTCGTCGAGAATCAGCAGCCTGGGTCCGTGCGCCAGAGCCTGGGCCAGCTTGATGAGCTGCTTCATGCCCAGCGAGTACGTGCTGATCTTGCGGTAGCGGACTTCGCCGAGGCCGACGTAGAACAGCGCCTCGTGGGCGCGCTCGAGGGCTTCGCGCGCGGGCAGACCGGCCAGTTCCGCCATGTAGCGGACAAAGCGCACGCCGTTCATGTTGCCGATGAACGAATCGTTCTCCGGCATGTAGCCGATCGACTGGCGGATGCGGGCCCGGTCGCGGACCGCATCGAGGCCGAAAACGCGCGCGGTTCCACGAGAAGGCTCGTGGAACCCCAGCAGCGTGTTGATCAAGGTGGATTTACCGGCGCCGTTGGGACCGAGAAGACCGATGGCGTTGCCGCGCAGTTCCCCGGTGAGCCCGTCGAGAACCACGCGGCCGCCGAGCCGCACTTCAAGCCGGTCTAGATCGATGACGCCCATATCACTGTCTTACGATGTCGTGGCCTGGTTTGTTCCGCTCGAGCAGCGCGCCCAGGGTAAGAAAATCGAACCCGAACAGCCGGCTGTCGCTGGCTACCTCGATGCCGCTTTCCTTGCCGAATGCGCAGATCGCGGTGGGCCTTGCGTCGGCTGCCAGCTTGCGCAGCGCATCCGCCGATTCGCCGCTGAAATGCTCGAGCAGCGGATTCAGCACCGGGCTCAGGTTCTGGTAGGCCACGGCGGAATAGTTCTCATTCTCATCCTTTGGCAACAGCGCCCGGAACGCCGCAGACCGGCCCAGCGAAGTGCCGTTGGCGTGCGTCTTCAGCGCGTCCATCAGCAGGGCGCGCGTGGGCGCGATGATCATATACCCGTCGGAGAACGTGTAGTTCGCAACGACCGCTCCCGCGGTGACGTCGCGGACGGCGTAGAAGCGCTGTCCGTTGGCGTCATTGGGTTCGATGGCCACCTGGTGCGCCTTGCTACCCTGCTCCTGCGCCCCCTGAATCTGCGAATTCATCGCCTGCACTAGGTGCTCCAGCGCGTACTCAAGCTGGTTCGTGTCGTTCACCTCGATGACGGCTTTCCAGGAGGGCGTGGGCAGTACCGGCCCATCCAAAGCGAACAAAAAGTCGCCGCCGAGATTGGCCATCAGGTCTTCGCGCACATCGATCCCGAGCTTCGAATTCGCTTCATCGAAGCCGGACGGGCCGGCGCCCTTGGCCGTCATGGCGATGATGTCGTCGGCGATGGCCTTGGGATCCTTGGAAAGGCCCGCGACGGCAACAGTCGCGTTCGTCGATACGAAATCAAGCGACCCGATCGCCCCCGGCGCCGCCAGCCACGAAGCCACGCGCTCGCGTGTGCCGGAGAACTGCAGGTTTACCCGGTTCTGCGGCATGCCGTTGGTTTCGCGATGCTCGGCGATCAGGTAGCGGAGTTCTTCGATGCCGCTGTTGGCCATCTCCGCGGCGTGTTTCCCGGAGTGCATTGCCATGTGAGCCGGTGCATTGGCCATCATCTCGTGGAGATCGGCGGCGAGAATGATGCCCGCCCCGCGATCGTACGCCGCCGCGATCTGCTTGCCGAAATCGCTGCCGGCAAAGCCGCTGGCGCCCGCGTCGAGCTGCGCGTTCAACTGCTTCAGGAGTGCGACGTCGTTGGAGAAAATCACCTCGCTCGGCCGGACAAGAGCGTAGGCTGTATGGCCGTTGCCGGTTCCGCTGGCGGAGGCCAGCGACTGCTCGTCGAGCACGATGAAGTTGTCCGCGGCGCCGGTATCCGCGGCCTGCTTCTTCAGCAGATCGGCGAGCCCGCTCTTCTGTACATCGGCGAGAACCGCAAAGCCGGGATGATTGGTCTCCTTCAGGCCGACGATGACCGCCTCGTCGCCCAGATACGTGCTGATGTCGTGGATCTTCGTGACCAGCGCATCGAGTTGCTCGGTATTGTTGTGACCCTTCGCCCACCACTGCTGCAGTTCTTCGCTCTGGTTCAACTGGTCATGGAAAATCTGGTTGGCCTGGGTGAGGAACTGGCCGAGGTTGGGAATGCTCACGTAGAGCAGCGTGTCGGCAGGCATCCGCGGCAGCAGGTCGCTCGAGTAGCGCGGCCCCGGCAGCGGAATCTGGCTGATCTTGTGCTCCAGCAGCGCCAGCTGCGCCAGGATGCCGATGTACTTCTGGCGATCCGGGCTCCACGAAACCTGCTCTTCCAGCGGCTCGGGGGCGAGATTGTCGCTGGTCGTGATCTGGTCGCCGGGCTTGAGCATCGAGTAGATACCGGCGTGCGACACCTGCACCGCGCCCTCGAGCACCGAAACGCGCGAGCCCTTGATGCCTGAGTTCACGGTAAACACCGTGCCGGTGACGGCCACGCGGCAGTCGGGCGTTCTGACATAGAGGTGGCCGGAGGTGCGCTTCGCCGCCTGCACAATCACGTCGCCGCCATCGAGCGCGACCGTCATGTTGTGCCCGCGCGCGCCCACTTCGAGGGCGGTGCGCTCATTCACTTCCACCGTCGATCCGTCGGAAAGCCGCAACATCGCATGCGATCCGCCGTTAGTCCGCAGGCGGTCGCCCTCGGCGAGCGTGTCTCCAGCCGCCAGCTTGCGATCCCGACCGTCGGTGATCAGATATGCGGAGCCGTCAATGGAAGCCACCTCGGCGCGTACGCCCGGCGGCACCTGCCAGTACGCCTTGTAAACGAACAGGGCGCACACCGCGAGAACGAACGAGAACGCCAGCCCCCATCCGAAAGCCGGGCGGAGATTGCGCGGAGCCTGGGGCCGCCGCGTGGCCGCCGGCGCGGACCAGTCTACTGTCGCGGCCTTCGATCCTTCGCGGGAATAGCGCAAGCAAGCGCCACACTCGCCCAGGTGGGCCTTCACCAGCAGCGACCGTGCTTCAGATAGGGTTCCCTTGCGATACGCGTCGAGCATCCGGCGCACATCTTCACAACTGCGGATCTGCTCGACTGCCGACTCCCTCCGCATGTCAATGCCAAGGCGATTGGAAATCCGTTCGGTGGAGTCAGCAATGGCTTCCGCATCGGGCCCGTCCGCCCGCACTGCCTCGATGGCCTGATTCAGTAAATCATCCTTGCGATTCATGACTTTCCCCCGATCCGATGTCCTCTCTCCAAGTTCAGGAGCCGTTTCTTCAGCTTCGAGCGCGTCTGGTGGAGCGTGACCGCGACCACCGCCGCCGATGTGCCCATCAGCGCGGCGATCTCGCGATTGCCCAACTCCTCGATGTAGCGCAGCGTGAACATCTCCGCGGTCCGCGGCGGCAGTTCGCTGATCGCCTGCCGGAGCAGGCCGGCCAGCTCTGTTCGTGAGAGCTCCGCGTCCGGCGAGGCCGCCCGGGCTGCCGACGCGATGCCCTCCGCGGCCTCGATCGGCTCGACCGCGGCGATTTTTCGCCTCCGCAGCAGGTCGAGCGCGCCGTTCACCGCCGCGCGATACAGGTAGCTGCCGGCATTCTTCATGGGAATGCCTTCGCCCCTGCCCAGGCGCAGGAAGACGGTCTGGGCCACGTCCTCGGCGTCCGCCATGCTGCCCGTAACGCGGTAGGCGGCAATCAGCACGCGCCGGTGGTGACCGGCGAAGAGCTGCGCGAGCTGATCGCTGGTCTCGGGCATCGGTAACGGAATGGCTGCGGCTGCGGCGCTCACGGTGTCACGCTCTCGAGAAGAAGAATCATTCATAGGGATGACGCCCCAAGGGTCGGATTCTTAATCGGGTACGGAAAGAATTACGGGGCGGAGCGGGCGGGGGTTCCGGGGTCCAAGGGTGAATCTGCAAACCAACGTGGTTACTGACCAGTGGGGACCGTCCGACCCGAATCGCTATTTTGGTCCAAACTAGTCTCCATGGTAGACTAAGTTCCATGACTAAGTCTGTTAAGACTGTAAACGTTCACGAAGCCAAGACCCACCTGTCCCGCATTATCGAGCAGGTCCTGGCAAATGGAGAACCGGTGACCATTGCCCGCGCCGGCAAACCGGTGGTGATCGTCTCGGCGCATCCCGATTCACGGCCCCCGCGGCGCACGTTGGGCATACTTCGGGGAAAGATCCAGCTACCGGGAGACCTCGATATCCATGACGCCGAGATTCAGAAGATGTTCGAAGGAGAGCAGCAGTGAACTATCTGCTCGACACTCACATCCTCCTTTGGATCCTAATCGATCCAGACAAGGTGCCAGGGCCGATGCGTCGGCTCGTGGAGGATACCGGAAATCGAGTCTGGTTCTCCGCGGCCTCGATCTGGGAAATCGCCATCAAGCACTCTTTGGCGAAAGCCGATTTTGCCGTGGAGCCGGCGGTCATCTGGAAGGCGGCCCGGGAGACTGGCCTCGAGGAATTGGCCGTGACCGCCGAACATACGGTCGCCGTAGACTCTCTTCCCTGGCTACACAAGGATCCTTTCGACCGTCTTCTTGTAGCGCAGGCCCGTGTTGCCGGAATGAAGTTGCTTTCTGTAGATCCTGAGGTTAACGCTTATTCCTTGCGCGTCAGGCGGCGGCGCTAATTGAGGATCTTGGCGAATCCGGCCGGTCGGGCGAAGCGGCCACGATCTTCCGCGAAGGTTCCCAATTGCCGGCCACTCGCTCAGATTCTTTTTGATATGCTCCGGTGGTGGACGGAACTTCATTCTGTTGCGTCTAATGAAGTGCTCCGAGGCGGTATGCTCAATCGCTTTCTCCTGATCATCCCACTCGCAATTCCGCTCTGCGGTTATTCTCAGGGCTATGCGGATTCGCCCTTTTACAAGATAGTTTCCGCCGTTCCATCGACCGCGCGTGCCCTCGGACGGGCACCTGGGGGCCTAGCAAATGGCGTAGTGCTTGACATTTCGTTAGACCCGGCTCCGTTTGGTCCGAGGTTCATCAGCGCCTGGGTGGATAGGAGCACGCCGGAACATATATTTCACTATTTCCGCCAGTACGACGAATTAAATGCAGTCTTCGGATATGATCTGCGTGTCGAACCAATCCAGGGCACGGATCAGATCCGTTGCACATTTTCCGCTCTTTCCGATCCCATAGACGTACCCCCCGACAAATGGGGCCTGGGGCTTCGCAAGAAGGACATCCCTGTTGTTGCGCTTCCAGGCGATCTGAGTCCTTTCGTGATCAAATCTGGCGATGCAATCTCGATCACGACGCTTCCGCTCGGTCCCGGCAAGATTGCCGTGGTCCAATATCTTCGCCTGACCCGGACTGATCTGGCGCACGACTCCGACTCACCTCAATAATCTGGCCGATGTTTCGCTTCTTGTCGTATCTCTCATGTCGTTGCGGCCGTGTCACCGCCTATTAGGGCCTGTTAACACTACCGGCATGGATGGCGTTGGGAGCGAAAATCGGGCCAGACTAGGCCGAGCCCGAGGGCTTTGGTGGCTCCAAGGTCGAGGGCAAGAACGACGTATGGCCCGATTTTCGCCCCAACCCGAAGGGACGGGGCCGATTTTCCCGATTCCGTTGTCGCTCGTCGCTAGCAGACGCCCGGTATGCGTCGCTCCTCGCTCCTAGAACTCGCAAAAATCGGCTCCCGTCGCCGCCATCCCAGTAGTGTTAACAGGCCCTAGTACCTTTGGCGAATCTTCGACCGCCCAGGGATACATCGCGGGTGCCCCAGGTCTCGCTTTTGAGACCTGGGATCGTTTATCCCTCGCGGCCACGGTTCGGCCTACGCATACCGGAACAGCGCCTTGAACCCATAATCCATGTGCTGCTGAATGTGGCAATGGAATAGCGAGAGCCCAGGCTGGTCGGCGGTGAAGTCAACCACGGCGCGGCCGAAGTAGGGGACGACCACTGTGTCCTTCATCAGCCCTGAAGTCGTCTTGCCGTTCACTTCGACCACCTCCCACAGGTGGCGGTGCAGGTGCATGGGGTGAGCGTCGTCGGTACGGTTGCGCATGGTCAGTCGGTAGCGGACGCCCTGCTGGAGTACGAATTCGCGGTCGTGGGGGTAGGGCTTGCCGTTGACCAGCCACAGGTTGAACTTGCCGGCGCCCCCCGGAATCTTCTCGAAGATCATTTCGATGTTCTGGTCGGGAGATGGGGCCGATGAGCCTTGTCTGCCGAAGACTGTGTAGTCCCAGCGGAAACGGGGCGGGTCGGACCATCGAGGTTGCCCATGCTGGCCGGCGTACTCCACGACCACGCCCATGCCGGACTCGCGGATCGGCTTTTCCGTCGAGCCGAGGATCCAGACGCCGGGCTGGTTCATCTCGACGACTACGTCGATCCGTTCGCCCGCGCCGAGGAACACGGAGTCGAGCGTCTGCGGCGTGGGCACGGGGTTTCCGTCCATGGCGATCACCTTCATCTTGTGCCCGGCCAGGGCCACGCGCCGGTTCTCGATGGCGCTGGCATTCAGGAAATGAATCAGCAGCCGCTGGCCCTCGCGCACCCGGATGGGGTCGCCCGAACCGAGGGCTTTGTCGTTGATGGAGTAGGTGATGGAGCCGACTTCGAGGCCGTCGGGATCGGTGTTCATGACCGCGGGCTTTTCGAGGAGGGGCCCGTCGTGGGTGTCATCGTCCATGTCGTCCATGGTGCCGGTGAAGAAGGGCTCCCAGTCGCGCAGGGCCAGGAAAACCTCCTGGTCGTAGTGGCCCCCATCCTGGATCGGACCGTTCGCGCCCTCCACGTAAACGAAGCCGAACTGCCCCGAATAGGCGCCCTTGTGAAGGTCGTCCATGGCCATGGCGTGGGAGTGGTACCAGCGGCTCCCGGCCGGCCCGGGAGTGAGTCGGACGCGCTGACGCCCGTGCGGCGGGACCAGCGGAGAGCCTTCCTCCTCGGTGCCGTCCACCTCCGACGGGATCAGCATGCCGTGCCAGTGGACCAGCTCAGGGGTGTCGGTGTCGTTGATGACCTCCACCGTGACCGGCTTGCCCTCCTTCATTCGCAGCACCGGTCCTGGTGCAATTCCGTTGTAGCCGGTCGTGGAGAGGATGTGGGAGCGGTCGAGCTCCACCGTGACCGGGGCGATGCGCAGGGTGTAGTCGGCTTTTGTCTCAGGGGGTTGCGCCTTCGCCAGAGGATTCGGGCCCCCGGTCTGTGCACGCGCCCCAAGCCGCCCCAGGCCGGACCCGGCCAGCGCCATCCCGCCAAGCCTCAGCAGATCACGCCTGTTCACGATGTGCCCTTCCAAACTGATTGCCACATGGCTGGAAAGTCTCTGGTTTTGAATGGGCACGATGTCAGTCGTGCCAAATCGGCCCCAAGTGTGAGGGGCTTTTAGCCCCCGGGCGACGGTTCTCCGCAAGAGTTAACTTCGGATCAACCCGACCTGATTGTGGCAAAAACAATACATCTGCATCGTCTCACGGCTAAAATTGGAGGGACAAGGTCACCCCAACGAGCAAAGACCGCTCGTTGGGAACCCGTGACAAGCCGCCCGCCAGCCGGGGCCAACAACTGCAACCAAGTTCCAGACCCCTCCGTCTAACGGGCAAGCGTTTCACAGCGTTTCAGGAAAACGTGCCATTTCCGTTTGCTGCCAGGTCACCGCTTCCTACTGGTCGCGATGACTTTGGCTCTGCGGCTTCGGGCCATGGTGTTCCTGAAACGCGATACGACGTTCGGGCTCCTGTGCGTACTTCCCCGTCGCGGAGGTCCTCCCATGAGATTCTCCCGGTTGGCTTTGCCGGCAATCACGGCCGCGGCCTGCTGCGCGGGAGTGTGGGCCTTCCAGCGTACCGCGGATTTCGGCTTTGGCGACGACGATTCGGCCGCCAACGTTAAAGCCGAGTTCTACTGGTCGCGCCTGGCCTACTCCACCACCAGGGGCGCGATGGGAGGCGTAGGTCCCTGGGGAAGCCACCACGGGTTCTGGGGCCCGTCCTGGTCGCGCGACTATCCCAAGGCCGACCGCCAGTTCCTCATCGCCATGCACCGGCTCACCCGTATAGACGGCCGGCCCACGGAACAGGTGGTAACGCTGGACTCCAACGAGATCTTCAATTACCCCTGGATCTACGCGGTGCAGGTGCAGACCTGGAGCTTTACCGATGCGGAGGCGAAGCGGCTCCGGGAATACCTGCTCAAGGGCGGCTTCCTGATGGTGGACGACTTCCACGGCACGGAAGACTGGGAAAACTTCATGAACGGCATGCGGCAGGTGCTCCCCGACCGGCCCATAGAGGACCTCGAGAGCGGCGACGAGATCTTCCATACACTCTATGACGTGGACGACAAGATGCAGATTCCCGGCGAACAGTACGTCTGGACCGGGCGCACGTATGAAAAGGACGGGTACCAGCCCAAGTGGCGCGCCATCCGCGATGACAAGGGCCGAGTCATGGTGGCCATCTGCCACAACATGCACCTGGGCGACGCGTGGGAGTGGGCCGATGATCCGAATTATCCCGAGACGTTCGCGTCCATGGCGTTTCGTGTGGGGCTGGACTACATCCTGTACGGCATGACGCATTGAGCCGGGACGCATTGTAAGAGGGCAAAACTTCAGAGGCTGCGGGAAACTCTTGGCGCTTGAGTTTGTAACAGGGCATGACTTTAGTCGTGCCGCAGCCTTCCAAAGATCAAAGAGGGCTTCAGCCCTCTGAGGGACCCCGGATCGATACCCGTCAGCCTCCCAGCACCCGGGAGCTCAGACTTCAACGCTTTTTCAACCCAGTCACGTTTCGGACGTGCATGTTCCAGCTTCTCTTCAAGTACCCGTTACCGGTGTTCACCAGGGGCCGCTACGTGCTGCTGAGCGCGTGGCCCGGCTGGCTCCTGCCGCTATTGATCGTCGTAGCCTCCGGGGGACTGGCCCTTCTGATCCACCGCCGGTCTCGCGGCGCGGCGCCCGGTCTGCGCGGCTGGCGCGTGTGGGTGATCTGGGGCCTGCAATCGGGCACGCTTGCTCTGCTGCTCCTGCTGCTCTGGCAGCCGGCCGTTACCATTGGCGAACTGAGCTCGCAGCAGAACATCATCGCCGTGGTGGTAGACGACTCCCGCAGCATGGCCATGGCCGATATGAATGGCGGCGACGGCCGCGCTGGCGGCAGCGCCACGCGTGAGGCCGCGGCCCTCGGGGCGCTCAACGGCGGCGTGCTCCCGGGGCTTGAGAAGCGCTTCCAGACGCGGCTCTACCGGATCGATCGCGACCTGCGCCGTGCCGACGGCACCCAGGGCATCGCGCCGACCGGTCCGGCAACGCACTTCGACGAAGGCCTGAAGCAGTTGCTCGCCGACACCTCCGACCTGCCGCTCGGCGCCATCGTCCTGATGACTGACGGCAGCCAGAACTCGGCCGGCCTCGCCGGATCGGGCATAGCGCCCGATACGTTGCAGGTTCTCCGCAACCGGCGCATCCCTGTGCACACGGTGGGCTTTGGCCGCGAAGAACTGGCCCCTGACGTGGAGATAGAAGACGTCGGCGTGGCAGACAAGGCATTCGCAGGAACGCGGGTTGCCGCCACTGTCACGCTGACCCAGCACGGCTATGTGGGCCGGACCGGAACGCTCACCGTGCGCAATGGCGGCAAGATGCTCGCTTCGCGCGAAATAACCTTCGGGCCGGATGGCCGCGTGCAGGCCGAGACGGTCTTCTTCCCGGCCGGCGCTGCGGGGGCGAAGGGCATCTCGTTCGGCGTGGAACCGCTGGCCGGCGAAGAAAATCTCGCCAACAACTCTGTAACTCGCCCATTATTCGTGTCCGAAACAAAGAGAAGAATCCTGTACGTCGAAGGCGAGCCGCGCTGGGAATTCAAATTCATTCGCCGCGCGGAGGACGACGATCCCACGGTTCAGATCGTCTCCATGCTGCGCACCAGCGAGAACAAGATCTACCGCCAGGGCATCGGCAACCCCGACGAGCTGGCGAACGGCTTCCCGGTTCGTCCGGAAGACCTTTTTGGGTATTCGGGAATCATCATCGGCTCGGTGGATGCCGACTACTTCACGCCCCTGCAGCAGGAGTTGCTGCGCGAATACGTGGACCGCCGCGGCGGAGGCATTCTCTTTCTCGGCGGGCGCGCGTCGCTGAGCGATGGCGGCTGGGCCGCTTCGTCGCTGTGTGACGTGCTGCCCACGTTCCTCCCCGCCGGCCGCAACAACTTCCATCGCAACGCGGCCACGGTGGAACTGACGGCCGCCGGCATCGAGTCGCCCATCACGCGCCTGCTCGACGACCCCGAAAAGAATGCCGAGCGCTGGCGCAAGCTCACTTATCTCGCGGATTACCAGGATCCCGGCACACCCAAGCCCGGTGCGACGGTCCTGGCCAGCATGAACGCGGGCCGCCGCAAGTTGCCTCTGCTCATCACTCAGAACTATGGCCACGGGCGCACCGCCGTGATGGCCACCGGGGGCACCTGGCGCTGGCAGATGAGCGAGGCGTTAGGCGACCCCTCCCACGACACCTTCTGGCGACAGCTTCTGCGCTGGTTGGTGGCAGACACTCCCGGAACTGTGTCGGCCTCCATGCCCGCGCGCATCCTGATGGACGAAGGGCGCGTGCAGCTCACAGCCCAGGTGCGCGACCGCCAGTTCCAGCCCGCCCCGGATGCGCACGTCACCGCGCACCTTGTCGGTCCGGAAGGCGTGAACGTGTTTCTCGACCTGACGCCCACGCAGGACATACCCGGGGCCTACGAGGCGGATTGGACGGCGGAGAAACCGGGCGCGTATCTCGGCGAGATCACCGCGGAGTCCGCAGGCGACCATCCGCAGGAACTGGGCCGCGACGTGGTCACATTCCAGCGTGAAGACGGCGTGGCCGAGAACTTCCATACCGAGCAGAACCGCCGCCTGCTCGAACAGCTTGCGTCGCAAACCGGCGGCCGCTATTGGAAACCAGGCGATCTCCGAACCCTTCCGCGCGACATTTCCTATTCCGACGCCGGCATCTCCGTTCGCAGCACAAAAGAGCTTTGGGACATGCCCATCGTCTTCGCCCTGCTGGTCGGCCTTCCCGCCGGCGAGTGGCTTCTGCGCCGCAAGTGGGGTGTGGTATGAGGCGTTGCGCAAACGTGTCCCGTGCGCAGTGCCTTGTAACAGGGCACGACTTTAGTCGTGCCGCAATCGCCGTAAAATCACGTCGGGCTTCAGCCCCTGCGCAAGCGTGTGGAGTTTTGAAGGGGCACGGCTTCAGCCGGGCCGTAAATGCGGCACAACCTCGGAGGGCTTTAGCCCCTGAGGGACGCTTCTTGCGCAGTCTCCCCCGGCACGCCCTGTTGCTCTCACTCATCTGCCTGTCCGCTCTTCATGCCCACGCCGCCACCTGGTACGTCATCGTCGCCGGCCTGGGCGGCGAGCCCGATTACGAGCAGCGTTTCACCGGGGCCGCGAAGGATCTCGACCGCGTCTTCAAATCCTCCGGCGAAACGGCGCACGTCTTCACAATGAGCGGCGCGCAGGCCACGGCCGACAAGTTCCGCGAAACCCTAGCCGGCGTCGCGCGTGATGCGAAGCCCGAGGACGACTTCGTGCTCGTCCTCATCGGCCACGGTTCGTTCGACGGCGTCGAGTACAAGTTCAACTTCGTCGGCCCGGACCTCACGGCCGCGCAGGTCGCCGAGTTGTGCGACCGCATCGCCGCGCGGCGCCAACTCGTGGTGAATACCACCAGCGCGAGCGGCGGTTCGATTCCCGCGCTGGAGCGGCCCGGCCGCGCGGTGATCGCCGCAACCAAGTCGGGCACCGAGAAGAATGCCACCGTGTTTGCGCGCTACTGGGTCGAAGCCCTCCAGGATCCCGCCGCCGACACCGACAAGAGCGACTCAATCAGCGCCATGGAAGCGTTCACCTACGCCGCCAGGAAGACCGCTGCTTTCTACGATTCGCAAAAACGTCTGGCCACGGAGCACGCGGTCTTTGACGACGTGGGCCGCGGCGATCCCGTGCGCGAAGCGGGCAACGGACAGGGCCAGCTCATGGCCAACCTCACGGTGCTGCGCCTCGGCGGCAGCCTGCAGGCGAGCAACGACCCGTCCCGGCGCGCCCTGCTCGAAAGGAAGGAGCAACTGGAGCAGAAGATCGACACGCTGAAATACCAGAAGGCCGCGATGGACCCCGAGGACTACAAAAAGCAGTTGACCGCCGCGCTGGTCGAGTTGGCGAAGGTGCAGCAGGAGTTGGACAAATGACGCGCGCGCTGATTGCCGTCCTCCTTCTCGCCGCGGCCTCGGCCCACGCCGCCGCGCTCGCAGATACGCCCGCAGCCTGTTGGGCGCAGCGCAAGCACGGCCACAGCACCGAGGCACACGCCTGCTTCGAAAGCCTGGCGCGTAGCGGTGATGCCTGCACGCGCGCCGAGGGCTTGTGGGGACTCGAGCAGTGGGAGCAGGCCAACGAGCAGTTCCGTCTTGCCACGCAGCCCGAGAATGCAAAGCCGCTCTGCAAGGTCCGTTGGGGCATGCTCCTGCATGAGCGCTTTAACGATGGCGAGGCGGCGGACCTGTTCCGCGAGGCGCTGGCAAAAGATCCGTCGAATGCCGAAGCCTACGTTGGCCTCGCCACCGTTTCCGCCGAAAGC
>Ga0335080_10004546_pt1 | contig 14134 bp, 10 predicted proteins | sample Lox_Sample_34_FD_206720 | JGI IMG/M metagenome (GOLD analysis project Ga0335080, IMG submission 206720) | Soil microbial communities from Loxahatchee National Wildlife Refuge, Florida, United States - Lox_Sample_3.4 | ecosystem: Environmental > Terrestrial > Soil > Wetlands | place: USA... | reverse complement strand
CTGTTGTGACAGCGCAGAAAGTGTAACAAGCCGCGATTTCCCGAGCCTGCCGATGCCCCACACTGGTGCCATGGAGGCTTCACAAATGGCAAGCAAGTTGGTAAGTCGAGCGGTTACGGCAGCGGTCTTGATGGCGGCGGGGTTGGGAACTGGACGCGCTGAGCCGATTTCGGTTCCCTGGAACAAAGTTTGTTCAGTAGCGGGAGAACGTGAGTTGTCGATCACCACGCAGGGAGGTGAAACGGTACAGGGCGTTTGCATGAAGATCAACGTGGACGAGATTGCCGTCACCACGAAGGATCACCGCGTGGTCAAAATTGCCCGCTCAGCTCTGGCGCGGATTCGAGTGCAGCGCGCTTCCACGAATGGGCACGCGCTGGCTACTCTCGGAAAGGGCATGCTCACGGGCCTGCGGTCCGGGTTCGGTTGGTTATTTTCTCCAGCCGCTCCATTGGGGATTGTGGTCGTCCCCGGCACTCTCGCCTGGGGCGCCGTTGCGGCGCCTTTCTGCCTGATTGGCGATTTGCATTACAGGATCCGGGGTAGTGAGGAGATTAAGGTGCTTTAAGGCCCTGGGAGAGCATGGTCTGGCGGGTCAGTTTAACAACCCGCCAGCGCCGGGACAATCCGTTCCCACAAGCGGACACAAGCCGGGTCCCGCAGCACAAGCAATCCATTTTGTTTCAATATTTTAGTTCTGGCATCTGAGATGCGTCGAAGACCGGATCTTCCGAAGGAGGTGCGGCATGTTGCGAGATCTGCAATACGCGATTCGCGCGCTGCTGAAGAGCCCCGGCTTTGCGCTGCTTGCGACAATCACGATGGGGCTGGGGATTGGCGCCACGACTGCCATTTTCAGCGTAGCCGACGCGATTTTGTGGAAGTCGCTCCCGCTGCCGGACCCTGGCCGCCTGGTGATGCTGTTCGAGCGCCGGGCCGAACAGACGGTGGGATGGATTCCGGTTTCTCCGGGCAATTTCGTCGATTGGAAAGCGCAGAGCCGGTCTTATGAGCACGTTGCCGCCTATCAGTATTCCACCGCGAACCTGACCGGAGCAGACGGCTACCCGGGCGAACCTGCGCGGCTGGAGACATGCCTGACGGGAGCCGACTTCTTCGAAACGCTGGGAGCCCGGCCTGAACTGGGCCGCGTGTTCACCTCCGCGGAAACGCAGCCGGGGGCCGACCGGGCAGTCATCCTCAACCATAAATACTGGAAGCGACGCTTTGCCGCCGATCCCGCCATTATCGGCAGGCAGGTGCAGATCGACGGGCGCTCGGTAACTGTGGTGGGCGTGATGCCCGAGAGCTTCGATTTCCCGCCAGCCATGGATGTCTGGAGGCCGCTGGCGCTCGCGCCGCCGGAGTGGCATTTGCGCCCGGCTCCGATCCTGTTCAGCGTGGCACGCTTGCGGCCCGGGGTTTCGGTGGACCATGCGCGCGCCGAACTGGACGCGGTTTCGCGGCACCTCGAGCAGCAGTTTCCTCAGACGAACCGCGGGTGGCGCAGCCTGGTGATGCCACTGCGCGAGTTCGTGATGGGCGGCCTGCTCGCGCGATACACGTGGCTGCTGCTCGGCGTGACCGGTTTTGTCTTGCTGATTGCTTGCGCCAACGTAGCCAATTTGCAACTGGCGCGCGCCAGCGGACGGGTGCGGGAGATGGCGCTGCGCACGGCGCTGGGAGCCACGCGGTGGCGCCTGGTGAAGCAGCTTCTGGCGGAGAGCCTCGTGCTCTCCTGTGCAGGCGCGGCGCTTGGTGTCCTGTTCGCCGTCTGGGGCGTAGACTTGATCCGCTCTGGAATTTCAGTGGATTTCGTCGCAGACATACCGAACTGGAAACTGATTGGAGTGGATGCGCGGGCGCTGGCTTTCACTCTGGCCGCGGCCCTAGCCAGCGGCGTGCTGGCCGGCCTGGCCCCTGCGTTTCAAGCCGCGCGGCGCGGTCAAGACTCTCTCAATGAGACGCTCAAAGAAGGTGCGCGCGGGACTACCGGCCGCTCCCGGTTGCGGAACGTCCTGGTGGCGGCGGACGTGGCGCTGGCTCTGATCTTGCTGGTAGGCGCCGGCCTCATGATCCGAGGTTTAGCGCGGCTGGTGGATCGCGAACAGAACACACACCCTGGCACCCTGCTGACCATGCGACTGAATCTGCCCGAAGCGAAATACGGAAACGCGCGAAAGGTGCGGGAATTCTACGATCAGCTATTGGAGCGCGTCGAGTCGCTGCCCGGTGTGACATCGGCTGCGGTTGCCAACGCCATCCCTCATAGCGGGCTCAACCAGGCCATTCGGGCATTCTCGACCGAGACGCGCCGGCCCCGTGATCTGGGCGAGGATAACCGCTGCCAGTACCGGCCGGTGAGCCCCGCATACTTCCGGACGGTGCGCATCCCTCTGCGCGCGGGCCGTGAGTTCACCGCGGCTGACGCGGCAAACGCTCCGATCGTGGCCGTGATCAGCGAGCGCCTGGCGCGGCGCTTCTGGCCTGGTGGAGACGCCATTGGCAAGCGCGTGACCGTCGGGCATACGGGCGATTTCGGGCCCTGGATGACGGTGGTCGGCGTCGCGGCTGACGTGGTGGAAAGCTCCTTCGACCGCGAGCCACGGTTTACCATCTATATTCCCTTCGCCCAGGATCCGATGTCCGGGATGCATCTCGCCGTGCGCGCCCACAGTGATCCGAGCATGCTGGTGAGGGGCGTCGAGAGCGAGGTTCGCAAGCTCGATCGCGAGCTACCGGTTTATCAGGTGGAGACTCTGAGCCAGTTGGTGAGCAACGAAGTCATCGGTCTGCGCTACATCGCGATTCTGATGACGTTTTTCGGAGCGATTGCCCTGGTTCTAGCCTCGGTGGGGCTGTATGGCGTGATGTCCTATGCCGTGTCCGAGCGCACCCAGGAGATGGGTGTACGGATCGCACTCGGAGCGCAAAAACGGGATGTCCTGGAGCTGGTATTTCGGCGGGCGATCGTGATCACGTTGGCGGGCGTTGTGGCGGGAGTCGCGGCGTCGACTGAGCTGGGGCGCGTCCTGGCGGACCTGGTGTTCGGGGTTTCAGCGACCGACGCAGCTACTTTCGCTGGTGTCGCGCTGCTGCTGGCAGCCGTCGCGCTGGTGGCCGGCTACATTCCAGCGCGCCGCGCCACGCGCGTGGACCCGATTGCGGCTTTGCGCTATGAATGAGCCGACTTACCTGGTTGTCCCGGTGAAGTGCTTTTCGTACCACTGAATGGACCGGTCGATGCTGTCCACGATGTGCTTGGGCTCTCGTAAGCCGTGGCCTTCACGCGGGTAGCGCACAAAGACCGTTTCCACGCCCACGTCTTTCAGCGCGACGTAGAACTGCTCGGCCTCGGCGATGGGCACGTCGGCGTCGTTTTCTCCGTGTATGAGCATGACCGGCGTGTGCACCTGCGCCACGTATCTCAGCGCCGAGCGTTGCCAGAGAAGATCCATCAGATTCCCCTGGTGCGGAAAGATGCCGAACTCCATCTGCTCGTACTGGTTGTAGTAGGTCATGTAGTTGTAGCTGACGAGGTTGATGATGGCGGCGGTGGGAATCGACGCCTTAAAAATATTGGTTTGCGTGACCAGCCACGCGCTCAACTGCCCGCCATAGCTGCCCCCCTCCACGCCCAGCCGGTCGCGGTCGATCCACAAATTGCGGCGTAACGCGGCGCTCACCGCATACAGCACGTCCTGCGCCTCGTTGCCATTCTGATCGCCGAAAACGGCATCCGCGAACTTCTGCCCGTAGCCGGTAGATCCGCGGTAATTCACCATCAGCGTGGCCCAGCCGAGGCCCGCGTACACCTGGTTGTGGAAATTGAATGCCGGTCCCTGTTGCCCGTGGGGACCGCCGTGGATCACGACGATCATGGGGTGTTTCGAGTCCGCTGTCATGTTCAGCGGCTTGGTGAGAAAGGCCTCCACCTCGTACTTGTTGTCGTTGCTGATGAAGTTGAAGGGTTCGACTTCGGCGATGCGTTTTCCTGCCATCACGTCTGCATTGAGGTCCGTCAGCTTTTTGGACGGCTGCTCGGGCTTCCCGTAGAAGATCTCGGATGGCGCAGCGGGCGATGCAAATGAGTACGCGATGTTTTCATCCTTGCCCGCCGACCAGCTTCCCACCCGGCCTTGATCCGCGACAATGGTTTCCGCGCGTCCGCCGGCGGCCGGCAGGCGAGCCAGCAGATTGTTGCCGCGCCTTTCCAGGATGAAGTAAATCCATTTGCCGTCCGGCGACCATCCCGCATCGAGCTGTCGATAGTCGATGGCCGCCCCAAGCTCCCGCCGGTTGCGGCCATCGGCGTCGATCAGCCACACATGGGTGTCTTCCATGTTGGTCTCGAGGTCGGTGAGGCCGCGCTTGGTTCCCAGGTAGACGAGGGTTTTGCCGTCGGGTGACCAGCGGGGCTGATACTCTGCGTTCTCCGTGGCAGTCAGCCGGCGGATAGCGCCATTCGAGACATCCAGCGCGAACAGATCGTAGTTGAAGAACTGGTCTTCATTGGGCTCGCGATTCGTTACGAAAGCGATCTCGCGCCCGTCGGGCGACCAGTCGATGGAGTGTTCGTAGTGCGTGCCGTCGGTGAGTTGGCGGATCTTTCCGGTGCCGAGATCAGCGACAAAGATGTGCAGGCGGCGGTTGTCGTTGAAATGCGAGAAGCCCTCCTCGTAATCCGGCTTATAAAGATAGCGGGTGATGACCATGGGATCTCCCGATGCGGCGGCCGTTTCCGGTCCGGGCACAGCGTTGACGAAGGCGATTTGCTTGGAGTCCGGCGACCAGGCCAAACGACTTCCGGTGATGGGCAGCGGGCTGTTGGTCGATTGCAGCGCAGAGAGCGACTTCGCGCCTGATCCATCGGGGCGCGAGACGATCAAGTGAGTGGCTCCGTCTTGATCGCCTGCATAGGCGATCCAGCGGCCATCGGGCGACCAAACGGCGCCGTCACCTTTGCCGAGCCGCGTAGACTGACCGCTGCCCAACGTCATGACCCAAAGCTCCGAGTAAGGCCGGGCAGGACCATCGTTGCGGGAGACCGAATACGCCAGCTGGGAGCCGTCCGGTGACAGGCTTACCGTCCCGGCCGATCGCAACTTGTAGAGATCAGCGCTGGTAAAGACTTGCTGCGCCCAGGCCGGTATTGCGGAAATCAAGATGCCAACTGCAACAACTGAAGATCGAGAAATGAGCACGCCAGGTTCCCTTCATCGCGGATTAGAGGAGAAGTCTAACGCGACAGTAGCTATGGCGGCAAGAAGCTTATGCGCTTACGTTCGCAGGTAGGCTTGCGGGATGCGGTTTCCCGTTGCTGTCCAGTTTGCTCAGACGAGCCGTGAACCAGAACGTGCTTCCTTTACCCGGTTTGCTCTCCACCCAGATTCGTCCGCCCATGAGTTCCACCAGGTGCGCCGAAATTGCTAGTCCGAGCCCTGTCCCGCCGTATTTTCGGGTGGTGGAGCCATCGGCCTGGCGGAACGCTTCGAAAATGATCTTCTGTTTGTCCAGCGGAATGCCGGGCCCCGTGTCGCGGACCGCGAACTTGGCGTGGATGGTTGTCTGATCCTCTCCATCGATATCGGCTTCGACCGTCACCGAACCATGTTCGGTAAACTTGACCGCATTGCCAACCAGATTCAGCAGCACCTGGCGAAGTCTTACGGGATCGGCAGCCACCGTGCGGAACAAATCAGTCGAGACGGTGTACCTGAGGTCAATGCCCTTTTGGGCGGCGGCCGTGCGCAGCATATGGGTGGTGTCTTTGACGATTTCCACAACGGCTACCGAAGTGGGGGTCAATTCCATACGTCCCGCCTCAATTTTTGACAGATCCAGAATGTCGTTCAACAGAGTCAGTAAGGATTCCGCGGAACTGGTCACATCGCCCAGGTATTCCAACTGCTCTTCCCGGGAAGTGGAATCCATGGCCAACGCGGTCATGCCGATGATGGCATTCATGGGCGTGCGCACCTCGTGACTCATATTCGCCAGGAATTCGCTCTTGAGTTGAGTGGCTTCCTGGGCGGACTTTAGCGCAGCCGCAAGCTCCTCATTTTTGCGCCGCAGTTCGGCGGTCTGAGAGCGCACGCGGCGGCGTAAGACCAGCACCCATGCCGAGGTCAGCAGCGCAATCAGTGCGACCAAACCGAGAATCGACAAGGCTCTGCCGCGGGTCCACCAGGATGGATGTCTCAACACCACCACGTCCGCAGGGGAGCGCAGGCGAATCTTGAAGGACTGCGGTACCCCAACTCCGTCCTTTTCCATTACCAGAATGCCGGTGACTCGAATGCGACTGTCTTCGAGCAGAGCTCTCTTCACCTCGGCGGACTTCCACTGTCCGGTGGCGCTGAACGAGGCGCCACCCTGTTTCATGATCAGCACTTCTTCACTGGGAAGAACGACGCGAGCCGTCAGTTGGCCTTCTACAGTAACCAGGGCGGAATCATGGCTGTCGTCATCTAGCGCTTTTTCGGGTTGAACCGGAAAGGGTGGCGGAACAGAAACGGCGCCCGTCCGGCGGTAAATGGCATCTTTCAACGTTGGGCGCCAATCCACAAAGCCAGCGAAGCCCACGACTTCTACGCGGTCACCCGGGGCAAGCGGCGCTGTTTGGCTGGTCTCTACGTAGATACTGCCGGTTTGATCAGCGATGTAGAGATCTTTTCCCTGAAATCGCGCGGTCACAATGCCGGACACTTTGACGCGGTGCGTTGGCCGTCCTGTAAAGGCGAATCTTTGGAGAGCTTCGATGGGCCGAGCGGCGGCGGCAAACGGATCCGGCGGGCCGGATTCGATCGTTTTGATTTCCTGTATCGACGGCACGTAAAGCATCACGCCGACGAGTTGGTTTTTGGCGGTGAAGATGGCGCCGCAGGCTCCGTGGATCCGAACATAGGAGTCCACCAGACCAGCCGGAACTGTGGGCTGGCCAAGGACGCGGACCACGACACGGCCTCCGGGCACCTCCAGGTTCAATCGGAGACAACAATCATTCGGGGGCACCTCGGCCGACCGCACGAGCCCTTCGATCTCTACCCAGCGTGCGTCTACAGAGGTCGAGGCCATTTCTTCGAATGTCACGCGCTTGGCGGGCGGCATGGGCGCCTGGCCAATCACCGTCCAGTGTGGTTTGTCGATATCCGGGGCAAAATCGCTTTGAGTGGTGACTCCCCAGAGTTCGATCAACTGTCCTTGCGCCGCTTTGGGAAGGTTCGGAGACCAGGGCACCCAGCCGCTTCCCGTTGCATCCTGAACGAACATCTCAGGGATGGAGCCGTCTTCGAAATAAGTGACCACCACCTTCAGATGGACGGGGTAACCCCGGACAGCCTCGCTGCGCGTGAGCTTGCGAACCTGAGCTGCCGTGGTCAGGACCGGCAGCTTTGGATTAGAAACAGCTTGCGCGGAGACGAGAGAGGGACCGATCAGGCAGCAGAGCGCGATTGCCGGAATGCGATGCCCCAGCTTGACTGCAGAGCCGATCGATTCATCTGATTGCATGGAGCGTGCGGCCTACCCGTGGGCAAACCGACCCGTGATCTTCTGCTATCTAGTCTGATCGCGCGGCGTACCGCAGGCAATATACAAACGGATAATTGAAGAAACCTAACCAAGGTTAACCGAACCATTTCGGACCCACATATAAATGATGGCTGATGGTGTCCGGCACGGCCAGGTAAATGAGAAATCCAATTACGCCGTGCGCCAAACCGAGAAAGAAGAGGTTTCGGCGTTGGAGGTAGAGCCTGGCGCAGAAGTATCCGCCGGCTAGAGTCACAATCATCAGGAACCAATTCGGCAGATGGGCAAGCGAGAAGAGCACCCCGGCGAGGATGGGTACGCCGCGCGGGTGATTTGGCAAAAGATCGGAAAAGCGATTGACGAAATAGCCGTTGAGAACGTATTGCTGGAACAGACCCCAGACGCAATAAAGTGAGAGGCTGAGCCATGCCCCTTCCCAGGAAACCTGCCGGATGGTGTTGAACACCAGGCCGGCTGCCAGGATGCCCAGCGCGACGAGCGCCAGGCAAATCCAGAGGACCGACGACTTGTGCTGCACGTTCCAGCGAAACCCGAGCTTTCGGAGGCTTTCCTGCTTACGTACCTGCGAGGCCATCACCAGAGCGAGAATCGGAATCCACGCGTACGGATATCGAAAACGCAGCCACCAGATGTAGAAGATAATTAACGCAAACGTGACTGCAGCTTCGAGGCCCGAGAGCCACTTTGCGGCGGCCGTGGACTCAGAAGAAGAGGTGCTTGGTGGCATCTACCAATGCGTGCAGCGTCATCGAAGCGGTGGCGCTTGACGCCCTTTGAAAGACCTTACCATACGCAAATCCGGCGATCGTTGCCAGCATCATGTATCGCCAGTTGGGCAAGGGCTGCGGTCCGTTGTTCAAGTGAGCGCAGCCGAACACGACAGAAGCGAGCACCAGAACCGCCGTGGTTGTCCCGAACTTCTGCATGAGCCAATTCTGAATCAGAGAGCGAAACAGAATCTCTTCCGGCAGCGCCGTGGCCACAAAAATGAGCCCGAAGGTCCTGACGGCTGCGGCCACTGAGAGGTTTCCCACAATATGAAACGGTGGAATGAACGAGAGCGCGAGCCCCAGCAGGATGAGGATGGGCGCGACGAGCATGAACGCGATCAACGGATCCGAAAAGTCCATCAACCGGCTGGGCAGGTTGTACTTCATTCCTTTCATCCCGCGAAATCCAAGAAATAGGGCCAGAGCCAGCGTGAGAGCCACGCCGTACGCGACGGTATGCAAAAAGCCCTGCGCGTGCCGTGGAATCCACGCGCCGCCCAGATTCAGCTCGATGGGCAGCCAGAGCATGAGGATCACGATCAGATCGAGCCACGTTGCCGCGCCGGCGTCCGCACCTTGCAGAAATATACAGACCGTCGGAACCAGTGTGTACGCGATGATCAGGAGCGTGAGCGGCAGCCCCAGGACGCCCAGCCACAGCGCGACCAGGCAAAACACCGCCGCAAGCAGCGCTGGAAGAGCGAACAGCAACGCAGGACGGCTCCGGAGCTTCTTCCTTAGGGCGGCGGGGACCGCGGGCAAAAGGAATGTCAGAATTACGGCGAGGAAGATGCCGGGAACCCACGTCCGCACGTCGTGGCTCTCTAACCCGCCTGGTTGCCGGGCTTCTCCCGAGGGAGGAACCGTTGGATGAAGTTCGTGTCCAATCTCCCGGCTCTGAAATCGGCGTCTGCCACAATTCTCTTGTGCAGCGGGATGGAGGTGTGAATGCCCTCGACAATGAAGAGGTCAAGCGCGCGCCGCATGCGGTTTGCCGCTTCAGAGCGGTCGTGCCCGTGTACGATGAGTTTGGCCACCAGAGAATCGTAGTACGGCGGGATCACGTAATCGCTGTACGCCGCCGTATCCACCCGAACGCCGATACCGCCGGGCAAGTTCAGAGCGGTAATCCGGCCCGGCGAGGGCGTAAAGGTCTGTGGATTTTCGGCGTTGATGCGGCACTCGATGGCATGGCCGTTGAATCGGACCGGGCCTCCAAGAACCGCGGGCAGGGTTTCGCCGGCCGCAATGAGGATTTGGCTCTTCACCAGATCGATTCCGGTCACCATCTCGGTCACGGGATGTTCCACTTGAATGCGTGCGTTCACTTCGATGAAATACAATTGGCCGGATTCGTCCATCAGGAACTCAATGGTCCCGGCATTCGTATACCCGATGGCTCCCATGGCTTCGCGCAGCTTCTCGGAGAGGCGGCACCGCACTTCGGGCTTGAGCGCGGGTGAGGGCGATTCTTCGAGCAGCTTCTGGTGACGCCGCTGGATGCTGCATTCGCGCTCACCGAGAATCTCGACGTTGCCGTGCTCGTCCGCCAGCACCTGAAATTCGATATGGCGCGGCCCGCGGATGAATTTCTCGATGTACACGTCGGGGCAACCGAATGCCGCGCCGGCCTCCTGTTGCGCTTGCACGAGCTGGCCCGGCAGTTCGGCCGGGCCGTTCACAATGCGCATCCCCCTGCCGCCGCCGCCCGCCGAGGCTTTGACAATGATCGGATAACCGATAGCGTCAGCCGTGACCAGCGCCTCTTCTTCCGTTTTGATGACACCTTCGGAACCGGGCAGGATGGGAACGCCCGCTTCCTGCATCATGGCCCGCGCGCGTTCTTTTACGCCCGTGAGCTGCATCACGGCGGGACGCGGCCCGATAAACTTGAGATCCGATGCTTCGCAAACCTCGGCGAAGCCGGCATTCTCACTCAGAAAGCCGTAGCCGGGATGGATGGCATCGGCGTTCGTAATTTCCGCGGCACTGATGATTGACGGAATATCGAGATAACTGCGTGCGCTTTTTGCGGGCCCGATGCAGATGGCTTCGTCGGCAAAGCGGACGGGGAGGCTGTACCGGTCGGCCTCTGAGTAGACCGCGACAGTCGCGATACCGAGATCCTTGCACGCGCAGATGACGCGTAGCGCGATCTCTCCCCGGTTGGCGATCAGGATTCTCTTAAACGGGGCGGATGGCAAACAAGGCCTCTCCGTATTCGACGGGTTGAGCGTTAGGCACCAGCCTGCTCTCAATCACGCCCGCGATTTCGGCCTCGATCTCGTTCATCAGTTTCATGGATTCAATGATGCAGAGCACCTTGCCGGGCTGAACCGTCTCTCCGATCCGCACGAAGGGCGGGGATCCGGGAGCGGCGCTTTCATAAAAGGTGCCTACGATTGGCGATTTCACCATGACGAGATCTCTTTCGGCGGCCTCTTCGGGCTTGGGCTTCTCGGCCGGAGCGCTAACGGGTTTCTCGGCCTGCTGCTGGTTCGGAGCCGAAATTTCGTGAACTTCCCCGCCAAAGGAACGCCGGATCCGCACCCGGTTCTCGCCGCGCTGCACTTCCAACTCAGCGATACCGGTCTCGGAGACCAGTTGGATCAGCTCACGAATCTCCTCAATTGTCACAATCGAATAGCTTAGCAGTTTTCGCCCGACGGCCATTACTGGTGCGGCGAAAGTACCGTGGCAGGGCCGTTCCGTTCTTGCAGTGGATTACAGAATTCGGAGTTCTTTTGAAGTTGGCGTCAACACCTCGCAGCCGTTGTCTGTCACGGCTACGGTGTCCTCAATCCGGATGCCCCCAAAACCCTCCAGATAGACGCCCGGCTCGATGGTGATGGTCATTCCGGTTACAAGCGGTGTCTTGTCCTTCTTGCCGATGCGTGGAGGCTCGTGGATCTCCAGTCCCAGGCCGTGTCCTGTCGAGTGCACAAACGCCCGCGCAAGGCCGTGGCCCCTCAGAACGCGCCGCGCTGCGCGGTCCACTGCCTCGGCGCGTACGCCTGCGCGAACGGCGTCAATGGCCGCGAGCTGCGCCTCGAGCACCGCCTTATGCGCTCGCTTGACGCGCATGCCCGGCCTTCCGAGAAAAAGCATGCGGGTCATGTCGCTGGCATACCCATCCAGCATCGCGCCCATATCCACCAGAACCAAGGCGCCGCGGCCCAGGGTGGCGGAGGTCGGACGCGCGTGTGGCAAGGCAGTGCGCGCACCCGCCGCGACAATGGTCTCAAACGCCGGGCCTTCCGCGCCCTGGCGGCGCATGCGGTAGTCCAGCTCGGCCGCAAGTTCAGACTCGCACATGCCCGGGCGGATGTGTCTTGCCGCCTGCTCATAAGCTCGAGAATTCAGCTCGACGGATCGCCGGATGGCGGCAATTTCCCGGTGCGACTTCACGGCGCGCTGGCGCTCGATCCAACCCACCACGGGCTCCAGCGAGCTGCGCATCGGCAGGGCGTCCTTGAGCGCTTGATGGATTTCGACGGTCATGTGGCTTTTCTCGAATCCCACCCGCCGGCTTTTTACACGGCGCAGGTACTGAGCCACAGGCGGCAGCATGGGCCCCGACACGACGCGGACCGGGCAGTCCACCTCCTGGGCAGCCTGGATGCGGTACCGGGGATCAGTGAAAAACACTGCGCGATCCGGCAACAGAATTACCAGGCCATTGGTGCCGGTGTACCCGGTCAGGTACCGCACGTTGGGACCGAACGAAACCACGAGCGCGTCCAGATCGTGTTGCACCAACTGGCACGCTAGAACGCTGCGGCGAGCAGCGAACTCGTTATCGGCCACGAAGGACTTCCTGGGCGAGGAGGACGGCACGGTCTGCCAGGCCACTGGCCTGCTGAATTTCACCATGGTCCATGGCTTCACGCGCGAGCTTCTCGAAGGACCGTATTTTCTCGACGGAGTCCTTCTCCGCATCCGAAAGGCGGAGCGCTGCAAGGCGGCCGAGCATCTGGTCGACGCCCTTCAATCGGCTGGCGATGTCCTCATTTAGACGGCGGCGCTCGTCGTCCGACAGCACGGGCCCGATCAAAGCCCGCTGCGTCTCGGTTGGAGGGGGCGTATCCGCCGTCTCGGTGGCTTCGGGTTTTCCCGGGGTCGCGGCTGGTTGTGGCGCCGGGCGTTTACTGCTGCGGCGTGCCTGACGTTGCTGGGGCGGCTCGGCGGGGACGCTCACTGGCGGTGCGGCCAGCGCCTGCGGGTCGATGGGCTGCGGATTGGGTAAGCGCACCTGTGTCTGTGGCATGGAGAGCGGCTCGCTGGGCGCCGGTTCGGGCTGGGGCTCCGCCTTTGCGCTGGCGGGTTGCGGTGGGGGCACCGTCGTGGCGCGCGGGGTTTTCGTCTCACAGGCCGACAGCAGAAGGGCCAAAACACCGATGGTCGTTTGGAAAATCGGGCGCATGTCGGTTTCAGGTCGAAGTTGATACGGCCGTGGGGATGCGGATGATGAAAGTGGTACCTTTCCCCGGCTCGCTGGTGAACTCGATTGTACCATCGTGCAATTGGACGAAGCGGAAGGCCATGGCGAGCCCGATTCCGGACCCTTTAGGCTTGGTAGTGAAGTACAAACCGAATATTTTCTTCCGGGCCTCCGAGGGAATGCCGCAACCCGTGTCACTGATGCGGATCTCGGCGTCATCGCCACGCAATGAGGATTGGAATCGCAACTGGCCGCCATCCGGCATGGCCTCGATGGCGTTCATGACGACATTCAAGATGGCCTGCTTGAGCAGGTCGAGATCAGCCGCGATGGACGCGCCGTTGGCCTGCTGTTCCACCGTCACCTCAATCCCGGCCGTTTCCGCAAGCGGACGGGCGAACTCGGCGATTTCGTTAACAAAAGATTCGAGCGGAACGTCAATTGGATGCAGTTCCACGGGCCGGGTGAAATCCAGAAACGTCTTCACGACGCGGTCCAGGCGGACTATTTCGCTTCCGATAATGTCCATTTGCGGCTTAAGGTCGCTATCGCCGCCGGCCAGCTTCATGCGCGCCAGCTCCACGTGCATGAGGATGGCATTCAGCGGGTTCTTCACTTCATGAGCTACGCCGCCGGTGATGCGGCTGATGGCAGAGACACGGTCGGCAATTTGTAGCTGCCGGCTGATCTGCCGGGTGGCTTCGGGGTCGCGCAGGCGCACGAGGATTCCGGCGCCGGCGCCGGTTACCGCGGAGCTTTGCAGCGCTTCCAGCACGTCCACCGAGAGCAGGGCGACGGCTACGCCCGAACTGCCGTTGCCGCCGGACTCCAGAGGAATACGCCGGTTGTGGATGGAGCGCCCGGTCTGCGCGGCCTGTTGCAGAAGCAACCCGAGCGACGTGCTGGGAGGAAAAATATCCAACAGGGGCCGCCCGATCAGATCGGAGCGTTCGCGGCCCAGGAATTTCTCCACCGCTCCGGCCGCGGCCACCAGCCGCCGGTCGCGGCCGAACACCAGGATGGCGTCCTCCAGGTCGTCGAGCAACCGCTCGAAGTTGCCGCGCAGATCGGAGAAATCGTATTTTGCGCCCCGCAGTTGCTGGCCCAGCAGATTCACCTTGGAGGCCACCACCGCGAATTCATCGGGTCGCGACTTGGCGGCCGGCAGGGTTTCCGGGTTCTGGTATTCGCCTTTCATCAGCAGATCCAGCATATGGCCCAGTTTTCCAATCGGCCGGAATGCAATCGCAGAAAACAGAATTGCCGCCACCATCGCACCGGCAAACAGCAAGGCCGAGAGTTCGGCGTGCGATTGGATCGTGGGAATCATGTCCTTCCGGATCAGATTGGGCCAGACCACGACACTGAC
>Ga0335080_10004544_pt1 | contig 14139 bp, 13 predicted proteins | sample Lox_Sample_34_FD_206720 | JGI IMG/M metagenome (GOLD analysis project Ga0335080, IMG submission 206720) | Soil microbial communities from Loxahatchee National Wildlife Refuge, Florida, United States - Lox_Sample_3.4 | ecosystem: Environmental > Terrestrial > Soil > Wetlands | place: USA... | reverse complement strand
GGGGACAGCGTATTCGACCGCAATGTTCGTCAGCTGGCCGCGGGTGCCGACGTGCTCATTTACGATGCCCAGTATCTTCCCGACGAATATTCGGCGCGCCGGCGGGGATGGGGCCACAGTCACTGGCGCGAGGCGGTCAACGTGGCCATGGAAAGCGGTGCCAAGGAGCTGGTGTTGTTTCACCACGATCCGGACCATAACGATTCGTGCATCGACCAAGCCGTAAAGGAGGCACGCAACTACTACGCTCGGGTGCGCGCCGCCGCCGAAGGAACCGAAATCGAAATTTCCGATTCCACCAATTCGCGGAAATAGCCGGGTTTTTCCAGCCTAGGCAACGGCTTCTTGTCTGCCGCCTCTTGAAATCTTCGATTACAATGAGTTTGCCTTGGAGGAGTAATGCAGTTCCTAGCGGCCCGACCTCAGGTGTCGATCACTTCGGTCCTCGACATTCTTCTGGTCGCCATCATTATTTATGAGCTGCTGGCACTGATCAAAGGCACGCGTGCTTCGCTGATGCTGGTCGGGGTTGGGGCACTCGCACTGGCTGTTTATTTGTCCGAGCTCGGCGAACTTACCACGCTCAATTGGCTGGTCAGCACCTTCTTGCCGTACACGGTATTTGCCCTGATTGTGATTTTTGCCGGAGAACTTCGGCTGGCGGTGACTCGCTTGGGGAGAAAGCTCACCTTCGGCAGCAGCGCCAATCCGGCGGCGGAAGCCTATGACGACATTGTCTTGGCGGCGAATCTGTTTTATCAGAACCAGACTGGGGCTTTGATGGTAATTGAGCGTGAGATCGGCTTGCGAACCTACATTGAAAGCGGAGTCCCCCTCGACGCCCGGCTCTCCTACGATTTGCTGGCGACCATCTTTCGACCGAGCGCTCCGCTTCACGACGGCGCCGTCATTATTCAGAAGGACCGGATTGCCGCTGCCGCCTGCTTCTTGCCTTTATCCATGAATCCGGTGTTGTCGACCCAACTGGGCACCCGCCACCGTGCCGGAATCGGGGTCACCGAGGAGACCGACGCGATCGCCGTGATTGTATCGGAAGAAACCGGCAGCATCAGTTTGGCGGTCGGCGGTAAAATCGAACGCGAACTAACCATCGATCAACTGCGGGATCGACTGGGAGAACTGCTGCAGCGTTATGTGCCGCCCGCCACCCTGCCGACGGAAATGGCCAACGGCAACGCCGTCCTGGAAAACGAGGAGACCGAGATCCCGCGCTCTCGCGCGGCCCGTTCTGCCGACGCAAGAGTCAATCAGGAAAGCGATGTCTAAAAGCATATACGGTTCTTTCGCTCGTCCCCTGTTTCACAATCTCGGGCTCAAGCTCGTCTCGCTTGCCCTGGCGGTGGGATTATGGCTGGCCGTGACCCGGCAGCCGACGGCGGAAGTCGCCGTGGAAGTGCCGATCGCGTTCGAGAACATGCCGGGGAATCTGGAGATCAGTTCCGTGGACATTCCCAAGGCGCAGATCCGGTTGCGCGGTTCGGAGCGGGCGATCCAACGATTGCAGAACTCCCAGGTGAGTGTGGATCTCTGGCTGGATGTGACCAAACCGGGCGAGCGTACCTTTGACCTCACTGCCCGTCAAGTGCACCAACCGCATGAGCTGCAAGTGGTGCAAGTTATTCCCAGCGAGGTGCGGCTGGCCTTCGATGTTCGTGCGACCCGCCAGGTCCCCATTCAGCCGCGGTTGGTGGGCACCTCCGCGCCCGGCTATGAGATCGGCCAGATCATCGTCGAACCCTCCGAGGTCTTGATCGTGGGTCCGGAGAAACACGTCGAAGCGGTCGAATCAGCGACCACCGATCCGGTCGACATCAGCGGGGCGAACCATCGCATCGCGTTGGTGCGGCATGCCTACGTGGCCGATCCTCTGGTGCAAGTTAACAACCTCGATCCGGTGCGCATCACCATTACGATAGAAAAGACCGCTACCAAGAACGGAGGCTAAGTTTCATAGGCTATGGGGCCGGCAACGCGACAACTTTTCGGGACGGATGGTATTCGCGGGGTGGCCGGCGAATTCCCCCTGACCCTCGAGAGCACCTATCTGATCGGGCGGGCCCTCGGCCACGGTTTGCTCCGCATCGATCCTGACCCGCGGGTGGTGATTGGCCAGGATACCCGGCAGTCGAGTTCCTGGATTGCCGACCGAGTCAGCGAGGGATTGACCTCCTGCGGTTGCAAGGTAGAGAGCGCGGGCGTCATCACCACGCCGGGAATCGCCTATCTTGCCCGCTCGCGGAAATTTACCGCCGGCGTGGTGATTTCTGCCTCGCACAATCCCTGGACCGATAACGGTATCAAAATCTTTTCCGGGGATGGATACAAGCTGCCCGACGCTCACGAACTTACGATCGAGCAGGAGATCTTCGGCCTGCTCGAGGATCCCAATCGGGCCGAGCCCCCCGGTGAAGTTCAGGCGCGCAGTTTGCCGGGCGATGCCGGCCTGCGCCAGGCCTACATCGGCTGGCTTCAAGGGAACATCAAGACCGATCTCAGCCGTCTGAAGATTCTGGTCGATTGCGCCAACGGGGCGGCCACGGCGGAAGCCCCGGAACTATTTCACGCCTGCCGAGTCAAGGCAACCTTTCAATGCGCGTCGCCCGACGGCAAGAACATCAACGAGAATTGCGGCGCTTTGCATCCCGACGTATTAGCCGGGCTGGTGGGGGAGAGAGCCGGGCAATTTGATCTCGGGGTGACCTTCGATGGCGATGCCGATCGCGCCCTCTTCAGCGATGCCCGTGGCCAGGTGGTGAATGGCGACGGCGTCCTGTTGTTGGTGGCCCGCGACCTGGCCGCGCGCGGCCGGCTGGTCGGTTCGACCGTGGTGGCGACCACCATGTCGAACATGGGGCTCGAACTTGCCTTGCGAAAATCGGGTATTCGCATGCTGCGCGCCAATGTCGGCGACAAGTATGTGCTCGAAGAGATGCTGAAGACGGGAGCAATCTTGGGCGGCGAGCAATCCGGACATATTATTTTTCTCGATGGTGAGGCGACCACGGGCGATGGCTTGCTGACGGCTTTGCGGGTGATCGAGATCTTAGCCCGAACCGGCAAGCCGCTGGCCGATCTGATTCACGACCTGAGGGCGTTCCCCCAGATGATTCAGAACGTGCGGGTGCGGGAGAAGGTTCCTTTTTCTCAGGTGCCGTCGATCCACCAAGCCATCGAAGCTGCGGAACGTGTGCTCGATGGCAATGGACGTGTCGTGGTCCGCTATTCGGGCACGGAAGCACTCGCTCGAGTCATGGTAGAAGCCGAGTCGGCTGACACCATGCAAGCCTTAGCTCAGAACATCGCTGGCGCGATCAAGCATGCGTTGGGCAGCTAGTCTGCCGGGACTCCCATTACCAAGGCCTGCGTTATGAGGGCATGGGTCGAGAACTTCGCTGCCATGGGCAATTTCCTGTTGTTATTGTTGGTCGCCGGAACCCTTGCCTGGTTCTTGTTTTACTTTTTCCTGCGACGCCTGATCCGTGCCCGTAGAATAGCCAACGCCCGCGAACGGCGGCTGCTTCGCGAAGCGGCGGAGCGCGCCGGCGGCGACAAGGAGCGCTAGAGAACGACCGCCCTCAGAGCTCCGGGCCTCGAGCCAAGAAGGATGGAAGGAAGCGGCAATGACCAAGGAAACTTCGCGGCGGGACTTTCTCGGCATTTCCAGCTTGGGCATGGTAGCTGCCCTGGCTTCTCCCGAGCTCGTGCGGCCAGCCCCCGCCGAGATCAGGCCGGGCCAGCAGACCCCAAAGGCCGGCTCGGAGATTTCCATCTGGGTGACCTCGGAAGAGGAGCGCTTTCAACCTGCCCCCCGTTCCTCCTGGAAGCCGGCGGCGGAGACCTCCGCGGACGATCAGATCCGGCTTGATCCCAGCCACCAGTTTCAGCAGATCCTGGGTTTTGGCGGATCCTTTACCGATGCAGCTTGCTACACCTTCCGCCAACTCGCTCCTGCCGCTCGCGAACAACTGTTTCACGAACTCTTCCATCCCTCCGAGATGGGGTTGAGCGTTGGCCGCGTCTGCGTAGGAGCGAGCGACTACGCGACCAAGCTTTACAGCTGCGATGAGGGCGAACCGGATCCACAGCTGACGCGATTTTCGATCCAGCACGACCGGGAATACATTCTTCCCGTGCTGCGCCAAGTGCGACAGGTGAATCCTGACCTGTTTGTTTTTTCCTCTCCCTGGAGTCCACCCGGCTGGATGAAGTTCAACGGCAGCATGCTGGGTGGCTCGATGCGCAACCATTATTTGCCGGCGTACGCGCAATACTACCTTAAGTTTCTCCGAGCCTATGCCGCCGAAGGCGTGCCGGTTTTAGCCCTGACCCCGCAGAACGAAGTGGATACGGACCAGGATGGCAGAATGCCGGCCTGTATCTGGCCGCAGGAGTACGAAGTAGAATTTGTCCGCGACCATCTTGGTCCGCTCTTGGCCGAGAGCGGGATGGCGGTCAAGATCTGGATTCTCGATCACAACTACAACCTGTGGGGACGCGCTATCTGTACCTTGGAAGACAAAGAGCTTCGCCAATACGCCGGTGGCGTTGCCTGGCACGGCTACCGCGGCACCCCCGACATGATGAGCAAGGTTCATGACCTCTATCCGGAAGTGGAGATGCATTGGACCGAAGGGGGTCCGGACCATACCGATCCCGCATATCGCACGGATTGGTGCAAGTGGGGCGGAACGTTCAGTGCCATCCTGCGCCACTGGTGTCGTTCGATCACGGCTTGGAACCTGGCTCTTGACCAGCATGGCCGGCCGAACATCGGGCCGTTTCCTTGCGGCGGGGTGGTGACCATCGACTCCGAGACCAGGGAGATCACGCGCAGCGGACAATACTGGGCGCTGGCTCATTACTCGCGTGTCATCCATCGCGGGGCTCGCCGTTTCGACTCGCAAAGCGGGGCCGTGGACCTGGAACACGTTGCTCTAGAAAATCCCGACGGCCAACAGGTCCTGGTGGTGACGAACCGGCAGCAGGCAAGGAGCATCGAACTGAAGTTGGGGCCAATGACGGCTTCGGTTCCCTTGAAGGCGAATTCATTGACCACCCTGGCTTGGCGTAGTTAATCGGGTCCGAAGTCACTCCAGATCTCGCCAGCTAGGCCCAATTCCGATCTCGACCACCAGCGGTACCTCGAGGGGATGCACTTTTTCCATCTGCTCGCGAACCAAGCTCTTCATCTCCTCGATCTCGGAGTCGGGTACCTCGAACACCAGCTCGTCATGGACTTGAAGCGTCATGCGGGACTCGAGTCCCCGTTGTCGGATAGCGTCATCGATGCGAATCATCGCCAGCTTGATCAGATCGGCGGCCGTGCCTTGCAAAGGTGTATTGACCGCGGTGCGCTCGGCAAAGCCGCGCTGGTTCGCATTCCTGCTGAGGATGTCGGGGATGGGGCGTACCCGTCCAAAGAGCGTTCTCACTTTCTGCTCACGACGCGCCTCTTCGAGAGTCCGGTCGATGAACTTTCGCACCCCGCGGTACCTCTCGAAATACGCATCAATGAAGCTTTTGGCTTCTCCGGTCTCGATGCCCAGACTCTGGGAGAGCCCGAAGGGAGAGAGCCCATAGACAATTCCGAAGTTCACAACCTTGGCGCGGCGCCGGTGTTCGGGGGTCACCATGAGCGGAGGAACGGCGAAGATCTGCGAGGCCGTCAAAGTGTGAATGTCTTCCCCACGGGCATAGGCATCGACCAGCAAAGGGTCTTTCGAAAAATGCGCCAGCAGCCGCAGTTCGATCTGCGAATAATCCGCGGCGAGCAGGCGATGACCCGGCTCGGCGGTGAACGCCGCCCGAATCTCGCGACCGAGTTCGGTACGAATGGGAATGTTCTGCAGATTGGGATTGGCGGAGGACAATCGGCCGGTGGCGGTGCCGGTCTGGCTAAACGTGGTGTGCAGACGCCCGGTTGAGGAATTCAGCAGGGCCGGCAATGCATCCACATAGGTGGATTTGAGCTTGGTGAGCTGGCGGTACTCGAGCACCAGCCGCGGTGCCTCGTGCGTCGCCGCCAACCCCTCGAGCACATCTACGGCCGTCGAAATGGTCTTACCTTTGCCGTATTTCACCGGCTTCGGCAGATTCAGGCGGTTGAACAGAACGTCTCCCAGTTGCTTGGGAGAGCTAATATTGAATTCCTGTCCGCAGCAGGCGTAGACCTCTTTGGCTTTTCTGTCGATGGCCTCTTCGAGTCGCGCCGACATCTGCGCCAGGGCTTGGCGGTCAATCTTGACTCCGGTTCGCTCCATGCGCGCCAGCACCGGCACCAGTGGCAAATCAATCTCCCGGTAAAGCCGCAGCAGCCCTTCGGCTTCGACCTCACGGCGAAGCGCTCCGCTAAGTCTGCCGGTGATATCCGCCGCTTCCGGCAAAGTCCCCCTGAGCTGCAGGTTGAATCGCCGCAAGGCCACATCGGCTAGACCATGCGAAGCGTAGGTAGGATCGAGCAAATAGGAATAGAGCATGGGATCGTGGTCGACCCCGCGCAGAGTGATCCCCTGCCGTTCCAAGAGATGGCTGGTGGTCTTCCAGTCGTGAATCGCCTTGACCCACCGCGCATCGGCCAGGATCGACTTCAGCCTGGCCATCGCTTCTTGGGTCTGGGCCGTGACCGTGACGGCCTCGCCCGATTTTGAGGAAATGGCAATGGTCAAAGCCGGGTTCTCGCCGGCCGATTCCTGTTCGAGCGGCAACCTGTCGCTTTCCGCATCGTCCTCTCGATCAGGCTCCGCGGGAGTGGCGCTTTGAAGCGCCAGCGAAAGTGGGGAATCCGGCGTCACCGCCGCAAGCAGGGCCTCGACATCTTCCGCCGTCTTGGCTTCCGAATATCGCCCCTCGCCCAGCTCTCCGATGGGAAGCAGGTCCTTCAATAAGGAAGTGAATTCCAGTTCCGTGAAGAGCGTGCGCAGAGCATCGAGGTCGGGTTCGCCGGCTTGCATGGCATTGACGTCGAATTCGACCGGCACCTCGCAGTCAATGGTTACCAGCTTCTTGCTGAGGAGGATGACGTCCCGATTATTGGCGAGCGACTCGCGATAGGTCTTCTTTTCCACTTCGGCGGCGCTCGCGATGGCTTGCTCGACGCTGCCGAAGCGCCGGATGAGTTCGACCGAACCCTTGTCGCCGATACCCGGGGCGCCGGGAATATTATCGATGCTGTCCCCGCGCAAGGCCATCACGTCGACCACCCGCTCCGGAGGCACCCCGAGAATTTCCTCCACTTTGGCGCGATCGCAGATCAGATTGTCTTTGGGTGGATTGAGCACCTGGATCTGGTCGTTCACCAGCTGCAGCATATCTTTGTCGCTCGATACCACGTAGACCGAGTACGACTGCTCCACGGCCTTCTGTGCCAAAGTTCCGATCACGTCATCGGCTTCGTAGCCCGCGAGCTCAAGGATGGGGATGCGGTAGGCTTCCAAGGCCCGGCGGATGTAAGGCAGCTGCTGCGCCAGGTCGCCGGGCATCTCCGAGCGGTTGGCCTTGTAACCGCGGTATGCGATCTCCTGAAAGGTTTGCGTTTTCAGGTCGAACTTGCGGACGGTCGAGATGGTGCCCGCCTGCTGATCGCGAAACGTAGGCGCCGCAACATCAAAGACCGCCGCCAGATATTGCGGTCGAAAGTCATCCCTCAGTTTGCGCAGCATGTTGACGAACACATAAGTAGCAGCCGTGGGCAAGCCCTTCTTGGTGGACATCCCCCGTTGCCGCTCCATGGCGTGATAGGCCCGAAAGATGAACGACATGGCATCGATCAGGAAAATACGCCCTGGTCCGGCGCTGGCCGCTTGCGGTCGCGTTGGACTTGACGACGGCTGGCTCGAAACCACTCTGTCGGCTTTCACGGCGGATTTCGTTCGGCTGGGCAAACTTAAAGTTTAGCAGCGACCCGGGATTTCGGGGTCTGTGCGACCCACCCCCCGGTTGCCAATTAATAAGGACGCGAAACCAGGAGCCGAAAGCGGCGAGCCCATGGGCGGCGCTTCAGAAACCAAGTACGAAGCTTACTTGGCGGGTTTTCCGTACTGGGTGGTGTAGTGCAGTTTGATCTCTCCGCAAGTGCCTTGCTCGGGAGAATAAACGACACAGGTATCGAAAGGCCGCGAATACACGTGGAGGCTGACGGCACGCTCGCCGAATTCGCGAGGGTTCGACACCCGATGCACCGGTTCGCGCGGATCGACCGCGCAGGGATGGGCGGGGTTCATTTCCACACTGTCGGCAGGCTGGAGCCGGCACGTACCGGCTTTCAGATCCTGCCAAATCACATGATAATTTTCCACCATTAACCGGCCCGTGGGTACCGCCATCCAACAGTTCTGGTCACGATGATTGTGTACCGAACTGATCTGTCCAATCTCCCAGCAGATCGCGATCAGTTCGTAAGATTGAGTCTTGTCAATCAGATTGCGAGTGTAGTGCTGGGGGTCCCAGGCTAAATAGGGCGCCAGAGTGTCGGGGGAAACCGGCGTATCGAGGAGGAACCGGGTGATGGAGTCGGCCCGGTCGAAGCTGGCTTCGGGAAATTTTCGCAATTCAGCAACAAAATCCTGTATGGAGACGCGCCTGGACACCGCCTGTGAACCCATGTTGCACTCCGGTTTTTGGACCAGTATAGCGCGTTGGCTGCCGGCGCGGCCGGGAAAGCCATAGGCCAACGCCGGCCCAATCAGGAGCTTAATCGACGAACATGCAGTCTCCGTAGGAATAGAAGCGGTATTTTTCGCGGACGGCATGCTCGTAGGCCTCGAGCACCGCCTCCCGCCCTGCGAACGCGCATACCAGCATGAGCAGGGTGGACTGGGGCAGGTGGAAATTCGTGAGCAGCCCTCCCACGAGCGCAAAGCGATAGCCGGGATAGATGAACAGATCCGCTTCCCCCGTGGTGGGTTCGAGGCCGCCCTCGCGGGCTCGCTTCGCCCAGTCCTCGAGAGTTCGAACCGTGGTTGTCCCAATGGCTACCACGCGTCGCCGCTCGCGCCGGGCGCGGTTAATCTTCTGGGCCGCTTCTTCAGAAATCGCGTAGGACTCGCGGTCCAACCGATGATCTTCGACCTGGTCGACCCGCACCGGTTGGAAGGTGCCCAGGCCCACATGCAAAGTGATTTCGGTAGTCTCAATCCCTCGCTCGCGAATTTGGTTTAGGATCTCCTTAGTGAAGTGCAAGCCGGCGGTTGGGGCGGCCACCGAACCCGTCTGCCGGGCATAAATGGTCTGGTAACGGTCCCGATCGGAGGGGCGATCCTCCCGATCAATATAGGGCGGCAGGGGCACGTGGCCGATCCGTTCGATCACTGCGTCGAAGTCCAGAACGGGCTGGAATCGCAGTTGGCGCTTGCCAAAACTACCCCGGCCGACAATGTCGGCCTGGAGCTCATTATGGCTTCCAAAATAGAGCTGTTCCCCGATATCGATCTTTCTCCCCGGATGAACCAGGCATTCCCATTCATTCGGCTGCTGAGAGATCTGGCGGGTCAACAGCACCTCGACCCGACCGGTCAAAAAGTCCCCTGCGGCCCGATTGCGTGGGCTGATCGGCTGGGCTTTGCGGCCGCTTCTCCTCCCGTACAGCCGGGCCGGAAATACCCGGGTATTGTTAAACACCAGCAGGTCATCGGATCGAAGCAGGGAGGGAAAGTCCCGGAAACACCGATCCCGGCGAACCCCGGAGCTGCGTTCGAGGTGCAGCAGGCGGGAGGCGGCTCGCTCGGGCAGCGGCTCTTGGGCAATCAATTCTCGGGGAAGATGGTAATGAAACTCGGCGAGCCGCACGGAATCTCATTATAGAGATTCGATCCCTATCCCCGGGTAGCCGCCGCGACGGCTCCGAAAGGATTAAGAACGTCTAAGCAGAACAATGGATTGTGTTCGCGTTCTGTGTAGGTTAACATTACGCCCACTGGGGCTGTGCGGCTGTAATCGAATCCATGGCAAACGAAGCTCGGTACCGACGCGATATTGTCCACTTTGGCAGACTCTTACACGCACGCGGCTACGTCGCCGCCACAGATGGCAATCTTTCCGTGCGCCTGAAGGGGGGACGCATTCTGGCGACACCCACGGCGATGAGCAAAGCTGCCTTGCGACCCTCCGATCTGGTGATCGCCGATCTCGAAGGGCGAATCCTTGTCGGACGTCATCCCGTCTCAAGCGAAATCGCCATGCATCTGCTGATCTACCGTCTTCGTGCCGATATTGGCGCGATCGTGCACGCGCATCCCCCCACGGCGACCGGCTTTGCGGCGGCGGGGCTAGCCCTCGATCAGCCCTTGGCCTGCGAGGTCGTCATCGGACTAGGATCCATCCCGCTAGCCAAATACGGTACTCCGGGAACCCCCGAATTGTCGGCAACTCTCCGTCCGCTGGTTCCCCAATATGACGCCATTCTGATGTCAAATCACGGAGTGGTGACCTACGCCGACACCCTAGAGCGCGCCTACATGAAGATGGAAACCGTGGAGCACTTTGCCGAAATCACCTTGGTGACCCACATTTTGGGGCGGCAAGAACCTCTCGAGGAAAAGGCTTTGGAGAAACTGGTCCTGGCGCGCAGCCGATACAAGGGATTTAGTTCTACCGCTCCGCTTCCTCTGGCCAACCACTTCGGCTCAGGCAACGGCAACTCGCCCAAGCGGCAGAACCCGGTCCTCTCGGAGTCCAGCTCGACGACCGCGAGGGGCAAACCCTCCCGGCCAAACCGGCGGGCAAGGGTCGACTGACGTCACTGCTCCTGAGTCCGCCGGCCGACAGTTCATCAACGCGCGCCCGGACTCGTCTAGAATGAATTTATGATCTCCCAGGATCTACTCGACATTCTGGTCTGCCCCGTGTGTAAGAAACCGCTGGTGATCTCGCCGGCTGGCGACAGCCTACGGTGCGGAGAATGTCGCCGCGTCTACCCCGTGCGCGACGACATTCCGATTCTGTTGGTCGACGAGGCTGTGACCGAACCCTCCTAAGCCATACGGAAGCACCGGACCCCTTGGGGCACCCTTGCCCTTTCCTGCTGCCTCAGAAAGACACAGAGTGTCACGTGATGAGACATCGGAGACCCCACTTTGGTGCCATCGCTTTTCTGGTCCGAGCTTCGCAACTTGTCGCATCGAAAGGGGTTTATGCACTTCGTGGATTTAGCTGGAGATTTCAGAAAGCGGTCTTGGGTTGCGGCATCTAAATTGCACGTATCGTAGACGGCTTTGATGGAGTCTAAACAAGTAAAGGGTCGGGGGTGACGGCCATGAAAGATCGGTTTTCGGTGACTGAACTTACCGCCTTGCGCAATGACCTTTTGCAAGCCGGAATTGTCGATTCCCGGGATGCGGCGGAACTGCTGCAGGTGTTTTTGATGGGGCGCGGTTACGGAGTTTCTCCCCAGGCAGCGATGGACGCCGCCGGTCGTGTGGAAATGTCCGGATGTTCGATGCCAGTGCTGCAGCACGAGCTAGAGAACCTCGCGCTGGTGATGTAGCTTTAGATCTTTGGGGGCGAAGTTGCTCCCTAGGCGAACAAAAAAAGCCGGGTCAACCAGCCCGGCTATTCGTTTCGGCGGAGCCTGCGCTGCCGACACCAACGTCTACCCGACAGAGAGTTCCCGTGTTTCATTCGTAGCGCAAGCTCTCGACCGGATCAAGCTTCGCCGCCCGTGCCGCGGGGACGGTTCCAAACAGAATACCCACCAGCGAAGAGACGGCGATGGCTATGATCGCCGATAGCCCGGAAATCGGGATGCGGTATTCGGTCAGGAAGCGAACCGAAAAGGGCAGCGCCAGACCAATCACCACCCCCAGCAAGCCTCCGATGAGAGAAATGAGAATCGCTTCCGAAAGGAACTGAAAGCGGATCTCACGATTGGTGGCGCCGATCGCCTTGCGAATGCCAATTTCGCGAATTCGCGAACTCACCGTCGCCAGCATGATATTCATGATGCCGATGCCGCTGACCACGAGGGTGACGGCGGCGATCAGCAACAACACCAAAGTAAGAGCGTTCGCGATGCGATCGGCGACGGCAACCACCTCGGTCAGATTCCGTACGTCGTAAATTGATTCTGGCCGGTGGCGAGACTGCAGAACCTTTTTTACCTTTTCTGTCACCGGAATCACCATGGATGGTTCGGCGGCGGAAAAGTAAAGCTGCCGGACGTTGGGAGAGTCGGTGAAGAACCGCGACACCGTGTAGGGTATCAGCAGAGTATTGTCGGTCACCTCGGAAGTCCCGAACGTATTCACACGCTCGCGGAAGGTTCCGATGACCGTGAAGGGCAGCCCGCCCACTTTGACCACCTTGCCGATCGCATTTTCCACCGAGCCGTAGATATGTTCGGCGAGCGTTTGCTGCATGACCCCAACTTTGTTTCGCGCTTGCTCATCCTCGGCGTCAAAAAACCGTCCGGAAAGGATCAGCAGGCTGCGCACCGAGATGTATTCGGGGAAGACCCCGAGGATGCGCAAATCGCTGACCTTGCCACCGCCAAGCGGGATGCGGTCGTCGAGCGGAACCACCGGGGAGGCGGCCACAATTCCCGGAACCTGGGTTAGCACGGCGTTCATATCGTCGATGGTCAGCAGGTCCGGAGTTGTGCCCCGTTGCTCGCCACCCTGATATTCCGCATCGATCATGTTTGCCCCAATCGATTGAATCTGGTTGAGAGCATACTGCTTGCCGGTCATACCAATGGTGACTACCAGAATCAAGGAGGCGGTGCCGATCATCATGCCCAGGGCGGTGAGCGCGAAGCGTACCTTATTGGCACAAAACGTGTCGTAGGCAAAGCTCAGAATCTCGCTTAGCACCAGCTTGGGTTGCTTACTGGTCGCCTGTGCGGTGGCGGTTGCCATGGTGGTATAGATGCTATCCCCTTGAGACCGGGGGCGCAATTTATAGGAGGGAGCCGGGCGCTGGCGACTCAGCCGGGCCTTCCCGGTGCGACTTCGCTGCCGCTCGCGTAGTAAGCCGATGTCTCGAGTCTCCGCCCTTGTGAACTGAAAATGCGAAACCGTGCCAGGCCCCAGCGCTCGAGCACAAATTGCAGTGTGGTAAGGAGGACGCCCATTCCGTACTTGAGGCTGCGGCGAAAATTGATGGAGGACGCCTCCGCGAAATACTTGGTGGGGCAGGACACTTCGCCGATGCGGAAGCCGAAATGCACACACTGCGCGAGCATTTGGTTGTCGAAAACAAAATCGTCGGAGTTTTCGAGCAAGGGCAGGGTGGAGAGCACCTTGCGGCTGAAGGCGCGATAGCCGGTGTGGTATTCGGAAAGCTTCACCCGCAGAAAGAAGTTCTCGCAGGCAGTCAGGAAGCGATTGGCAACGTACTTCCAGATCGGCATACCCCCGCGGAGCGCCTGCCCGCCAATAATCCGGGAACCGAGAACCACGTCATACACATCGTAAGCCACCATGCTGGCCATGGCGGTGACGAGAAGCGGCGTGTACTGATAGTCGGGATGCACCATGATAACTACGTCTGCGCCCGAGGCCAGCGCTTCGCGATAGCAAGTTTGCTGATTGCGCCCGTACCCGTAGTTCCGGTCGTGCACGAAGAATCGCAAGCCCAGCCGTTTGGCCACCGCGATGGTTTGGTCGGAACTGTGATCATCCACCAGGATGCAGGTGTCGACCAGCTCGGGCAACTCGCGCACGGTTGCCTCCAGAGTCTTTTCCGCGTTGTAGGCGGGCAATACCACCGCGATCCGTTTATCACCGATCATTCCTGCCCTATCGCGACCTCAGCCCACTGGGCGATGCTGGTGTACCGTTTTTATGATAAAGCCGGCTCGGCCATTCTTTCCCCCAAATCGCTCGCGGGACAAGCGAGGACGGCTCCCGAATGGCACTCCGGCCGAGGGCGAACCGGTTCATTGCTTTATTCTTCCACGCGGCCGCCCACCAAACTATGGCCGATTGCGGGCCGGGTATCGATCTCGATACGCCTTTTGCAACAGGAAAAACGCCGCTCGAGTTGAGCGGCGTCGGTCCTTGCGGTCGATCGAGATCCGTTTAGCGATGTCCGCCGTGCGATCCTCCGGAGCTATGGCCGCCACCGCCACTGCCACCGCCGTGGGAGCCTCCGGAAGATCCACTGTGCCCGCCCGAACTATGCGAG
>Ga0335080_10004543_pt1 | contig 14141 bp, 14 predicted proteins | sample Lox_Sample_34_FD_206720 | JGI IMG/M metagenome (GOLD analysis project Ga0335080, IMG submission 206720) | Soil microbial communities from Loxahatchee National Wildlife Refuge, Florida, United States - Lox_Sample_3.4 | ecosystem: Environmental > Terrestrial > Soil > Wetlands | place: USA... | reverse complement strand
CATAAAAGGAAGTGTTGCTGAATTAGGCGTATTCAAAGGGAAATTTGCCAGATATATCAACACTTATTTCCCTGACAGGTTATTATATCTTTTTGATACATTCCGGGGATTTGATAACAGGGATATTGCTATTGAAAAAGAAAATTTTTTTTCTTCTGGCTCACAGGATTTTTCATCCACTTCGGTAGATGCTGTATTGAAATTGATGCCTCTGCCCGAAAAATGCATTCCTGTAAAAGGGTTTTTTCCTGAATCTGCAGCCGGCATTGAAGATGTTTTTGTGTTTGTCAGTCTCGATGCTGATTTGTATGAACCGATTTATAATGGCCTTCATTTTTTTTATCCGAGGCTGGCAAAGGGCGGATATATTTTCATACATGATTTTAATAATGATCATTACAAAGGGTCCCGGAAAGCAGTCGAACAATTTTGTTCGGAACAGAATATCAATTTCACGCCACTACCGGATTCCGGAGGATCTGCTGTCATTACAAAATAAAGATACCGAGTATGAAGATGATTAGGTAAGCAATAGAATTAATCGGCCGACAAGCGTGGCCTTTTTTCGTTTGTTCTTTTAGTTGATTGCTCATGCCTCCAATCTTCTATTTTTTTTGGATCTCCACTCAGAAGAATATCAGGCACCCTCCATCCTCTGAAATCTGCCGGCCGTGTATACACAGGGGGCGCGATCAGGCCATCCTGGAAAGAATCAAAAAGAGCCGAGGTCTCGTCGTTCAATACGCCGGGTATCAATCTGCCAATGGCATCAACTACAATGGCAGCAGGTAATTCTCCGCCACTTAATACATAGTCTCCAATTGAAATTTCTTTTGTAATAAAATGTTCCCGGATGCGCTCATCAATACCTTTATAATGACCACAAATGATGAGTAGATTGTCTTTCAAAGAAAGATGGTTTGCTGTTTTTTGTGTGAAATGCTCTCCGTCAGGAGTCATGTAAATGATTTCATCATATTTTGTCTGGCGAGACAGGGACTCAATTGCATTGGCAAGTGGCTCACACATCATGACCATTCCTGCACCTCCTCCGTACTGGTAGTCATCTACCTGACCATATTCATTCACCGCCCATTGCCGAAGCTGGTGCACGTTGACTTCCAGCAGATTTTTGTTCCTGGCCCTTTGTAATATGGAGTGAGCAAAAGGGCTTTCAAGCAGTTCCGGCAAAACAGAGAGAATGTCAATGCGCATGCCCCAAAGATAGACGAATTATTCTCCCATAAACCCCTCCAGATCTCTTCGTTGTTTTTTGGTTGGCCTTCCAATTTTACTCAATCGTTTGCCCGTGTGAAAACTGGCTGCCTGGAATTGCAGTCGTTCGATTTCTTCGGCCGGAGTGATATCGAGATAAAATTTGATTGCTTCCGCATGCTGCACACGGTTGTATAATAAGCCGGTTACTTTAATATGCCAGCGACGGGCTTCGTTTTTCACTTCGAATTCATCTCCGACATGTACCTGCTTTGATGCTTTGGCCTGGTCTCCATGATATTTCACTTTCCCTTTTGCACACGCGTCTGTTGCCAAAGCCCTGGTTTTAAAAAGGCGAATGGACCAGAGATATTTGTCGAGCCTGAGTTTTTCTTTTTCTTGCATATCAAAATCAACACTGAAGATTATACTGTCTAATACAGCTTGCAGCGTATGTTCAATCCCGTTATATTATTTCAACTCGTTAAAATATTTATGGAAATAAGGAATTGTTTCGATGCCTTTATAAAAATTAACGAGATCGAATTTTTCATTGGGCGAATGCAGGTTGTCGCTGTCCAGCCCAAAGCCCATGAATACAATTTTAATGCCCAACTCCTTTTCAAACAGGGATGAGATGGGAATGCTTCCACCTCCCCGAACCGGGATTGGTTTTTTCCCAAATGTTGCAGTGATTGCTTTTTCTGCTGCTTCATAGGCTTTCGAGTGAATCGGCGTTATATATGGCTCACCCCCGTGCAGATCCTCCGCTTTTACTGTTACGCTTTCTGGGGCAATGCTCTTGAAATAGTGTAATAGTTTTTCTGTTATTTTTTTTGAAGACTGGTTAGGAACAAGACGCGCCGAAATTTTTGCATATGCTTTGGAGGGCAAAACGGTTTTAGCTCCTTCGCCTGTATAACCTCCCCAGATTCCATTTAATTCGATCGTGGGGCGAATACCCGTACGCTCATTCGTCGTGTAGCCTTTTTCTCCCCATAATTCTTTTACGCCCAAATCTTTTTTATAATCTTCTTCATTGTATGGCGCTTCAGACATCAGTTTTCTTTCTTCGGTCGTGGCTTCCACCACATCGTCATAAAATCCGGGAATCGTGATATGATTGTTTGCATCATGACAGGATGCAATCATTTTGGCGAGTATGGTAATCGGGTTAGCAACAGCGCCTCCATACACACCGCTATGCAAATCCCGGTTTGGTCCGGTAACTTCAACCTGGATATATGACAAACCACGAACGCCGATATCAATGGAAGGATCCTGCATGCTAATCATTGACGAATCGCTGATCAATATCACATCCGCTTTCAGCAAATCTTTGTGTGAGGAAATGAATGCCCCGAGATGAGGCGAACCTATTTCTTCTTCACCTTCAATGATGAATTTAATATTGCACTGCAGGGAATTCGTTCTCTCCATCGTTTCCAGCGCTTTCACGTGCATATAAAACTGGCCTTTATCATCGGCTGATCCGCGGGCATATATTTTTCCCTCTTTAATAACCGGATCAAAAGGACCGCTATGCCAGAGATTCAGCGGTTCGGGAGGTTGCACATCATAATGTCCGTAAACAAGCACGGTAGACTTTTTAGCGTCGATTATTTTTTCAGCATATATGACGGGATGCCCCGCTGTGGAGAATATCTCAGCTTTGCCGGCACCAGCATCAAGCAGGCTTTGACGGACAGCTTCCGCGCATTTTTTCATATCCTCTTTGTGTTCACTTCTCGCACTGACCGAAGGAATGCGCAATAACTCAAGCAATTCCTGTAAAAAGCGGTCTTTATTTTTTTCCTGGTATTCTTTCCAAACCTGCATGATTTATCATTTATGATTATTTCAAAAGAATGGGAGACGAATATAATGCGTTTTTGGTAACGATAAATTTTTGCGGATGTTAAGATGATTATAGACCTGATTTAAATCCAGGGCTATAATCCGAATGTTAAGACGACAATTTATGTTTCTGGTTCGAAATAATATTCTCTAAATTCCATTCGATCTTTTTGACAAAGGGATGTTTACGCACCTGGCAGTCAGTCTTAAAACAGATGGGACAGGAGGGATCAATACAATTATCGGCATGAACAAAGAATTCAATTGATTCTCCAAATTTGTTTGCAATAAGCTGAATGAGTTTCTTAATTTCCACATGCGCTTCGACTATGTTGAAATACCAGGGAAGGGTCAGATGACAATCTACATGCAACACACTTCCGAATTTGATTACACGGAAATTATGGATGTCAATCCAGTTCGGATCACGATACTGGTTCAGCAGTAAGATCATCTGGGTAAGGATTTTTTTATCGGCCTCATCCATGATGCCAGCCACTGAGTTTCTCAGAATATGATAACCTGTAACGATAATGATCAGTGCGAGAATGATGGAAACCACACTATCCATCCAATTCAGTTTCGTGAAATAAATAACCGCCAGTCCTCCAAGGATCGCAATGGTTGAATACGTATCGGATTGCAGATGTCTTCCGCTGGCAATTAAAGCAATGGAATTATTCTTCTTTCCTTTTTTTACACTGATATAACCTACAATAAAATTGATAGCTCCGGCGATGGCAAGCAATAACATTCCGTAATCCAGCCTCCTCAGATCACGGGGATGAATGAAATTATCAATGGCCTCATAAATGATAATAAATCCGGCAATGGTGATCAATGCGCCTTCGACAGCTGCCGAAAGAAATTCTGCTTTTCCATGGCCATAGGGATGATCTTCGTCGCGGGGTTTTGCTGCAATATATAAACTATACAGGCCGATAAAGCCGGCGACCACGTTCACAGTGCTTTCCAATGCATCAGTTAAAACAGCAACGGAATGGGTAAGGAAATAAGCAAGAATTTTCAACGTAAAGAGAATGACAGCAACCAGTACCACCCAGGATTGAACACGGAGATTTTGTTTTGTTTTTTCCAACCGGAGAAATTTCGATCAAAAGTAGTGGAATTTGGAGACACGAATTACACGGATTACGCGGATTAGGCGAATTACGGAAATGCACGGATTATGCTGATTTACCATGATCTTGCACGCTCATAACTGGCATATCTATCCGCACACGGCTTTTAATTCAGACGGCCTGAACATTTTGCGGGTCGTCTCCTTTTTTTTCTTTTTTTGTAAGCCTGAGTTTTTTAAAAACCCGGTAGTAAAATTCTTTGTTAAATAACTGGGAATCCTGGAGGGCTTTATAGGTAAGGAATAGTCCGATCGGTAACAAGACATAAGTTGCCATCCACATACCGGCAACAGGTTGCAGCACATCTTCCTTCACGAATTTTCTCCCAAAATTGTTCAGTAAAAAAAAGATAACAAAAAAGATAACTGCAAAAACAAGGGGCATGCCGATCCCTCCTTTTCTGATGATGGAACCGAGAGGGGCGCCGATAAGAAATAAAACAAAGCAGGCAACAGACATCGTCAGTTTATCATGCCAAGCCATAAGATGAAGGCGTAGGTTTTGCCTTTCGTTACCGAACATGGCATCCGATTGTTCGAGGGTTGATCTCAGGCCGTTGATGACCGAAATGGATCGGTCAAGCACAAAAGCTTTGGCGCTATCAGGTAAGAGGTTACTGAATGAGTCGGTTTTTGGAGCCGAAACAGATGCTGCTTTAATCCATGGAGAATCAAGATATTTCAATGTGCGGATACGTGTTTTGACATCAGTGTTCATTCTTGTTTTGTATCCGTTGGTTTCCTTTTGAAGTGAATCGATGGTGGTTTCAAGCTGACGCATATTCAGCATCTGGTAATTATTTTTAAAAGCGCTATCGTCGGTTTTATTAAGCTTAAATGAGCTGAGGTCAAAAACCTTTTTGTATTCTTTGAAGCCCATTCTTATCCATTCGGTGTTGGTAGACATATGCGGCCCTTTTTCTCTGAAATTCCATCCGTTTTGCAAATGAAATTCAAGAAATTTTTTATCGGGGGTAATAACCATTTTCCCTTTTTCTGCAACGATTACATTGTCCTGCAGCAGGCTGTAATTTTGCTGATAAATAAGGATATCCCTGATGTTTGATCCGTCTTTTTCCTTCTTCCCTATTTTAATGATATAGCCATCGATCTTATCATAGAAGACGCCCTCTTTGATATCAAATGCAGGCTTTGATACGATGATATCATATTTCAGCGTCTGCATTTTGAGTTCGGCGACAGGGATAATATAGTTATTGAAGAGAAATGCGATTCCACAGATTATAAGTGAAACAATCAACAGGGGGCGCATGAATCGAAGCAGGGGAATGCCGGCAGTTTTGATAGCAACCAGTTCAAAAGTTTCGCCCAGATTTCCGAACGTCATAATGGATGACAGCAATATCGCTAAAGGCAGGGCCAGTGGAACCAGTGTGGCAGATACGTACATGATAAATCTACCAATAGTGAATGCATCGAGACCCTTGCCGACAATATCATCTATGTAGAGCCAAAAAAACTGAAGAACCAGTACAAACAGGGTGATAAAAAAAGTTGCGATGAATGGCCCGATAAATGCTTTGATAATAAGTATATCCAGTTTTTTAATTAGGCTCATGTCTTTCTGAAATGATAAATATCTTTAGTCTATGAATGAAGCAAAAATACAGTTTTCGCAAGAGGAATTGCAACTGGCAGAAAATGCAGGACTGATTTTAACAAAGAATACAATCATCCGGAAGATATATGAATTGTTTGGTGTGCTGGCCGAAAAAATGAAGATTGAATTGGAGTCTGTTTCATTTCCTGAAGAAATCAAACATACCAATCCAAAAATTTCCAAAGGTGAGAACTATCGGGGATTGCCATACGTTGTATTGGATTATCCCCGCCTGTTCACCAAAGAAAATATTTTTGCTGTTCGTACCCTGTTCTGGTGGGGTCATTATTTTAGCATCACATTACATCTGAAAGGCGTTTATAAAAAAAAATTCCTGGAAAGGATTAAAAAAAACATTTTTCTTTTCGCGGAGAATGATTTTTATGTCGGCATTTCAAAAGACGAATGGGCGCATGCGATGCATGAAAATAATTACATGCAGCTTAAGGAAGCCGAAACGGCATCTTATAACAAAATGCTTGATGAACACGATTTTTTAAAATTGTCAGCGAAAATTAATCCTGATCAATGGAATGATTCGGAGCGACTGTTGTTCAGGTTGTACAAGATCATTCTGGAATCCCTGCGTTGAAAGCCGGTTAATTTCCCAATCTGTGGAAGAGATCTTTTACCTGGTAATTCCACAACTGGCTTTGATCTTTAATATCTTTTTTATCTGCAAAATCCTTAATGATAAGTATCGTTTGATTGGTGACTTCAGATTTTTCAATGCGGAATTCAAAAAATTCGTCTTTTGGCGCTTCTGACCAGTGAAAACGGATAAATTTTTCAAGTTCGCTTTCCATAACTTCTGCTTTATCAGTTGAACCATTCCAGGAGAAGCTGAAAACATTATCCCTTTCGTCTACCTTGTCGGCAAACCATTCCTGTAAACCTGCCGGGGTACTTAAAAAATCGTATAAAATGGAAGGAGAGCATTTTACCGGGTATTCCAACGTAAATAGTTGTTTCTTGTTCATCAACATATCGATTGTATCATGTTACCAAACATCCCGGCATATAAAATAAGCGATTAGCAATAGCTCTATTGCCGGAAAACCTTCCACTGTTATTTATTACTGCTAAAATTTCAGAGGAATGATGCAATAATAGAAAAATATTTGAAGCCCCAAAATTTTTTTTACTCCGATTTTTCTTTGATAATAAAGAGTTGACATTGAAGTGAATGGTTATAAAGAAATTGACAACCAATTATTTATGGAAAATATATTTGGATTCCAGCCTCAAAATGAGTAATTTGGCTATTCCAAAATGCTGTTTTGAATAGATTGGCTGGCGATAAGAAAACATTCGATTGTTCGTTTTTCTATAGATCCATAATATTTTTCGAAAACCTTTAAAACCTAAAACCCTTTAAAATGCCCTGCCTATGAGTATGCGTCAACTCAAGATCACGAAAAGTATTACTAATCGTGAATCACAGAGCTTGGAAAAATACCTGCAGGAAATCGGAAAAGTAGAGTTAATCAGTCCCGAAGAAGAAGTAAAACTCGCCATCCGTATCAAGCAAGGAGATCAGAAGGCTCTTGACAAGCTTACCAAAGCCAATCTCAGGTTTGTGGTATCTGTTGCGAAACAGTATCAGAATCAAGGTCTTACCCTTCCTGATTTGATCAATGAAGGCAATCTCGGACTTATTAAAGCTGCCCAACGTTTCGATGAAACCCGCGGTTTCAAATTCATTTCTTATGCAGTCTGGTGGATTCGCCAAAGCATTTTGCAGGCATTGGCCGAGCAGTCCAGAATTGTTCGTCTTCCTCTGAATAAAGTGGGATTAACCAACCGCATTCAAAAGGCATATTCCCAGCTGGAACAGGAATTCGAACGAGAGCCTTCTGCAGAAGAACTTGCAGAAATACTGGAACTTGATATTGAGGAAGTCTCCTCTACATTAGGAATCGGAGGGCGCCACATCAGTGTGGATACCCCCTTAGCGGAAGGTGAAGACAATACGCTGATTGATGTATTGGAAAACCCCAATGCTGAAAGGGCAGAGATGAATATTGAGCACAAAGAGTCGTTGAAAATGGAGATAGACCGCTCGCTTAAAACACTCACGGAAAGACAAAAAGAAGTGATTTGTTTTTTCTTTGGCATCGGAGTCGATCACCCCATGAGCTTAGAAGATATTGGCGAAAGGTTCAATCTGACGAGAGAACGTGTTCGCCAGATCAAAGACAAGGCCATTACCAAGCTCAGAAGTAATTCGAGATCCAAAATGCTGAGAAGCTATCTCGGCGTCTAATCACAAAAACATTCGATTTGAATTAATATTTACTCTCAGTTTTACTAGATTTGCAATTCTTTAAAAGTGAATATGACATTAGGTTATATTCACTTTTATTTTTTGAGAAGACAAGATTATTATTGATTCCCATTTTATGAATATGTGCGAATTGGGCAGATCAGTAATAAGTAAACCAGTTGTTATGTTTGATAATCTTACAGAAAGGCTTGAATCGGCCTTTAAGCAAATAAAAGGACAGGGCAGGATAACCGAGTTGAATGTTGCTGCAACGGTTAAGGATATACGCCGTGCATTAATTGATGCAGACGTAAACTACAAAATAGCCAAGGAATTTACTGATACAATCAGGGAAAAAGCATTGGGTCAGAAAGTATTGACAGCCGTGAGTCCTGGCCAGTTGATGGTGAAGATCGTAAAGGATGAACTGACTGCGCTTATGGGTGAAAGTGAGAGTGAATTGAATGCAAAAGGCAACCCCGCAGTCATCCTGATTGCAGGATTACAGGGTAGTGGTAAAACTACATTTAGCGGGAAACTGGCGAATTATCTTAAAACGAAAAAAGGCTTGTCGCCGATGCTGGTAGCAGCAGACATTTATCGTCCTGCTGCTATTGACCAATTAAAAATTCTTGGTGAACAAATCAATGTTGAAGTATACAGTGAGCCTGAAAATAAGAACGCCGTCAGCATTGCAGAAAATGGAATCAGAAATGCAAAGAGCAACAATAAAAATGTGGTGATCATTGATACTGCAGGAAGACTGGCTATTGACGAGCAAATGATGACAGAAGTGGCTAATATTAAAAATTCAGTGAAGCCACAGGAAATCTTATTTGTAGTGGATTCAATGACCGGACAGGATGCTGTCAATACAGCGAAATCTTTTAATGAACGCCTTGATTTTACCGGAGTTGTTTTAACCAAGCTGGATGGTGATACGCGTGGAGGCGCAGCGCTGTCTATAAAATACACTGTTCATAAACCGATTAAGTTTGTAAGCAGCGGGGAAAAAATGGAGGCGCTGGATGTTTTCTTTCCGGAACGTATGGCCCAACGTATTCTCGGGATGGGTGATATTACTACACTGGTTGAAAAAGCGCAGGAACAATTCAATGAAGAAGAAACCCGCAAGCTCGAGAAGAAGATTCGTAAAAATCAATTTGATTTTGAAGACTTTAAACAACAGTTGCAGCAGATAAAAAAAATGGGCAATATCAAGGACCTGATGGGCATGATACCCGGTGTTGGCAAGGCAGTAAAAGATATTGATATCAGCGATGATTCATTCAAAGGAGTTGAAGCCATTATTAATTCCATGACTCCTTTTGAAAGGGCAAACCCTGACAGCATCGACCAGAGTCGTCGGAAAAGAATCGCTGCGGGCTGTGGTAAGGAGCTTAGTGAAATCAATGCTTTTATCAAGCAGTTCGAACAGATGAAGCAGATGATGAAAATGATGAACAAAATGCCCATGGGCATGGGAACCCGCCTTGGGATGGGGAAAAGGTGATTTTACCGTTCATAAAAAAATAACGGCTAACATTCGCCAAATAAGGGCCTATCCATTAAATTTGCAGGAGAAAAGTAGGTTGCTTTTGCAATCCACAAAAAAGAAATCCTATTTGTTAACGCATTTAAATTTCTATTTAAGATGCCAGTAAAAATCAGACTCCAACGACATGGGTCTAAAAAAAGACCATTTTACTTTATTGTAGTTGCCGATATCCGCGCACCAAGAGACGGAAAATTTATTCAGAAAATCGGCACATATAATCCATTAACAGTTCCCGCTTCCATTCAACTCGATCGCCAGAAAGCATTGGATTGGCTACATAAAGGAGCGCAACCAACTGACACCGTTAGGCGGATATTATCCTTCAAAGGTGTTTTATACCTGAAGCATCTGTTGAGAGGCGTGAAACTGGGTTTGTTTGATGAAGCTGCAGCCATGGAAAAATTTCAGAAATGGCATAGCGAACATGAAACACACCTGAAGAAACGCCAGGAAGAAAATAGAAAACAGAGATATGGCGCAAGAAGACCTCAGGGACCTGCGAGGAGACCAGAGAAAAAGGCGGAAAATGGAGCCGAGGGATAATTTAATAAAATAATATTTGCAATCCCGGTGAAGGAATTTACCGGGATTTTTTATTCATTGGATTATAGCCCGGGGTTTAAATCCCGGGCTATAATCCGGCTCAATTGAAATTTAATATCATCGAATTTTGCTAACTAAGATGGCCGCAACGTATCGCAATATTGGTAAAATAACTTCCGTGTTTGGATTAAAAGGAGATTTGATTGTCCATCACCATTTGGGAAAGAAAACCGCTCTTAAAGGGCTGGACGTAATTTTTATAGAAGAAAAAAAAGATGAACTGCTTCCTTATTTTATCGAATCAGCGAGAATAAAAACCAATACAGAAATATATCTCAAACTGGAAGGGATCGATTCGAAAGAGACTGGGCTTAAATTCCTGAAAAAAGAAATATGGCTGACTGAATCCGATTTTGACAAATATGCCGGAAAATCTGCACCTATCTCCCTGGTGGGATACAACATGGTTCATGGAGATAAGGAACTAGGCGAAATCCTCGAAGTCATCGAACAACCCCACCAGGTTTTATGCCGGTTGGAAATGAAAAAAAAAGAAGTCCTCGTACCCGTCAATGAAGCCACATTACAAAAGATTGATCAAAAAAATAAAAAAGTATTTGTAGAATTACCTGAAGGCCTGCTGGATATTTACCTCGGGAAATAACAAATTCCTTAACCTGCACTGGTTTTAAAAATGCCCGTTTGTATACTTTACGATCGGGCCATGCGTTTTTATATACTATCTCATTGTCTAAAATCATTTTCATTTTGAAAAAGTATAACCCGATAAGACTGGCAGTCATCATTACTTTTATGCTGATTTCTCTCAGCATAAAAGCTCAACCCATTACAGGCGTGTGGAAAGGAAAACTAAGGTCTGCCAGGATTGAATTGAAGCTGATCAAAAAAGGAGACAGCCTCGTGGGTACTTCTTATTATTATGAATCAAAAAATAACTACAGGCGCTACACAGTGAAAGGATATTTTGATGATGAAACGAATAATGTGGTATGGTGGGATGATGTGCTGATTGATGACAAATCCTCTTTCGGCGCAAAAGATGCAATGATGGCAGTGGCTGATTTTAATTGCCCGGGTGAAGAAGTGATGAAGCTGGATGGAAACAGTTCTCCGCGTGATACACGCGATGCAGCCAAAATTCCTCTGAGCCTGCAAAAGGTTAGCTCCCCGGTCTTTGATGATGAATGGAATTTTGTGCTGGACAATTATACACTGGGAGCAAATAACCCGGAAATCATCGACAGTGTTGCCCAAATAGCGATAGCTCCTGTTCCGGTTCCGCCCGGATATGAAGCAGCTCCGCTTTCCACTACGGTTAATCAAACGGTATCGGATACGCGCTCAAGGCCAGTAGTAACGGCTGTGCCTGTAAAAGAATATACAAAGACCGAACCCAATGAACTCACTGACGAACAAAAATTTGCCACAAGAACCAAGACCCTGCAAACAGTAATTCCTGTTACCGGTGATTCTATTGAGCTCCGGTTTTATGACGATGCGGAAATTGATGGCGATTCAATTGCCGTTTTTCTCAACAATAAATTATTATGGGAGCATATTGGGCTGACAGATCAGGCTTATACAAAAAAAATTGCCTTGCATGACCTCGAAGATGACAACGAACTGGTAATCGTTGCAGAAAACCTGGGTTCTATTCCGCCAAATACTTCTTTGATGATTGTGATGGTGGGAGTCAAACGATATGAGGCGAGGCTGCAGAGTACGGAAGTCACCAGTGCGTTGGTGAGATTTGTCAAGGAGATAAAAAAATAGATTTGTCGAAGCGATGGATTTTTTTCCCAACGATGTATATCTATTTAGTCGATGAAGCAACCACAATAAGGATGTTCATAGTAATGGCTGACTTTCTCTTGGTGTACTTTAATAAAGTTTTCCTTACCATCAAACCAATCCAATACTTCTGTTCTGCACAGATGTGTAGGAGCTTCGGAAAGAATTGCTTTGCAGGCGGACCACTTATAATTTCGAAAATCCTGTACCGTATTATGTTTTAAGGGATTCGAATGAATATAAATTATTATTTGCCTTAAATGCGAATCTTTTTCAATTACTATTCTCCTGAAAGGACGAAGGAATAGATGCCCGATTTTGTTTTCTCTTTTATTGTATCGTATCGCATAGGATATAAACAACCTATTAAATTGTTGTTCTATCAGTTCATGAAACATATTCATTTGGTCAAATATTAGAAATCTTTTTTGAGTAAGCGTGAGCTGTTCCAATGGATATTGTCTTAGGGTTTGGGAAATATATTCCATGCTTTTAGGCTGAATAAGTAGGTGAATATGGTTGATGAGTAGACAATAGGAATAGGTATTTACGAAGTCAGACAGATAATAATCATAGCTTTCCAGAAATGACAACCTACTGGTATTATCAGGAAACAATTTTCTATCGGCAATACTTTTGCAAATGACATGATAAAATCTGTTTTCTTCGAATTTTGCAAGGAAACATTGAGAAATAGGCATAAGGTAAGTTAATTCAATGCAATAGTCCTTGCAAAGGGAAAACACATCTGGCAGTAGAGTTGATCACCTTAAGTAAATAAGTGGTTGACCCAGGGTTGGAGTCGTCGACTGTATTTTGAGGTGGTCGACTTCAATTCAGTAGTCGTCGACTGTATTTTGAGGTGGTCGACTTCAATGCAGTAGTCGTCGACTTCATTTTTGAGGTGGTCGACTTGATATTGGAGTCGTCGACTGTATTTTGAGGTGGTCGACTCGATATTCGGGTCGTCGATTTCATTTTTTGAGGTGGTCGACTTTAATGCAGTAGTCGTCGACTCCTGCATTTCACTCCAAGTATATTTTCACACTACCACATTGATCATTTTATTTTTTACATAAATGACTTTCTTCGGCGGCTTTCCTTCCAGCCATTTTTTTACCACTTCATTCGACAAAATAATTTCTTCCACCTCTTGCTGCGTGGCATCCAGCGCAATGGTCAATTCGGTTCTTGTTTTTCCATTGACGGCCACAGGATAATTTTTCGTTGATTCAATGAGATATTTTTCTTCCACCCCGGGGAACGTGGCATCGATAATCGTCGTTGTGTTTCCCAATTCATGCCAGAGTTCCTCGCAGATATGCGGGGCATAGGGGGCGAGCAGGATTAAAAGCGGACCAAGAATTTGTTTCTTATTACATTTCAGATCGCTGAGTTCATTGACGGCAATCATAAATGCGCTTACCGCCGTATTGAACGAAAACCGTTCAGTATCTTCTTCAATTTTCTTAATTGTCTTGTGCAATATTTTCAATTCGGCCGGACTGGCTTTTCCATCCGTCCACATTTTACCCTTTGTTTCATCATAAAACAGCCGCCAGAGTTTTTTCAGGAAACGGTGAACCCCTTCAATGCCCTTGGTATCCCAGGGTTTGCTCTGCTCAACCGGACCGAGAAACATTTCATACATGCGGAATGTGTCGGCTCCGTATCTTGCAACAATATCATCAGGGTTAACAGTGTTAAGTTTTGATTTGGACATTTTTTCAACTTCACTAACCGTAAAGAAATTTTTTGATGATGACAGGTTACGATGATCATCATACCACTTACCATCAAGAAAAAAGCCCCCTTTACAATAAAAAATTGAGTTTTTATCAGGCAGCTCTTCTTTATAATATGAATCTATATCAAGTTTATTCGAATCGATATATTTGATCGGGACATGGATTTGTAATAATTGACCAGTCGCCGGAAGATAATCTGCAGAATAATAATGGTTCATTAACCTATCTCCGATTGGATTTTGCATGAGGGGACCAGAATAAGCTCTCAAGTCTGCCAATGAATTTGAACTGACAATATCTCTATATGCCAATTGTGACACCCCCTGTATCATCCCCTGGTTCACTAATTTCTTATACGGTTCGTCATGACCGATATATCC
>Ga0335080_10004540_pt1 | contig 14155 bp, 11 predicted proteins | sample Lox_Sample_34_FD_206720 | JGI IMG/M metagenome (GOLD analysis project Ga0335080, IMG submission 206720) | Soil microbial communities from Loxahatchee National Wildlife Refuge, Florida, United States - Lox_Sample_3.4 | ecosystem: Environmental > Terrestrial > Soil > Wetlands | place: USA... | reverse complement strand
CGGGCTGCCGAGCATTTCACATCAATAGGTCTGAAGTCCCGAGTCCTGTCATCGCCCGAGGCCACTGAGCTCGCGAAGCTCACCGAGACAACCTACTTCGGACTCCTGATTGCTTGGGCACAAGAGGTGGAGAGGTATGCGGATCAATTGGGCGAAAACTATGACGAAATTGCATCTTTTTATGAGGAGATCTCATTCTTCCCCCGCGTCAAATACTTTCCGGGTGTAATCGGTGGCCATTGCGTTATGCCCAATATCGAGATCCTGAGCCGACTGGATCACTCGGACTGTCTCAAGGCGATCGAGTCTTCCAATAGGAAGAAGATCGACCGTGAGTCCATGTATAGGGGAAGAAACAAACATTCGGTTCAGAAAGAGAAAGGGATCGTTCCTATACATCAAGCAAGGCGTGCCTCACCCGCTTAACGACCAGCGGTTGCAGGGGAACGTGAGCTCATCCGGATAGCCGCTCATGTGCTTATGAGGACGGAATCGAACGGACCATGATTGGTGTAATTGCGGATTCAACTGAAGAGAATGACGTTCGCGAGTTCTTTGAATTATTCAAGGTCCCATGGGAATTTTATCAATGCGATAGGCCTTACGAGGTTGTGCTTTGCACCGGGGAAGTAAAGCTCGACAGCGTTGACGCCGAGGTCCTGGTGGTGTATTCCGGCAAGAAGGTCCCCCTTGACACTAAACTGAAAGGCCATGTGCGCCCCCAGCGGGTTGGCTTAACTTCCCTCATCAGAAATCAGCCCCCCATTTATGGCAACAACGTCACTTTTCGACACACAGGCATGAGAGTCTTGGCGGAAGAGGAGGCCGAGGAATCCATCGCATATATTGACCGACTCGGGAGCAGAGTGTTTGTACGGGTCGGATACGATTTGTTCCGCGAAATCCACATCCTGCTCACAAGTGGGCAGCCAGCCTCAAGCGCGAGTGTCCCAACATTGGAGTTGCATATCGCTCTCTTGCGGGACTTGATTGTCGCATGCGGGATTCCGGTAGTTGAAATTCCTCCGGTTCCCGATGGCTACCAGTTTGTTGCTTGTTTGACTCATGATGTGGATCACCCCTCGATTTGCCGACACAAGTGGGACCATACGGCGTTCGGGTTCTTGTATCGAGCTATTGTAGGGTCGCCAATCAATGTCTTGCGCGGGCGGGCGTCACTCGGTGATCTCGTTGCCAATTGGGGGGCTGCGTTGAAACTGCCCCTGGTTCACCTCGGCCTTTTGAGTGACTTCTGGTGCGAATTTGATCGTTACATTGAAATGGAAGGAGGCACGCCTTCAACTTTCTTTATTCTGCCCTTTAAGGGATATGCCGGGCGGACATCCCATGGCCCGGCACCACGGGCCCGATCATCTCGTTATGAGGTGTTTGACATTGCGGAGAAGATCAAGGCTCTGATGTCCTCGGGCTGCGAAATCGGCCTCCATGGGATTGATGGGTGGCTTGATAGTTCTAGGGGACGCGTAGAACTTGAACGTATTCGACAAGTAACAGGTTCCTCCGACATCGGGGTAAGGACGCATTGGCTTTATTGTGATGACGAATCGCCTGAACATCATGAGAGGGCTGGGGCTGACTACGACTCAACGATCGGTTACAACCAGACGGTGGGCTACCGAGCGGGAACAAGTCAAGTATATAAACCATTAGGAACAACTCATTTGCTCGAACTGCCTTTACATGTAATGGACACTGCGTTGTTCTACCCTCGCCGTCTCGGCCTTTCGCCTAAAGAGGCGAAAGAACTCGTTGGCAAGATCGTGAGCAATGCGGCCGAGTTTGGAGGTTGTGTGACCATCGACTGGCATGATCGAAGCATCGCTCCGGAAAGACTCTGGGGTGATTTCTATAGGCAGCTCATTGATGAACTGAGAGATAAAGGCGCTTGGCTGTCTTCAGCAAGTCAAGCTGTTTCGTGGTTTCGAAAAAGACGGTCGGCAGTGTTTGAAAGAGTTCATCGTGAACCCGGCGCCCTTCGCCTTAAGGTGACCGTCCCTATCGAAGACGCACTACCAGGCCTGCGGCTAAGAATCCACAAACCAGCAGGCGCTTTCGACTTTGCCACTGTCAGCCGTCGGTTTGACGTTGTCTTAAAGGGCGATATTGACACCTCTATCGCGCTTTAAGACAAAGGAGAATTGCAATGGTCAACTGCCTCATTGTTATCAAGGTACTGAGTTGAGAAGCCGACCGATGACATTTACTATGCATCTTTCGATCGAAATGCCCCATGGTTATTGGAGTGGTAAATGAAGGTCTGTTCAGTAGTAGGAACGAGGCCGAATTTTGTCAAGGAGTACCTTGTCAATCAGGAACTGAGACGCCGTCGCATATGCGAGGTCTTGATCCATACGGGTCAGCACTATGACTACGAAATGTCGCGGGTGTTCTTTGATTGTTTTGATTTGCCTGCGCCGGACTACAATCTTCAAATACCAAATGCTGACAGCATAGCCTTCTCGGCCAGAGCGATTGTGGAATTAGCTTCGACATTTGATGCCGAAAAGCCCGACTGCGTCTTGGCTTACGGAGATGTTAACTCGACAATGGCCGCTGCGATTGCAGCGAGCAAGCTTCGCATCCCGTTTGCTCACGTGGAGGGCGGAATACGAACACCTGAGCGGCACAATCCAGAAGAGATCAATCGACGCGTGTCGGATGTCCTTTCGGATGTTGTTTTCTGCTGCACCAAGACTGAGGTGGACAACCTTGAGAGGGAGGGGTATGAGGCGAGTCGCATCGAATTGACCGGAGATCTACTAAACGATGCACTGTTGATGACGTTGAGCAAATACGACATTTTGCCCAGTCGGGGCGATTACGATCTTCTGACAATCCACCGGCACGAGAACCTGTCGAGTGACGCGCGACTCAGTGCAATAATCCGGGGTGTCATTAAAGCCGATCGACGGACGGTCTTCCCAGCGCACCCGAGGACTTTGAACTGCTTACTAACATTGGGGCTTGTCGACACGCTCAAAGAATCAAAAATTGAACTATGCAAGCCGATGAGTTACCTTGAATTTCTTCGCCTGGCGGCCGGAGCGAACAAGATCCTTACAGATTCGGGCGGAGTTCGGCGGGAGGCATACTTCCTGCATAAACCGTGCATCGTGCTGATCGAAATCTCCTGGTTTCCACAGATCGCTCAGGCCGGATGGAAGGTCCTTACCGGACCTGACCCTGATCGGATAGCACACCTGATTAGAGACTTCGAGCCTACGAAGCCGTATCAGGAACTCTTTGGAGACGGAACTGCGTTCCGGCAGATCGTGAACGGATTGGCCAAAAGATATGCAGCCTAGGGTTTGGGGCTCGGATAGAGTGGCGATGCTTGCGCACACATGCTACTTGCGCGATCCGCGTGTTCGACGTGAAGCGGAGGTGCTGGCCGAGCAAGGCATAGAGGTTCACGTGATCTCTCTGTCAGAAAGGCGAGAAGCCGCGGAGGGGCGCGAGGCTCGCCATGTTGTTGTCAATGGTGTTGAAATACACCGGCTCCCCGTTACCAAAAACAGAGGGAGTTCTTTGAGATATCTGTATGAGTATTGTGTCGTGGGAGTGCTCGGCGGCCTGAAGCTCGCTCAATTACGTTTCCGAGGCAAGCTAAACGTTGTTCATATTCACAACATGCCGGACGCCTTGGTGTTTGCAGCTCTGATTCCGAAAATGGACGGAAGTAAAGTGGTGTTGGATGTTCATGATCCAATGCCGGAACTCTATATGAGTCGGAAGCGCGGTCGATTCTCACGATTATTGGTTGGGATTCTGCGTGCCCAGGAGAGTGCTAGCTTCAGGTTCGCGGATTGGATCATCTCCGTGAATGAAAGCATGAGGGAAAACCTCAAAGCCAAACGGGTTCCAGAAGAGAAGATTGTCATCGTGCACAACTTTCCGGATGAACAGCTATTTCCAGTATGCGATATCCCAAGGACTTGGCCCCGAACCAGAGATAGCCTAGTCCTGCTGTATTGCGGGACCGTTACCGAGCAGTATGACGTCGCTTTGGCCATCAAAGCCATCGCCAGACTTGCCAATGAAATCCCCGTAAAACTCAGGCTTCTTGGCGATGGGAATAAACTGTCTGAGGTTCTCAACTTAGCCCGTCTGCTAGGGGTCGGAAACTCGGTCGAGTACATCGGCGTTGTGCCCATCGATGGAGTGCGCGAGGAGATGAAGAAGGCGGATATAGGCATTTCATGTCACCGCGCTGGTATTTTCGGTGATCTGTATTTTTCGACCAAGATAGTCGAATACTTGACACAAGGCCTCCCCGTGCTGTCGTCGCGAACATACACGATCAACAGGTATCTGCCGGAAGATTGCCTGTTCTACTTCGAGCCTGGGAGTGATGTAGCCCTAGCGGAGGCAATTAGGCTCATGTGGAGCAATAAAGCTGAGGTCATGGCGCGCCTGATTCGAGCAAGAGATCGGTTACCAGACCTATCATGGCAAGCGGAAAAGAGAAAGCTCCTTGCCTTCTATTCTGAATTGCTGAGGCAATAATGGTGTTCGTCGTGCTAGGTGTTGTCGATTGAAGCCCGCAAGCAGCCGAGTTCCACCGAGCCGTTGCAATCCGGTCGAGCCGCTGCATGTTGCCCTCTGACCTAATGGGATGGACCCGCCTCGTAGAAGCGAGTTGGTAAGCTCGCCACGAGGAGGAGAGGCTATGAAGATCGTAGTAACTATCGGACTAGACATCGCGAAGCAGGTTTTCCAAGTACACGGAGCGGACAAGGCGGGACGGCCGGTGCTGAGGCGCAAGCTGAAGCGGAGTGAAGTAGCGCGGTTTTTCACCGAGCAGCCGTCGTGCTTGGTGGGGATCGAGGCCAGCGGCAGCGCACATTATTGGGCACGAGTGATTTCGAGTTTTGGCCACACGGTTCGGCTGATGGCGCCGCAGTTCGTCAAGCCATATGTAAAGTCGCAGAAGAACGACGCCAACGATGCGGAGGCGATCTGCGAAGCGGTAACCAGACCTCAGATGCGTTTCGTTCTGCAGAAGACGATTGAGCAGCAGGATCTTCAGTGCCGTCATCGCGTACGCAGCCGATTAGTGGCCTGCCGCACGCAACTGATCAACCAGATCCGCGGGTTGTTGGCTGAGTACGGGATCGTACTGCCGCAACACCCTGGACAGGTCCGCCGAGGACTGCCGACCGTGTTGGAAGACGCTGAGAACCAACTGACGGGCTCAGGCAGGGAGTTGTTTCAGAGCCTCTATGAGGAACTGGCAGAGCTAGATGAAAAGATCGCCGCAGCCGATGACCGGATTCAGATCGCATTCCAGAGCACGCCAAACTGCCAGCGGATCGCTGCGGTCGAGGGGGTAGGACCGCTCATCGCGACAGCTGCTGTTGCCGCCGTCAGCAACGGACACTCATTTGAGAACGGGCGACAGTTTTCCGCCTGGTTGGAGCTTGTCCCACGGCAGAACTCCAGCGGAGGCAAGAGCCGGCTTCTGGGTATCAGCAAGCGCGGAGATCCATATCTGAGGACGCAGCTGATTCACGGCGCCAGGTCTGTCGTCTATCGAGCCAAGGCCAAGACCGACAAGCGAAGCCTCTGGATCATCGACAAGCAGCAGCGACTCGGTACCACTAAGGCCTGCGTCGCGGTAGCAAACAAAAAAACGCACGCATCATCTGGTCGCTCATTGCCCGCGAACAAGAATATCGTCGTGCAGCATGAGTTTTCAGAGGCATGAGCGATCTATCGTCCGGTGGGTTTTTGTCTGTGCGGAACGGATGCTGTTCCGCACAGGCCCTCACCGTCTAGATGAGTCGCAGCCGGCTATTCCTTGGCGAGTTGCTCTCCAGCAGAGCTCGCCTCCGCTTCACCGCTTCACCAGCTGACGCAATCTTTACTCCGTCGGCTGGAACTGTAAACCGCATTTCCAACGAGATGCTTGAGCTGCCAACGATGGCGCAACTGGTGAGACCAGCTTCTTCAAAACCTGGTGGGGGCGGGGCCATTCAAGGCCGATGACCTGATGAGGAGTAGAAGCGCAGATTCCATTATGGCCAGTGAAGAGTGCCCCTCTTCACACCAACAGGCCGGATATATGTACGCGTCTCTTTCCCGCTGCTGATCGAAGAAAGCTCTTGCATACGAGGCGGGTCCATATATGCCCCCATTTTCCGCACGGTAATCTTACTTAGCGAGCCGCAGCCGAAGCTGTGGGAAAGTTGGAAACGCCATCGGCGTTTTCAAAGTGGACGGAGCCCACGTCTTTGTGTGCCGTGCATGTTCGACAGTGTGACAGTGTGAGGGTGCAAGTCCCTTATCCAACCTGATGGAGGTGAAGGATTAGCGAAGCGCAAGGGCGTCGTCGCGAGGCGGGGTCTGAAGGAAGCGTGGAGCAAAGGCGTGTGCCGATGGACAAGAACCGGATACGAGGCCAGCACTCGTGGGCGAGTTGGCAAAGAGCAGCAAAGCCCATATCCATCAAGGCGAGAGTCGGTAGATCCGTAAATCCGGCGGCGGTGCGCCGAAGGCGGTCGAACTTACCACGGGAGGTCTGCTGCATGTCGTGAAAACGCGACTGGAGAAGAAGCGATTCTTCTTGAATGTGCAGCAGAAGTCAGCAGAAGGCATAGTGTGCGCTGAGCAGCGCACTGTTCAGGAGGGTTTAAGTCCTTCTGGCGCTCAGATGAGGGGCGCCATATCCGAAAGCGGGAGTAACGAATCGCTGGCCGCAGAGCGATGTTGGATCTGCGGAGGGCAGGGTGTCCATCGTGAGGTGGGATCCGAAGGGCATGAGGAGAAGTACCGGGCCGGAATCGATGGGGGCTGCCCCGCCGATGAACCGGTCGGCCAAAGGTGGGGCAAGGTCGAGCCTGCACTATGGAGGCGAAGGCGTTCTCATTCACCCACCGCACCAAGGTGTTTGCGGACGGCACGGTACGGAAGAACAGTGCGTGACCTCAGGAAGACTGACGGGGTCCCCGGGTGGCACCGGAGTAAGCGGACCTATAAGCGAGAGCGAAATGGCGAGCGATGCGCTGTCAGTAGTCGGACGGCTGAAATGTAACCTGAAGCGTGGCGAAAACCATGTGACCGGGCAACCGGCGACCGGATGGGTCGGGGAAGGCAGCCGGCGAAGATGGCTGGGGGAAAGAGAAGACCAGTGAGTAAGGCGTGGAGGAGGATTAGTTCCATGAGTGAAAAACCCGTACATCCACGACCGAGGAGACTGGTGGACTGGATCAACCCGGCGGGATCAAAGAAGGTCCATTCATTAATCGACAAGGTATATCAGCGGAAGAACCTGGAGATGGCTTGGGAGAGAGTGAGAGCCAACCGGGGCAGCGGAGGAGTTGATGGACAAACTCTGGACGTATTCGCAGGGCAACTGGACAAGAACCTGGACCGGCTGCAAAGGGAACTGAAGGAAGGAGTCTATCAACCGCAACCTGTGCGGCAGGTACAAATCCCAAAGATGGGCAAACCGGGAGAGTTTCGCGGGCTCGGCATTCCGACGATCTATGATCGGGTATGCCAGCAAGCGCTGCTCAATCGGCTGCAGCCGATCTTCGAGCCGGTATTCGATGAAGCCAACTACGGATACCGGCGAGGGCGATCGACGAAAGACGCCTTGCGCAAAGTCTGGAAAGAGATCGACAGCGGCAGCGAGTGGATCGTGGATGCGGATCTGAAGGACTTTTTTGGGTCGGTTGATCACGAGAAACACTGTCGGAAGTCTGAGAATCACATTGGCAGCGGCTGATTGTTCTCTGCGTGGTATTGGTATGCTGTGTATCCATAGCGCTAGTGTCCGCTGGAAGAACAGCAATGGAACGCGCCGTTCGTCAGTAGCGAAAAATGGGCGTGACCTAAGTACCCGCATCAGTCGACGCTGGTTCTGCGATCCAACATGCACATAGGTAGGTGGAAGAACCCCGAGTAGCATAGAGGGACATACAGCACATCAATCCAGCCGGAATCAGTTTTCGGCCCTTCCCGCTATTCGCGATAGAGGAAGTTAATCTTTGAGAGTCGCGAGGCCGACGGGGCAAAACTCACGTTTATGTCTCCAGTATGTCTCTGAATGGATTGCGATTTCTGAGATCCCTATGGTTAGTGACGATTTGCGACATCTCTACCTTCAGCATCGAAAAGTCTAGGCACCAACCTTCCGGGTTTTCCAGGTTGCGCCGCAGCACGCGGTTGTCACTTGCAGAGTGACTGAGTAACTAATCCGGCTTCAGTGAGCCGCGGCGAATGCGTGCGATGAGTTCTGACATCGCGCGTATCCGGTGTGCCGGAAGTGTGCCTGCTCTTACGGCATTAGAGGCGATCAACCGAAATAAACGCCTTGTGTCCGGGCCCGCCCTGCTTCTGATGATGCTTCTTTCTCGGAAGCAACGTGAAGGAGATCACGTCCGGAATATACTCGCTCCATGACGACCGACAGAATTCTCGCCGCCATTGACGATGAAATTGCACGCCTGAACGAGGTGCGCGCTCTGCTTTCAAGCTCAGCGGGCGCCGCGAAGCTGAAACCCGCGACCGAAGGCCGCAAACGCCGTAGGTTAAGTGCTGTTGCTCGCAAGAAGATCGCGGAGGCACAGCGGAAACGCTGGGCCAAGCAGAAGGGAAGCGCTGCCGGGAAGTAGGTTAGCTCTGTGCCGCGCGGCTGCCAGTTTTCGCAGCTGCAAAACTGCGAGGCGCTCAACACTGACTTGTGCCGTCTCACCACAGATTGATCAGGAGCACCCATCGGTGGTGCGCCTTAGCTCGAAGGCGACCCCGTTTGGCCGCTCCAAGCGAGAAGCAGAATCTCCCGGAACACTACCATTCGCGAACAGGTCAGCGGACCAAGCACGAGTGAGCCGGCTGCTTCTCGATGTTGCCGAGATTGTAGAGACCGGTGCAAGAAAGCAAGCGTGGACTGCCAAAAATCGTGAGGACGGTAGACTGAAAGGTTAAAAGATCGCTCGTGTTTGGCGGAGTTAGGCGTGCTTACCCATTGCCGAACGTCTCGCCGAATTCTTTCTCCATGATTCTTGACGGCATTTTCGGCACCTGGCCTTAGGACGCCCTTTCCGTTTCTCGATCACAGTGTTCTCAGGGGTCATCGGGTGGCCTTTCGGGCACCGCTTGATTTGTAAGGGAGGAGCGGCTTTGGGAGAACTGCTGATCCGCACGTGTGCCGGATTGCAGCACGCATGCCCGATACACTTTTCTGGCGGTAGGTGATGCTGGAGGTAGGCACCTGGAGCGACAGGTGATTCGCACTGCTCGTAGAAATAACGGTGTGCCTTCAGCTCTTTGTTCTCCGCGTAGATCCTGCCGTATCCGTACGCATCACGCGCGCCTTTGAATTCCCAACAGTCAGTTTTCGGAAGCACACGGATGAGGGAGAGCAACTGCTTTAATCCTGCAGCCATAATGAAAGGATAAAAGCTGTTCGGCGGCGGCAAGCAAATCTATACGAAATGGGTGGCAGAGGTGTCACCTTCTGGTGTCACCTCGGGTTGATAACGGGTGCACTTCTGTGCTTTTCTGTGCACTTTTCCACCAAAACGAGGAATTCCGCACAGGCCCGTCGTAATGGCCAATTTTGTGCAGTTTCGCGTTTACTTTGTGAGGCTTATGGCGGAGAGGGAGGGATTCGAACCCCCGATAGAGTTACCCCTATGCCTGATTTCGAGTCAGGTGCATTCAACCGGGCTCTGCCACCTCTCCGTCGATCAACTCGCATAGAATCAGGGCGATTCTTGAGCGAAGGAACCCGGTTTCTTCATTGTAACCGACGCCAAGGTCATGTTTAGGGACCTTTGCATGACGAGTGTTTCGAAGGAGAGCATATCCCAGCTTTGAGGTGTTAACTTACTCTCTGGCCGGGTTTTCACCCGGCTCAGGCATGTTCGGCGAATCCGGACCTCAGGCCGGGGCACATACTGGAAGATCTGCATCAGAACCGGGAGACTGTTTTTCTCATGATGGAGTTCCACATCTCGCGAAGTGCGCGTGAACGCTACGGGTTCGCGGAGTCACTCTTCTCCTATAACGGCAACGTGGTGTTTGCCAGCCTCCCGGCCTGCCGTGAATTCGCGCATCGCATGAACCAGGTGCGCCAGGCAGACAAGAATCCCGACCAGGCGGTACACGCGGGCGCGCTTTACGCAATGGGTTTGATCGACGAAGCGAGCCACGTGCTGATGGCGCGGTATCGAGAGCAGTTGGATCCCGAAGTGATGACCTCGGCTCTGGACTGGTTTGCGGGGCGCGTGGGGGCGCGGGAGCTGGACAAGCTGCTGCTGACGTTTGTGCAGACCTTTCCGGGACACAGCGTTATGCGCGGCCTGGAGACTCCCCAAGAGTGGCTCAACGGCAAGACGGGGAAGATGCCGCACCGGGCTGCGGCGCTCGAGGAACTGCTGCTGCTGTGGTCGGCCAACCGCAACGAGGCCTTTAATAAGTTCGAGGAATTGTTTGAAGATAAAGAACTTGCCGAGACGACAGTCTACCAGCAGGTGACGCGGGAGTTGCCGCAGTATTTTGCTACCCGGCCGTTGATCCCGGTGGAGGGGGCGACGGCAATCAGCCTCTTCGAACTGCTGCGTGCGCCGGTGAGTGGCGCGCCGGCTTCACTCAGCGAGCAACTGGAATTGATCCGCAAAATGTGGCGGCTGCTGCTGGGCGACAGCCTCGACCATCTGCTGATGATGGGTGGTGAGGTTCTGCGCGAAGAAGAGCTGGGTATCTGGATGATGTTCAATCCGGATGCGGCGCGGGCGCGGGCAGCGGCGGAGGAAGCTGCGCGTCGGCGACGTGAGCAGGGAACTCAGCAGTGGCCCTCGATCGTGAGTGAGTCACAGGTGCCGGTGTTCGGCGATCCTGCGCACGAGTACGAAAAGTTCAGCCCTGACACGGGATGGATGCCCAGCGTGGTGCTGATCGCGAAGAGCACCTATGTGTGGCTGGCGCAGATGAGCAAGCAGTATGGGCGGCACATTCACCGGCTTGATCAGATTCCCGACGAGGAGCTGGCGGCTCTGGCGCATCGCGGCATCAATTCGCTGTGGCTGATTGGCGTATGGGAGCGGAGCCGGGCATCAAAGACGATCAAGCAACTCTGCGGCAACCAGGATGCGGTGGCGTCTGCCTACTCGCTCTTCGATTACAAGATCGCCGAGGACTTGGGCGGGGAACCAGCCTACATCAGGCTGCGCGATCGCTGCTATCACAAGGGGATCAGGCTGGCGAGCGACATGGTGCCGAATCATATGGGCATCGACTCGCCGTGGGTGATGGAGCATTCGGAGTGGTTCATCTCGCGCTGGGAGTCGCCTTATCCCGCGTACAGCTTCAACGGGCCCGATCTTTCCCACGATTCTCGCGTCGAGGTCAAGATCGACGACCATTACTATGAGCAGACCGATGCCGCCGTCGTCTTTCGCCGGCGCGACAAGTGGACTGGCGAGACGCGCTACATCTATCACGGCAACGACGGCACCAGCTTTCCATGGAATGACACCGCGCAACTTGACTACCTGAATCCCGCGGTTCGCGAGCAGGTGATTCAAACGATCCTGCATGTTGCGCGGCTGTTTCCGGTGATCCGCTTTGATGCGGCCATGACACTTGCCAAGCGTCATTTTCATCGGCTTTGGTTTCCCGGGCCAGGGACGAGCGGAGCCATTCCATCGCGCGCCGAATACAGCATGAGCCAGGCGGAGTTCAACAAGCACATGCCGCACGAATTCTGGCGCGAAGTTGTGGATCGCGTGGCCGCCGAAGTGCCCGGTACGCTGCTGCTGGCCGAAGCGTTCTGGCTGATGGAAGGCTACTTCGTGCGCACGCTTGGGATGCATCGCGTATACAACAGCGCTTTCATGAACATGCTGCGGGACGAGAAGAATGCCGAATACAGGTCGGTCATCAAGAACACGCTGGAATTCGATCCGGACATCATGAAGCGCTACGTCAACTTCATGAGCAATCCTGATGAAAGGACGGCAATTGACCAGTTCGGCAAGGGCGACAAGTGCTTTGGCATCACAGCGCTGATGGCGACCCTGCCGGGCCTGCCGATGTTCGGTCATGGGCAGATTGAGGGCTTCACCGAGAAGTACGGCATGGAGTACCAGCGGCCGCGCTATGACGAGACGCCGGACCACTGGCTGGTGGAGCGGCACGAGCGCGAAATCGCCCCCCTGCTGAAACGCCGCTGGGTTTTCGCCGAGAGCCACAATTTTCTGCTCTACGACTTCTTTGAAGGTTCGGGCTCCGTGGACGAGAACGTCTTTGCCTACTCCAATCGGACGGGAAACGAACGCGCCCTCATCGTTTACAACAACCGCTACGGCGAGGCGCACGGGACGATTCACAGCTCGGCTGCCTATGCAGATAAGGGTTCTGCACAACTGCGGCAGCGGCGGATCGGCGACGGCTTCGGGTTTGCGCGTGATTCCGGTGCGATCCTCGCATATCGCGATGCGCTTACTGGGCTCGAATACCTTCGCCATGCCAATGACCTGTCAGATCGCGGAATGACCTTTCACCTCCACGCATACCAGTGCCACGTCTTCATGGACTGGCACGAGAAGTGGGCTTCGGCAGAGAAGCCGTGGGACCGCCTCTGCGATCAGTTGAATGGACGCGGTGTGCCAAGCCTGGAAGACGCGCTGATTGACATGGAACTGCAGCCAGTGCATCAGGCGCTGCGAATGCTGCTCGATCAGGACACGATTCGCCTGCTGACCGATTTGGCCGAACATCCGCGCACGACGGCGGGAACCGGCAGTGTGAGCGTTGCGGTCGATCGCAAGCAGAATCGCAAACGCAACGAACTGTTCAACGTTGCGTGGGGAAGGTGCGAGACGTTCGTGCGTGTTGCGCAGTCGGCCTATCGCAAGCGGACCGGCGAGCAGGCCGAGATGACCATGCCTGGATTGCTTGGGACGGCGTTCCGCGAACGTCTGACTGCGGCGATGAGAATCCCGGTGGTTGAGGCCTTGTTTGCCGAGCCATGGACGGCGGCTGCACGGCGTGTTCTGCCGAGCCCCAGTCCGCAGATGACGGCCACTGCCATGTGGGCGCCCATTATTGCGTGGTGCGCGCTCGAGACACTGGCCGAGTCAATGAACGCAGACAATCCGGAGCAGGTTGCGCTGGAGGCATTCGATCAGTTGCGCTTGAGGAAGCCCCTGGCGGAGGCTTTGAACAGCCTTGGGTTTGAAGGCGAAGCGGGATGGCGCGCCGCCGCACGGATCAAGGTTGTCCTGCTCGCGCTATCGGGAGAGCATGACAAGACAGCGAAGCCTTTCGAACTGGAGGCCGCCGGCGGTGTGCCGCGACGACTTTGGTCCGACCCCGATGTCCGCTGGCTTACTGGCTTGCACGATGCGGGTGGGCACACTTATCTGGTGCAGGAGCCCTATGAAGAACTGCTCTGGTGGCTGCAGATGCCGACACTATTGCGCATCGCCGGCCAGCCTTCGCCGAACAAAGGCGAGGTACGGGAAATGAGCCAGCAAGTCCGCGCAACGCTCTCGGAGGCAGAGAAGGCCGGATATCGCCTCCAAACCCTGCTGGAGCCGGTCCGTGTTGAGGCGGAAGCTGGTCGTGCATCTTTCGCGATTGCTGAAGCCGAACAGGGTATAGATCGAGGCCGCTTGGATTCAGATGGACTTGAATTCGCGGAGGACAAGGAAGACCGGACCGTCAAGCAAGACAAATAAGACGACTGCGCCAGAGGCCATTCGACGGTTTGGAAAACAGGCACTCCCTGGCGAAAACCCGGCGATGTCTCACCTTGCGCCTGTGCTAGACTCCGCTTGGTGAGGTCCTTCCCCTGAGGCCCCTCAGACGCATTCCATGTCTACTGGTCATCAATGCCTCATTTACGAAGGATCCCCATCCCCTCATCTCGAAACCATCTCTGCGTGCATCAAACTGAGGCTCTCAAAGAACCACCGCTGCCTGTACATGAACAGCGAACCAATGGTCGATGCGCTCTGCTCCTATCTGGGGGCGATTGGTGTTGACATAGATGAAGAACGCAGTAGAGGGAGTCTCATCTTCGTATCGGAACCAACACATCTTGCCCCAGATGGAGCTTTCGATGTGGAACGAATGATGCGCCTGGTTAAGCAGTTACTCGAAGAAGCACTTCGGGACGGTT
>Ga0335080_10004539_pt1 | contig 14155 bp, 7 predicted proteins | sample Lox_Sample_34_FD_206720 | JGI IMG/M metagenome (GOLD analysis project Ga0335080, IMG submission 206720) | Soil microbial communities from Loxahatchee National Wildlife Refuge, Florida, United States - Lox_Sample_3.4 | ecosystem: Environmental > Terrestrial > Soil > Wetlands | place: USA: Florida... | reverse complement strand
CTCGCCTTTTGCGCCTCTGCATCCCACGGACTCGACACCGCCGAATACCACGCATCTCCCGCAGGCTTACTCGGCTCCGCTGCTGCCGGTGAAGGCATCTCTACCACCGAACTTTTCGCTCCCGCGGAAGAACCTTCCACTTCCAGCGGTTCCGCGTGATACGCCGAAGGCGCCTCGGCTTCCGCCGTCTTGGCCGGTTCCAGCGCTGCTGCCCATGCATCCTGCGCAAACGGCGCCTCCGGAATGCCCATGGGCGCAACGCTAGACGCTTCGATGCTCTCTTCCGCGGCGTAACTTGGCGCCGGAATGCTCGGCTCCACAAAACTCGGCACGGGCACGCTCGGCGCCGCAAATCCTATTGGCTCTGGTACAGCCTTCGTCTCTTCAACCCGCTCCACCGGCGCTTCCTTCACCGCCGCCGAAACGGTCTGCTCTGCCTCTGCCGCCTCGCTAAACCCGTGGACTTCCTGCTGCGGCGTCCACCCACCGCGGGACTTATGTGCCGGCGCTTCGCTAAACGCCGTCTCCCGCCAATCTCCGCCTTTGCCCGTCGCCTCAGCCTGTTCGATCGCTTCGTCCCCGCCATCGCGCCGCCACGCGGCCGAGGTGTCGGCTTCTTCTTCCTCGGGCTCTTCTTCCTCGTCGTGCCCGGCCTTGAAATCTCGTTCCAACTCCGGCCGCGCGGTCGTTGTCGTGTACGCCAAATCTTCTGCCGACTCTTGTTCGGTCGCGGGCGTCTCCAGCAAACTCCCAAATGCCAGCGGCTGCGAACCCGAATCAATTCTCACCGGTTCCGGCTTGGCCGCCACTTCATCCATCACCGGCTCGGCCTCCGCCGCCGGAAAATCTTCCAGCGCCGGCAACGAAATCGAACTCGGCGGCACCACCTGCGTCCGCGGCGTCAACATATCCAGCGCGCGCACCGGTTCTTCCTTCACGGGCGCAGGCACCGGCGCTCCGCCAATGCTCACTCCCGCGCGCGTTAGCGCCGACTTCACCATCGAAATCAGCGGATCAGGCGGCACAAACGGCTTCTTCAACACGCCGTCCGCGCCCACCCTCTGCGCTTCCTGTTCATCCAGCGGATCAAACGCGCCCACCAGCAAAATCACCGGAATATGCGCCAGCGCGCTGTCGCCCTTCACAAACTGGCAAACCTCATACCCATTGCGCACCGGCATGAACACATCAGCCAAAACCAGGTCCGGATGCACATCCGAAATTTTGCGCACGGCGGCTTCGCCATTGCCCACGGCAACGACATCAATGCCCTGATCCTTCAGAGCAAGGCCCACCATCTTCTGAATGTTGCTGTTATCGTCGGCAACCAGGATCTTGGCCACAGAACCTCTCCGGGATGCGAAACACCCGTTCCAACGCACGCAGCTACGTACGTACTGAGTCTCCTCAGTATTGGAGCATCCCTACATTAGGCCGTCAATCACGGCGCGGAAGGTGTGTGTCGGAAGGTGAATACGGCTTTTTGGCACTGATTTAGCAGGCTTTAGCATAAAAAAAGGTGCCGCAGCGCGGCACCTTTTTCGCAAATGTGTTGGAACTGGACGAACGTTCAGTTCGTGACTAACTCGCCCTACCAGGGTACGAGTTTCTTCAAGCCCTTCTTCTTCTTGCTGCTGGACTCCTTCTTATCCTTGTCGCTGTCTTTCGAATCGCCACTTTGTGTGTCGCCGCTCTTCGCCGTATCGCTCGCCGGAGCTGCATTCGCATCGGCCTTCGCATCGCTGCCCGCGGCTGCATCCGTCTTTTCGGGAGCCGTCGCATTCTCCGTTGCTGGAGCTGTCTTTGGCTGCGAAGCAGGATCAGCAGTTGGTGTTGCGTTCGCCGGCGCCGGTTGCGGATCTTTCGAAGCTTCCGCCGCCGGAGCCGCCGTTCCACCTTCTGCGGCAGTTCCGGCAGCAGGCGTGCCCGCTGCATCGCTCGTCGTGTTCACGGTCTCCGCCGTTGTTCCCGGGCTGCTTCCCGCTGCCACGTTCGCAATGAGTGCGCCTCGTCCGGCGGTCCCGGTGGATCCGGTCGGCTTCAGCAGATCACCCAGCGAAAGCGCGTCCGACTCCGGTGCCATTTGTGGCATTCCGCTCTTTGCTGCCATCCGCATCTCGGTTCCCGGCCCGCTATGCAATAACTCCAGGGGCTTCTTCGCAAAGCTCGGTTTCGGCCGTGGTGCATTGGCTTCCGCCGTCATCCATGCCACCGCGGTCGGATCCGCCTGTGGCACCGGCTGGCCAAACGCTTTCAACTTGCCCTTGGCATCCGGCACTAGCGGCGACAGCGGATAGTTCTTCACGATGCGCGAATAGTATGCACCTGCAAAATCCTTCTTCTCGCTCTTCTCAAAAATGTCGCCCATCATCCACAGCACGCGGTCGGACTTGCTGTACAGCGGATAACGGTTCGCCACGCTCAACAACCGCGTTGCGGCCGCTCGTTTGTCGCCCTTCAGGTAGTAGTAGTAGCCGATGCGAAAATCGCCTTCGGCCAGAATCTCCTGCACCTCGCGCAAATGTTGCTGTGCCTGCGGTGCCAACGGATCGTTGGGATATTTCTGCAAGAATGTCTGAAACGCTTCTTCCGCATCCAGCGACTGCGTACGATCGCGATCCGGCTTTTCCATCTGCCGGTAATGCGCCATCGCTACTTGCATCTGCGCGTACGTCGCTTCCGGCAAAAACGGAAAGAACACCACAAAGTCGTTGTACCCGGAAATCGCCAGCGCCAGGTTCGCCGTCCCGCCTTCCTTGTAATAGGAATCCGCAATCGCCAGCTTGGCCTTGGCCAGATACTCGCTGTCCGGGTACGTGTTGATCAGCGTCTGCATGTTCAGACGGCCCACTTCGTGCCGCCCGTGCTTGATATCTTCGATCGCCTTGTCGTACAGAATCTTGTCGGGCTGCGCGTTATTGTCCGCGCTCGTGGATTTATTGACTTTTTTCTTGTGGAAAGGGAACTGCGCGTTGCAGTTCGTTGCTCCGATTAGGAAGGAAGCTGCCAATAAGCCGACTGCCCACTTGCTGCCGGTCAGTTTGCATACCGAAACGCTAAAACGCTTCATTTGGCCCAAACATCACCTCTCTGACGAATGTTGAAGTCCGCCCGCAGCACCCCGTTCTCGCCATCCAGCACTGCCAGCTCGCTTCTACTTGTCCGCCGGGAATGAGCAAGTATACCCTGAACCAAAGGTCAGGTATGCAAGAACTTTGCCCCTCCGTACAGTCTGCCGGGACCCCGTCAACCTGTGTGATAACTCTTTCCGCTGCTGGGGTTGCCTCACAGAATTCACGTACGTTCCGATTTTTCAACGAATTGTAACCGGCCCCTTCGGCCAGAAGCCTGTATACTCTGTGACTTCGCACAGGGGCCCGGGCGCCGCCCAAGGAGCGCACGCAACTCTCTCTCGTCCATGGAAAAACGCAAATTCCTCTTTGCTTCGCTTTCTGGCCTGATCGGCGACATCGCCTGGCAGGTGTTGAAGGAAGGCCACGACGTCCGCTACTACATCGAAGCCGAAAAAGAACGCGACATCGCCGATGGATTTGTCCCCAAATCGAAAGACTGGGAGCGCGACGCGAAGTGGGCCGACATTGTTGTCTTTGACGATACCCTCGGCCAAGGTGCCAAAGCGCATGCCCTGCGCGCCTCCGGCAAACCCGTCATCGGCGGCACCGAATACACCGACCGCCTCGAAGACGATCGCTCCTTCGGTCAGGAAGAACTGAAAAAGGCCGGCGTCAATATTATCCCGTACCAGGATTTCGATTCGTTCGATCCCGCCATCGAATTTGTCATGAAGAATCCCGACCGCTACGTCATCAAGCCCAGCGGCGAAGCGCAAAACGTCAAGCGCCGCCTCTTTGTCGGCGAAGAAGAAGACGGCGACGACGTCATCCGCATGCTCGAAGCCTACAAACGCGCCTTCTCCGACGAAATCAAAGTCTTCCAACTCCAGCGCCGCATCAACGGCGTCGAAGTTGCCGTCGGTGGTTTCTTCAACGGCAAGAAATTTATTTCCCCCATCAACATCAACTTCGAACACAAAAAACTTTTTCCCGGCGAAGTCGGTCCGCCCACTGGCGAAATGGGCACCGCCATGTTCTGGGCCGAACCCAACCGCCTCTTCACGCAAACGCTTCTCAAAATGGAGTCCAAGCTCGCCGAAGAAGGCTACGTCGGCTACATCGATCTCAACTGCATCGTCAACAACAACGGCATCTACCCGCTCGAGTTCACCAGCCGCTTCGGCTATCCCACCATCAGCATTCAACAGGAAGGCATGCTCACGCCCATCGCCGATCTCTTCTGGGACCTCGCTACCGGCGCCGATCCCAAGTGGCGCACCCGCAGCGGCTTCCAGCTTGGCGTCCGCATCGTGGTCCCGCCGTTTCCTTTCGACGACGAACCCACTTTCGAATCCTTCTCCAAAAACGGTGCCATCGTCTTCAAAAAGCCCAATTACGACGGCATCCACATCGAAGACGTCAAGGAAGAAAAGGGCCAGTGGCTGATCGCCGGCACCAGCGGCGTCGTTCTCGTGGTCGTCGGTCTCGGCCAGACCATGCTCCAGGCCAAAACCCAAGCTTACTCCCGCATCAAAAACATTCTCATCCCCAACATGTACTACCGCACTGACATCGGCGACCGCTGGGCCGAAGATTCCGACAAATTGCACAATTGGGGATACTTGCGTTAACAAGACTGCCGCCGGAGCGTTCTTTGCTCCGGCAAACTGCACAACCGGGGTTATCTTCGGTAGCACTGGCTTGCCCTGAGTTGCGAAGGGTACTCCTCCCTTTGCCCCGGCAACCGATTCGTAAGGATGTCCTCTTGCTTTGTAGTGGCGCAGCTTGCTGCGCCACAACTTGGCAAAACGCCTCGTGCCCTGCCGGCTGGCCGGCGCTTCCGGTCATCCGAAAATGCAAACATTACCGCCCATCTCCGCCTGCCTCGCCGTATCGTTCTGTGTTATCGTGCATCCAACGAGCCCGGTTGCGTCGAAGCTGCAAAACTCTCGAATTTTTTCACCCCAAGCGGCGAAGTTCGCCGCGGAGAAGGGAACTGCCCGATGAGCGCCACGACCCCCGATTCCACCTCGACTTTGCTCAACGCCAGGCCGACGCCTCCCGCCATGGATCGTCGCGCCTTTCTCCGCACCAGCGCCGCTGCAGGCGGTGGTCTCCTCATCGGGCTCTACGTTCCCGCCGCCAAAGCTGCGCTCTCTCCGCAGGGTCCCCCGCCTCCGCCCATCGTTCCCTTCGCCTACCTCAAAATCGCGCCCGACGACGCCATCACCGTCATCGCCAATCACTCCGAAATGGGCCAGGGCATCTACACCACTCTCCCCATGCTCCTGAACGAAGAATTGCAAGCCGATTGGTCGAAGATTCGCGTCGAGTCCGCACCCGTCGATGCCGTCTACAATCACACCGTTTTCGGCATGCAGATGACCGGTGGCAGTACCACCACTGCTTCCGAGTGGGATCGCTACCGCAAACTCGGCGCCGCCGCGCGCCTCATGCTCGTTTCCGCCGCCGCGCAACAATGGGGCGTCAGCGCGGACTCTTGCACCGCACAAAACGGCGTGGTCTCGCACGCCGCTTCTTCCCGCAAAGCCACTTACGGCTCGCTCGCCAGCGCGGCCGCTGCTCTTCCTGTGCCCACTGAAATTCCGCTCAAGCCCGCTAAGGATTTCACGCTCATCGGCAAGCCCACAAAGCGCGTGGACTCCGCCAGCAAAACGAACGGCACCGCGCAATTCGGTCTCGACGTCCATCTTCCCGGAATGCTCTACGCCGTCATCGCGCGCCCGCCTGTCTTCGGCGGCAAAGTTCGCAGCTTCGACCCCGCCGCCGCTCTGCAAGTCCCTGGCGTGAAATCTGCCGTGCAAATTCCTTCCGGCGTCGCCGTTCTCGCGGCCAACACCTGGGCCGCGCGCACCGGCCGCGACAAACTCAAAGTCACCTGGGACGATGGGCCCAACGCCAATCTTTCCACCACGCAAATGCTCAAGGACTTCGCGACGCAATCGCAAACTCCCGGCAACGTCGCGCGCAAAGTCGGCGATCCCGCCAAAGCGCTCGCCTCCTCAACCAAAAAAATCACCGCCACCTACGACGTCCCCTATCTCGCGCACGCCTGCATGGAACCACTGAATTGTGTCGTCGATCTACGCTCCGACAGTTGCGAAATCTGGACCGGCACGCAAGCCGAAACGATGGACCGCGACACCGCCGCCAAAATCTCCGGCTTGCCACCCGAAAAAATCCAGATTCACACCATGCTCCTCGGCGGCGGCTTCGGCCGTCGCGCCAATCCCTCCAGCGACTTTGTCGCCGAAGCCGTGCACGTCGCGAAAGCCGCCAAAGTCCCCGTCAAAGTAACCTGGACCCGCGAATGCGACATGCGCGGCGGCTGGTATCGCCCCCTGTGGCACGATCGCTTCGCCGCCGGCATCGATGCGGCTGGCAATCCCGTCGTTTGGACGCACACCATCGTTGGCCAATCCATCATGCAAGGCACACCTTTCGAGGGTTTCATTCAAAACGGCATTGACGGCAGCTCCGTCGAAGGTGCCGCCGACATTCTCTACGGCATCCCCAATCTGCAGGTGGACTTGCACACGCCCAAAATCGGCGTCCCCGTTCAGTGGTGGCGCTCCGTCGGCCATTCCCACACCGGTTTTTCCGTTGAAGCCTTTCTCGACGAAGTGGCCCATCTCGGCGGCCAAGATCCCTATCAACTCCGCCGCAAACTCCTCGCGCAGCAACCGCGGATGCTCGCCGTGCTCGATCTCGCCGCGCAAAAAGCCGATTGGGGCAAACCCCTGCCCAAGGGCGTCGCTCGCGGCATCGCCACCCATTTCTCGTTCGATAGCTACGTCGCCCAGGTCGTGGAAGCGTCCCTGGAAAAAGGGAACGTCAAAGTGCATCGCGTCGTGTGCGCCGTCGATTGCGGCACCGTCGTCAATCCCAATCAGGCCAAAGCGCAAATTGAAAGCGGCATCATCTACGGCTTGAGCGCCGCGCTGAAATCCGAAATCACGCTCGAAAATGGCCGCGTCAAACAAAGCAATTTCCACGACTTCGAAGTCCTGCGCATGAAAGACGCGCCCGCCTCCATCGAAGTCCACTTTGTCCCCAGCACCGAGCGCCCGACCGGCGTCGGCGAACCCGGCGTTCCTCCGGTCGCCCCCGCGTTGGCCAACGCCCTCTTCACCCTCACCGGCAAACGCATCCGCCGCCTCCCCATCCGCCCCGCCGATTTGGCGTAGTGGCGGATCTCTGGACCTGTTCGGTTGCACCCAGGGTGCGGGTTGTAAGTCATCCTTCCGAGGATGACCTCCTGGTTTGTAGTGGCGCAGCTTGCTGCGCTAGCCCTTGTAGCGGCGGGACTTCAGACCCGTTCTGTTGCGATGCGGCGCGTGATGTGGGCTCATCCGTTAGCCGATGGCCGCTTCGCCTCCACAACTTTGTCATCCCGAATCCCGCGTTTTTCGCGGTTGAGGGATCTGCTTTTCTTCCGTTCCCATCCTCACCCAGGCCCTGCCAGCGCCGTTGCTTCTTGCTCAACTTCCGTTACCATCTCTTCGCCATCGCCAACCCCATCCGCCAATTCGACGTCCTCATCCTCGGCGCCGGTGCCGCCGGCCTCCTTTGCGCTGCCGAATGCGGCAAACGCGGCCGCCGCGTCGCCGTTCTCGAACGCAACGACCGCATTGGCCGCAAAATCCTCATCTCCGGCGGCGGCCGCGCCAACTTCACCAATCTTCATTGCACGCCCGAAAATTTCCTCTCCGCCAATCCGCATTTCGCCAAATCTGCGCTCGCCCGCTACACGCCTGCCGATTTTCTCGCCCTCGTCGAAAAGCACCGCATCCCGTATCACGAAAAAAAGCTCGGCCAACTCTTTTGCGATGGCTCCGCTTCCGAAATCGTCCGCCTGCTCGAAGAAGAGTGCCGCGCTGCTTCCGTTCAAATTTTTCTGAATACCCAAATCGGCGAAGTCCGCCGCACCACCGAATTCATCGTCCACACTTCTTCCGCCGAGTTTCGAGCGCCGGTGCTCGTCGTCGCCACCGGCGGCCTGTCCATTCCCAAAATCGGCGCCACTTCTTTCGGCTACGATCTCGCCCGCCAGTTCGGGCTGCACATCATCCCCACGCGCCCCGCCCTCGTCCCGCTCACGTTCTCCCCCGCCGACTGCGAAAACTACTGCGACCTCGCCGGCGTCTCCACCGAAGTCATTGCCACTCTCGCCGACGATTCTTCCGCTCCATGCTTCCCCGAAAGCATGCTCATCACCCATCGCGGCCTCAGCGGCCCTGCCATCCTCCAAATCTCCTCGTATTGGCAACCGGGGCAGGCCCTCAGCGTCGATCTCGCGCCCGGGCAGCACGCCACCGCCTCCCTCCGCAACGCTCGCACCCGCACTCTCTCCGCTGCTCGCTCGGCTCTTCAGGGATTCATGCCCAATCGCCTCGCCGTTCGCTGGCTCGACCTCCACGCGCCGCCATCCTTTTCCAATCCCGCCCTCGAAGAACTCGAGCGCCAGCTCCACAACTGGTCCATCCTCCCCGCCGGCACCGAAGGCTACGCCAAAGCCGAAGTCACCGCCGGCGGCATCGACACCGCCGAACTCTCCAGCAAAACCCTGGAATCCCGCAAAGTTCCCGGCCTCTTCTTCATCGGCGAAGTCGTCGACGTCACCGGTCACCTCGGCGGTTTCAATTTCCAATGGGCTTGGTCCTCCGCCATCGCCGCCGCCCGCTCCCTGTAGTGGCCGGTCTTCAGATCGGTGGTTTTACACCTCTCGCCCTTCGCACCCGTTCACCTTTGCTTCTCTTCCAACTCCGCCCAGCGCGCGTACAACGCATCCATCGCCTTCTGCGCCTCACCCATTTCTCGCAGCACCGCTTGCAACCGCGCGTGATTGCCCATCACCTCGGGATCCTCCAGCGCTTTGTGCCGCATTTGCAGCTCCTGTTCCGCTTCGGTGATCCGCTCTTCGATTCCCGCCAATTCGCGGCTCTCTCGATAAGACAACTTCTTCTTCTGAACCGCACCCCCACCCGCAACCGCGGCCTCGCTGCCGTTTCTCGCCGGCTTTGCGCGCGCCTCATCTTTCGCGCCGCTCATCTTCTTCGCGGCTTTTTGCGTGCTTTGCCATTCCTCCCATTGCGAATAATCCGCAAACCGTTCCGCTTTGCCTAGCCCATCCAGTCCCAGAACCACAGTGGAAACGCGATCCAACAAGTATCGGTCGTGCGTCACCAGCACCAACGCCCCGCCGTATTCGAGCAGACTCTCTTCCAATATTTCCAGCGTGGGGATGTCCAGATCATTGGTCGGCTCATCCAGCAGCAGGATGTCCGCCGGTTGTAGCATCAACTGCGCAATCAGCACGCGCGCCCGCTCGCCTCCGGAGAGCCGGCCCACCCGTTGATTTAGCGTCTCACCACTGAACAAAAATCTCTCCGCCCACGCCGCCACGTGAATTACCCGCTCCTGATAAATCACCGCGTCGCTGTCCGGCGCCAGCGCTCGCCGCAGGGTAATGTCTGGATCGAGCTGCCGGTTCTGGTCGAAGTACACCACCCGCAAACCGTCCGCCTTGCGTATTTTTCCGCTCGTTGGCGCAATTTCCCCGCGCAGCAAACGCAACAGCGTTGTCTTCCCGCTGCCGTTCGGCCCCACCAGTCCCACACGCATTCCTTGCGTCACAATAAAGTGCAGCCCGCCGATCAGCGTTCGCTCTCCGAAGCCATAGGAAACATCATCCAGCGTAACCAGCTGCTTCGTTTTGCGGCTGGTTGCGGAAAAATCAATCTCCGCCGTGGACGTCCGCGTTCGCGCCTTCATTTCCGCGAGCTCGCCGATCAATTCATGGGCATCGCTGATCCGCGCTTGTGACTTCCTCGTCCGCGCTTTCGGCCCGCGCCTCAGCCATTCGATCTCCGTGTGCACCCGGTTTTCCAAAGCTTCTTGCCGCTTTTGCTGCGCATGCAGATACTCTTCCTTGGCTTCCAGAAATTTGCTGTAGTTCCCGGATACCCGCAGCGCCCCATCTTGGTACGCCCGGTTGATCTCCACCATTTCGCTGGCCACATTCTCCAGAAAATACCGGTCGTGGCTCACCACCACGCAGGCAAACGCCGCGCTTTGCAGCACTCCTTCCAGCCAGTCAATTCCCGCAAAGTCCAGATGGTTGGTAGGCTCGTCTAACAGCAGAATATCCGGACGCTGCGCCAGCGCTTCCGCAATCGCCAGCCGTTTTTTCCATCCGCCGGAAAGCTCCGCCGCTGGCAACTCCAAATCCGTAAAACCTGCCCGCCCCAAAGTCTCCGCAAAGATCGCCGCGCGCTCCTCTTCCGCCACATGCGCGCGTTCCACTGCGCTTTCCATCACCCCGCGGATCGTCGCGTCCGGCGCGAATTCCGAAATCTGCGTCACGCAACTCATCCGCGTGCCCTTGCGTACGGCCACCTCTCCGCCGTCCGGTTTTACCCGCCCATACAGCATCTCCAGCAGCGTAGATTTGCCGGACCCGTTCGGCCCGATCACCCCAATCCGCTCTCCTTCCGAAACCGTGAAAGAAAGCTTCTCGAAAAGTGGCGTGCTTCCGTATCTCTTGGACAATCCCTGCGCGCTAATCAGCGGTGCCAATGCGGCCCTCTCCCATCAGTAGCCTTCCAGCATACCGCACCCACTCCGCTCCTCCCGGCAGCGCACGGCTGTACCGGATGTAAATGTAGCGCCGACCCTTCAGGGCGGCATCTTCAGGTTGTGCCCGGCTCAAGAAATCAGCGCGTCTTCTGTGGAATAGGCTTCAGCCTGTTCAAACGTAATGTTTCACCCGGGCTTGCCATGCCGTGCAACCGCGCGCCCGCAAGTCCGTAGTGTGTAGGGGCGCGCTTCAGCGCGTCCCCTGTGAAGGCGAGATTTCGCCGTAACTCGGACGCATGTAGTGGCGGGTCTTTAGACCCGTTCTTTTGCTTCTTATTCAAACCGTTCCGCGCCCAACCCAGCTAACGGATGTAAATGTAGCGCCGTCCCTTCAGGGCGGCATCTTCACGCTATCGCGGCTCTTTGTAGTGGCGCAGCATGCTGTGCCAGTTGGGCAAAATCTCCAACACACGCCCTTCTCCCACGCCGATTCCGCCAATTCACTCGCAGTTCATCGCCGGTGCATTGCGCCCATCCCCGCCCTCTGCCAACCTGCTCACGTCCCGCACGGGTCGGCCTCCCCCGGCCACCCCCCACGCCGCCCGCCGCGACACCACCGAGGTACGCCCATGTCCAAAAGCCCACCACTCCCCAAACCGCTCATCGAACAATTTCGCTCCGCCGCCGACGGCTTCTCCGGCGAAGCCTCGCGCGAGCGCATCGCCCTCGCCGTCCTCCATTACCGCGCCTTCCGCAACAAGGAAATCACCGTCTGGGACGTCACCGGAACGCAAGTCTATTTCCGCCTCGGCGCCCCCGCCCAAAACCAGCTTCCCGGTGCGAAGTCAGACCGTCACGGCATCACCGGCGTCCACATCCATCTCCCCTACGCCACGCCGTCGGTAGCCGCCCTCGTCAGGGGGCCCGCCCTCGCTCCAGCAGCTAGCGCCAGCGCACCGTCTGTCAATCCGCCAGCTCCGGGCCCAGCCGGTTTAAATGTAGCGCCGTCCCTTCAGGGCGGCGCATCCGCCGCTCCCTGGCTCACCCGCGCCGGCCAGCGCAAAGACCAGATCGTCGCCCTCGTCGGCGATCCTCAACGCCCCGGCTCCGCCAACGACTACGTCGGCGAACTCCTCAAAGCCCTCGAACAAGGCCGCTACCAAGCCTCCTTCGTCACCGACTAGCGAATTTGCGGTTATCGATGTAGCGACGGGCTTTCAGCCATTGCTTTGGAAGCATTCGGCGGCAGGGCACGACTTCAGTCGTGCCGCAAGCGCAGCAAAATAGCCCGGCTTTAGCCGCTGAGGTGTGAACCATCTGCGCCACGGCCCTGGTATCCTATTCGCTGCTCATCCCCCCGTCAGCCCCAACCCCGCCCGCAGCTGGGAACAAAGCCTCCGCCGCCCCCAAACTCCTCACCATTGCCAAGAAAAGCCCCAAGGCCCTCCTCGTCGTCCAGCGGCGCAGACTTCAGTCCCCGCACAGAAACACGCTAAATGAGGGCTTCAGCCCTCTGCAGAAAGCTCCGGACATGACAGCAGCCGAAGCAATGCGCCGAGACACTCTATCGGATAGTAAGAAACGCCTCTCTCAGAGAACGTACGAGGCTAGAGGATGTACGAACTACGAACGTAAGAGGCCTAAACTCCCTGAAAAAAAACTTCTCTTCCAGAGTCCGTTGTACGGACAGTGTGGCAAACAGAACCGGAACAATGCCCAAAACGATGACCAGCCTTGTAGACGAAACTGCTAAGGCTAAACACGAAAGAAAGGGCGCCCAAAGAGCGAGGAAAAAGACCAAGAGTTGCCACCGCGAATTCGAGAATGCACCAAAGAGCGTGCCCCTTGCAGGGAACGCAATGCTACTCGTAGCCTCGCGAGCGAAAGCGGCGAAGTAGAAAAGGACAAATGCGAGGAACAGTTCGGAAACGATGCTCGCAGCAAACGGATCACGCGGAAAAGATCCTGGCGAAATCTCGGGGTCGCGGACGATCTTTGCCCCAAGCTCCGTCGGATTGTTCAGCGCCGGAAGCTCGAAATTCGCCAATTCTCGGAGGTCACGGAGCGAGATGCACTTCAACAACGCGTCATCGTCTATTAGAGGCGCGCTTCGCGGCGGCGCAAGAAGCGAACGCCACCAACTCTCGGCAGGAACCACCTCAAGGCGAGGCACTGTACACGCGTGCGTAAGAACGTTTCCATACAAGAGGTTATTCCTTCGATTCCCCCATTTGGCGATCGAAATGCCAAAGAAGTTGCCAACCATTCGTGCTCGGGTCAGCATTTCGGGGTCGTTCAGTTCTCGGAACGCCCGGACCAACTCAGCGATCTCAGGTATTTCATAGTCCGACGTGATGGTGACGGTCAAATCGCGAATAGGCGCAGGCAGGCGGGGCCCGACGAAAACTGGCTTCCGCGATCCCCGCGAGGGATTGCCATTCGATGAGGAGCCCGTTGTATTCTGGTCGCCGGAACCCCTCTCGACAATACGCACCTCTTCGTTTCTCAAGACGTCGATCGAGGTATGGTCGGCGTCAGGATGGGACTGTTCATACTCTTCCCAGAGCCCATCCTTGTCTAAACTATCGAATTGGAGCGCCATGTTCAGGCGGCTGCCGACATACTTGGCGAGAGCTTCGTCGTTCTTCCGATTTTGCCAGTACATCGCCAGAAGGAAAAGGACAACGGAAACCAAGAGAGCAAAGGCTCCCGCCCTCGTGCAGGCTTGGGAAGCAGCTGTATCGATACCGGACTGATCAATCGAATCACTCACCGAGCCATCCTATTCGAGGAAATGATAGGCGAATTTGCGTGGGCAATCTCCCGAAATCTGAATCCATCACGCGCCAAGATCTAAAGAACTCCCAATGTGAGAGCGCGTCCAGGAGTACACCGATTTGGTGCGGCAACCGAACCTCGTTAAGGCTTCGGCCGAAAGTGTAGCCCTATCCCCCTAACCACTAAGCACTTACATTTTTCTATTGACAAACTGATACTAGCTGCGGTATGCTTCACGTTGCGTTTGCGTCTCCTTGCGCCAGCGAATCTTCGCTGGCCTTTTCTTTTTAGGTGCCCCCGATGCGCCCCGCTCGACCCACCGCCTGCCTCTCACTCCCCGCCACGCCCTATCCCCTCTATTTTGATATTGATCCGAACTCTTTGGCCACTCCGCAAAATCTATCTGCCGCATTTTCAAGCAAATCCATACTCTTTGTGCAAAACACCCGGGGTGGGTACCCCTCTTTCGCTCCATCCCCAACTTCGCAGCGACCACTGCAGGCCATTCGGACCTGCCGTCGAGCGGTCCGCCCTTCGCTCCTAAATCCTTTGCTGACACAGATTTCGCAGACCACCTCTGCTAACTCCTTTTGCCTCAGCAATTTTCAAAAAACACTAGGGGGAGGGGTAACGCCAGCGTCGCAGGCTAACGCATCACCCGCTTACTTTCAGTCTGAAAGCGCCACTCGAAGCTCGGTTACTCT
>Ga0335080_10004538_pt1 | contig 14158 bp, 9 predicted proteins | sample Lox_Sample_34_FD_206720 | JGI IMG/M metagenome (GOLD analysis project Ga0335080, IMG submission 206720) | Soil microbial communities from Loxahatchee National Wildlife Refuge, Florida, United States - Lox_Sample_3.4 | ecosystem: Environmental > Terrestrial > Soil > Wetlands | place: USA: Florida... | reverse complement strand
CGCTCCGGGGTAATGCACGGCTTGCTGCGCGTGCGCGGCTTCACCCAGGATGATGCGCATATCTTCTGCACGCCAGACCAGATCGAGCAGGAAATCGCCAGTTGCGTGGAGTTCGCCAGCGACGTGCTGAAAGATTTCGGCTTCGACCAGTTCCAGACGGAGCTTTCCACCTGGAACCCTGAGGACCGCAAGAATTTTGTGGGCAGCGAAGAACAGTGGAACATGGCCACGGCTTCGCTGGAGAAGGTGCTCAAACGGCTTAACATCGAGTACACGACCATCCCCGGCGAGGCCGCGTTTTACGGGCCGAAGATCGACATCAAGCTGGTGGATGCCATCGGGCGGCTGTGGCAGCTTTCGACGGTGCAGTTTGACTTCAATCTGCCGCAACGCTTTGGGCTCGAATATGTCGCCGAAGACGGCACCCGCAAGCAGCCGTTGATGGTGCACCGGGCATTGTATGGATCGGTCGAACGGTTTTTCGGCGTGCTGATCGAGCACTATGCCGGCGCCTTTCCGGTGTGGCTCTCGCCGGTACAGGCTGTGATGATCCCGATCGCCGAGCGGCATGCAGACTACGCGCGGAAAGTTGCGGCGCAGCTGAAAGAAGCCGGCGTGCGGGTGGAAGTTGACGCGCGTAACGAAAAGATGAACGCCAAAATCCGGGAGCATGCGTTGCAGAAGGTTCCGTTCCTGCTGGTGATGGGCGATAAAGAAGCCGAGGCCGCCAAGGTCAACGTACGTACCAGGGGCAAAGAAAAGACGGAAGATATGGCGACGGCGGAGTTTGTGGAGAAGATCAGTAAGTTGATCGCGGAGAAAGCTGCCACGCTCTAATGGGCGTTGGCGAATTTCCTTGCCCCGGAGCGATTCCTCGCGTCGCTGCCGAATGACGATTCTCTGGAGTTTGAAACAATCAAATCTGAGACAATCCAGTCTGAGACAATTCGATCTGAGACAATTCAAAGATGAACCGAAACGGCGCGCGCTCGTGCGTTGCTGTAATCACTCTGCTGCTGGCGGCGGCCGCCTTCTCCCAAGGCCCTTCTGATCCGCAAATCAAGCAGCCTTCCAGTTTCGACCCCAGCCGCCCCGCTGCGCTGGAACTGCAAACCCAAGTGCCCGACGGCTTCACTTTGGTCACCGTCGGTGACTGCATTATTTCGCGCCCGCTGTCGCAGGAGTCCGTGCGGGACGAGGGCTTCCGCAAAGTCATCGACCTTCTGCGCCAGGCCGACGTGACTTACGGAAACATGGAAACTTCGATCATCGACATCCGCCATTTCCACGGCTCTCCCAATCCCGGCCCCGACGACGTGACGGTGAGAGGCGAACCCGGCGTTGCGAAAGACCTGGCCGACATGGGCTTCGACATCATGTCGCGCGCCAACAATCACGCCCTTGATTGGGGGCTCGAGGGAATGCGCGAAACCAGCCACTGGCTGGAGAGTGCGGGCATTGTGTATGCCGGCGTGGGAGAAAATCTCGGCCTGGCTCAGGCACCGGGCTACTACGAAAGCCCCAAGGGACGAATCGCGATCATTTCCATGGCGTCGACCTTCACACCTGGAAGTTCAGCCATGGCACCGGCCGGAGCCGCGCCTTCGCGCCCGGGCGTGAATGCGCTCAACCTGACCAAGTCGGTCGTTGTAACACCAGAGCAGATGGCGAGAGTCGTTGCTATGCGAGACGCCCTTTTCCCAGGCACAAAAGACGACCCCGCCGGCAAGCTCCCCGGGGAACTCACGCTGCTGGGAACAAAATATGTCGTGGGCTCCAGTTTCGGTTTCCGCTACGAGATGGACGCCACCGATCTAGCCGGCATCCTGCGCGCGGTGCGCCTGGGAAAGCAGCATTCGGATTTCCTCATCGTTACTATTCACTCGCACGAGCCCGCGGCCAGCGCTGCGCCCGATCCGAAAAACGACTTCGCCGACCGCCCGGCGGGGTTTCTTCACGATCTCGCTCACCAGGTCATAGACAGCGGTGCCGATGTTTTCATCACCACGGGAATCCATCACCTCGGCCCGATTGAAATTTACAAGGGCCGCCCCATCTTTTACGGCCTGGCAAATTTCTTTTGGGGAGACATTCAGGACCCGGTCCCGGCAGATCTCTACCGGCAATATCAGAAGAAAATGAACGAAGCGTTCGACCATCCCGAACGCGCCACCGACGCGGACTTCAACAGCTTGATGAACGGCGCGGACTTCGCCGGGCAGCCGCCATTCGATGCCGTCCTGGCGCAAAGCCGTTTCGTGGGCGGGAAGCTCGCTGAGTTGAAGTTGTATCCCGTGGACCTGGGTTATGGACGCAAGCTCACCGAGAGCGGCACGCCGCGCCGCGCGGGCCCCGATCAAAGCCAGAGAATTCTGCGCACCCTGCAGGAACGTTCCACGCCCTTCGGCACAAAGATCGTGCAGGAGAGCGGCGTGGGCGTCATACGTCCGTAGCCGATAGCAGTAGACGCGCCGGTTTCGCTTCCTATACTCTTTTCCCGGCCAGAATCATGAAAAAATATTTCCTCTTGCCGCTTGTTCTATGCTCTCTGCTCGCCGTCGCAGCCGAGGGCCAGGAAGTTACCGTCGAACGAAATGTCCCCGCCACCATGCGCGACGGCATCGTGCTTCGCGCCGATATCTATCGCCCCAAGTCGGACGGCAAATTTCCCGTGCTGCTGCAGCGAACTCCTTATGACAAGCGCGGCGGCGTGGAATTCGGATTGAGGGCAGCAGCCCGTGGGTTCGTGGCCATTGTCCAGGACGTGCGCGGACGCTACACCTCTGACGGCGAGTGGTACACGTTCAAGAACGAATCCAATGACGGCTACGACACGGTGGAGTGGGCCGCTGCGCTGCCTTACTCGAACGGCAAAGTTGGCATGTGGGGCGGGTCGTATGTTGGCGCAACCCAAATGCTAACTGCCATCGCCCACCCGCCGCATCTGGCGGGCATTTGCCCCGTCGTCACCGCAAGCAACTACCACGAAAACTGGACTTACCAGGGCGGCGCATTCGAACAGTGGTTCGACGAATCCTGGACCTCGGGCCTGGCCCAGGACACTTTCAACCGCAAGGTGGACGACGAAACCAATGCCCGCGAAGGTATGTGGAAGCTGCCGCTGGCCGATTATCCGCTCTTCAACTTCCCCGCGCACGGCAAGCCCACCGCAACGGATTCCCTGGCGCCATACTTCCTCGATTGGCTCGCCCATCCTAACTACGACGATTACTGGAAGCGCTGGTCCATCGAAGAGCATTATGCCGATATCAACGTTCCGGCGCTCACCATTGCCGCCTGGTACGACATTTTTCTGGGCGGCTCGCTGCGCAACTACATGGGCATCAAGGCTCATGGCGGAGAGGCGGCGCGGAGCGGCCAGCGTCTGCTGGTGACCATCGGTGGGCACGCCGGCGGGGGCCGCAAGATCGGCGAAGTAGATTTTGGGTCTGCGGCGGAGGAGTACGACGAAAACAACATCACCCTCGACTGGTATGACTATCTTTTCCGCGGCGTGCAGAACGAATTCGCCAAACAAAAGGCGGTAAGAATTTTTGTGATGGGCGCCAACCAGTGGCGCGAGGAAGATGACTGGCCGCTGGCCCGCGCACGCGAGACCAAATACTTCCTCCATTCCGCGGGCAAGGCGAATTCCTTGCGTGGCGACGGCAAACTTTCCACGAGCGCGCCGGCTTCCGAGCCGCCAGACCAGTACGTGTACGATCCGGCCAATCCGGTGCAAACCATCGGCGGGCCGCTGTGTTGTGACGGGCACCACTTGCCCCCCGGACCCCGCGATCAGCGCCCGGTGGAAGCGCGCGATGATGTTCTGGTCTACTCCACACCACCCATGTCGCAGGATATGGAAGTCACCGGTCCGCTGAGCGTCGAACTCTATGCCAAGTCCTCGACCGTGGATACGGATTTCACTGCCAAGCTGGTCGATGTCGGCCCCGACGGCTTCGCCCAGAACTTAAGCGAAGGCATCCTGCGGGCGCGTTATCGCGATTCGCGGGAAAAGCCCAGCCTCATCAATCCCGGCGAGGTCTACAAGCTCGATATCGACCTGTGGGCTACCAGCAACGTCTTCCGCAAGGGACACGTGCTGCGCCTGGAAATCAGCAGCAGCAATTTTCCCCGTTTCGACCGCAACCTGAATACAGGGGAGGACGCGAAGTTCGGGGAGAGATTCGTCTCGGCAACCAACGGCATTTATCACGACGCGCAACACCCCTCAGCCCTGATCCTGCCGGTCGTGCCGATGCAGTAACGGCGCGATTTAGGCGCGGGCGCCCCCGCCCGTGCGTCCCCCGCCTCGGAATTGAAAACTCGTTGCCACTCCCGCATGGGCGAGGACGCTTGCGCCCACATTCGTGTCCTTCTGGCGACCGCAAAACTAAAGTCACGCGCCTTTCCCACTTCCGATTGGCTGGCATTTTCGCGGCGTTTACCATCAATCGCATATGTCCTCGACTGAACAAGCTCCCGCTATCTCCGGGGCGGCTGGCATTGCCGCTGCGCCTGCCCCGCAGACGCAATTTTCTACTCCCGCGTTGCTGGCGGCAATGCTGAAGACATCCACAAAAATCAGCGATCTCTTTTTCTCGCCAGGCAAGCCGCCGGTGGTGGAGGTGAACGGACGCCTCACGCCCACCGGCCCGCGCGCCCTAAGCGCTGACGACACTCGTAAGATCTCCGCGGACCTCATCGGAGACAACCAGCATGCTCTCGCCAGCCTGCGAGAAAAGGGCTCCTGCGACGTCTCCTACAGCCTTCCCAGTTCGGCGCGCTTCCGCGTGAACGTGTTCATGCAGCGGGGCAGTTGCGCGATTGTGATGCGCGTGATCCCCACCAGCATCCCGGACTTCACCGCCCTCAACCTGCCGGAAGAACTCAAGCAGGTGCCCAACCTGCGTAATGGAATCGTGCTGGTAACCGGCCCGACTGGCTCGGGCAAATCTTCCACGCTGGCGGCGATCATCGACCGCATCAACCAGGAACACTACTACCACATCCTGACCATCGAAGACCCCATCGAGTTTCTGCATAACCATAAGAACTGCATCATTCACCAGCGTGAGTTGCACAGTGACACGCCCAGCTTCGCATTGGCGCTACGGGCGGCGCTGCGGCAGGCGCCCAAGGTCATCCTGGTGGGCGAGATGCGCGACAAGGAAACCATTGAGACGGCCCTGGAAGCGGCTGAAACCGGCCACCTGGTGCTTTCGACACTACATACCATCGACGCCTCGAAGACCGTGGAGCGGATCGTGGGGGTGTTTGCGCTGGGTGAGCAACACGTGATCCGCAACCGCCTGGCCAAGAGTTTCCGCTACATCATTTCCCAGCGGCTGCTGCCGCGCCGCGACAGCGCGGGGCGAGTGGCGGCAATGGAGATTCTGAAATCGACTCTGCGCACTCGCGAGTATGTAGAGAAAGGCGAGAACGAAGGCAAGACGCTGCTGGATGCCATGCGCGCCGGGAGCACCGAAGGCATGCAGCACTTCGACGGCGAGATCGAGAAGCTGGTGAGAGAACACGTGATCGATCTGGAGACCGCTCTCGGCAACGCCACCAATGCCGGCAACCTGCGCCTGGAACTTTCCGATTACACCCCGCCAGAGTAAACGCAGGCAACCCCAGGAAAACTCGGGTCAACACCATCGCTCCGGGCGGAGTGGAGACCGAGGGAGTGCGCAGCGCGGGAATCGCCGGCGGACAAAGTCCATTTCTCGCGCACAGGACGCGCGAGAAATGGGGCACCCGGCGGAGGGGGAGGCAGAGTTTTCCAGGGAGGGCGCGGGCGTGTATTCTTCCCATCGTGCTGATTTCCGTCGCCATCATTACTCACAACGAGGAGCGCAACATCGGTCGGACCCTGGAGAGCGTGCGCCCAATTATCCGTGACGGCAGGGGCGAGATCATCGTTGTGGATTCCGGATCGACCGACCGGACGGTGGAGATCGCGAAGTCGCTCGGCGCCAAGGTGTTCGTGGAGGAGTGGAAGGGATACGCTGCGCAGAAGAATTCGGCGATCGAGAAGGCGCAGGCCGACTGGATTCTGAGCCTGGACGCAGATGAGGAAATCGACGATGAACTGCAGAAGGCGCTCGTGGATGCGCTGGGCAGTCTGGAAATGATCGCCATTCTTCAACGCCAGCCCGGCGCTCATCCTGTTCCTATTGAGGATGCGCAAAGAGATGCAGAGCAGCACATCGGCGTGAGACCCGGGTCCGAGTTCGCCGGAATCTGGCTCTCGCGCAGGAACGAATTTCTGGGACGGAGGATGAAACACGGCGGCTTCTGGCCGGACCCCAAACTGCGCCTCTTTCGCCGGGGCGCGGGAAAGTTCGCCGACCGCGCTGTACACGAAACGCTTGAGTTAAAGGGAACAACCGGCCGGATTCAGCGCGGCAGCCTGCTGCACCACTGTTATCCGACCCTCTGCGATTACATCGATCACATGAACCGATACTCGTCGCTGGGGGCGGAGATGGCTGTCGCCCAACGACGCCGTGGCTTCAGCGTCGCGAATATCGTAGTGCGACCGGGGCTGACGTTCATTTACAACTACTTCTTCCGGCTGGGCTTCCTTGACGGCCGGGAAGGCCTGCTGCTGCATCTGTATCACGCCGCTTATGTTTCGTGGAAGTATGCCAAGGTTTGGGAATTGGGGCGAAAAGATGGTGCATAGCAACGTATCTAAAGGCAGGGGTAGAGATATCCCATTCGTAGAGGCGCAACTCCGCTCCGTCTTCTGCATCCCCGGAGTGCATTGACCTGTCGCTTGGGAGGGCGGCTTGCTCGTGGGCTAGCAGGCCCCCTATCATCAAGTCTGAAAGGTGCAATCAACCATGGCGGAGGAGCGGCCCAGAAAGCTTCCGGTTAGGGAAAGCCCGGTCGCCGACGTGTTTGAGGGGCGGCATCCTTCCGCAAGCGAAAAAGCCTGGGCCGAAAAAACACTCTTACCCACGCTGGAAAAGGCGCCCGAGAGGCCTATAGGGGCGGCTTCCGGGGTGAATCTCGACGAGCACGAGCATGCCCAGTTCACCACCATCTCGGGCGTGCCCATTCGCCGCCTCTACACTCCGGCCGATCTTCCCGAAGATTGGGAGTACGAGAAATACCTGGGCTACCCCGGCCAATCGCCCTACACTCGCGGCATTCATGCCTCGGGATACCGCGGCAAGCTATTTACCATGCGCCAGTTCTCCGGCTTTGCTTCACCGGAGGAAACCAATCAGCGCTACAAATATCTGTTGGAACACGGCGGCAGCGGACTTTCGGTGGCCTTCGACTTGCCGACATTGATGGGTTACGACTCTGATCATCCGGCGAGCGAAGGCGAGGTTGGCAAGTGTGGCGTAGCCATTGATTCCCTGGAAGACATGGAGATTCTCTTCTCCGGCATCGATCTGGAGAAGACCACGGTTTCCATGACCATCAACTCGCCGGCTTCCGTGCTCTGGGCGATGTACCTGGTGGTGGCGGAGAAGCAAGGCGCGGACTGGAAGAACATTTCCGGCACCATCCAGAACGACATTTTGAAGGAGTACATCGCGCAGAAGGAGTACATCTATCCGCCCGCGCCTTCCATGCGGCTGGTGGTGGACACCTTCGAGTTCGGATCGAAGTTCACGCCCAAGTTCAATACGATTTCCATCAGCGGATATCACATCCGCGAGGCGGGATCTACAGCGCTGCAGGAATTGGCGTTCACTCTTTATGACGGCGTGGAATACGTGGAGTGGGCATGTCGGCGCGGTCTCGAAGTGGATGAGTTCGGCCCCCGCCTCAGCTTCTTCTTCAATGCCCACAACGATTTCTTCGAGGAAATCGCCAAGTACCGGGCCGCGCGCAAGGTGTGGGCGCAGGTCATGCGCGAGCGCTTCGGCGCCAAAAATCAGCGCACCTGGCTGCTGCGCTTCCATACGCAGACGGCGGGGGTTTCCCTGCCGGCGCAGCAGCCCATGAACAACATCGCGCGCGTGGCTTTGCAGGCGCTGGCGGCGGTGCTGGGCGGGACGCAATCCCTGCACACCGATTCTTACGACGAAGCCCTGGCCCTGCCGACGGAAGAGGCGGCGCGCATCGCGCTGCGCACGCAGCAGATTATCGCCTACGAATCGGGGGTCACTCACACGGTGGATCCCCTGGGCGGTTCGTATTTCCTCGAAGCGCTGACCTTGCAAATGGAAAAAGGGGCGCTGGATTATTTCGGCAAACTGGACGCCATGGGTGGCATGGTCAAAGCCATCGAGCACGGCTACCCGCAGAAGGAAATAGCGGAGGCAGCTTATCAATATCAGCGTGCGGCGGAATCCAGGGAAAAGGTCATTGTGGGAGTGAACGAGTTCGCCATCGAGGAAGCATCGCCGCATATTCTCTATATCGACGAAAGCGTGGCCCACCAGCAGACAGCCAAGTTGAAGGCGCTACGGGCGAGGCGTTCGAACGAGGAAGTCCGGAGGCGGCTGGATGCGCTGCGCAAGGCGGCGAGGCAGGAAGCGGCGGCGGGACCAGGTGGAGGAATTGCGCCCGCGAACACGATGCCCTATATCATCGACGCGGTACGCGCTTATGCGACAGTGGGCGAGATTTGCGAAGCGCTCCGCGACGTGTACGGAACCTACACCGAAACCAGCATCACCTGAAAGCGGTCGCTGACTCTTCTGCTCGAAAATCTCTTCCGCACCGATATCCCATTCAATGAGTGTAGGCCGGGTTATCAGGCTCGGGCGGGGCGTACTCGCGGCCATATTTATCTGTGTGAGATTCTGGGGACTGCGATGGAGTGAGCCGCAGCACTCCGAGCGTCGAGGAATTTTCCCCTATGGTGATATCGCGGGTTTGAGCATCCAGTTGCTCAGGCTGCGCGGTTTCGTACCAGAGGCGCAAGGTGTAGCGTCCGGCTGGGACGTGAGGAATTACGATCTCTCCCCGTTTGGTTGAGACGCCGTAGTAGGGGGTGGGGAGCGCAATCACTACCGCGCTCATCTCGGCGTGAATATTGCAGAAAATGTACGAGATTCCCGGCTTATCGAAGCGCACGTTTCTGCTGGTTCCGGCCTCATAGAGGCCCAGGTCGAATCGCTTCCCTTCGAAGAGAGAAAAGACATTGTGAAAAAAAGGATCGTGATTCGGGAACTCCACGACAGAACCGACGGGCACGATCAGCACGTGGGGAGAAAAGCTCTTATTCTTCTGGACGAGCTTGGGAAGCGGGCCGGCGGGGGGGTTCATCGCGGGCATGGCACCGACAGGGGTAAGCCAGAGTACAACCTCGGAGGAGTCGTGCGAGCCGCCGCGGCGGGCGCCGGCCCAGGCCACGCGTGCGGTAACCGTGACTTCCTCGGCGCCGGCGCACGCGCCAATCAGCAGCAGAGCGAGCGGCAGGAAGAGACGGCAGCGGCGGCGGAAAGCTGGCGAGCCCATTTAGAAAAGAACCCCCATCATCAGGTTCACCTGCCCTGAGGTTTGGCTGCCCTGGTCGATCTGGAACGTCTGGAGATAACGGTACTCGCTGGAAAAAAGAAGGTTGGAGCGAGGCCGATAGACGAAATTTACGAACGCCGAACGATTCTGCGCGAGTGTGGGGTCGATGTAGCTCTGAGCCGCGGCAAACGCGCGCAGGTCGGAAGCCATGGGGCTATCGAGGCCGAAGGCGCCATTAGCTTCCAGCTTGGGCGTCAGCTTGAGCTTGAGTTGGGACCACCCGCCGACGCTGTTCAGGCCGCGTACCACGCTGGCGGGGTCGAGGGGATTACCGCTGAACAACACGCTCCGCCCCAGGCCGCCCCCCAGGCCACCAATGGCCACGCCACGGTAGAATTCACCCGAGAGTTCCAGCCTTTCAGACAGGGGAATATCCCAGTCCGCCATTCCCGCCCAGCCGTTCAGGTCACGATTGAAGCCCCAGTTCTGGCGACTGTAGTACCCGGCCGCGCCCACGGTTAAAGGCCTGCCCAGGACGGTTTGCGTCCAGGCAACGCGACCGGCATAGGCCGGTATGCCCGAGCGATCACCGGCGACCTGGTTGCGCAGAGATCCGTTGTAAGGGGGTTCGCCGGTGAGGTTGTCCAGAATGCCGCCCTGCACGGTGACCTGGCGTCCGTTCTCCAGATCGATGCGATGCTCTATGCGCACCTGCGGCGTCCAGCCCCAAAGATTTCCGGCGTAGCTGAGGGCGGGAACTGCCACGGAGGCGAAGGAGGTCGGCGACAGCGAGGAAAAGAAGACGCCATCCTGACCTGCGACTATTGAGGTGTGCTGCCAGTCGAGGCGCGCGCTGGCCATGCGAAGGCGGAACATCCCCGAATTCACTCCGTTGGAAATGTATGGCATATCACCGGCGAAGTCGGCCTGAAGGCTGGCCGAGGTTCGAGCGCCGGCAAGATGTGGCCCGAAGACCTCCAGGCCAATCTCCGATTGGCGCATGGTAGCGCCGAAGCTGGTCCTGGAGTTGTAGGGATTCTGGATGTCGGCGTATTCGGGGAAGTCTTCGTTATCGAGCGCTCCGTGGTTGCTGAAAAGATTCAGCAGAACGATGCCTGAAAGGCGCATGCGATACTTCGATCCGCTCTCGATCTTTGTCTGGTGCTGCTCATCGACTTTCGCGGTCAGTAAGCCGGTGGAATCCTCCAGATCGCTGAGGCGTTCGGCCATTGTCTTGGGGGCAGGTTTCTCACCGGCGATAGCGGGGGCTTCTGCCAGCGCCGTCCCGGGTTGCTTTCCGAATCCGGCGGCGGCAAGCTGCTCGCGAGTGGCCTGCAGCTCGCGGCGCAGATCGGCGGTCTCGGCGCGGGATTGCTCGGCCTCGGACCGAATCTCTCCTACCAGCGTCCGCAGTTCTCGCACCTGTTCCTGCAGCTCGCGGACGGCGGAGGAGGAGGATTCGGTCTCCGGTTGTCCTGCGGCGGCAGGCGCCTGCTGCGTCCATGCCGGAAGGCTCGCCAGGAGCAGACACACGCCAGCGAGAATGGACCTGCAGAATTTTTGGGGCAAACCAGTGCCTTGCCTCACGACTCGCCTCCCTGAGAGAAATTTGGAGTAGCCAGTTTGATGAGTGCCTGGAACCTGGGGAAACGGCGGAGCGTGAGTGCTTCGACCCTTTTGCAGATGAAATCCTACTCCGCTTTCGAGCTCTTCGTCACGGCACTCGGCCACGCATTTCTCGCGCAGCTTTAGCGACGAGAGCTGCGAATCACGAAACGACGGGAGGCACATGCTCTTTCGCCTCACCACGGCCGCTGGAACCATTTTCTGGAGCCTCCGCCAGGGGTAGATGGACCTTGAAGGTTGTGCCCTGGTCTGAAGTATTCTCCACCGCGACCGAGCCGCCGTGGTCCTGAATAATTTTCTGCACAACCGTCAATCCCAGGCCGGTGCCGTTCTCCTTGCCGGCACTGATGAAGGGCTCAAACAGCTTGCCGCGAATCGATTGTGGAATGCCGCGTCCGTTATCGGCCACGCGAATTTCCACGCCCCCGCCGGAGGCCGAAAGATCGATATCTACGCTTCCATTCTCCCGCGACACCGCCTCGCAGGCATTCAGCACCAGGTTGTAGAGCACGCGCTCCAGCTTGCGGGAGTCAAACCAGCCGGTGTTATCGCCTTTTTCGTGAACGCTGATGCGCACATGATGAAATTCGGGATGCAACGCGATCGCCTGCACTACACGGTTGACCGCCTCGCGGATGTTTCCGTGACGCAGGCGCAACGATTCGCGGGTGCGCGAGAACTCGAGCAGGGAATCGATGAGGTCCGTCATCTGGTTCACCGCCGAGCGCACTTCCTGATATAACTCCTCACGCTGCTCGGAGGAAAGCCGGCTCTCGCAGAGAAATTCAGCGTTGGCCACGATCGCAGCCAGGGAATGCCGCAAATCGTGGGAGATGGAACTGGCCATGCGCCCGATTGTCGCCAGGCGCTCGGCGTCGAGGAGTTCCTGCTGCGTCTTGAGGAGGCTGGCCCGCATGCGGTCGAACGCAACCGTCACTTCCGCCACTTCGTCTCCGCCGCGGGCGTCCAGAGCGTAGTGGAAGTCGCCGCGGCCCAAGGCGCGAACGCCATCGACCAGGTTGGCCAGCGGACGGGTGAAGGTGTGGGAGATCAGAAACACTAATCCGCTGCCCACGACTATGGCCGCCAGGCCCAGGGCTAGGAGCAAGCGGTTCAGACTGCCGAGAAACGCGGTCGCCTGGTCATAGGACTTCAATACCGTCAACCGCACCGGTGCCCGATTGGGGGCGAGCTCGAGCGAAGCCGCCAGAAAGCTCTCATCGCCGAGCTGAACCTCGCCGGGGGCGGTCGAAGTGGGATACCGGCCAACCATGAGCTGCTGAGCAAGCTCGCCTTCGTGCTCAGGAGTGAGGGTGCTGCTGACGATGGAATCGCCGTAATAGAACGCCACCTGGCTGGCGGCGATGCGGCTCACCTGCGAGGCTACGGCATTATCAATCTCATACCCCAACACCAGAACTCCCAGTTCATGGTTTTTAGCTGCCGGCCCGAAGTAAACCGGCTTCAGAAAGACCTCGTAAAGATGGCCGCCGCCGAACCACCAGTGGCTGGTGCTCTGTTGCTCGAGCGAGGCGAGCAGCGAAGACCGCGCCATCTCACGGGTGAACCCCGGCGAAATCGCCTGCAGGGCCGCCACGTTGCCGTTCGGCCGGGCGAGTACAAACAGGTCGCTGCCCGAGAGCCGCCAGAGGTCGCCGGACGCATCCTGGATGGTGGCATCGTCGGGCGTCGTCATTAGCGCCCGCAGGTTGGGCAGGTCGGCCATCAACTCCACCAGGTGGGTAAGAGTGATCTCGCGTTCGCGCTGAAAATTTTGGAAGGTGCTGACGGAGTTATACAGGCCGGAAACGATTTCCTTCTTGACCTGTTCCTGCACGCTGTTCCGCACCAGCAGCAGGCTCGTACAGGTGAGTCCGGCAGAGATCAGCAGCATGGAGAGAAGGAACTTGGTCTGCATCCGCAATCTCAACATGGCTGCCTCGTAAAGAAAGACCTCGGGCCGAAAAGCCGGCCTTCAGCGAACGAACTTATAGCCCACTCCATGGACGGTACGGAAGTGCACCGGGTTCGCCGGATCGCGCTCCAGTTTTTGCCGAAGCTTGAGAATGTGATTGTCCACGGTGCGCGTGGAGGGGTAGTTCTGGTACCCCCAAACCTCATTCAGCAGTTCCTCGCGTGTGATCACCCGCTCTGGATTTTGCAGCAGGAATTTGAGGGTCTTGAATTCCTGGGCGGTGAGGGTGATGGCAGCACCTTCCCGGGACACCTCCATTTTGGCGAAGTCCACGGAAATCCCGTCGAACGAGGTGATCTCCCCCGCTCCGGCGCGGGCGGTACGGCGCAGAGCGGCCCGCACCCGCGCCAGAAGCTCGCGCGGGCTGAAGGGTTTGGTGACGTAGTCATCGGCCCCTAACTCCAGCAGCAGAACCTTATCGGAAACGTCGCTGGTGGCGCTCAGGACGATGATGGGCAGCCACGGCATCTGCTGTTTTATGGCGCGGCAGACATCGCGCCCCGAGAGGGCGGGAAGGCGAAGGTCCAGCACCACCGCCGCGGGAGTCGCTCGGCGGAAAGCTTCAAGCGCAGCCTGGCCATCTGGCGCGATCTCTACGGCAAACTTTTCGCCTTCGAATAACCGCTTCAACGCTTTCTGGACGGCGCGGTCATCCTCCACCACCAGGATCAACTCCCTGCGGGCGGGCTGCTCCGCCATAGGAAGCTCTCCCCCGGGCGCCTCCGCCCGCTCCCAAGGGGATGCGGAAACCCGGATAGTTTCAGTTCGCATCATTCTCGAACCCTCATGCTCAATCTATGATGGGGCGACTTCCGGCGGCTATTACCAGCCGGCGGTATTTCCTGTAAAGCAGGCTCAAGACTGCAAAAACAAGGAACCTGCGCTCCATTCCTTCGGGCGTAGGTAACCCGCCCACAACCGCTATAGATTACTACTGCGAGAGGTAGTTACAATGCCGGCCCTATTTGTTGACATTTTTTTTACAAGTCATATTTCTGCACTCAGGGTGCCGCCAGCGGGGTTCTGGATCACTACGCAGATGGAAAAGCGGTGTCACGGAGTGGTCATAGCTCTCGTAAAAGCGGTTGGATAGGCGCGCCCTCGATACAAACGTATCCATTT
>Ga0335080_10004537_pt1 | contig 14162 bp, 9 predicted proteins | sample Lox_Sample_34_FD_206720 | JGI IMG/M metagenome (GOLD analysis project Ga0335080, IMG submission 206720) | Soil microbial communities from Loxahatchee National Wildlife Refuge, Florida, United States - Lox_Sample_3.4 | ecosystem: Environmental > Terrestrial > Soil > Wetlands | place: USA: Florida... | reverse complement strand
GTCTTTCGCACAACACTGTGATACGCGGCGGTTTGGGCATCTTTTATGACCCTCTGCCAGGCCGCCTACTGAATTCATTCTCTGGCAATCCGCCGCTCTTGAATTCCTACACCATCGTGGGAGACAGCCTTACGCCCGATAAGAACGCGGGCCTCTTCAAAAATGCGAATTCCTCCAATGAAGCATTTGTCAAGGGTTTTGCCGCCGGCCAAACCCTCGCCGATATACAAGCCGATCTACAAAAGGTAGGTCTTACGTTTTTCCCGCCCGCGATCAGCACGTCGGAAAGACGGACACATTCACCGCAATTTCAACGGTGGAGCCTGGAACTGCAGCAGGGTTTTAGCACCAACACTTCGATCAGCATCGGTTACTTTGGCCATCACGGCATTCACGAACTGACACAGAATCCGAACGCAAATGCGTATGGCTTTGGATCGCTTCCCGCCGGGTTATGCACGAGTCCCCCTGTTCTCCCGTGCGCCGACCCTCGTTTCTCAGGGGTTACCCAGCTCAATACAAATGCCATCTCGAACTACAGCGGAATGGTCGCTTCCTTTCGGCACCGCTTCAGTCGCTGGACGCAAGGCCTCTTCCAGGCAAACTATACCTATGGACATGCGCTAGACGAGAACTCCAGCGGTGGAATTTTCATATTTCACAGCCTTTCGCTCACGTCTCCGCAGGACCCAAACAATCTTCGCGGCAGCTACGGTTCAGCCGATCATGACGTGCGCCACTCGCTCAATGCGAATTACGTCTGGGAACTTCCAGTCAAAGCAGCTCTCCGGGGACACGGCTGGGATGCACTCGTCAAAAGCTGGCAGATTTCTGGAACGATCTTTGCCCGAACTGGATTCCCCTACACGGTATTCGACTTCGAGGAATCCGGCAGTCTTGTGGGGAACAACTATTTCGGGCTGCTGTATGCCGTGCCCGCGGGTCCGCTTCGCGCGGAATTGCCCTGCGGGAAAGGTGCGGCTGTTCCGCTGGCTCCGCATCCCTGCCAACCGCCCCAAGTGTTGGGCGACGGGATAACGCCCAATCCAAATGCTCGGTTCTTGCAATCGGGTTGCGCAACGGGGTTTAACACCGGGAATCTGCCGGGGCGTTCGGGACCATGTAGTGGATCTGCCGTGTCCTTTGCGCAAGGAAGGAACCGCTTTCGTGGACCGGGCTACTTCAACACCGACTTCACTATTCTGAAGACCACGAAACTCCCTGGCTGGGAGAATGCCACATTAGGCATTGGCTTCCAGTTCTTCAACCTGTTCAATCATCCGAATTTTGGATTTCCAGATCCTGGTCTTTCCAGCCCGACATTCGGCCAAGTCGCTAGCCTGGAACAGCCTCCCACCAGCATCTTGGGCAGCGGCTTTGGAGGCAATGCGTCCGCGCGCATGATTCAGCTGAAGGCTGAGCTCAAGTTCTGATGGGTGCCTAAATGGGCGAATGCGGCGAATGGTCCGAGGACGGTTCCTCAGAAGTTCTCCAGCATCCACAAGTTGCCATTCGTACTCCAGCTTTGGATCGCCAGATAGCGACGGTTGGGAGACGGTACTGCTAGTGTTTCACCGGTGGCTCCGAGAATTTCCCACAAAACATGTACTTTGCCAGACAGATCGACATGCAGGATCACCCTCGTTGTGCGTTTCCCGGCAACAACAAACAACCCTTTCCCGTCCGCCGCCCAGGCGTATGCCAGCAAATTAGTCCATCCCTTAACCTCGATTCGTCGTGCGGGTTCTCCACGCAGCGAGAGAATGTCGATCGGCCCTACCACCGATGAAGTTGTGGCAAGGGTTGTGCCATCAGGGGATAAGTCACACCACCAGTCGCCGGATCCCGGCTTAATTGCAAACCTGGTCAGTTCGGGCCCGCGCCCCGCAAAAGGATCCAGGGTGGTGACTATCACTTGCTTGTCGTCTTCGGTCGGCTCGGCAAGTACACACAGACTCGATGGATACCGTGCACACGCGATCTGCCCCATAGGCTTAGCCATGAACAGCATTTGTGGCGGGCCACCGTTGATTGGGGCGCGCATTACCGGCTCTTCTTCGTGTGCGATCAATCCTTTTTTCCCATGTCCGAGATAAAGTAAGTTCTTCCCGTCCGGGGTTACACGAGCATTGCGGCCGTACCCTTCAGGCACGATCGCCTGCGCCGTGTCTTCAGTCAGTGACTGCTTGTAGACTGCGTAGTGACCGCTCCGATTAGATACCAAAATCACTGAATTGCCATCGAGCGTCCAGTCCGGGATTCCCTCTGAACTTTCACTCAAAGGGAAATGCTTTGGCGTTAATAGCTGAGTGCCTCCTGACTTTAGGTCGCCAACGTAAGAGGTCATGTGGGCCGTCCACCTGAGAAATACTACCTTGCCGTCAGCACTTAAACTCAGGGCGTTCGCACACGAGTCCGACCAATTGGTTACACGTTTTGGTCCTTCCACGGTTCTGCCAGAGGTGGGGTCAATCGATATCGTCCACAAATTGCAGGAGGCTCCGAGGACCGAACCCGGCTCCTCCTCCTTCGAGTACAGGAACCGGCCATCCGGCAGCCACAGAAAATCCCGGATGTTCTTGGTCATAGGAGGAGCGAGAATCGTGGCCGTGGGGCCCCCCTTCAGATCTCGGCTCACAAATGTGTCACCGGACTGATCGGTCTTCACGTAAATGATCCGCTGTCCGTCTCCCGACCAGCCAACGCAACAAATGGCGCTGTTCTCATCGCTTTCATACAGCTTGTGCGCGTTTTCGCCGTTTTCGTCCATCAGCCAAATCTCGCGAGGGCCGAATTTTCCTGAATTTGCCCCAAAGGCGATGAAAGAGCCATCACGGGAGACGGAATACACAAGGGCTTTCTCTCGAAGCTTGATCGGCGCGCGTCCCAGTACCGAAACCACCCAGCTGCTACTCTCGTCCTGCCTACCGGATGAGGGCGTTGGAATCGCGTTCGCGACAAATCTTGTACTGTCGGGGAACCAGGAGCCAAGCTCCCAATCCAGCTTTTCGCTGGCTCGCATATCGGGTTGCGGAATGGCCTGTACTTCTCCCGTCTGAACCAATTTCAGGTAGATTCGTTTCGTGTCGGTATAAGCAAGATATTTGCCGTCGGGCGAAATTGCTCCACTCTTAACTGCATTTTCGAAGGAGTTCGTGGTGAGCTGGCGCAGTCTCATTTCCGGCCGGGCCGCAGTTGTCGCCCTCGTCCACCAGAAGATCACGCCGACTAGCAGAGCTACAGTCGAAATTGCGCCGAAGATCAACCGCCAGGGTTGGCGCACGAGGCTGAGTTTACTCACAACCGGGCGCGCGTGTGAGATAGACGCTTGGGCAGAATCACGAGATTGCGGGGTCACCACACGCGTCGCATCAGGTTTGCGCGCGGATTCAGTATCCCGCTTCAGCCGTTTCAAGTCGGCCCGCATTTCCGACGCTACCTGATAGCGCAAATCCCGATCTTTCTCTAGCGCCTTGCCGATAATCTCTACCAACTTGTCTGGAATCTCAGCATTCAACTCCGCCGGGGACTTCGGCGTCCGGTTCAGTATGGCCTCGAAGACGACAGCCGAACTCCCTCCGGTGAAGGGCGGTTTTCCGGTTGCCATCTCGTAAAGAACGGCTCCAAGTGAAAACAGATCCGTTCGGGCGTCGAGTTCTTCTCCGCGAGCCTGCTCGGGAGACATGTACGCCACGGTGCCAAGCGCGATCCCTGGACTGGTCAGATTGTCTTCCGAGAGGCTGAGGGTGTTCTCAACTGCCTGCGGAGGCTTACGGGCCTTCATTTTCTTGGCGAGGCCAAAATCCAGAACTTTGGCCTGCCCGCGCGGCGTCACGAAGATATTCGTGGGTTTGACGTCGCGATGAATGATACCGCTTGCATGCGCAGCGTCCAGAGCGTCCGCGATCTGGATGGCAAGGTCGAGCAGCTCTCCCATCGGTATGGGCTTCGCTGCGATGCGGTGCTCCAGCGTTTGCCCCTCCAGCAATTCCATGGCGATGAAAGGACGGCCCTCGAATTCATCCACATCGTACACAGTGCAGACATTGGGATGATTCAGCGCAGAAGCTGCATAGGCTTCCCGCTGGAATCGTTCTAGTGCCATTGGATCATCCGAAAGTTCTGGCGGCAGGAACTTCAGGGCGACGGTACGTCGCAGTTTCGTGTCCTCGGCTTTGTAGACGACGCCCATGCCGCCGCCGCCCAGCTTTTCGAGTACGCGAAACCGGGGTAATGCAGCGCCGACCATTCCCTGGCTTTCGGTTAGCTTGATCGTCTTCCCTTCTGCCTCCAGCCTCGCCGCAACATCAAACGCGGGAGACTCAATAAACTCTGCAGCGGAGCTCTCGAAGGAAAGCAGGGATGCGATCTCTTTCTCCAGATCCTCGTCCCCCTGGCATTGTTCTTCGAGAAAGGAACCGCGCTGCTCTGCCGGAATCTTCAAAGCGGAGTGATACAACTGTTCAACTCGCCGCCAGCGTTCAGGCTCCATCAGCCTCGTCCCCACTGAGCTCACGTAACAACCAGACCTTGGCCATCTTCCAGTCGCGCATCACAGTATCGGCCGACACTTTCATCACTTCCGCAGTTTGTTTGACGTCCAGACCGCCAAAGAACCTCAACTCAACCACTTGACTCTTGCGCCGATCCACTTCTGCCAATCGCCGGAGTGCCTCATCCAGAGCTACCAGATTCGCTTCCGGCTCCGAACCCACCATCAATGCCTCGTCGAAATCCACGCGTTCGGCATCTCCGCCTCTCTTTTGGTACCCGCGCGACCGAGCAAAATCTACGAGGATGCGTCGCATCAACTGCGCGCAAATGGCACAAAAGTGAGCGCGGTTCTGCCATTTGACTTGGCGAACATTCACCAGACGGAGATAGGTCTCGTGGATGAGAGCGGTGGCCTGGAGAGTGTGCCCTAGGCGCTCGCCAGCCATATAACGCCGCGCGGCAGCGTGAAGCTGGTCGTACACGAGCGGCACGAGTTTCTGCAGGGCTGTCTCGTCGCCCTTGCCCCAAGCCCGCAAGAGACCCGTGACTTCGTTCGGCGCTACCTCACCCATAAGTTTCTACGGCTCTGCAACTTACCCTGTGCCGCCGAGGTTATCACAGGTTGTATCCAAGCTCTACTCGATCGTCTGCGCACAAAAACTCCGGGCCGGCTTGCCAGTTCTACCTTCCGATTCACGCCTTTACTAGCAGTAGGGAAAGAAAATTGCCCGGCGAGGCTAGTTAAGGAGCATGCCATGAATTCTAGGTCATTCAGTTGCCTGGTGACGATGATCTTGATCGCTTCAGTGTCTGTGCTCGCAGATGCTCAGTGCACCAGATGCGGGCCGGGAGTTACCGTTAGTCCCCACAGTTTGTCGTTTCCGCCCCAAGTCGTAGGTACAACCAGCGCGGCCATGAGCGTAACGTTGCGCAGCGTCGAGGTGGCATTGAGGGGTATTGTGAGCAGCGGACCGCCTTTTTCTGAAACTCACAACTGTTGGCATTCGTTGCCGAGGAACTTAACTTGCCGCATCCGCGTGACCTTTGCTCCCACGGCAATTGGGACATTCAACGGTACAATCACGATCAGTGATAACGCCGGGAAGCAGGTTGTGACCCTGTCCGGCACTGGCGTGGCGGCGGGGGCTATCACTCCTGCCACTCCTAGTCTCGACGAGCAGCCTTTGTCTCAACTGAAGGCACCGCGACATCACCGCTACAAGGTTTTGGACCTGGGCACATTCGGCGGCCCTCAGAGCTACGTGAACATACCAGATACCAGCTATGCTCGCGTGCTGAACAATCGTGGAATGGTTGCAGGCTGGGCGGACACGCCGCTACCTGACCCCTATCCGGACTTTTGCTTCGACGGGGACTGCCTAGTCGCGCACGCATTTCGGTGGCAACGTGGGGTCAGGAGCGACTTGGGCGTACTTTCCGGCGGCGCAAGCAGCCAGGGTAACTGGGTCAGCTCGAACGGTATGATCGCCGGCATTTCACAAAACGGTGAGATTGATCCTCTGGTTCCGGGTTTCCCTGAATTTCGCGCCGTGCTGTGGAGGAATAGGGAGATCATCGATCTCGGAACGATAGGAGGTGGATACGAGAGTATTGCTACCTCAGTAAATAGCCGCGGCCAGGTGGTTGGGTTCGCCACCAATACAATCCCCGATCCGGATTCCATGGTTGGCCTGGGTGTTCAGACGCGCGCGTTCTTGTGGCAAGACGGAGCAATGCAGGACCTGGGTACGCTCGGCACTGGCACGAACGCGATGGCGATGCTGATCAATGAGAAAGGCCAGATCGCGGGGAATTCCTACACCAGTGCAGAGCCGAGTTCGTTGTGTGTTGAAGAGGAGCTCGGATCATTAACTACCGGCGCTTTCCTTTGGGACAGCGGAACCATGAAGGATCTCGGCAACTTTGGAGGTTCTTGTACCTTCGCCTCCGACCTCAACAATCGCGGTCAGGTAGTTGGCGGATCGCGGTTAGCGGGAGATCTGGAGCAACATCCATTTCTGTGGAATGGATCAAAGCTCATCGACCTGGGTACGTTCGGTGGAGGTCTAGGGAATGCGATCGCTCTCAATGATCGAGGTGAAGCTGCGGGGTGGGCCACGTATCCCGGCGACCAGGTATTCCATGCGGCACTTTGGAACCGCAGAAAGATCACGGATCTTGGAACGCTGACTGGTGACGCGTCTAGCTTCGCTTTCACCATCAACGCCAGCGGTCAAGTGGTGGGTGTATCGGTCCCGCCTGGAGGAGATTTCGACTCCGCCCATGCGTTTCTATGGGAAAACGGTGGACCGATGGTTGCCTTGGAATCGCTCATTCCCGGTGGATCCTCGTTACGTCTGACGGAACCAGAGACGATCAATGATCGCGGCGAGATCGCCGGCAATGGTTTCGACGCCGACGGGAATCAGCATGCTTTTCTGCTGGTTCCGTGCGACGAGAATCACACTGACATCGAGGGCTGCGGGGATGCCAGGGACGAAACAACCGCCCTTCACAATACTCCGGCGCGCGTCTCGAATCGCGCTACAACATCGACTCCACCGCGCCTGGCACCTGGTGGTACGACCGGATGGCCTGCCCGGGCGGCTCATCGGCTTCGCGTTCCCAGGCTGGTAGCACAGACGGCTGGCGCGCTAGCCGAACCGGCCCCGACACTTTCTTCCTACGCATTCAAGAGGGGCCTCTATGACGTCGTCGCACTCAGTTGGATCTACCATTCGAATGACGCTGATAGCAACCATATCGAGCGCTGCACTGGGTCAACCTGCACCGACTTCAAAGAAATTGCGGTCATCGGAGGGACCGCCACGCGCTACATTGATTCGATGTGGCCCATGCACTTAACGTTTAGATACCGGGTGCGCGCGCATGGTCCGACCGGATACTCCTCGTACTCCAACATTAGGACCCAACCAACGCCGTAGGAATTGCCTCTCGGCAGCTTGATCTCTACGGGAATAAGAACCCATTTCGGGAGCAACGGCGTTTGGCAGCACGGAGAACGGGAAGACCAGACACAGTATCTCTTTTCTTGGGAACGGTGGCTCGCCCGTCGACCTGGTGCCTTCGGCGGAAAAGAGGGAAATCCTATCGCGTCAATGATCGCGGCAAGATAGCCTGGGCAATGTCGGCTTGTAGGAAGTGATCTAAGCACTTGGCATCGATTCTGGACAGATTCCGGGCTAACCGGCAATCCGCCCTGGACGAAAGAAGGAAGACTGACCGCCTGAGAACTTGCTGCTCAAGCGTCGGCGAAGTCAGGCTGGCTGCGGATTCAGTCTGTCAACCTTGCGTTTGCTCTGACAGTTACAGTTCAATCGCTTGTGCATTCATAACTTGGTAGCAGCGAGGAGAATCGAACTTGAGGAGCTTAGCGGGCGTCCGAGCCCGCCGCCGAAATCCCGAGCGAAGCCGAGGGATCTCTCAGCCTTGAAGGGGCCGCGTCCTGGCCGTTAGACGACACTGCCTCCTATCTGCGCACTTCGTGAAAGATGCGCCATAAAAACCAAAAGCCCCCGATTTGTATCGGGGGCTCAGAAAGACTATACGCTGCTGATGGTTCCTTCCGCACTTCTTCGAGTGCCCTGGATAAACAGTCACAACCGCATAATTCCCTCTTCGTGCCCTAATACCAGCCCGTGCTGAAATCCCTGAAAAGCAATTTCCACGGCTAGGACAAAGTAGGACAATTTTCTCGGGATTCAACGTAAGCGGTTGGAAAATCGGGACAAAAGAATGGCTCCTCAGGTAGGACTCGAACCTACAACCCTCCGGTTAACAGCCGGATGCTCTGCCATTGAGCTACTGAGGAGTATCGTCGGAAGGCGTCGGAGAAACGCGCTGCCGGGAGCTGCTACCGAACCATCATATCATTGCGCTCGGACCCTGAGAACCGGCACTGGAGTTCTGCTTGGAACGACTCGCGGGACAAATCCTCGGCGGTTCCATCGCCGAACAGTCCACCCTTCTCTGAATTGCTATGTAATTGATAAATCAAATCTTAAATAAATTCCGGCCTTCCCCTAAGGTGCTCCAAAGAGTTTGACCTCGCCTCGCCAAAGTGTTATAAAAGCTCGTTTTGTGCTGCCTCTGCCAAGGGGACCTTTGGGACCTTTTTGTCGAGTCAGCACAACGTTATCCGACGCGGCCAAGCTCAGCAATCCTGTTCAAAGTCTTGCAGTGGAAGCGTGTTCGGAACTCCGGCCATGCGCTCCCCGACGCTCGAATCTTGAGTGCGCGGGGGAGTTTGTGCGCCGGCAGGTGTGCCTAAACACGTTCGTCATCCTGATTCAGTTGTGATCCGGAGGATCCTTATGCGCATCGGGCTCGCGAGTGTTGCGTCCCAAGGGTGCCGTTTTGCCAAGACTCTGGCAGCGACCATCGCGGTTATGGCGCTCGGCGCTTCTTCTGCACTGGCACAGTCCACATCCGAAGCGGGCGGCGAAGCCAGCTTGAAGCTGCCTGACCTTTCCGAGGTGACCTTTCTCGGGATCGATGGCCACCGGCTGTTGCTGGTTGGAATTTTGTTCTGCTTTTTTGGTCTGGGCTTCGGCCTCACGATTTATCTACGGTTGAAGAACCTGCCGGTGCATCGCGCCATGCGCGAGATTTCGGAGCTGATTTACGAGACCTGCAAAACTTACCTGGTCACGCAAGGCAAGTTTCTGCTTGTCCTGTGGGTATTTATTGCGATTGTGATCGTGCTCTACTTCGGCGTGCTCTCGCCCGTGCCAGGGAAACCGGTTGCGCTCACCTTGCCCATTATTCTTCTCTTCAGCCTGGTGGGCATCGCGGGAAGTTACGGCGTGGCATGGTTCGGCATTCGAGTGAACACCTTTGCCAACTCACGGACAGCGTTCGCCAGCTTGCCGGGGAAGCCGTATCCCGTCTACCAGATTCCGCTTGAAGCCGGCATGAGCATTGGCATGATGCTGATCAGCGTGGAATTGCTGATCATGCTGTTCATTCTTCTGTTTATTCCCGGCGATTATGCCGGGCCGTGTTTCATCGGATTTGCCATTGGAGAATCGCTGGGGGCGGCCGCGCTGCGCATTGCGGGCGGAATCTTTACCAAGATTGCGGACATCGGCGCCGACTTGATGAAGATCGTCTTCAAAATCAAAGAAGACGACGCACGCAATCCCGGTGTGATCGCGGACTGCACCGGTGACAATGCGGGAGATTCGGTTGGGCCCTCGGCCGACGGCTTTGAAACCTACGGTGTAACCGGCGTCGCGCTGATTACCTTTATTCTGCTCGGAGTGAAGCACCCCACAGTGCAGGTGCAGTTGCTGGTCTGGATCTTCGTCATGCGTGTCATGATGCTGGTGGCCAGCGCGGTTTCTTATTTTCTGAATGAAGCCGTGGCCAAGGTCCGGTATGGCCATGCCGACGAAATGAATTTCGAAACGCCTCTCAGCACTCTGGTGTGGCTCACTTCGATCGTCTCCATCGCCCTCACCTTCCTGGTTTCGTATTTCATTATTCCCACGCTCGGCCAGGACGACTCCCAGTGGTGGAAACTGGCGGTGATCATTTCGTGCGGAACTTTGGCGGGGGCGCTCATTCCTGAGTTGGTAAAGTCATTCACCTCCACTGAGTCGCGGCATGTGAGAGAAGTCGTCACTTCGGCGGAGGAAGGCGGCGCGTCGCTGGGTATTCTTTCAGGCTTCGTGGCCGGCAATTTCTCGGGATACTATCTCGGCTTGTCGATGGTGATTCTGATGGCGATCGCCTACTACGTCAGCACCCTGGGACTGGCGATGGCGGCGAGTATGCTGGCTCCCGCGGTGTTTGCGTTTGGACTGGTCGCGTTTGGGTTTCTCGGGATGGGACCAGTGACCATTGCGGTCGATTCCTATGGCCCTGTCACCGATAACGCGCAGTCGGTTTACGAGCTGTCACTGATCGAGCAGGAGCCGGATGCGGAAGCTGAGGTCAAGAAAGCTTTCAATGCCCCGTTGAACTTCGAGCGGGCGAAACACCTGCTGGAGGAGAACGATGGGGCCGGCAACACCTTCAAGGCGACCGCAAAGCCTGTGCTCATCGGTACGGCTGTGGTGGGCGCGACGACCATGATTTTCTCGATCATCATGGCATTGACCCACGGGCTCACGACCGACGTCAACAACCTCTCGTTGCTACATGCGCCCTTCTTTCTGGGCCTGATCACCGGCGGCGCGATGATTTACTGGTTCACGGGCGCGTCTACTCAGGCGGTCACAACTGGCGCTTACCGCGCGGTCGAGTTCATCAAGGCCAACATCAAACTGGAAGGCGTAACCAAGGCTTCCGTTGAAGACAGTAAGAAGGTTGTCGAGATCTGCACCCGGTATGCCCAGAAGGGTATGTTGAACATCTTCATCGCGGTTTTTTTTGGCACACTGGCGTTTGCCTTCGTAGAGCCGTTCTTTTTCATCGGTTACTTGATTTCGATCGCCATTTTCGGCCTGTATCAGGCGATCTTCATGGCCAATACAGGCGCAGCCTGGGACAACGCCAAAAAGATCGTGGAAGTGGAATTGAAACAGAAAGGCACGCCCCTGCACGATGCGACGGTTATCGGGGATACCGTGGGTGATCCATTCAAGGACACTTCCTCCGTCGCCCTGAATCCCGTCATTAAATTCACCACGTTGTTCGGTTTGCTCGCGGTGGAGCTAGCCGTGAAGTTGACATCGGAGAGCGGGAGCGGGCTGAGCCACCTGCTTGCACTCGGATTCTTTGCGGTCTCTTTCATCTTTGTCTACCGATCGTTCTACGGCATGCGGATCGGGTCGGGGCGCGAAGTGGCCAAAGCGCAGGTAGCGGGAGACTGAAGGTTCTTGGTCGTGTCGAAACGTCATCCGGCCTCCGGATGGCGTTTTTGTTGGTGCGAACGACGGAGATTCGCGTGTTCATTGGCCACTTTGGGGTTGCGCTTGCGGGCAAGAGGGCTGCGCCCAAGACTTCTCTCGGCACACTGATTCTGGCGGCGCAGTTTCTGGACCTTCTGTGGCCCGTCTTTCTGCTCCTTGGGATTGAACACGTCGAGTTTGCTCCCGGTATCACTCGCGTTTCCCCGATGAACTTCACCGATTACCCGATTTCTCACAGCCTGCTGATGGCGGTTGTGTGGGCAGTGCTGGTAGGGGTGATCTACTACGGTCTACGGCGCGACCGGCGCGCGGCGTGGATCGTTGCAGCTCTGGTACTCAGCCATTGGGTCCTGGACTTCGTCGTTCATCGCCCGGATTTGCCCCTGTGGCCCGGCGGCCAGGCCCGGGTGGGACTCGGGCTTTGGAATTCCTGGCCGGAGGCTCTTTCTGCTGAAGCGCTGGTATTCGGCGCAGGTCTCTGGCTCTACGTTTCGACTACACGACCGGAAGATATCGTGGGCGTGTACGGATTTTGGGCTCTGATGGCGTTCCTGGTTTTGGGATATGTAGCTTCGCTGTTTGCTGGAGTACCCCCGAGCCCCAAAGCGCTGGCTTGGGGTGCGTTGACCATGTGGCTTATCGTTCCGTGGGCCTGGTGGGCGGATAAACATCGCGAGTTGAAGGTTAGCCTCGGTCTGCCCTGAAGCGCCGTCAGCCAGGAATTGCCTTTGCCTTTATCAGCGCACGCTTTCAATCCATGTGCACACCGCATCGCGCTGCGCCTGAGTGGGCCGGGCGTTGCGGTGGATGAAGGCATATTTTCCGTCCGGCATATCGCCGTTGGTAATCTGCTCGCAAATTTCTTCTAACTTCTGATCTTTTCGTTTCTCTGTATAAGTGCTCCACTCCGAGAAGTTCATCTCCTTGCGGCCTTCATGCACGTCATGGGCGACCATCCAGGAAACCGGCGCCACGTGGCTGTACCATGGCCAGCGCGTTTGGTTGGAATGGCAATCGTTGCACGAACCTTGAAGAACAGCTTTGACCTCGGCGGGCACGGATTCCGCGGCATAGATGGTATGGGAGGGATCCTCGGGAGGGTTGCGCTTTTCGACCGGGATGAGCTGGATGCCGGCAAAAGCCAGGCACACTGCCACAACCATTCCTTTTGCCGAGATGTGCATCGCTCATTCCCCGGGGGCCTGTCCCGGGGCCTCAAAAAACGCGCTTAAGCGTCGTCGTAGTCCTCGGTCAGCGACTTCAAGAATGCCACAAGGGCGGCTACATCGTCCTGCGCGTTGCCGCGGGCGGCCGTCAGGACACTGGCAAAGAGACAAAGTGCGAGAGTCGGCTTCGTGAATTTCATTCTTGGGGAGACAGACTGCTTCTTAATCACTCATGCAGAGACTTCACGTAGGCGATTACCTGCCAGAGCTGCGGATCGCCCAGCTTCGACCACGACGGCATTCCTTTTCGCATATTACCGTTGACCAGCAACCAGTGGAGATCGCCCTCCGTGGCTTCCTTTTGCACCCGCAGGCTTTTTAGCGGCGGACGTTTCTTTGTGCCCTCCGCATTTGCCCCATGGCAATGGGAGCAATGGTCGGCGAAGACTCTTCGGCCTGCGGCGACCGCATCAGGCTGGTCGTGATACGGATTCGTTCTTTCGTGATCGTGGGCCGGCACGCTCTTCAACCACGCGCCGTCCGCCACGCCAAAAACGAGTGTGGCCGTAACAAGACTGATCAGTGCCGCAATGACCAGCGTTTTATGCCGGCTCATCGCATCCCTCGAAAGAAACGTCCCAAAAATTGTTCGATCTCGTAGGAAATACCGAAGCGGTATAAGCGTGGAATGCTGTAGTCGTTCAAGCCAAATTGCGGAGAAAATGAAAAGGTCATGCCCCCGGGGGTGGCCCAATTGATCGTGGGGCCGAAGTACTGCGAAGTCAGGCGGGTGCCGAAGCTATACCGGTCGCCGAGGCCGCCGTACATTTCGATGCCGGCTTGGAATTTCTCGCCGCAGAACGTGCAGTTGTGAGCACTGGCGGCCAGCTTGAGAGGACGGCTTATAGCCCAGGCATAGCCGAATTCCCATGGATCGTTGGAAAGATTTTTCTCCGCGATGATGTTTTCGCTGATGTTCCATCCGCGAAAGTTGCTGCCCAGGATCAGCTTGGTTTCGATCTCCCTTTCTTTATCCTCCCGGGCGATAGCGTTAGGATCGGCAAAGTCGGGAACACCGTCGTGGCCGACAATTTCGCGGAGCGCTTTGTCGGCGCTGGTGTTCTCAAATTCCACGTAGATCACGGGATTGATCCAATGCTCGCGCAGAAGAGGCCGAAAACGGTTTTCCCAGCGATAGCCAGTGAAAATCGTGGAGTCATTGATGGTGGCCTGGCCGTCCAGATAAAACTCCGACGTCCACCAGGCCTTCACGCCATACTCGAATTCCATGGTCGAACCGAGAAAACGGTTGGCGCCGGGTGGCTTGCCCACCACGTTGAACAGTTCGATCTCGAGATTGCCCGGTTCTTCCATTTCGTGCGAGTAGGTCACAAAGTAGGGCCGCTCCTGGGCCCGGCTGCAACCGATCAGGATTACCAACATAGAAAGGCAAAGTGCAATGTCACGGATCATTCAAGCTCTTTCTTATTTGCAACTTAGTTGCATCTGGTAAGACTAACGTAATCCTAGATGCTCACCGACGTCTGGTCAAGACGGCAGCTGCATTTTCTGTTTCAGGGCGCTTGCAACCAGATGCAACAGGCGGGAACGTTAGCTTGCAGCC
>Ga0335080_10004534_pt1 | contig 14163 bp, 15 predicted proteins | sample Lox_Sample_34_FD_206720 | JGI IMG/M metagenome (GOLD analysis project Ga0335080, IMG submission 206720) | Soil microbial communities from Loxahatchee National Wildlife Refuge, Florida, United States - Lox_Sample_3.4 | ecosystem: Environmental > Terrestrial > Soil > Wetlands | place: USA... | reverse complement strand
AAGGTCTCCACCGAGACGGTGAAAGCAAGGTCACATAAAAGTCAATCAGAGGCGGTAGCAAGAAGGTCTAGCACTAGTGAAAGCAGTACGAGTTTTGACGTGGTGTCGCTTTCCTCTCCTATACCACCACCCGAGAAAGTAAGTCACGGATGCTAAACTTCTGAGCGTAGGTTGCCCCCACGACCGAGGAAAGTGACGATGACTGGGAGTAAATCTCGTAATTTCTTGGAAGCTTGCCGCGTATATAGTTATAAGAGGTTTGTGGGACTGGCAATTTTAACAACTCGTAATGAACGTCTTGGCGTAGATCTGCGTCCCATAAAGAGATCGACCATTTCCGGGCCAAATCAGCTGCACCATGGGTGATTCTCCCTTGTCTCCTCCGGGGACGTACGCAGATCGGGGAGCCTCTTCGAGTGATGGCATCGGCCAGGTAACATTTTTTTCGCGTAAGTCTATGCTTACGATGTGTCAGGATTTAGCGTCAAAATGGAATGCAATGGCAGAATTTGATGCTGCGGAAGCTGGCCTCGCGCAAGTTCAGACCCGCCCGTTGGATACAGTACGAGCAGAAGAAGAAGAACTACTTGAGAATAGAAGAGCTACTCATGGCCCACGTGGCCGTATGGTGCATCCCTTCCCCTCCTCGAATCGTTTGGCCACAGGAGGCCTAGTCAAGGTTTTGAATTCGATGATCCAGCTAACTGGAAGCCGAAACTTTCACCAGAGGAGCTAGCAGAAAAGATGGAAGCAATGAAATTGAAGAATCAAAGGCTTGTGGAAAGAAGATTACGAACAGAAGCCGACGAAAACCAATACAAAGAGCAGGAGGAGGCACGTCAATCCGCGCAGATGGAACAACGCATTAAAATGAAACAAAAGAGAGAAGACGACAGCAGGATACAGAAGGAAATTGAGTATACCTATGACAATGGATCAGGTCCTAACAGATAGTAATCAACGTGAAGAAATCAGGCGAAAGAAGTTAGGTAAAGCTCTGGAATGGGATTTAGACAAACCAGCACCAGAGGATGATGGTAATCTCGTTCACAGAGAATTCTCCTGATCCTGCAGACTCATTACCTCCCGATGAAAGGTTCTACGAGAAATATAATCGCACAGGTCGCGATTCCAACCGTGGAATTGGACGTGAAACAGCTTGGCGCGGTACGCGGGGACGTGGCAACAGAGGAAGAAATGCTCGGGGCAGATATGCAAGCGGCAGAGGGGGTGTCCGTTCCAATATGGAATTTCAACAACTGTCTACTGTAAATGACGTGCCGGAAGAATGGCCGTCGCTTCCAACAACGGATTCCTAGTGCAAAATCCTTAAGATCATAATTATACCCTAACGTGTTCAAACCTCAGTATGCCTCCCAATTGCTCATAGGTATCATAAGGATATATTTCAACTCCTCGCTATGCCAGGCCAGAAAATTCCTTTAAAATTGATTGTTCCTCTTATACCACAAAATATACCCTGCACGCCCCTAAACAGATTAGAGACGACCTTAAGACCGCCTACCACTACCGAGGAATCCTCGCACGGAGACACTCGACTATCATCGAATACATACCACTTATCACGCAGTTTGTTGTGAATACTCGCAGTGTCTAGTAATCAGTTAAGAAGCAAGGAACAACTGACAGTGACCGCCACTTAGAGTTCCGAAGTGATTTGTCACTGCGTACAAGTCATAAAGATATTTCTGTGACCTCTCTACAGGCGGAATTTGAGACTCCGTCATGTCTTCCAAGACAAAACGCGTCAAATCGAGATCCCGCATTGGATAATCAATAAACGTGTTTAATTTATCTCTCCAGGGCCCAGCGTAATGGAAACGTTTTAGATGGACGATGAGAATAGGGGGTAAGCGAGCTAACCGAAGTTGCTTGGTTGCCTTTTGAGGGCGTTTGCATGTCGGACAGTTCCTTTTGGGGTTAATAATAGGTAATGTTGGAAGGGAAGTACCACGCATTCTCGCCGTCTAAGACCTCTTCCTTCACAAATGCTTCGATACACTGAGTTAGCTTTAGACCTTGAGGACCATGAGGTAATGAGATCTCCACGGAAAGGTTCATAAATGCGTTGCAAGTGGTTGAGGTTTGCCCGCATACCGAGCATTTGAGACTGCTGACAAATTGCCCTTGAAATAATTCAACAAGGAAACTTTTGTGGTTATGCTTATATCGTTCCCATTCAATCTTGGAAATGTTGATTAGCGGTAATTTCTCGCGCCTGCGTTCTTCTTCGGGCGTCAATTCGCGAAGCTTTGTTTTAAGCGCATTCTCATTCAAATCTTCGTGTAAGCCATCCAGGAAGAATGTTAGAAAGTCTTGCGCATCTTGTTGATCTGAATTTTTAAATCTTGGGTGCAGCTTCCCTATGACGGTCTAAGTTTTATTAGCGAGCATAGAAAGCATGCATTACGCGAAGAGAGACCGGAGAAATATGGGTGTACTGATCACCCCAGAGGTGTTTAATCAAATCGGCAAACGCGTTTACCAAAGCTCCCTTGGAACCAAGAGGATTATGGACGTTGATGCTCCGGCGATAACTCCCACCTAGATTGTCAACTTCAAACAACAAGATATACTTAGAAAATATCGCGCCAGAGGCGTTGTTGCGCTCATACACTGCAAAACAGAGTTCATGTAGCACGTGTTTCCGAGATTTTTTAACCCTGTCATGCCAGCACTGACAGGACCCATTTGAGAAATCTGACTGCCAATAGAAGGAATCCGTGTTCTCTCGGGAAGCTTGTTCATTTCATCTCGACCTGGCCGATTGGGCTGCAATAAAGTGGATGAACTTTGAAAAGGGAGATCTGCAGTTTTTTTGGTCGGTGTTGGAGGCTGAAATTCGGGGTCTTTTACTTCTGTAAACCCATGGAATGGATGGTCAATAAAGGTGCTCTGTCTGCGATGACTTATCTCGGTGGGATAAATTGTTTGGTCTGCGTAATCTGTGTAGCGGGAGGTGTTGATCGAATCGAGGTGAGCTCGACTTCCGGGTCTACCAGACATAGACTCGGGTTCAACCCCCGGGAATTTTTGAAACTGATATTAACGCACACCAAAAGGAGCATACGAAATCTAGGAGGGACTTGTTGTAAGGATCAGTAGAAGGAGAAGAGGACAGCAGCGTAAGCCTGTCCATTTTCATCCGCTCTGAGGCATCAACTTCAATATCGCGAGTGGGATGTTGTGCGCTTTATAGTTAGTTGACGAAGGCGCTCAGATACCTTTCCAGATGTAGAGAATCAAGCCATCTAGACTCAGCATCAAGGTCCAATTCCGCGGCTCCCACAACTAACTCGAGCCGAGTAGGCGGAGACGCAACGGTGACCTTGGATTCTGTGTTACCAAGGTCACTAGATTTTACACCATCACTAACTTCCCAATTGACAGGCCGCAGTGGATTTTCTCGAACGAGGTTACACCAAGAACGGATGCCGCCGATAAGCAGCATGGGTACGTGCTTCAATGGCTTCATATATCCCGCAAAATCAAAGATCGCAACCGTGAGATTTCTGAGGCGCACCTGATGTCGATCAAAAACGGGCCCTCCAGCATATGAGTTGATTCGGGAATCCTCGTCGTAGATAATGACAAGATCAAACTGATGTCTAGTTGCAAACCACATCTGTTGTTCTCGAGGTGACAGCACAAGGGACTCTTCAAGGGCTTTGCCTGATTTCCTAGAGCAAGATTAATTTACACCCGGATGGAGGAGATGTACTCTTCATCAAGAGTAATAGGGTCGATCCAGACAACTTGTTTCGCATTCAAACAACCTTTATCATAAGACTCCCTTGGTCGCACATCCAGCAATAAGATGGAAGGCCTAAGTGCAAGGGGTTTATTCAAATAGGAGAGAAGCAGGCTGGGCTCAATCAGATTCGATTTCGGAAATGATGCGTTTTGACGGACCGGCGTCTCTCTATCATTCTTCGGATTAGGAGACTGAGGTCGGGAAATGGGCTGCTTCGAAAGAAGACGTCTGCTTGAAGTCGCATCTGTTGGCGGCGTACTCGAAATTGATAACGACTGTTCGTTCTGAGTACCAAACCCGGTATCATTGAGCCGTTTTCTGGGAACTTTGAAGCTGGAGTTGTGAGACGCAGGTGGGCTGACGGCTCCAAGTGAAGATACATCATTCGGTAATGTTGCATGAAAACCATTTTTGGCGTTTCTATTACTTTGTTTCGAAGAATTTGTCGAATCCGCAGCTTGGGGTCCTAGGGAAGTGGAATCGTACTCTCGAGCGCGCAGTTTCTCCTGTAATCTCTGAACCTCCCCAAAAGCAGATGATATCCTCTGAACAATCAATACGGTATGAAAATGGTCACAACCTTTCGAAATGCCCAATAATCTTGAGCCTGGGAAGTTTGCCTCTCATCAAGCTCCTTCATGCCCTTATGCCGAGGAATCACTTCTACAACAATACTAATTGCTTTGACGTAGTTGACATAGGCAGCCTCGGGATCATCCTCTCTGACATCTTCTTCAGCCTACCTCATTAACCAAATGGAAGAAGATGATGCACCTGATCGAGACATTTTTTTGCCGAGGTGAGCCATGCACGGATCGAATAGTCGTTCGCGGTGCTTGTTGCAATGCTGGCCTCTTGGTTGAGTTTGTCCAGGAGCAAATTCCGGCTTGTGCCATTCGAAGGCATCCTACCGGCTCGTAAGAGCGGTGACTGCGCCGATTTTCAGTGTTCAACTACTGCAGAAATGGATTATATTATCGCACAGTTCACAATCACTGTTTCAGAGAGGGGCTACTCAGTCTTCCCCGTCTCAAATATCGTAGAGAAGTTAGTCATTCGTGGTTGAGAAGTCAAGGAACTGGGCAAGGGTATTTGTGTATATATTTATTTATTATATATTTATATAAATATGTAAAATATGTACTGCGTACAGTACTAATTAGCTACATTAAAGTGCAGAGACCCACAAAAACTTATAAATAAGGTAAATAAAATATGTCTTGTATCAATAATCACCCGTAAACTCCAGATTTTAAGCTTGGCTGTCATTAAAATGCGGCTTATTCAACTCATCACCAATAAGGCAAGCAATCCTGTAATCACATCAACCTCTAAACGTCTCTCTGCTGCCGTTGTCGCTTTCTCTCTATCCTGGCGACTTGTTAAAGTATAGATACCAGTCCAACAGAGGACAATATCCCTTTAAACTTAAACACATCCTCTACCTTCTGCGTATCCTCAAATAAATGGCCGGCTGGTGGTCTTCGAAAGCGCTTGATGAGCAAATCGGTTAGTGATCCCACACACTTTCTCGACCTCCCCCACAAATGCCATGCGCGAAATGCTAACCTTTCGTCTAGCTCGAGCAACCTCCGAGTCACTGCCCTCTGGAACAGAAGACATGTTCCAGAGCCTCGAAATAGCCGATCAGATAAGAAGCAAGTCAGTCACTCCCAAAGAAGCCATGAGAGCTCTGAAACGAAGAATAAATCATAAGAACCCAAATGTCCAGCTTGCTGCTTTAAAGGTACCTATTCGGCCACTTTCAGAATAGTTTTAACCGGGTGTAGTTGACCGACACATGCGTTAAAAACGGCGGAGATCACTTTCTGGTGGAAGTGGCTTCAAGGGAATTCATGGACAATCTCGTCTCCATTCTCAAAGCACCTGTAAGTAACACATTAGCCTTGAGTCGCTGTTGACTTTGGCTAATGGTAGGGCGGTATTAACTTCGATGTTAAATCAAGAATACTAGAAGAGATATACACTTGGACTCTGGCCTTTGAAGGCAGACCCCATCTCTCGTACGTCAGAACCACTTTCAATAAGCTCAAATCAGAGGGTCTCTTCCTTTTAAGTCAAAACTAACTTCTGCTCAGGCTTTCAGTTCCCTGCTGCCACTCCTGTCAACTCTAATTTTGTTGATTCTTCTGCGGTATGGGTAACGTTTGGGTTCTACTAAACTTAGCCACCTGAATGGGCGGACTCTGACAGTTGCATGCGCTGCCACACTCCGTTCACTTTGACAAATCGAAAACACCACTGCCGAAATTGTGGAAATGTCTTTTGTGGTGACTGCTCCTCGAAATCCATGCCCTTGCCACATCTTGGTATTACCCAGCCAGTTCGCGTTTGCGAAACATGCTATGAAGAACGTAACCTCGCCAAATCCAGCAAGACACAACCTTCAAATTCAATTACGTTCTCCGGCTTAAGAAGTGCTCCCACCAAAGGAATGCAGCCAAGAAACGCCCGTGTGGAAGACGATGACGACAACGATCTGAAGCTCGCTCTCCAGATGTCGCTGGAGGAAGCGAAGCGTGCGGGGAGCATTGATATTCCCCGTCCACAAACAGAAAATAGGCTCGGTAATGCGTCCACAAAGGCAGGGAACCCTGAGGAAGTTGAGGATATGGCTCTTAAAGCAGCGATTGCCGCTAGCCTGAAAGACCTGGAAGAAAACAGGACCCCAGATTACCCTTCTATGCGAGAATCCAATCCTAGGCCAATAAGCCCACTTCCTGCTCCCTATCCGGCAGGTGTTCATTCGAGACTGTATGCTAATAAGTTACAGATGTCTAACAATGAATTATCTTCCATTGAGGCGGAGAATATCACGCTCTTCGCCACACTTATTGAGCGTATGCAGTCGAGCCCTCCTGGATCTATCCTGCGCGACCCTAAAATTCAAGAGTTGTACGAAGCAGTTACAGCCCTTAAGCCAAAGCTCGGCCGTTCGCTTAGCAGTGTTGTCGGAACATATGGTATCTCTCGCATCCTGGATATACAATTGACGCTTCAGAGACGCTGGTTGATATGCATGCAAAATTGAACACCGTTGTGCGATACTATGACAAAATGCTTGAGGATCGGCTTGCCACCGCATATTCACATGCTACCTACCAGGAACCGAGAAATTCACTCCCCTCACAATTAGGCCATCAGTACAATCCGCCACCGCAGAGCCCCGGATCTCCTTATCAACAGAGACACGACTATTTCCAACAGCCTCCCTCTAGCCATCCCGAAAATCGACATCAAATTACCCAAAGCAGCTATCCTACTGTTGCTTCTCCTTATGGTGGTCAAAGTTCGGCTTTTCCGCCTCAGAACATATTGAATAACCCTGACATCTCTAATCCTTCGGCAAGTATCAGCAACTTACGGACGCCATCAACATCTGAAAGTGGTCACTATCATCTCGCTAATGGCAAGAACCCCACCTCCCAACCAAAGAAGTACTTTCAGACTAGCGTTCCTTCCCAGGAAATGTACTCATCGTACCAAGAGCAACCCACGTATTATCAGCAGCAAAATTCTGCGCGTAAAGAGGAGAGTTCGCTGATAGATTTGTGAAATTAAGGGGCAGTGGGAACAAGGCGTAATAAGCTTCGCCGTACGTCAGTTGGTATCGATTTATACGTACATAAAATATAACCTTACATATATTTTAGGTCACCAATTTTATGATCCACCACTCGTCACTAAGGAAAAGTCGGATTAAGCAGTGATTTGAACACCACCATTTGATGTCACGCCACCGAGCAGTAAGGAAACTGGAATTAGATGGTAAACCTTTCTCTTCGTTCTTAAGCCGATCTATCAGAATACTTAGATGATGAATTCGAGAACTCGGAAGATGACGATGGTAATGTTAATCTATGTTGGCGTTAACAGAAGACGAGGGTTCTTCATCGCTGCAATCTGGTATTGTTTCCCGACGTTGGGTTAACAGCATGAATAGAAACAGTGAAAGCGAAACTTGCGGAAGTGCGTCGACTTTGGAGTGGCCATGGAGAAGTTAAGGATACAGAAATCGAAGAGACACTGTGGTACTACTATTTCGACGTACCGCAAACAATATCCTGGCTCTCAGGTTTCTCTCCTTAACTGATTACCGCTGACATGCTTGAGGGAAATATAAACCCCCCGAGATGCCTGTACTCGATGAAAAGCTCACGAAACAGAACCGAAGCAATGAAAACGCAGGTAACCTCCCAGAGCAAAGAATACGTCCAAGGAGCCCCTCTCGCATTTATGAAGTTGAACTCCCTTGATTCTGTATTCTCAGTATTGGGCGAAGGCAGCAATCCGTTTCCATTTGATTGCATGCTTTGTTTTGCAAGCCTCGAACTTACGGTTTGTAGCTGCGAAAGGGCTTCAGCGTCACCAGGGTCAGTGGGGTCTACTTGGAGGTTCCGGCAAAACGGGCAAAGCGGGCAGAGACGACACTAGGGGCAAAGCATCGAAGCTTGCCAGCCTCGCAATTTCCAATCGGAGAGTAGTTGGTAAAGGGAGTTCCTCACGACATGCTGTCGGAAAATCGGAACTCAACTCTGTAGCTAGACTTGCCAGTCTCAGCTCCTCAAGTGAGTCAAAGACACCACCGACACCAGAATTCGATCAAGGCAAAATAGCAAACCTTGCGATGACGGGAGAAAACGTTCCGAGACTCGCTCAAATTGAAGCCCTGGAGCTCCAGTCGAGCGACGATGCCCCTGACCCTGGCTGTGCCCTTTTGGCCGAGCCTTCAATAGTTGCTGAATCTTTGTTTGGAGTTTTCGTGTCACCGCAGCATCTGAGTGCATTGTTAGGATCATTTACTAATCTTTGTTCAACAGTTTTGAAGCACAATCATAATCCATTTGCGTCTGCGAGCCCCGATGATAAGGTACAAACCGCTCAGAAGGTCTCAACCAGCAAATCCCTTAAAAGTCAGAGCAATCCAACAGCGGGTGTTATTCCAAAAACCAATGCGACACCAAAGGATTTTGCTTCCACGCCACGGAGGGAGGGTGATATTTCTTCATTAAGTGAAGAAGTGGGTTCTATCACCATTGAGGAGCCTCCCACTACGAATCCAGCCCCCGATGACACTGCAGATGTCTCGGGATCAAAACGAAGAACTTACGATGAAATCGAAAGTCTTCTACATAACAGAATTGAAACTCTCAGCTTCGTTATAATCGGTAATAGTTATCTTTAGAGCACTCGGGGTTGACGATGTTCAGGTCATGTCGATGCAGGCAAAAGTACTTTGATGGGGAGATTGCTTTACGAGCTTGGCGCTGTGGACCAGCGAACCTTGCATCGTTACCGACAAGAAAGCGAAAAAGTCGGCAAAGCCTCGTTCGCACTCGCTTGGGTCATGGATCAGAATGACGAAGAACGGAAAAGGTATCATATGTCTACTTGGCTAGTTCTTACGGGATCAGGGGAGTAACAATCGATGTAGCCATTCGGCATTTCTCGGCAGGCAAGCGTTCTTTTTACATTTTGGATGCCCCTGGTCACCGCGACTTCATTCCCAACATGATTACTGGAGCCACCCAGGCGGACTTCGCACTTCTTGTGGTCGATGGATCTATCGGAGGCTTTGAGTCTGGTTTCAGTGTTCAGGGACAAACCCGCGAACATGCGTTGTTGGTACGGAGCCTCGGTGTGCAGAAAGTTGTCGTCGCTGTCAATCAACTAGATACCGTATCCTCGAGCCTGACTATCTTTGTTGATCTAACCGCAGGTCGAATGGTCTCAGGATCGGTATGATGAGATAGTCAATCAGATACGACAATTTCTCAGTCAGGTGGGATATTCTCGTTCGAACATGGCTTTCGTTCCATGCAGCGGCCTTCAGGGCGTAAACTTGGTTTCCAGGCCCCATAACAGTCCGTTGGCGTGGTACTCAGGTTCTACCCTCCTGGAATGCCTTGGTTCGTCGCCACCGCGAATGGTCTCACTGTAGAATCGATTGATCCACCTGTCCGATCTCTATACCAACCTCTTAGAGTCTCCATAACAGATGTGTCCATCGGCCCAAAACCGAATGTTGCTAGCATCCGTGGTCGAGTGGAATCTGGAATCCTACAAATTGAGGATTCCGTCGTCGCACAACCGGGAGTAAACAAGGGTGTTGTGAAAGGTAAAGTACCAGTTATCATTCGCTATTGAGACATTTAGCCTTGGTGATTGAAACCGGCCTGGACTTCTGTGTCGCTGGGGATATTTTTGAAGCGAAGCTGGTTGGTAGAGAGATCCAAGCTCTTCGGTACTCTTTCCTCAGAATAAAGCTGATCTGGTCCCAGTCGCGGTGATGTGTTATGTCACGAAGGAGACTGTATACCGGTTTCTTCTCGATTTCTCGTTCGGATCATCACCTTTGACACCACTCGCCCGATTCTGAAGGGATCTTCGGTTTCCATCCGTGGCTTTCTTTTTTGCTAACACGCCAGTTACTTGTTCATCGTGGCTGCGTTGATGAGCCGGCCATGGTTGAAGAAATTATTTCTCTTGTTGACAAGACCGATGGGAAGGTCATCAAGCGCAAACCTCGGTACCCGTTGATGTCACAGTCGTGTCTAATGAATCTAAGTCATGTCCCCAGTGGATCCGCAGCGGTTATTATTATTCAACTTTTGAATCGCCGTGGAATAGCGATTGAACCCTTCCATGTAAACCGAGCCATGGGTCGCGTGGTTTTGCGAAACGAAGGCCAAACAGTTGGTGCAGGTAGCCTCGCTGCTGTTTTCTTGACCACCGCTGACGTATCTTTGCTGTAGGCATCGTTACTTCACTGTGCTAGGAATATTAGTAACTTTGCATGCAAAGTTATCTTATACCAGGCGTCACAGAATCGGTTTGTTCGAATTGATTCAACTCTCGTCCTCATGCATTGCAGCTACTCATATGCATAAGGTAGCCAGAAGTTCAATTGTGCTACGGTATTTGGGGACACACGGTTTTCCAAGGGTTCCGGAAGTTTCATGCATAGCTATTCATCCAGGATGCATCTGTAGAAGAAAGAGATACTGCAACCACCATCCTGGTATGACGCCTGTAAATTGAATCTGGCACTATATTACTAGCACTAGTAATAGTAAATACTAGTAGGATAGTGTGACATTGTGGCTGGAACTTTCGTCCATTTTTAGTAATGATTATTTTACTAATGAAGCTCCAGAGGCTTGATAAAGATACCTGTGAAGAGTATTCATCAATCAGTGATTTTGCACCTGAATAGCTTAACTTCAGCCAATCAAAACCTTACCAAGTCTGTGTCTTTTTAGCTGAAACTGAAGAATAGCTATCAAGCATCCTAGCTTTCAACATATACTAATATAAGTAGTTATCCCAGAACAAGATCTAACTATATTAGATACAGTTTTATAAACTGCAAATTTTCTAGATAATTGATTTGTGTGGTGACCCACACAAAAAAGCAATTATAGTATTTATTGATTGTGAAGCACTGTAGGCTTGATAGTGAAGATTGAGGTTCCTTACTCAATTACTTGTTCATTTTGTGGGAGCTACCTAGTGATTATATACTTGAGGTGCCAAGCTGCCAAGAGAATAATTATCCTACTTGAAACCACTTGAAACCTTACTAAGACTTTAGTAATACTATCCCTTGAAACATATTTATAATTATGAAACAGTATAATTCCTTTTATAGGAAAGAATACTTATTGAAACAAATCTCAAACAAATCCAAAACAGACACACTTATACTGATAAATATACCTAAAAAGGATGAAAATTCCGGCCACAGTGTCACAATAGTACCAGTAGTACTTTAAAGTCATTAATTATATACTATTCAAGTTATAATAATACTAGCTCTAACCTGCCAGTGTTGAATAGTCAGCAGATTGTACAATGCATATATGTATGCCTAAGTATAACCCTGGCAGTTGAGTTAATGTAAAGACTGTTCAGCTTACTACTACTACTAGCAATACTAAATAGCTATAGTACTAAGCTACAGTAGATATGATGTAGATACAATAAACAAATTTCAATGTGTCAGATGTAATATCAGTATTACAATATACTATTAGTAGTAGTATTATTAGTATTATTTCTCATTCAGAGCCATACTACTGGTGTCAATGTATAAACCTTTACAGCTGAGTATATAAATTCCAGTTGAATTTATGATGTGCTCAAATAGACTCCAATTTGAATAATGTTTAAGACAGAGATAATATTATACTTAGTCACACTGTCACTGATAAATGTCTACATAAAACTACTGCCAGTAAGCAAATACTGTATATTTTAACTTAAAAGATTATTATTATCATAGCCTTAAAAGTAACAAAGTTTCAATCAGTTTTAAGAAATACTTTAAGTACTATATAATTATTAAATATATTCCAGAAATAAAAATGCAAGTGGTAAAGGGTTAAAATATTAAGAATTTTCACTATTAAGCCTCAGTGCTTCAGTAACCTAAGTCATTACTCACATAGGGGGTAAATCAACATTGCTATATAATTTTTATAGAATGTATTACTCACATAAAAAAATTTATCTAATTCTGTAATTGTATTTCCTGATTTAACTTATTCTTGATTCTAATTTAGAGGAAAGATATAGATATTAAAAATTACTCTCTATATTTCTTTATCTACTTTATTAAATTACTGAATCCATAAGAAATAGCTGATAAATGCTGAATTCTAGTGACTAGAGCCATTCAATATCTGTTTTTATTTTATTTATAGATATTATTTTTAAGTTTCAATGAGCAATTAAGTACTCAAGAGAAATACTATAATAATAAATAAAAAAGAAAGAATAAAATTTATAAAGCAAAGTTTTTAGTAAATTGAGACTTTTAATTTTAAACCCTGGCTTTACATCAGAGTCACATTTGCAGAAAAGTTTGTTTGAAATATACCTATAAAAGATATAGAAATCAAGATGCAAATGAATATACAGAAATAAATATACAAATAAGTATGCAGAAATGCAGTTTTGCTTCCTCTATGAGTAATCACCTAATAAAACCTAAAATAATACATAAATTAAATTATTTTATGATATAAATATACATGACTGATAGGTTTTCAAAACTCTTATTCAAATCATAATTTAGCACCGAAAAATAACGTCTACATTATATCATGAAAAGAGGCTAATTTACTATACATTGCCAGCCTGAGCTATCTATTGATTAGTACTGCACTGCTAGTAATAACGCTCGACAGCTGACTGATGCCCGTGGTTCCACCTGTATGCATATGAACATAGCCGCAGCTACCACTACTAGGGGTAGCTGTACTAAAGTCCCGAACCCTGTTGGTACTAATTGATCACGCTCAGGTTGGCCGGTCGAGAAGCCCGCTCCCCTACTCCAGGGAAAAAAACACAAAAAGATACATGTTGACGACGCAGAGCGAAAAAGATTGGAGGTATGGAGCCTGTCGAAAGCAAAACGGTTTGTCGCTCAATTCAATTTGACTGGTGTCGCATCTCGATGAATTAGACTTGGAACGAGCAAGGCCACTCCCCATTTGAAGAAAACCTGCCGTTAACTAGTCAAGCTATGTGTGATTAGTACATAGGACTTGAAGTCCACTAGCGAGCCGCCGGTGTGAGGGATGGCCACAATTTTAAAGCTGACGATTCTGAACGAGCTTGTGACATGACGGTTGACCTTGTCTGAAACGTCAAAAGATCTGGGTCGAAAATGACATAGATTTACTCGATTGTGAGTCCATTGTGGAGCGAAAGTTTGGTTGTTGTTCGGATGCCAGAGGGCGCCTGTACGATTGCTCAGAGGCTGTTCAGATATTATTCTGCTGACAGCTTTCCTTTCAATTTCCTCGAAGAGGGATGATTATTGTGGAGTTGCGGAGGGAAGGCTAGATTTATGGACGCCGGGTTGACTAATCACAGGCGTTAAAAATGTAACAAATTGTTAGAATTTTAATTGTGTACCGGATGCGGAAATTGGCGCGAAACGATTCGCGAATCCGCTTCAGGGGTACCCATCCACCCGCCAGGGGGTGAAGTTATGCGCGCCTCAGAACCCTAATGCATGGAAGGCTAGCTCATAAAAGGCGCCGCCTCCAAACTTTGCTCCCCTCCCCAAAATACATCCTTCGTCCCCAACACCGTCGGCTGGATCCGGATATTGCACTCATTTCTCCCCGTTCCATTCATTTTGCGCATTATTTCTTTTCTTTCTGTCGTCCTGCAATCCAGCGACTCAAGTCCTTCAGGATTAGTTTGTCTCACCACGCTGGTACGTGAAAACACTTTCATTTCTCAATCATCATGCCCTTCCTGACTAGACTTCTTACTATCTTCGTTCTCTTCGTCTGGGCCATCAGTGCTTCTCCGCTTGGGCGGTGGCAACATGAAAAATACCCTGTTGATAT
>Ga0335080_10004533_pt1 | contig 14163 bp, 14 predicted proteins | sample Lox_Sample_34_FD_206720 | JGI IMG/M metagenome (GOLD analysis project Ga0335080, IMG submission 206720) | Soil microbial communities from Loxahatchee National Wildlife Refuge, Florida, United States - Lox_Sample_3.4 | ecosystem: Environmental > Terrestrial > Soil > Wetlands | place: USA... | reverse complement strand
TCGCGCTTCTCGGCCGCACCACCGCGCTGAACGTGCTGCTCGGCGCGAACCAGAAAGGCGCCGGCCGGGTGACGCTGCAAGTGCAGGGTTCGGGGCCGGTGAAGCTGCTCGTGTCCGACTGCACCGCGGAGCTGAAGATCCGCGGCATGGCGCAGCACGACGCGGACCTGCAGGGGCTTTCGAGCGAGCGCAGCCTCCTCGGCGACGGCCGCATCTCGGTCACCCTGGAGGACGTGAGGAGCGGGCAGTTCTACCAGAGCCTGGTGCCGCTCGAGGGCGGCTCGCTGGAGGAGATCTTCGTGCACTACCTGGCGCAGTCCGAGCAGGTTCCGGCGTGGCTCACGCTGCAGGCGGACTCGGGCGCGCTCTGCGGGCTGCTGCTCGAAAAGCTCCCGGGCGCGGACGCGCGCGACCCGGACGGCTGGAACCGCCTGACGCTGCTCGCCGCCACCCTGTCGCTCGGCGAGACGCTCGACGTCCAGCCCTACGACCTGCTCACGCGGCTCTTCCCCGAGGAGCTGATGCGCGTCTTCCGCCTGTACGGCGTGCAGTACCACTGCCCCTACGACGAGGAGCGGGTGAAGGATATGCTGCGCGGGCTCGGCCGCGCCGAGGTCGAAGCCATCCTCGCGGAGCGCGGCGAGGTCGTGATCCGCAACGAGATGTGCAACCACGAGTACCGCTTCGACGCGCATGCGGTGGCGAAAATGTTCGCGCAGTAGCACAATTTCCGCAGGAGGACACGCCAATGACAAGAATGATCCCGGCAGCAATCGCCGCCCTTGCGCTCGCCGGCTGCGGCAGCGATGCGCCGCCGCCCAAGCCCGCGCCCAAGGCCTCGGCGCCCGTCGAGCAGAAGGCAGCGCCCGCCCCGCAGGCCGCGGCCACCCCCGCGCCCCAGCCTCGGACGGTGGAGGCGCCGGCCAACGCCAACCCGAACGATCTCCTCGCGCAGCGCGTGAAGCAGGCCCTCGAGAGCGCCTCGCTCCACGCCGCGGGCGTGGACGTGACCGCATCGAGCGGCGTGATCTCGCTCTTCGGCACGGTGGACTCGGCCGAAGAAAAGCGCCGCGCTGCGACCATCGCCGCCAAGGTCGACGGCGTGAAATCCGTCGAGAACAAGCTGGTGGTGGTGCGCGGCTCCTAGCGCTGCAGTCGGTGCGCGGCTCCTAGGCCGTTTCCCGCGGGCGCGCGAGCTTCGCCCCCGGCCACTGGTCGGCGCGACTGCGCTCGTACTGCGGCGGGTAGTCGACCTTCACGCCGAAGCGCTCCGCCGCGTGCCAGACCCAGCGCGGATCGTCCAGGAAGGCGCGCGCCATCGCCACCATGTCCGCCTGCCCCGAGGCGACGATGTCCTCGGCCTGCTGCGGGTCGGCGATCATGCCGACGGCGCGTACCGCGATCGGAACCGCCTGCTTGATCTTTTCCGCAAACTGGACTTGGTAGCCGGGCGTCACGGTCAGCCGCTGGTGGCCGACCAGCCCGCCGCTCGAGACGCACACATAGTCGAAGCCGATGCGCTTCAGCTCGCGAGCGTAGGCGATCGCATCCTCGACGCCGAAGCCGCCGTCCGCCCAGTCGCTCGCCGTGATGCGCGCGCCGAGCGCGCGCTCGCGCGGCCAGCACTCCCGCACCGCCGCGGCGACCTCGAGGGGAAACTTGTGCCGGTCTTTTCCATAGGCGTCTTTTCTCTGGTTCGACAGCGGCGAGAGAAACTCGTGCAGCAGGTAGCCGTGCGCGGAGTGGAGCTCGACCGCATCAAGGCCGATTCGCTTTGCCCGAAGCGTGGCGGCAACGAAGCTTTCCACCAGCTTTCTTATTTCATCCGCTTCGAGCGCGCGCGGCACATGCCACCCGTCGGCATAGGGAAGCGCCGAGGGCGCCACCGTCTGCCACGGAGACTGATCGGCGCGCAGCCACTCGCGCCCTTCCCACGGCACCTGCGAGGAAGCCTTGCGGCCGGCGTGGCCGATCTGCACCCCGATCGGGTTCCTCGTGATGCGCCGGCAGGCCGCGACCGCGCGGGCCATGGCGGCCTCGTTGTGCTCGCTGTAGAGCCCGCTGCAGCCGTGGCTGATGCGGCCTTCGCGCGTGACGTGCGTCGCCTCGAGCACGAGCAGCCCCGCGCCCGAGCAGGCGAGCTGCCCGAGATGCACGAGGTGCCAGTCGCTCATGCTGCCGTCGTCGGCCGAGTACTGGCACATCGGCGAGACGACGATGCGGTTGGGAAGCGTGACGCCGCCGAGCTGGATCGGCGTGAACAGCTTAGGGTGCGGCAATTTCGATCTCCCGTTCGGTGAATGCCTGGCGGATCGCCCTGGCGAAAGGCACGGCGCCGGGCTGGTCGCCGTGCAGGCAGAGCGTGTCGGCCGCGACCGGCACGCGCTTGCCCGAGAGGCTGGTGACGAAGCCGCCCTCGACCATGCCGAGCGCCTGCTTCACCGACTGCGCCTCGTCCTCGATCATCCCGCCGGGCCGGTCGCGCGGCGCGAGCGTCCCGTCGTCCGAGTAGCCGCGGTCGGCGAAGACCTCGCCCAGCACCGCGATCTTCTGCTTTTTTGCGATTTCGAAGTTCTTGCTGCGGGAAAGCGCATAGAGAAAGACCGAAGACCCCAAGTCCTTCACTGCGCGGACCATCGCCTCGGAGAGCACCTCGTCGTTGGCCGCCATGTTGTAGAGCGCGCCGTGGCACTTGACGTGGTGCAGCTTCGCTCCCGCGGCGCGCGCGAAGGCCTCCACCGCGCCCGCCTGGTAGACGATGAGGTCGTACATGTCCTGCGGCGAGATCCGCATCGCGCGCCGGCCGAAGCCCTGCAGGTCGGGAAGCGACGGGTGCGCGCCGATGGCGACGCCGTGGTCGACGGCGAGGCGCACCGTCTTGCGGATCGTGGCCGGATCGCCGCCGTGGAAGCCGCAGGCGATGTTGGCCGAGCTGATGAGCGGCATGATCTCGGCGTCGGCGCCCATCCGCCAGGCGCCGTAGCTTTCTCCCATGTCGCAGTTGAGGTCGATGGTTCTCATGGAGCGACGAGTCCTTTCAGCCGCCGTATTCCCAGCCGATCGCGCGCAGCGCCGGCGCCAGCCGCGCCTTCAGGTCGCGCCGCAGGTCGACCGCGGTCTTCAGGTCGCAGCGCGCGAAGCGCACCGTGCCGCCGGGCGCGATCTGCGCGAGGCGCGGCACGTCGGCGGTCGCGATCTCCGCGATCCTCGGGTAGCCGCCGGTGGTCTGGTGGTCGGCCATCAGGGCGATCGGCGCCCCGCTCGCCGGCACCTGCACCGTGCCGAGGCAGGTCGGCCCCGATAGTATCTCACCGCCGTCGGCGCGCACGAGCGCCGGTCCCGAGAGGCGAAAGCCCATGCGGTTGGATTCGGGCGCGATCTTCCAGGTGGCGTCGAAGAAGGCGCGCTGGGACGCGGCGTCGAAGCTCGCGCAATGCGGACCCTCGATCGCGTGCAGCACGACGGGCTCGTGCTCCGGCAGCGTGAGCGGCGCGACGAGCCAGCGCACGGTGCGGCCCTTCCCCCGCTTCAGCCGCAGGAAGCGCTCCTTGGAGAGCGCCGCCACGTCCCCGCGCAGCGGCAGCAGGTCGCCGCGGCGCAGCGAGCGGCCGTGGAAGCCGCCGAAGCGCCCAGGGAGGTAGGTGGCGCGGCTCCCGAGGACCGGCTCGAGCGCGAAGCCGCCGGCGACCGCCAGGTAGCCGCGCGCGCCGCGCTGCGCGCGGCCGATCGCGAGCTTCGTGCCTGCCGCTATCAGCACCGGTCGGTGCCGCGGAAAGCCGCCGGGGAATTCCGCGCCGGAAAGCGCGACCAGGGTGTCCTCCTCGAACACCAGCTCGGGACCGAGGATCGTGATCTCGAGCGCGGCGTCGTCGGGCGCGTTGCCCACCAGCACGTTGGCGAGCGTCAGCGACACCGGGTCCATGGCGCCCCCTGGGCACAGGCCCAGGTGCTGGTGGCCGTGGCGGCCGTGGTCCTGCACCGTCGTCAGCAGGCCGGGCCGCATCACCTGCACGCTCACGCCGGCGCCTCCGACTGCCTGCGGAACTCGGCGGCGTCGATGGCATGAAAGCGCACCCGATCGCCGGCGAGAAACAGGCTCGGCTCGGCGCGCGCGGCGTCGAAGATCCTGAGCGGCGTGCGCCCGATCACGCTCCAGCCGCCCGAGATCGCGTAGGGATACACCACGGTCTGCTCGTTCGCGATCGCCACCGAGCCTGCCGGCACCTCGGCGCGCGGGTTGGCGCGCCGCGGCACCGCGATCTTCGGGTCCAGTCCCCACAGGTAGCCGTGGCCGGGAGCGAACCCCACCATCAGGACCCGGTATTCGCGAGCGCAGTGCAGCGCTGCGAGCTCCTCGCCGGAAATGTTCCTGCTTTCCGAGACCTCCTTGAGATCGAGCGCGAACTGGGGCTCGTAGCACACGGGCACCTCGACGAGGCGGCCGGCGCCCTTCGCCGCGGGCACGCCCGCCTTGAGCCGGCGCTCGACGAGCTCGCGCGCCGCTTCCAGCACGTCGCCGTCGAACTCGGGGGCGAAGTGCAGCGCCAGGCCGCCGAAGGCGGGCACGATGTCGCGCAGCAGCGGGGGGGTGTCCGCCTCCAGCGCGGCGCCGAGGCGCTGGACGAAGGCGTTGATCTCCAGGTCGAGCGTGCGTGAGAACTCGACGTACGCCCCGCAGTCGCCCAGCGGGACGACGGCGAGCAGCCGGGGCTTCACGTCGCCGCGGGAACGGCAACGCCGATCATGCAGTCGCGGGTGACGAGCGCGGCGAGACGGTCCTCGCTCCAGCCCTCGGTGCCCTCGGGCTGCATGGGCAGCACCATGTAGCGCATGTCGGCGGTGGAGTCGTGGACGCGCACTTCGATGTTCTCCGAAAGCTTCAATCCAAACTCCGCCAGCACGGCTCTCGGCTCGCGCACCATGCGGGAGCGGTAGCTGCGCGACTTGTACCAGTCGGGCGGAATGCCGAGCAGCATGCGCGGGTAGCACGAGCAGAGCGTGCAGACGATGGCGTTGTGGACCTGCGGCGTGTTCTCGACCACGATCAGCTTCAGCGCCGGGACGCTCAGGCCGAGCGCCTGGCAGGCGCGCGTGCCGTCCTCGAGCAGGCGCTGCCTGAACTCGGCGTCGGCCCAGGCGCGCGCGACGACGCGCGCGCCGCGCTCCGGGCTGCGGCTGCGCATCTCCGCGACCTCGGCGTCCACCTGCTCGTCGGTGACGTAGCCCTTCTCCACCAGCAGCTCGCGCAGGCTCGTCTCCATCAGCTGGTAGGGCGTGAGCGGCCGGTAGCGGCCTTGCGCCTCCTTGTTTTTCAGCTCCTGCTCGGAGACAACGCCGCGATCCGCGAGGCTCTTCGTGATCGACGTCACCCAGCGCTCGTAGTAGGAGAGCCGGTCGTAGGCGTCGGGCGGCAGCGCCTCGATGTTCTTGCGCAGCTCGTCCACGGTCATGAGCGCGGGGCCCTTCACGCCGCTCACCAGCACCATCAGCGCGTCGACGCGCCGCTCCCACTCGGCGTAGTCGTGCTCGGCGCGCTCGACCTTGCCGGCGGCCTCGCCGCCCATGTCGTGATGGCTGCGCTCGCTCATGCGAGCGCTATATTACTCAGTTCTTGCCGAACAGCAGTCCGGCGCCCTTCGCGGACGCGAGCGGCGCGACGCGGAACTCGAAGCGCCGGCAGCCCGGGCTCGCCCAGCTGAAGTAGCGTCCGAAGAGCTTCACCAGGAACACCGAGCCGAAGAGCGCGTAGCCCATGCGGAAGCAGGACTTCAGCGAATCGAAGTTCTCGGCTTCGACGTAGGAGACCAGGCCGCAATAGCCCGGCGGGCAGACGAGGAACCCGGGCTCGGGCCGCTCGACGACGGCGGCGCGCAGGATCTTCAGGGTAACGAATGCGTTCAGCGCGCGAAGCACCAGCGCGAAGGCAGTATGGGCGGCGCCGTGGCGCTCCAGCCTGCGCCGCGCCTTTTGCAAGATCTGCATCACGAAGGTCCTCGTGGAGGTGAGCGGGGAATGAGAGTCGAACTCATGTCTCGACCGCGGTGAGGTCGCGCTCTAGCCGTTAAGCTACCCCCGCTATGTTTCCTTGTACCTATAAAATCCGCTGCCTGGAATGCTCCATATGCACTACTCCATCGGGGAAGCGCGATGAGCTTCGCGGCGCGCCAGGCACCGCCTCCCGGCGCGCTCGTCCTCGATCACGTTGCGCACTTCGTCGATGATCTCGGTGCGGCGGGCGCGCTGCTCGAGGCGCTCGGCTTCGCGGTGACACCCCGCTCCGACCACTATTCCGCGGGTGCGCCGCTCGGCGCGTCGAACCGCTGCGTGATGCTCGAGTCCGGCTACCTCGAGTTCCTCTCGCCGACGCACGACACGCCCCACGCGCAGCGGCTGCGCGCGTTGATGGCGCGCTATCCCGGCGTGCACCTCGCCTGCTTCGGCACGCCCGACGCTCCGGCCGAGCAGCGCCGGCTCCAGGCGCACGGCTTCGTGCCGCAGCCGCTGGTCGACCTCGAGCGCGAAGTCGAAGGCGGCGCCGTCGCGCGCTTTCAGGTCGTGCGCCCCACCGCGGAGGCGATGCCCGAAGGCCGCGTGCAATATGTACGTCAGGTGACCCCCGAGCACCTGTGGCGGCCGAAATACGTTGCGCACGCAAACGGAGTAAGGAGCCTCGACGCGCTCTATGTCGTCGCCGACGATGTCCCTGCGGCCGCCGCCCGCTGGGCGCGGTTCGCCGCGCTCCTCCCGCAAGCCGCGGACGATGGCGTAGTGCTCGAGACCGCGCGCGGCCGCGTCGTCATCGCCACACGCGAAGCGCTTTCGCGCACGCTAGGCGACGCACCGCCGGCGCCCGCCCTCGCCGGCTGCGCGCTCGGCTGCCGCGATGCCGCCGCCTTCGCGGAGCGTTGCGCCGCCGCCGGGCTCGCGGTGCGGAAGAACGCCGGCTCGTTTTCCGTCTCGCTGCCGCGCTCGCTCGGCGGCGCCTGGGTGCTCACAAACGCCGGCGACTTGAAACGCGAGGCAGAACGGATCGCGAGAGCATGAAAAAGGCATCGGAGCTCATCTCGAAGAGGATCGCCGAGCTCGGAGACTGGCGCGGGAAGACGCTCGCCCGGATGCGCAAGCTCATCAGGGAAGCGAACCCGGAGGTCGTCGAGGAGTGGAAGTGGATGGGCACGCCGGTGTGGTCGCACGAAGGCATCCTCTGCACCGGCGAGTCCTACAAGAACGTCGTGAAGCTGACCTTCGCCAAGGGCGCTTTGCTGAAGGATCCGGCCCGCCTCTTCAACTCGAGCCTTGAAGGAAACGTGCGCCGCGCGATCGACATCCACGAGGGGGAAGAGGTCGACGGCACCGCGTTCAAGGCGCTCGTTCGCCGGGCGGTCGCCCTCAACGGCTCCCGCAAGCCGAAGCCTGCGAAGAAAGCGAAGTCCAGATGAGAAAGCTGGTCGGCTCCGGCTCGACTTTCGAGGCGCAGATCGGCTACTCGCGGGCGGTGGTGGCGGGAGACTGGGTGTTCGTCTCCGGCACGACCGGACGTGGTGAGGGTGACGTACGACTTCGAGCAGTGCTGGCCGGTGCTGAGGAAGTACTTCGGCGACGTGCGGCCCGCGGCGACGATGATCTGCGCCGGGCTGGCCGATCCGCGCATCAGGATCGAGATCGAGGTCACCGCCCTCAAGCAGGCATAGCCGGGAGCGAAAACAAAGGTTAGGGAATCGGGAGCACCCGACTTCCGCGGCTATCATTTCGGCCCATCATGTCCGAGCTCGCCCTGCAGCTCACTCTGATGGTGCTCGAGGCGGCCCTCGTTGCCGCTGCGCTGCTCGCCCTGTTCCGCGCGCGCGCGGTGTTCGGCCTGGCGCCTGTTTACACGACGGTCGGCGTCATCTACTACTTCGCCACGCTGCTCGCCGGCACGACGTTCGTCAAGGTGGCGCCGGGGCTGCTCATGAGCCCGGGCTCGGTAGCGCTCTTCCCCGCGAGCTTGTTCGCGGTGCTGCTCATCTACATCCGCGAGGACGCCCGGGAAGCGCGCAACATGATCTACGCCCTCCTCGCCGCGAACATCGCCGCGAGCTTCCTCGGCGTGCTGGTGAGCCTGCACCTGCGCGGGCCCCTGGCGGTGAACCCGCTTGCGCTGCCGCCGGAGCTCTTCGTGCAGTCCCCGCGGCTCTTCATCGTCGGCGTGCTCGCGCTCTACGCCGACACCATCCTCATCATCCTCGCCTACGAGGCGCTGTCGCGCGTGCTGCGCCCGGTGTTCCTGCGCCTCTGGGTGCCGCTCGTGCTGGTGCTGGCCTTCGACACGCTGGTCTTCGTCACCGGCGGCTTCGTCGAGCAGCCGGCGTACGGCGCGATCCTCGCCTCCGGCCTCGTCGGCAAGACGGCGGCCTCGCTCGTGTACGCTGCCGCGCTCAGGCTCTACCTGCTGCGCTCCGCCAGCGAGGCGCAGGCCGATGCGCCTCAGTACGACAGCCTGCGCCCCGGCCTGGGAAACCTCTTCCAGGTGCTCACCTACCGGCAGAAGTACGAGGCGCTGCGCGCCCAGGCGGCGCGCGACGCGCTCACCGGCGTCTACAACCGCGGCTTCTTCGACGAGGTGCTGCGCACGCAGCTCGCCGGCGCGCGCCGCGGCGGCAGCGCGGTGTCGCTGATGATCGTCGATGTCGATCACTTCAAGCGCATCAACGACGCGCACGGCCATGCCGAAGGCGACCGCGCGCTGCGGGTCATCGCCGAGGCGCTCGCCGGGGCGGCGCGCGCCTCCGATATCGTGTGCCGCTACGGCGGGGAGGAGTTCTGCGTCGTGCTGCCGGCGACGCCCCTCGACAGCGCGGTGCAGCTCGCGGCGCGGATTCTCGAGGAGGTTCCGCAGGCCTGCGCGCGCGCCGCGATCGGCGACGGCGGTCGGGTCAGCGTGACGATCGGGCTTGCCGCCTGCCCCGGCGACGGCGTCGATGCCGACGCGCTGATGCGCGCGGCCGACCGGCGCCTGTACCGAGGCAAGGAAGCCGGACGCGACCGCGTCGTCGGCGCCTGAGCTAGGGAAGGCGCAGCAGCTCGAGCGCGGCGCGGCCGAGGACCCCGTCGGGGCTCGCGAGCGTCTCGGCGATCTCGAAGTGGTTGTAGCCCTCGCCGACCACGAGCGCCGCTTCTTTGCCTTGCTTCTTGAGGGCAGCAGCGAAATCCCGGGCCTGGCGCTGGAACTCCGGAGTCTCGCGCGTGCCGTAGGCGAGCGTCACGGGACAGCGGATTCGCTGCAGGTGGCGCTGCGGGCTGAGCGCCTCCTCCATCGCGTCGGTGAATTTCACGTAGGCGCTGCGCGCGGAAAGGCGCACCGGCTTCAGGTCGTACATGCCGCTCGCGCACAGCGCGCCCTTCACGGCATCCGCGGGAATTCCATGCTCGAGCTGCCAGTCCGTCGTCAGCGCGCAGGCGGCGAGATGCGCGCCCGAGGACTGCGAGACGAGGTAGAGGCGCTCGCGGTCGCCGCCGAATTCGCCGGCGTTGCGCCACACCCAGGCGACGGCGCGGCGCACCTGCTCGGCCATCGGCATCAGGTCGCCACCCGCCTCGAGCACGTTGATGAAGTCGAGCACCGCGTAATGCGCGCCGGCGCGCACGAAGGTCTCGGCCGGGAAGGCATAGTTCTTTGCCTCGCCCATGCGCCACGCGCCGCCGTGGACGAAGACGGCGATGGGCGCCTTCGACGCTTTCGCCTTGTAAAGATCGAGTTCTTCTACGGGAGTGGGGCCGTAGGAGAACCGCTCCGGCGACCCGAGGCGCTGTCGTGCGATTTCGCTGTTGGCGGCGTAGCGCGCCAGGACCTGGTCGCGGTTCGGCGCGTACGCGGCCTGGTTGTAGGCGTCGTCGAGCGCCTGCTGGTCGAGGTCGAGCCAGACCTTCGGCCCGGCCATCTCAGGCCGCGACGCCTTGCGCCATCCCCCGCTCGGCGTCGATGCGCTTGCCGAGCGTGCGCCGGAAATGCGCGAGCGGCGCGTCGGCGACGATGCCGTTCATCTTGAACGCCGGGTCCTCGTCGAGCACCTGCTGCTGGCCCTCGATGATGAACTTGTCCTCGAGGAAGCCCTCGACCATGCTCCTGTTGAGCGACTGCGCGATCGTCGGGTCGTCCAGGTCGTAGTCGTGCAGGTAGTCCCAGAAGAAGTGCGTCGAGCGCTGCGTTTCGGGCGTGAAGAACTGGCAGTTGCGGTACTGCTTCGCGCCTTGCAGGATTCCCTTCTCCGCGCCGGTGCCCGCAGGCGCGAACAGCGTCTCCATGAAGAAGATGCCGGGGATGTACATGCGCGCGATGTTGCGCCGGTCGACCCGGCCCGCGTTCCTCACGACCTTCCTGTGGAACGGCGGCGCGTCCGCGTCCATGTGCCAGCGCTCGACTCGGAAGCCGTCCTCGAGGCGCTCGATGGCGGTGGGCTTGGACTTGTAGGCGTACTCCTCGGAGCCGCCGAGCGTCTTCGTGTGCACGAACGCGAGGTGCGAGAAGTCCGAGAGGTTGTCGACGATGAGGAGATAGTTCGCCTTGTAGTGCATGTAGTCGGGCTTGCCGCGCCAGGCCGGGTCGCGCAGGTACGGGAAGTCGAGGACCTTGGCCGGGTCCGCCAGCGCCGGGTCGCCCATCCAGATCCAGATCAGGTGGTCGCGCTCGAGCACCGGGTAGCTCCTCACGCCGAGCTTCGTCGGGATGTTGTCCTGGCCCGGGATCTGCACGCACCTGCCGCTCGCGTCGAACTTGAGGCCGTGGTACATGCAGCGCACGCAGTCGCCCTCGCGCCGCCCGTTGGAGAGCCGCGCGCCGCGGTGCGCGCAGCGGTCGTCGAGCGCCACCGGCTTGCCGCTGTCGCCCTGGTAGAGCACCACCGGGCGCTCGAGGAGCGTGCGCGCGAGGAGCTTGCCGTCGATCAGTTCGTAGTCCCAGGCCGCGACGTACCAGGTGTTCAGCAGGAAGCCGTTGGTCTCAGGTCCCATGGATCGAAGTGTACTTCTCCCGAGAATGCCCTGTCGCGACGGCCGCGACGCGATCGGGATCCCCTGGCGCGCGGTTGCCGCGCCAGGCCACGTGCATGTCGGGCCGCAGCAGGATGAGATCGCGGCCGTAGACCTCGCGCGCGCGCCGATCTTGGACGTCGAGGACTTGAAGCGGCGCCCCGTACGCGGCGAACGCCCCTTCAAAGCCCGAAGAATCCTCTTCGGAAAAGCGAAGCAGCGTGAAGCCGCTGCCGATGCGGTCCTGCATCGCAACATGGCCGTCGAGCCAGACGTGCGGCAGGCGCGCGCCCGGCCAGGTGGCCGGGAGATACGTCCGGAAGTCGTCCTCGGGCGCGCCGGGCTCGTCGCACACGATCGGCGAGCCTGCGTAGCGGTAGCCGAGCTCGGCGCCGATCATCTCGTTGCTCTTGCGCTGCTCGGTCTCCGCGACGCGCACGAGCTCCGGCAGGTCGTTCCACAGCGCGCGCCACTTCCTCCGCCCGAGCGAGGCGTAGCGCGAGGCGGCGAGGTTGCGCTCGCCGACCGGCCGGCGCTCGGCCTCGTACGAAGAGAGCAGCCCCGGCCCGCCCCAGCCGCGGAGCCGCGCTGCGAGCTTCCACGCGAGGTCGACGGCGTCGCCCACGCCGCTGTTCATGCCGAGGCCGCCGGTGGGGATGACGAGGTGCACCGCGTCGCCGGCGAGGAAGACGCGGCCTTCGCCGTAACGCTCGGCGAGAAGCAGGTTCTGGCGCCACCGGCCGACGTAGAGCATCTCGTACTTCACCGGCACGCCGACCGTGAGCTCGAACTGGCGCGCCATCTCGGCGTCGTCGTCGACCACCGCATGCAGCGTCCAGTGGCGCGTCGAGTCCTGCATGATGAGGAAGCGCCAGCGCTCGTCGGCGACGTGGTAGTGGCGGCCGTGCCCCGGGCCTGCCTTTCCATCCTTGCCCGCAATGGGAATTCGGTCGAAAAGCTCGTCGCAGCGGTAGAGCGCCTGGCGCAGCTCGCTCAGGTTCTCGCCCTGCATGCCGATGCCGAGCTGCTTGCGCACCACGCTCCCGCCGCCGTCGCACCCGACGAGATATTTCGCCCGAATCTTTCCCGAAGAGACTTTTGCCATCACCCCATCCGGGTCTTGCGAGAAAGATTCGAATTCACACCCGTACCGCACGGTCACGCTCGGCAGCGCCTCGGCTTCCTTCTTCAGCAGCGGCTCGAGCGTGTACTGCGAGATGAGCTGGTAGGGCTCGAGCGGCATCGAGCCGTCGTCGCAGGCGTCGATGGCGCGCTTCGCCTCCGCGACCGACGGATACGCGTGCCGCACGAGCGGCGGCCGGTCGAGCGCGGTGACGATGTAGACGTCCATCGGCACGTCGGCGCGCAGCCCCGCGGCGCGCACCTTTTCCGCGAGCCCCATCCGGCGGTAGATCTCCATGGTGCGCGCGTTGCAGCGCTCCATCTTGGGCAGGAACTGCGGCGCGTCCTTGCGCTCGATGAGCGTGCAGCGCACGCCCTTCTGCCCGAGGTCGACGGCGAGCGTGAGTCCGACCGGCCCGGCGCCGACAATGAGGACTTCAGTGTCGAACAAGCGGCTGATTATAATCAGCGCATGCTCAAGGTTTTCGCGGCCATTTCGCTTTCCGTGCTCTCGGCAAATGCGCTTTCTCAGGAAACCTATCCGAGCCGGCCGATCCACATCGTCGTTCCCTACACGCCCGGCACCGGCGCCGACATCCTCGCGCGGGTGCTCGGGCCGAAGATCTCGGAACGCTGGCACGGAGCGATCGTCACCGACAACAAGCCCGGCGCGGGAGGCAACATCGGCGCCGAATCGGTCTCGCGGGCGGCGCCCGACGGATACACGCTGCTCCTCGCGGCGACCTCCTTCTCCAGCAACCCCGCGCTCAACACCTCCCTGCAGTACGACCCGGTCAAGAGCTTCGCGCCGGTGGCGTTGATCGCGACCGGGGCGCTGGGCGTCTACATCCACCCGTCGGTCCCCGCGAAGTCGGTGCGCGAGCTGATCGACTATGCGAAGAGCCAGCCGGGCAAGCTCTACTACTCCTCCCCAGGCACGGGCAACGTCCAGCACCTCGCGATGGAGCTGCTCAAGCTGGAAAGCGGCATGCCGATCACGCACGTCCCCTACAAGGGCGCCGGCGGCGCCATCGCCGACCTGGTGGGCGGCCAGGTGCAGGCCACCGTGGCTGCACTGCAGACTATCGCGCCGCACGTGCGCTCCGGGCGGGTGCGCATGCTCGCCGTGATGAGCGCGCAGCGCTCGGCCGCGTTTCCCGAGGTCCCGACGCTCAAGGAGCAGGGCTTCGATATCGAGGTCGAGACCTGGTACGCGATGTTCGGGCCGGCGGGCACGCCCGAGGCGATCGTGGCGAAATGGAACGCCGAGCTGAACGCGCTGGTGAATGAGGCGGACGTGAAGTCCGTCCTCGCCAAGCAGGGCCTGGTGGCCGCCGGCGGCACGCCGCAGGCCCTCGGCGAGCGCGTGCAGCGTGAGCTCGCGCGCTGGAACGCGCTGGTGACGCGGGCCGGGATCAAAGCCGAATGATGGAAGCGCTCGAGGATCTCGTCGCCGCGAACCGCATCCTCGCCGCCCACGGCGTCATCGACGCCTACGGGCACGTGAGCCTGCGCTCACCCGCGAATCCGAACCGCTACTACCTCGCGCGCGCGATCGCGCCCGAGACGGTGCAGCTCGAGGATCTGCTCGAGTACGACCTCGACAGCCGCCCGGTCGACGACAAGGGCGCGGAGTCCGTGCGCGAGCGCTACATCCACGGCGAAATCTTCAAAGCGCGGCCCGACGTGATCGCCGTGGTGCACAACCACTCGCCCTCGGTGATCCCGTTCGGCGCCACCGGCGTGCCGATGCGGCCGATCTACCACATGGCGGCGTTCGTCGGCGAAGGCGTGCCGGTGTTCGAGATCCGGGACTTCGAAAAGGGAACAGATTTGCTGGTCAAAAGCCCTTTCCTAGGCGAAGCATTGGCAAGAACCCTGGGGCCCCAACCCGCGGCGCTCATGCGCGGGCACGGCGCGACGGTGGTCGGCGAGAACCTGCCCCGCGCCGTCGGCCGCAGCCTCTACCTGGAGATCAGCGCGCGCCTGCAGATGCAGGCGCTCCTCCTTTCGAAGGACGTGACTTACCTCGAC
>Ga0335080_10004531_pt1 | contig 14163 bp, 12 predicted proteins | sample Lox_Sample_34_FD_206720 | JGI IMG/M metagenome (GOLD analysis project Ga0335080, IMG submission 206720) | Soil microbial communities from Loxahatchee National Wildlife Refuge, Florida, United States - Lox_Sample_3.4 | ecosystem: Environmental > Terrestrial > Soil > Wetlands | place: USA... | reverse complement strand
CGTCCTTGAAGACGATCGATGGCACGGCCGACCTTGCGGCCTTGATGAACGATCTTGCGGCCAAGGCCCGCGCTGCCGCGCGGGTGCTGTCGCTCGCCCCGCCGGAGCGGAAGAACCGGGCGCTCGATGCCATGGAGCGCGCGATCCGCAACAACGCCGCGGCGATTCTCGCGGCCAATGCCGAGGATGTCGCCGAGTATCGGACCACGGGCGCCACCGCGGCCTTTATCGACCGCCTCACTTTGACGCAGGCACGTGTCGACGCGATGGCCGACGGCATCGCCACCGTCCGCGCCGTGCCGGACCCGGTCGGCGTCGTCACCGAGAGCTGGCAGCGCCCCAACGGCATGATCATCGAACGCGTGCGGGTGCCGCTCGGCGTCGTCGCGGTGATCTTCGAGAGCCGCCCCAATGTCGCGGCCGATGCCGGTGTGCTGTGCCTGAAATCCGGCAACGCGGTGATCCTGCGCGGCGGCTCGGATTCTTACCGCTCCTGCCGCGCCATCCATGCCTGCCTCGTCGAGGGCCTGCGCGAGGCGGGGCTTCCCGAGGCTGCGATCACGCTGGTGCCGACCCGCGACCGCGCCGCGGTCGGTCTGTTGCTCTCAGGACTGAATGGCGGCGTCGACGTGATCGTGCCGCGCGGGGGCAAGAGCCTTGTCGCGCGCGTCGAGGCCGAAGCCCGCGTGCCGGTGTTTGCGCATCTGGAAGGCGTCAACCACGTCTATGTCGATCGCGCCGCCAATCTCGATATGGCGAAATCGATCGTCCTCAATGCCAAGATGCGCCGGACCGGCGTTTGCGGCGCCGCCGAGACCTTGCTGGTGGATCGCGCCGGTGCCGCAAACACCCTGAAACCGCTGGTCGAGATGCTGATCGAGGCCGGTTGCGAGGTGCGCGGCGACGACGCCGTGCAGCGCGTGGACGCCCGCGTGAAGCCCGCGTCCGAGGAAGACTGGGACGCGGAATATCTCGACGCCATCATAGCAGCAAGACTCGTCGACGGCGTCGATGGCGCAATCGCGCATATTCTCGAACACGGCTCGCATCACACCGACGCCATCGTCACCGAGGACGCCGGCGCCGCGCAGAGATTTCTGAAAGAGGTGGATTCGGCGATCGTGCTGCACAACGCGTCGACGCAGTTCGCCGACGGCGGCGAGTTCGGCTTCGGCGCCGAGATCGGCATCGCCACCGGAAAATTCCACGCCCGCGGCCCGGTTGGGGTGGATCAGCTGACCAGCTTCAAATATCGCATCCATGGCACCGGGCAGACGCGGCCATGAGGCGTGGCGCTCCAACGCGAAGCGGGAGTCGGTCTGCGTGAATGCACATCGGGTGAACAGATTCACGTGGGGCACGTGTTGAACGAAGCGTTAACCGCATCGCATACACCTACCCTCCCGCTCCACACCGACGGCATGCGCATCGGGCTCCTGGGCGGCTCGTTCAATCCGCCCCATCTCGCCCACCGCGCCATCAGCCTGTTCGCGATCAAGCGCCTCAAGCTCGATCGCGTCTGGTGGCTGGTGACGCCGGGCAATCCGCTCAAGGACAATGTCCGCCTGCATGAGCTCGACGAGCGCCTCGAGGCGGCGCGCGCCATGGCGCATGATCCGCGCATCGACGTGACCTGTCTCGAATCCGTCATTGGAACGCGCTACACTGTCGACACCATCAACTATTTGCGCCGGCGTGCTTCGCACCTGCGCTTTGTCTGGATCATGGGCGCCGACAATCTCGCGCAATTTCATCGCTGGCAGAAATGGCAGCGCATCGCGAAAGAAGTGCCGATCGCCGTGATCGATCGTCCGCCGCAGAGCTTCCGTGCCCTGACCGCGCCGGCCGCGCAGGCGCTGGCTCGCTTCCGCTTGCCCGAGAAAGAGGCCGCAAAGCTGGCGGATGCCCGCGCGCCGGCCTGGGTGTTTCTGACCGGCCTGAAGATCAACCTGTCGTCCACGGGCTTGCGGAACCCGGATGGCAGCTGGAAGGTGGGACATTGAACGACCGGCCCCCCGAGCTACCGAAGTTCGTGTCGGGGGGTGCGGCAAGACGGCCACGAGCTTCAGAAACGGGGTACTGGATATTGAAACCATTAACCCCACATGCGTAATATGGTGTGCGGCGCCACAGGATTCGGCCCGCGTGATAAGCGAAAGGAATGGTCCCTGGCCACATCGGTATTGTCCAAGTCAGTTTTACCCAAGTCTCGAAAGACCGCGCGTAAAACATCGACCAAAGCTGCAGCCTTGCAGGCGCAAAGCGACGCCGACAAGACGCTGAACATGATCCTCTCCCGCCTCGACGATATGAAGGCGGAAGAAACGGTCACAATCGACCTTCGCGGCAAATCGGCATTCTCCGACTACATGATCGTCACCACGGGCCGGGCCAACCGGCACGTCGGCGCGATTGCGGAAAATGTCACCAAGGCTCTGAAGGAGACCGGAATCAAGAACATCCATGTCGAGGGCTTGCCCAACTGCGACTGGGTGCTGATCGATTCCGGCGACGTGATCGTGCACGTGTTCAGGCCGGAAGTTCGCGAGTTCTACAGTCTCGAGCGATTGTGGACTCAAGGTCCGACGGTGGCGAAGGCGATCTAGATTTTTGGGCCGATGCAAATCGGCCGCTGCGCGTGATAAGGTCTCGCGGCGCGCACGCCGTAAAAGTGTGCGCGGTTTTGCGACGAGCATGCGCGCCATGACAGATTCGACGCATTTTCTGCGGCAAGACCGGTTCTCGCTTTGCCGGAAAATGCCATGCGATTGATCGTGATCGCCGTAGGCCGGCTGAAACAGGGGCCCGAACGCGAGCTTGCCGAGCGCTACCGCAAACGCTTCGACGACATCGGTCGCAAGCTCGGCTTCCGCGGGCTCGAGATCCACGAAATCGCCGAGAGCCGCGCGCGCGACGCCGCAGCGCGGATCGCGGAAGAGGCTCAGGCCATCTCATCGTCAATCCCGGAGAACTCCGTGCTTGTCACGCTCGACGAGCGCGGCAACAATATCGACAGTGCCGGGCTTGCGCGCCATCTTGGCCGCTTTCGCGATCAGTCGGTCGCCAGCACCGTCTTTGTCATTGGCGGCGCGGACGGACTTTCGCCCGAATTGCGGCGCAGAGAGAAACTCGGGCTTGCGTTCGGGACCGCGACCTGGCCGCATCAAATGGTTCGCGTGATGCTTTTGGAACAGCTTTACCGGGCTGCGACAATTTTGTCGGGGCACCCCTATCACCGCGCTTGAGAAGCGCTTCGGACGTCATCCTTGCAACATCTGCTGCGCGCGCTGAGCCTTTGTTGCGTCCTCGACGCCAGCCATGGCCTGTTCGCCAGCGTGCCGCTCGCACTCCTCGTTGCCGGGACTTGCCTTGCACCTGCCGCTGCGCAGACCGCGCTGCCTGCGGTGCAAAATGCGGCCGTATCGCCTGATCCCATCAAGCAGCGCGAGCAGGAACTCGAGGCCGCCCGCGCCGAGCAGACCCGTGCGGCCGAACAGCAGGCCAAGCTGCGCGCCGACATCGCGGCGATCGGCGCAGACCGCAGCAAGCTCAATTCGCAACTGATCGAGACCGCCGACAGGGTGCGCGGCGTCGAAGACCGCATTGGCGAGACCGAGGCACGGCTGCTTCCGCTCGACACGCGCGAGCGCGAGCTTCGCGCCTCGCTGACCTCGCGACGCTCCGAGGTTGTCGAGGTGCTTGCGGCGCTGCAGCGCGCGGGCCGGCGCACGCCGCCGGCGCTGTTGGTTCGCCCGGAGGACGCGCTGCAGTCGCTGCGTACGGCGATGCTGCTCGGCGCCGTGGTGCCGGAATTGCGCACGCGCGCCACCCAGCTTGCCAACGATCTCGGCGAACTGGTCGCGCTTCGCAAGATGATTTCCACCCAGCGTGACCGCCTCGCGGCCGATCGCGACAAGCTCCGCGGCGACCAGACCCGGCTCGCCGCGCTGATCGACGAACGGCAGCGCCAGCAGGCGGGAATCGAGAAGGACATGGAAGCGGAGAGAGCGCGTGCGACGATGCTCTCAAGACAGGTTGACAATCTGCAGGGCCTGATCGCGAAGATGGAACAGGACGTGAAAAGCGCGGCCAAGGCGGCGGCGGCTGCCAATCAGCCGAGCGGTGTGCCCAAGGGCGATCTCGCAGCCACCCTCAAGAACCCGAATCGCACCGGTCCGGCGATCGCCTTCGCCTCGGCCAAAGGCCTATTCAAATTTCCGGTTAACGGTACCAAAATCCGCGATTTTGGCGGTTCCGATGGCGCCGGCGGCGCAGAAAAGGGCATTTCTTTGGCAACGCGGCCCGGCTCACAGGTCACAACGCCGTGTGACGGCTGGGTTGTGTATGCTGGGCCGTTCCGTTCCTACGGACAACTCTTGATCCTCAATGCCGGGGGCGGGTATCATGTCCTGATTGCCGGGATGGAGCGTATTTCGGTAAATATCGGACAGTTTGTACTAGCGGGGGAGCCGGTCGCGACTATGGGAGCAACATCCCAGGTGGCTTCAATTCTCGCCACCAACGCGACCCGACCTGTGCTGTATGTCGAGTTCCGTAAGGACGGCACTCCAATCGACCCAGGCCCATGGTGGGCCGCAAATGAAGGCCAAAAGGTTCGCGGATGATGCGCAAGACTTCGGTAATCCTCCTCAGCGCTGCCACGGGTGCGGCATTGACGCTGCTCGTCACTCAACCGCGCGCCATGTTCATGGGCTCAAGCGCGCGGGCGGCGACTTCCGACACCTATCGCCAGCTCAACCTGTTCGGCGACGTCTTCGAGCGGGTCCGCAGCGATTATGTCGAGAAGCCAGACGACTCCAAGCTCGTCGAATCGGCGATCTCCGGCATGCTCGCCGGCCTCGATCCGCATTCGAGCTACATGGACGCGAAAAGCTTCCGCGACATGCAGGTGCAGACCCGCGGCGAGTTCGGCGGGCTCGGCATCGAGGTCACCATGGAAGACGGCCTGATCAAGGTCGTCTCCCCGATCGACGACACGCCCGCCTCCAAGGCCGGCGTCATGGCCAACGACATCATCACCATGCTCGACGACGAGCAGGTGCAGGGCCTGACGCTGAACCAGGCCGTCGAGAAGATGCGCGGGCCGGTCAACACCAAGATTCGCCTGAAGATCATCCGCAAGGGCGTCGACAATCCGATCGAGGTCACGCTGGTGCGCGACAACATCCGCGTCCGCTCGGTGCGTGCCCATGTTGAAGCCGACGATATCGGCTATATCCGCATCACCACCTTCAACGAGCAGACGACCGAAGGCCTGAAGAAGGAGATCGCCAATCTGCAGAACCAGATCGGCGACAAGCTCAAGGGCTTCATCATCGACCTTCGCAACAATCCCGGCGGCCTGCTCGAGGAAGCGGTCACCGTGTCCGACGCCTTCCTCGAGCGCGGCGAGATCGTCTCGACCCGTGGCCGCAACGCCGAGGAGACGCAGCGCCGTTCCGCCCATCCGGGCGACCTCACCAAGGGCAAGCCGGTGATCGTCCTGGTCAACGGCGGTTCGGCCTCGGCCTCCGAGATCGTCGCCGGCGCCCTGCAGGACCACAAGCGCGCGACGCTGGTCGGTACGCGCTCGTTCGGCAAGGGTTCGGTGCAGACAATCATCCCGCTCGGCAGCGGCAACGGCGCGCTGCGGCTGACCACCGCGCGCTATTACACGCCATCGGGCAAGTCGATCCAGGCCAAGGGTATCGTGCCCGATATCGAGGTGCTGCAGGACGTGCCGGAGGAGCTGAAGTCGCGGACCGATACCCGCGGCGAAGCCTCGCTGCGCGGCCATCTGAAGTCCGACGGCGACGAGAAGACCGGGTCGCAGTCCTATGTTCCGCCGGACGCCAAGGACGACAAGGCGCTGAAAGTGGCCGACGACCTCCTGCACGGCATCAAGTCGACCTCAACGGCGCCGGCGCTCAACAGCGACAAGGCCTCCAACGACAAGGCTCCGACGCCCAACAAGGCGGCGAACTGATTCGCTCGGAAGGTAATTGGCTATTCAAGAGGGCGGTCCTTCGGGACCGCCCTTTTCTTGTGCCTGGCTCCGCCCCGCACCCGCCGGGCCTGCCGCCCTGCCGCCCCCGTGGTATCGTCGGCACATTGATTCGGGACCCTTTATGGCTGATACGGTTGACGATCTGAGCGCCCCGCTTGGACAGAAAACGGCGCGACGGAAACGCCGATTTCGGTTGCCGATCCGCCCCATGCAGGCGCTCACCGCGGTTTTCGGGCTTTTCCTGCTCATCTTTGCTGGCTTCGCCCTGTTCGGCAACAACCCACTCGGCGGCGAGCCGATGGCGCATGTCGCCCTGGGCGAAAAACCTGCTGACGACAAGGCGGCTGGTATGGCCGCGCCGGCCTCCGAACATGGCACTTCGCCGGCGCCGAAGGCCGCTGCGTCCAGCGAGCAACGCACTGTCACCATCATCGACGGATCAAGCGGCAAGCGGCAAGACGTCGCGATCGGCGGCGGCGATGACACTCACGACAAGGGCCGGGAAAAAGGCCAGGGATCGAGCGAGAAATCCGAGAGCAATGCAGCACCGCTTGCGATCATGTCTGGCGTCGATGCGCGACTGTTGGAGCGGACGCGTTATGGCATGATCCCGCTCGCCACCGAGAACCTGAAGCCGTACATGGCTTACGCGGCTCCGGCCGACCAGGCAAAGGCGGCCAAAATGCCGATCATATCGATCGTCATCGGCGGCCTCGGCGTCGGCGCAGCGAAAACCACCGACGCCATCATGAAGCTGCCCGCTGCGGTGACGCTGGCGTTTACGCCTTACGGCTCCGATCCCACAAAACTCGCCGAGCGGGCGCGCGCCCAGCGTCACGAGATCCTGCTGCAGATCCCGATGGAGCCTTACGACTATCCCGACAACGACCCGGGGCCGCAGACATTGCTCGCGACGCTCGGCACCGAGCAGAATCTCGACCGCCTGTTGTGGCATCTCGGCCGGATGCAGGGCTATGCCGGAATCGCCAATTTCATGGGCGCGCGCTTTGTCGCAACGGAAGCCGCAATGCAGCCGATCATCCGGGAGGCGTCGCGGCGTGGGCTTGCCTATTTCGACGATGGGTCGGCACCGCGCAGCGTCGCGCCGGCGCTTGCCCAGAGCCAGGCCTTGCCGTTCGCCAAGGGCGATGTCGCCATCGACGCCGTTCCGACCGCCGGCGAAGTCGATCGCGCGCTGGCGAAGCTTGAGGACATCGCCAGGGAGCGCGGCTTTGCGGTCGGAACCGCCTCCGCGCTGCCGGTCTCGATCGAGCGGATCGCAGCCTGGACCAAGGGTCTTGAGGGGCGTGGCGTGCTGCTCGTGCCATTGACAAGCGTGATGCTGAAATCAAAATCCAGCTAGTGTCCGGGTTCGCTGGCCAGAGCGGGACAGGACCTGCGAAGAGGCTTTGACGGAATGGCGCGTTACGAGGATCTGCCTTACCGAACCTGTGTCGGCGTGATGTTGATCAACGGGGACGGGCTGGTCTTCATCGGTCGACGTGCCGGCGGTGTCGAGCATGTGGACGACAGCCATGTCTGGCAGATGCCGCAGGGCGGCGTCGACCCGGGCGAGGATTTTTGGGAAGCGGCAAAGCGCGAGCTCTACGAAGAGACCAGCGTCAGCTCGATCGAGAAACTCGGCGAGATCGCGGAGTGGCTCACTTACGACATCCCGCGCACGGTCGCCGGTCGCGCCTGGAAGGGTCGCTATCGTGGCCAGCGCCAAAAATGGTTCGCGATGCGTTTCACCGGCAAGGATAACGAGATCAATGTCGCTAGCCCCGGCGGGGGCGGACACAAGGCCGAGTTCGTCAACTGGCGCTGGGAGCCGATGAAAAACCTTCCCCGACTGATCGTGCCGTTCAAGCGCCCGGTGTACGAGCGCGTGGTAAAGGAATTTTCGAGACTAGCCAGCTAGATCTTGATGGTGTCATTCCCAGAGCCAGTGTCAGACGGCAAACCCTATCGTCCCAATGTCGGGATCGCGCTGTTCAATCCGGACGGCCTGGTGCTGATCGGCCGGCGCTTTCGCGACGACGGGCCCGAGATCATTTTGCCGGGCCTCGAATGGCAGATGCCGCAGGGCGGCGTCGACCAGGGCGAGGATCTACGCGCGGCTGCGATGCGCGAACTCTGGGAAGAGACCGGTGTCCGCGATGCCGACTATCTCGGCGAGACGGATTGGCTGGCTTACGAGTTTCCGCCCTATCTCGGGCCGCCGCACCGGCTCGCCAAATTCCGCGGCCAGCGCCAGAGATGGTTTGCGCTGCGCTTTGCCGGCCGCGAGGCGGACATCGATCCCTTGACGCCGCGCAACGGCCAGCCGGCGGAGTTCGATGCCTGGCGCTGGGAGCAATTGAGCCGCGTCGCCGATCTCGTCGTGCCGTTTCGCCGCGAGGTCTATCGCGAGGTCGCGCGGCAGTTCGCAAGATTTGCAAAGGCCTAGCGCATGATCCGGAAAAGTGTGCAGCGGTTTTCCGAAGAGATCATGCGCAAACAATAGACTAAAGCGCGATGGCGATTTGACCTAAACTCATCGCGCTTTAGTTCGGCCCGACCGCGAACGGGCCGATCGCGATGACATGACAATCGCTGTCGCGCTTGAGGCATTCGCCCAGCGCGTCGTTGATGGCGTTCTGCTCGCTGGACGCCTTGAGGCCAAGGCCCGGCCGCCCCTGCGCGCCCACCGCAACCGCGTTCCACCCGCTCTGCGCGTCGGCGAGCTTGCGGACCACCTCATCGCGCGAATCCGCCGCGATCGACGGATTGGTCGCCGGATGGAAGAAGCCGACCGCTTTCATCAGGGATGGGACCGGCACCACAAAGACGTCGTCGACCGCCACGATCATGCAGCTGACGCCGATCACCGCGCCGCAAGTCTCGAGGTTGCGGCGGACGGATTCCTCGATTTTCTCCTGGCCGAAGTTGAAGAAGAACTGGCCGATCGGACCGATCGCGAGTGAGCGCGCCTTGCGGCCGGACGCATAGGCGGTCTCGATCCGCGCCTTGCCGGGGTCGCGCACCAGCGGAATGTCCTTCACCGCGAACGGCCGCTCGGTTAGGGGATCGTGGCGCACCCACGGCAGCGGCGGCACCGGCGGACGGCCGTGCGGATAGATCATCCGGTTTCCGACGGCGTAGAGCTCGCACTGCCGCACCGGCGTAAAATTGTCCGCGCGCTTCTGACACTGCTCGAGCGCTGCGGTCTTGGCGGCCTCCTCATTGGGCTGGCCGACGACGAAGCCGGTGACACCGGATACGGTGGTGGCGAAGGCCTTGTAGTCGGCGCCCGGCACATACTCATTGATCAGCGCTGTGCGCGATCGCTCGCCGATGAACGGCATGGTCTCCGGCGCGAATTTCTCGTTCGACGGGATCGGCGGCGGTCCGGGTGCTGGCGAAGAGGTGGCCTGGGGCGAGCCCGCCGACGGACTCGGCGCAGGATCGGCCGGCGGCGATTGCTTGCTGTTGCCGCTCGACGAGGCGACCTCCCTGGCCGCGCGCGGCGTCAGCTCGAGCTTGGTGAAATAGAGAAAGCCGGCAACGCCGATGGCGACGACAGAGACCACGCCGACAACCAGCGGCCAGATCCAGTTCGGTGCGGCGGCGGCAGTCGCTTTCGCCGGCTTCTTGACCTGCGGCGCCGAATAGCTGCCGTCCTCGCGCCGCATCGCGACCATATAGGCGTGCACCGGCGTCGGGATGTTCTTGACCTCCTGCTCGCCGATATCGGCGAACTGAACCGACAGTTTGTTGACAACCTGCTCGTGGACCGCGCGCGACACGCAGATGCCGCCGATTTCGGCAAGCCCCTCCAGACGCGCGGCGATATTGACGCCATCGCCGAGCAGATCGCCATCGCGCTCGACCACATCGCCGATCGTGATGCCGATGCGAAACGCCATCTGCCGGCTCGGCGGATAGGCCATGTTGCGGGTCCGAAGGCTTTCCTGGATGTCGATCGCGCAACGCACCGCCTCGACTGCGCTCGGAAATTCAGCCAGCACCGCATCGCCCGCGGTATTGAAAATCCGCCCGCCTGCCTTGGCGATGAAATCGTCCGTGACCGCGCGATAGGAGGCCAGACGCCGCAGCGTCTCCTCCTCGTCCTCGGCCACAAGCCGCGAATAGCCGGCAATATCGGCCGCGAAAATCGCCGCGATCTTGCGTTTCATGAGGACCAGCCCCGAGCCATGCTCTGCGGGCGGCAGAATGCCGCCAGACGCACTGTGGCGCAACCGGGTTCAAAGCCCGCGACAGGATGCGAAAAGCGGGGTTGCCGGCTCGTTCCTGCAAGGCCGCGCCAAAAAGCGCAGCGGCCGGCCTTAGTGCATCGCCGTGGTCGAGAGCTCGTGCTGGATGCTCTTGAAATGATCGAGCCGCTCCAGCGCCTGGTCGAGCTCGTCGCCCTGCTTTTCCTTGAGATTCTCTTCCATCTCGGAGACCGTCTCGGCGAACCTTGCGCGGTCCAGCTCCTCCATCGAGGTGGCAACTTCGGTCAACAGCGTAAGGCCCTTTTCCGAGACTTCCGCGACGCCGCCCAGCACGATGAACTTTTCATGCTTGTCGCCGGTGAACACCGTGATGATCCCCGGCCGCACCCCCGAAATGAACGGCGCATGACCTGCGAGCACGCCGAAATCTCCCTCGGTGCCGGGAATATCGACCTGGTCGACCTCGCCCGAGAAGGCCAGCTTTTCCGGCGAGACGAGATCGAAATGGAAGGTAGCCATGGTCTTTCCAGTCTTTCGGATCGTCACCCGCGGGCTTGACCCGCGGGTCCATCATTCAGAGATCGAATTTTGCCGATGGATTGCCGGGTCATGCCCGGCAATGACGGATTGCGGTTACGCGGCTTCGGCCGCAAGTTTCTTGCCCTTCTCGACCGCCTCTTCGATGGTGCCGACCATGTAGAAGGCGGCTTCCGGCAGGTGGTCATACTTGCCTTCGCAGAGTCCGCGGAAGCCCTTGATGGTGTCGGCGAGCTCGACGAACTTGCCCGGCGATCCCGTGAAGACCTCGGCGACGTGGAACGGCTGCGACAGGAAGCGCTCGATCTTGCGGGCGCGCGCCACGGTGAGCTTGTCCTCTTCGGACAATTCGTCCATGCCGAGAATGGCGATGATGTCCTGCAGCGACTTGTAGCGCTGCAGGATCTGCTGGACCATTCGCGCGGTCGAGTAGTGCTCGTCGCCGACGACGAGCGGCGAAAGCATGCGCGAGGTGGAATCGAGCGGATCGACCGCCGGATAAATGCCCTTTTCCGAGATCGCGCGCGACAGCACGGTGGTGGCGTCAAGGTGCGCGAACGAGGTCGCAGGCGCAGGGTCGGTCAAATCGTCGGCCGGCACGTAGATTGCCTGCACCGAGGTGATCGACCCCTTGGTCGTGGTGGTGATGCGCTCCTGCAGCGCGCCCATGTCGGTGGCGAGCGTCGGCTGATATCCCACCGCCGACGGGATACGACCAAGCAGCGCCGACACTTCGGAGCCCGCCTGCGTGAAGCGGAAGATGTTGTCGACAAAAAACAGCACGTCCTGGCCCTGGTCGCGGAAATATTCGGCAACCGTCAGGCCGCTGAGGCCGACGCGGGCGCGCGCCCCCGGTGGCTCGTTCATCTGGCCGTACACCAGCGCGCATTTCGATTTCACGTTCGGATCGGGATGATGCGGATCGGCGTTCACCTTGGATTCGATGAACTCGTGATAGAGGTCGTTGCCCTCGCGGGTGCGCTCGCCGACGCCGGCGAATACCGAATAGCCGCCGTGGGCCTTGGCCACGTTGTTGATCAGCTCCTGAATCAGCACGGTCTTGCCGACGCCGGCGCCGCCGAACAGGCCGATCTTGCCGCCCTTGGCGTAGGGCGCGAGCAGGTCGACGACCTTGATGCCGGTAATCAGGATTTCCGCTTCGGTGGATTGTTCGGTGTATTCGGGCGCAGGCTGATGGATAGGGCGCACCTCCGTAGCCTTGATCGGACCGGCCTCGTCAACGGGTTCGCCGATGACGTTCATGATGCGGCCGAGCGTGCCGTCGCCGACCGGAACAGCGATCGGCTGTCCGGTATCGGTCACCTCCTGGCCGCGGACCAGACCTTCCGTGGCATCCATCGCGATGGTGCGCACCGTGGATTCGCCGAGATGCTGGGCGACCTCGAGCACCAGGCGGTTGCCGCCGTTCTTGGTTTCCAGCGAATTGAGAATGGCCGGCAGAGGGCCTTCGAACTGAACGTCGACGACGGCGCCCATGACCTGGGTGACGCGACCGATCTGGTTGGCTGCTATAGCCATCACTCTCTCTCCTTCGATCCGAATTCTGTCTCTGTCTCTGTTTGTCTGTCTGTTCGCGTGTCCCTCAGACCGCCTCGGCGCCGGAGATGATCTCGATCAGCTCCTTGGTGATCATCGCCTGGCGGGTCCGGTTGTAGACCAGCGTCTGCTTGCGGATCATCTCGCCGGCATTGCGGGTGGCATTGTCCATGGCCGTCATCTGCGCACCGTAGAACGACGCATTGTTTTCGAGCAGTGCGCGAAAAACCTGGACCCCGAGGTTGCGCGGCAGAAGCCGGCTGAGAATCTCGTCCTCCTCCGGCTCGTATTCGTAGGACACCGCCGCTGCGCCATTGGCGGGCTCGCTGACTTCCAGCGGAATGATCTGCTGCGAGGTCGGCACCTGCGCGATCACGGACTTGAAGCGGGAGAAGAACAGCGTGCAGACGTCGAATTCGCCGTTATCGAAGCGGGCGATGACCTGCTTTGCGATGTCCTCGGCATTCCTGAAGACAATCTGGCGGACGCTGCGCAGATCGATGTGCTCGATAATCTGCTTTTCGAACAGGCGGCGGAGCTGCTCATAACCCTTGCGGCCGACGCAGAAGATTTTGACTTCCTTGCCCTGATTCATCAGGTTGAACGCATGCTCGCGCGCGAGGCGCACGATAGCGGAGTTGAAGGCGCCGCAAAGGCCGCGTTCGCCGGTGCAGACGAGCAGCAGATGCACCTGATCCCTGCCGGTGCCCTTGAGCAGCGCCGGCGCGTTCGGCGAACCCGCGGCCGCTGCGGCGATATTGGCAATCACCGTATCCATCTTGCTCGCAAAGGGACGCGCGGCTTCGGCGGCCGACTGCGCGCGGCGAAGCTTCGAGGCCGCCACCATCTGCATGGCCTTGGTGATCTTCTGCGTCGCCTTGGTGGAGGCGATGCGGACCCGCATATCTTTCAGTGACGCCATTCTTCGCTCGCCCCGGCAATCCGACCATTTGATCGGTCGCCAATCTCTCCCTCGTCATGCCCGGCCTTGTGCCGGGCATCCACGTCCCAACCTTCATCCACGCTCAACTGCGTGGATGGCCGGGACAATTTTGCAAAGACCCGCTTCGCGCTTTTGCCCGGCCATGACGAAATCACGTAAACGACTTGGCAAAGCCCTCGACCACCGCCTTCAGCTTGCCCGCCGTGTCGTCGGAGAGATCGCGGCTGTCGCGGATGGTGTTGAGAAGGTCTCCGTGCTTGCCGCGCAACAGCGACAACAGGCCGTCCTCGAAGCTGCGCACCTTGCTCACCGGCAGCGGATCGAGATAGCCGTTGGTGCCGGACCAGATCACGCAGACCTGCTCTTCCATCTTCAGCGGCGAGAACTGCGGCTGCTTCAGAAGCTCGGTCAGGCGCGAGCCGCGGTTGAGCAGGCGCTGGGTGGTGGCGTCGAGATCGGATCCGAACTGCGCGAACGCAGCCATTTCGCGGTATTGCGCGAGCTCGCCCTTGATCTTGCCGGCGACCTTCTTCATCGCCTTGGTCTGGGCCGAGGAGCCGACGCGCGACACCGACAGACCGACGTTCACCGCCGGCCGGATGCCCTGGAAGAACAGGTCGGTTTCGAGGAAGATCTGGCCGTCGGTAATCGAAATCACGTTGGTCGGAATGTACGCCGACACGTCGTTGGCCTGGGTTTCGATGACCGGCAGCGCGGTCAGCGAGCCCGAGCCGTTGTCGTCGTTCAGCTTCGCGGCGCGCTCGAGCAGGCGCGAGTGCAGATAGAAGACATCACCCGGATAGGCTTCGCGGCCCGGCGGGCGGCGGAGCAGGAGCGACATCTGGCGATAGGCGACGGCCTGCTTGGACAAGTCATCATAGATGATGACGGCATGCATGCCG
>Ga0335080_10004528_pt1 | contig 14166 bp, 19 predicted proteins | sample Lox_Sample_34_FD_206720 | JGI IMG/M metagenome (GOLD analysis project Ga0335080, IMG submission 206720) | Soil microbial communities from Loxahatchee National Wildlife Refuge, Florida, United States - Lox_Sample_3.4 | ecosystem: Environmental > Terrestrial > Soil > Wetlands | place: USA... | reverse complement strand
GCGGCTTCGGCGCAGCGCTTGCGATCGGCGCCATTGCCGGGCTGTTGCCGGCGCTGCGCGCCGCCCATATGTCGCCCACGGAGGCTCTGTGGAGCGTGTGAGGCAGCGCGCCCCGGGCGGCCCAGCCGAACCCGGCGCAGAGCGTGTCGGTCTTCATTGGCTCGACGGACTCGACCTCATCATCCGCGTGGCCACGGGCTTGGTGTTGCTGTACGCCGGCGCCATCAAGAGCCTCGATACCGAGGCCACGCTCCGTGCCGTGCACGGCTACCGCCTGGTCCCCTTCTTCCTCGAGCGGCCCCTCGCCTGCGGCCTCTCCTGGCTCGAGGTCGCCCTCGGGGTCCTGCTCCTGCTCGGTCTATCCACGCGTCTTGCCGGGGCCGCCGTGGCGTGCTTGAGTGCCCTGTTTCTTGCCGTCATGACGCAGGCGCTGACGCGCGGCCTTGCGATCGGCTGTGGCTGCTTCGGAGCAGGAAGTGGCCGACTGAGCTGGATCGACCTCGCCCGCGATCTGCCTCTCCTTGGGGCGGGGCTGTATCTCGCCGTCCGAAGGGGTAGGCCCTGGCGGATCGGTCGCTTCCTTCGCGCGCGGCGGGCCCATACCCCCGGCAGCGACCTGGAGCTGCGTCGGGCGTCCCGACCCCAGAAGGGCGCACGAAACTGGCCGCGGATCGCCATCCCGGCGGCGATCGTCGTCGTCGTCATGGCGGCGGCCGTCGCGGTCTCAGCCCTGACCTCCAATGGCGGCAAGGCCGATCAGGGAGTGAGCGTCGCCGGCCCAGCACGCAGCAGCTCCATCCCCGCGGGTTCGCCTCTGCCGCAATACACGGCGCCGGCATTGGGCGGCGGCCAGATCTCTTGGGCGAGCTACCGCGGCGGGCCCACCGTTCTCGTGCTCTGGGCACCCTGGTGTGCGGAGTGCGAACGCGAGCTGCCGATCGTCGTCAGGGTCGCCCGCCAGTTTCCCGCCGCGCGTCTGACGAGCATCGTCACGGCGGTTGGCCAGGAGCCGGGGCCGACACCGGCGCAGTACATGCGGCTCCACGGCTACACCTTTCCGGTGGCTCTCGACTCGCAGGGCCAGAAGCTCGCCGACGCCTTAGGCCTGACCGGCTACCCGCTCGTCTACTACGTCTACTCAGACGGGATCGTGGCGCGGGCGACGATCGGGGTGGCACCGGCCAGCGTAGTGCGGGAGCTGATGGCGCAGATCGCGGGCTGACGCGTTTGTCCGTGCCGACAACTTGCCGCCGCGACGCTTTGCCACGATTCGGCACTGAGCGGCACGACCGAGCATGAACACCCCTCAGAACCTTGGATAGTGCAGCACGATCGCGCACCGGGCAGCCTCACTCGGCAGCTCTGACTCACCACTTTTAATCAGGGTGTCGTAGGTTCGATCCCTACGCGGCCCACCAGAATGTACTGTCAGCGGATCAATGACTTGGGACACTGCGCGTCATGCGCAACGAGAGCTCGACGTCGTCTCTGAACGGCAGCGACGTGTAGCCGTCGGCCGCCGACCGGACACGCTCGAGATAGGCGGGGCTGAAACCGGCATTGTCGGCGATGAGCAGCGCGCCCGGCCTCAGATGCGGCTCGAGGAGCGCGAGGACGGCCGGGTACAGTCCCTTGGCGCCGTCCAGCAGCACGAGGTCGATCCGCACCGGCAAGTCGACCGCGAGCGTCTCGAGGGCGTCGCCTTCGCGCAGCTCGATGAGATCGGCGAGGCCGCCCGCGATGAAGTTCTTTCGCGCCCGCGCCGCCTTGTGCGGCTCGAACTCGGTGGTGATCACCGAGCCGCCGCCGTTGTCGCGCAGACCGGCCGCGAGGTGGAGCGTGGAGATGCCGAAGGACGTGCCGAACTCGACGATCACCCGCGCGTCCGTGGATCGCACGAGCATGTAGAGCAGCCTGGCGGTCTCACGGGACACGGCCAGGTAGACGTCTTTCGCCATGCCGTAGAACTCGCGATACCGCGTGGTGCTGGACATCATCTCGCGGAGCTCGTCGGCCGGCATCTGCGCCAGCGCCGCGGTCAGCTCGGGCGCGGCGGGAGCCTCCGCCTCGGCGAACAGCCGGTCGAGGAGTGGGGCGAGCGGCGCGCTGGTGAGCGTCGTCATGAGGGTGCTCCCGACGGTTGGTCTGTCGCCCTCCGCGGCAGCGCGGTCGCCTGCTCGAGATGGCGGTAGAAGGCCCGGCGATTGATCACGATGTGCCCCAGGACGAACGCCGTGAACAGCGCCCCGCAGACCCGGTGGCCGACGCTCCAGACCCGCAGACCGCGGCCCGACGCCGACTCGCGAAGGACGTGAACGACCAGGCCCGTGATGGGCAGCGCCAGGCCGGTCCCCGTCGCCCCCAGGATCATCGCGGTCCTGCTGTCGGGCAGTGTGCCGCTCGTCGTCGTGGTCATGTCCCCTCCTTTGTCTATCGGTCGATGGCCTTCAGGGCGCTGTGCTCGCAGGAGCGAACGCAGTCAAGACAGCCGTCGCAACGAGCGGCGTCGGTGAGGTGGGCGTGGTGATGTCCGGTCCGTATGAGGTCGTGCGGACAGGCCTCCTCGCAGGCCCCGCAGGCGACGCACGCCCTGTGGTCGAGCCGCACGTAGGCGGTGCCGCCGCGGTGCAAGTGCAGTCTCATGGGTCCCTCCACATCGTCTCGGTCGGCCCGGCCGGCGACGGTCGCGACGGCGCTCGAGACGCGCGCCGTTCGACCCGACGATCGACACCGGGTCACTGCTCTTCGGCCAGCATCTGGTAGAGCCGGCGGCGGGCATCGCCAAGCACCTTGAGAGCCTTCTCGACCTGCTCGGGGCTTCCCGTAGAGGCGACCGCGCGGCCGGCGTCGCCGAGCTGGGCGAGGGCGTGTCCAAGCTGGGCCTGGGGCGCCTTGGCCTGCTCGGCAAACCACGCCCAGGGCGACTCCGCAGGGGAAGCCTTGCCGGCGGTGCCGACCGCCTTGCCCTTCTCGGTCAGCGAGTAGATGCGGCGGCCTTCCGACTCCTCGCCCTCGATCAGGCCCTCGTCTTCGAGCTGCTGGAGCGTCGGGTAGACCGAGCCGGCGCTCGGTCGCCACATGCCGCCGCTGCGATCCTCGAGGTGGCGCATGATCTGGTAGCCGTAGGTGGGACCGACGGCGAGGGCCTCCAGCAAAAGGGCGCGCATCATGCCCCGCGGACCGCGGCCGTGGTGGCCGTGGCCGTGAAAGGCCTCGTGGCCCCGCTCGAAGGCGCCGCGGAAGGAGCGCAGGTCGCTGGACCTGTGCGGCCTGCTGTGATCGTGGGAGTCGTCCCTGGAGGTACGCACCGTCAGTCCTCCTGTGTCCGGTGGCTCGTGGATTCTCGCTTCACGTCTCAGGCGCAGACGCGCGCCGGCGACCGTGGCATGTCTGTGAGCCCGCTTGCGCATGGCCCGACGGAGACGTGCCGCAGGGTCGCTTGATCGAGCAGCTGTCGCACCCCTTCCACGCACACGAGCCGATGCCCATCGCCTACGATCTTCTCGATGGTCAGCCGGGCGCTGGGCACGAGGCCGAGGGACTCGAGGCGCAGCAGGAGCTCTGCGTCGATGTCGTCGACACAGGCGACGACTCCGGCTTCGCCGCCCGCAAGCTCGAGCAATGGCCTGGTCGCAGCCGCAGGTGAATCGCCATGGTCGTCGGGTAGGGGTCTGCCGTGCGGGCAGGTCGCGGGGTGCCCCAGGCGCTCGGCCAGCCGCGCAACGACAAGGGGGCTGAGGGCGCGTTCGAAGATGCTGGCCTCCTCGTGCACCCGGTGCCAGGGGACGCCCAGCACGTCGGCCAGGAAGCACTCGCTCAGCCGGTGCCGGCGCAACAGAAAGACGGCTCGCCTGCGGCCCTCCGCGGTGAGCCGCAGGCCAAGCGGCAGACGGTCCAGCAGGCCGGCGGTCGCCAGACGGCCGAGCATCTGGGAGACGGACGACGGGGCGACGCGCAGCTCCTTTGCCAGGCGCGTCACCGTGGCGCCACCCGGTCTGTCCGACAGCGTGAGCACTGTCGCAAGATAGCGGTCGATAGCCTCGCTCAACTGGTGCGTACCTGCCGATGCGTTTGGATACGGTCGAGATATATCGTAATGTATCCAGCTATGTTGTCAACCGTATCGTGAGGCGCGCTTCGCAGAGGGGCCCGTACTCACGACCGAACGAGCCGAGTGGAGAGGCGAATGACGATCGATCAGCACGACGAGACGAGGCACTTCATGGCCGAGGCGCTGCGCGCCACCATCTTCGGCGCTCCAGCGACCGCGGCGGCCGACGTCGCTCCCTACTTCGACCCCGAGCGCTACGTCCAGACGACCGACGGCACGGTCAGCGACTTCACTCAGTTCATAGAGCACATCGTCCACCTGCGCGGCGTGGTCAGCGACGGGCGCGTGGAGGTCCACGAGGCACTGCGGGACGGTGACCTGGTGGCCGACCGTCACACGGTGAGCCTCACGCTGACCGACGGCTCGCAGGTGACCATGGAGGTGCTGTTGATCGGCGAGCTCGACGCATGCGGCCGCTTTGTGCGCGTGATCGAAACCACGCGCCAGCTCTCCGGGGAGGCGCGGCACGGCGACCTGGGAAGGGCGCGCTAGCCTGGCTGTCGGCAGATCCCTCGGCTGCCCCGCGCCCACCGTGTCGACATTTAGCCGCCGCGACGCTTACGCACAGCTCGGCACGCTTGAGTACGGGGGCGCACCACAGCGCTTGAGAAACTCGGACGGTGCAGCACGTTCAGGTACGGGCGCGCACTGCTTGACAATATAGAAGCTCACTCTTAATCAGGGTGTCGTAGGTTCGATCCCTACGCGGCCCACCAGAAGTGCCTGCTACTCGGCATATTCTCGACAGAATGCCGACATTCTGACACCGAGACGCCTGACCATAGGCCAGCACGGCGCGAATAGTGGCAGTACTACATCAAGGCTCGCTCGAGCTGCGGGAAGGCGTCCTGAGACCGCGATCGGGCCTATTTGATCCGCCCACCCGACGGCCGCCAGGGCAGAGTCTGGAGCAGCTCCCAGGCGGGCTCCCGACCTCAGATGGCCATCAGGCGGCTTCAGCTCGCGAGAGGGCCGTCAGAGCAGATCCTCGTATTGCGGCGCACCCGGTTCGTGGGCGCCGCACCAGTCCACGCGCTGCACCACCGGAAAGGCGGTTATGCAGCCGAAGCTCCAGCCCTGTTGCTGCACGAGCCGGCTCGGCACGCCCTCGGGCTGCGGGACCAGCACGGGCGGCTGTCGACGACAAGTGCCGGGCCACTGTTCCCAGCCTGAGGGCGAGGCTTGTGCGAACCGGCAGTTCTCGCAACGCCTCGTCGGCACACGGTTGTCGGCCTGAGGTTGCTCCGCGGACATGGTGCCTCCTGATCTTTCATGAAGCTTCCGGGCGGAAGAGTCGGCGGCAGTCTACGCCCCAGAGGGTGCTCCGCCTGCATCGATTCGCTAGCGCGCGCTGAGCAAGTCGGCATTCCAGGGTTCAGTGCACCGTCAGACCGTGGGGCATCTTCTGAATGACTGCGCGACCCACCAGAAGTCGCCGCAACCCGGCGACTTCGTCGCCTTCCGGATGGGCCGCGGGGAAGCGCCCGCCCACGCGGCCTTGCCGCGCTGCAAGCGACGTCGCTCCCGGGGCGGCAGGTCTCAGCCTCAGTGAGCCGGGCCCGAGGCGAGCCGCACCGTCGCGATGTGGCGCACGCCCGCGGGGCTCTTCCAGCCGATCGTGACGCTGTCCCCGGGACGATGAGAACCCATGAGCTTGGTGAGCGCCTGCGACGAGCCGACGCTCTGTCCGTCGACCGAGACGATGGTGTCGCCCGCCTTCAGGCCGGCACGCGCCGCGGGTGAACCGGAGAGCACGCCCAGCAGGGTCGCCCCGGAGACGGTCCGCGCCGCCGGTCCGGCGAGCTCCACTCCCAGGAATGCCGTGGGCCCGATGTGGACGGTTGCCGATGACTCGTTCTTCTCGATCTGCGTCACGACCGACATCGCGGCATCGATCGGGATGGCGAAACCCCGACCGGACATGCCGCCCGACGAGAGGGCGCTCGAAGCGGCCGTGTTCACGCCGATCACCCGGCCGGAGCTGTCGACCAGAGGGCCGCCGGAGTCGCCCCGCTGGATGGCGGCGTTAGTCTCGATCAGTCCGCTCAGGCGCTGCGCGAAACCACTGTCGCTCCTGACCGTGATCTGACGATCGAGGGCGGTGACCTTCCCGCCCGCCGCGCTGGGCGTGCCGCCCAACCCTCCAGCGTTGCCGATGCCCACGACCGGCTGGCCGACGGTGACCTTGGCAGAGTCTCCGAGCGTCGCCGTCTTGAGGCCGGAGGCGCCGTGCAGCTGGAGCAGAGCGACATCGAGAGTGGCATCGTAGCCGACCACGGTGGCCGAGTACGTACGGCCGTTGCCCAGATCGGTCGCCTTGACGGTGGTCGCCTGGTCGACGACGTGGTTGTTGGTCAGCACGAGCCCCGAGGGGGTCAGCACGATGCCGGTGGCGGCTGCCGTCGCCCCCGGGGCGATCTCGCCGAGGTTGATGTCGACGAGCGCCGGGGCGACCTTGCCGGCGATGGCGTTGACGTTGCTGGGCCCACCCGAGGCAGAGCTCGACGAGCCGCCCGACGCCGAGCCGCCGGAGCCACCGAACGGGAGACCGCCGGACCCGCCGTTGCCGAACGGAAGACCGTTCGAGCCGACGCCCCCGGGCAGCGTCACGGTCACGCTGCGCGACGGCCAGAAGCCGTGGGAAACGCCTATCCCAAGGAGGACTCCGAGGGCGAGGAACCCGGCGCAGAGCACGATCAAGGCAAAGCGGCGGTGGCGCGCCGGCGGGGCTGCCGGCGGACCGTACACCGGCGGGGCCGCGACCGGGGGCGCAGGGCTCGAGCCCTGCGCCGGTGGCTGCCAGCCCGTCAGCGGCGCGCTCCAGGGCGTGTTTGGCGGAGCGTCGGCGCCCGACGAGGGTCCGCCGGATGCGTCCGGCAGGTCGGGACCCGGCCCCGCAGACGGCGACCCTGGCACCGATGGATCAGACATTGTGCCTCCGCTTCGTCACGGCTCAACCGCACGACGTCGCCAAGGTCGTGCTTCCCAGCTCCTTCATCATTCCCCAGCGTGCTGAGCACCACCTGAGTCCGACCTTGGAATGACCTGAGACGACCTGTCGGACGGCAGTAGCTTTGCCGCCATCTTCACCAGGGTGAAAACGCCTGCATCTGATGACGCTTAACCCGGCCCGGTGCGACTCTGTGGCGCGTCGGACCGCGACGTGCTCAGTGAGCGACACCCGTAAGCGAAGCGAGGTCGAGATGGCAGACGAGAAGCAGATCGCAGATCTTCAGGCGGAAGAGTCGATGTTCGTGCAGACGGCGCAGCGCGTCACCAGCGAGGACGGGACCCTCATGCTGCGGGGCATCACACCCTCCACACTGTACTTCTCTGACCGGCCGCAGCGCGTCGTGGGCCAGATGAAGACCGCTGACTTCGTCGAGCTCTGGGGCGTCGGCGACAACAGCTTCGAGACCGACCCGCCGAACGCTGTGCTCTCCTTCCTCGAGCCCGGTGCCGCGGTAGTGGTGCTCAAGCAGCCGCGGCTTGAGAACAGCCACCTCACCTACTCCATCGACGTCCTCGAAGGCACGGTTCCCGCAGAGGCCGGCCCGGTGACGCTGTTCATCGACCCCTTCGGCAGGCCGCTCTCGCCCGTGTCCGTCTGCGGCGTGCGCCGGCGGGAGCGGCGCCGCATGAGGCGCCGGGCCTTCTGAAGCACGACGATCCAAGCACGTCCAGACGCAAGGAGCTTCCGATGCCCGAAGCGCTGTCCGCAACTGAAGTCGGCAGCAAGATCGCCGAGCACGCCGAACAGGAAGCCGAGCGCGGAAGCAGCAGCCGCCAGGACAAACGCCTCTCCATCGCCGAGGCGGTGCTCTTGTCGGTCGTCACGATCATCGCCGCGTGGGCCGGGTACTCGGCCGCGAAGTGGAGCACCGAATCGTCGCTCAACCTCGCCAAGGCCTCTGCGACGCGCGTGAAGGCGAACCGGGTGTTCCAGGAGGGGCTGACCCTACGCGTCGCAGATCTCGTCCTCTTCAACTCCTGGTACTCAGCGCGCATGGCCGGCGACAAGAACGCGATGCGCGTTGCCGAGAAGCTCTTCTTGCCCAACTACCGGGTCGCGTTCGACGCCTGGCTGGCGACGAAGCCGTTCACGAACCCGAACGCGCCGAAGGGACCACAGGCGATGCCGCAGTTCAGGGTGCCCGGCGTCGCCGCGTCTCGCGCGCTCGACGATCAGGCAGACGCTTATTACGCGCGCGGGCAACTTGCGGCAGAGACGGGTGATCACTACATCCGCGTCACCGTCATCCTCGCGAGCGTGCTCTTCCTCGTGGGCATCAGCGGCCATTTCCCGATCCGCCGCGGCCGCTACGCGCTGATCGCGGTCGGCATGGTGCTGCTGCTCTTTGCCTGCCAGCAACTCCTGTCGTTGCCTGGACCGCCGTGAGTCACACAGCTCTTCCAGCCTCGCGGTGTTCCTGGGCAACGATGAACCTCCGACAGCGGCCGGGTAGGCCTGACCCATCCAGGGGTCGCTCCTTGGGCAGCTTCTCGTAATCAAACTCCAGGGAGGAGTGCACTCATGACGGTCGCGCAGTTCTTCGAAGCCCTCGTCAAGCTGTCCGGCCTTCTGTTCGTCGTGGCCAGCATGCTGGCGATGGGCCTGAGCCTCACCATGGGGCAGATCCTGCAGCCCCTCAAGAACGCGCGCCTCGTCATCCTGGCCCTGCTCGCCAGCTTCGTGGCCGTCCCGGCGCTCGGCTACGGCATCTGTTGGGCATTCTCTCTCGACCAGCAGCTCAAGACGGGGCTGATCGTGCTCGCCGCCGCTGGCGGTGCGCCCTTCCTGCCCAAGCTCGTGCAAGGCGCCAAGGGCAGCGTTGCCTTCGGCGTCGGCCTCATGGTCCTGTTGATGGTCGTCACCATCATCTATCTGCCGCTCGTGCTGCCCCGTCTGCTGCCCGGGGTGACGGTCGACTCGTGGGCGATCGCCAAGTCGCTGATCGTCCTCATGCTGGTGCCGTTGGCGATCGGCCTGCTGATCAACTGGCACTCTCCCGACTCTGCCAAAGAGTGGCAGCCGGCCATGGCCAAGACCTCGACCATCGCGCTGCTCGTCCTCCTCGTCGTCGGGCTGGGACTGAGCGCCTCCAACATCATCAGTCTGATCGGGACCGGTGGCCTTGCTGCGGCGGTGCTCTTCACCCTCGGCTCGCTGGTGGTCGGCTACCTGCTCGGCATGCTGGGTGGGCGCGATCCCGGCCTGCACAGCGTCATGGGACTGGGCACGGCCCAGCGCAACGTATCAGCGGCCCTGGTCGTGGCGGCCGGCAACTTCACCACCGGCATGACGCTCCCGTTCGTGCTGGTCACGGCCCTCCTGGGACTCCTCATCCTTCTGCCCGCAGCGCGGCTGATGGGCAGGCGCAAGCACCCGGTCCGGGCCGCGGCTGCGCGGTCGACGGCGGCAGGCAAATGAGAGCGGGCCGGACTCAGACGTAGATCGAGGAGCGCGAGGGGTGGCGCACCGGAGCCACAGTGTCAAGCTGTACCGGAGTCGCACAATCATCCGCAGGGCTGTGCCGACAACTTGCCGACAAGACGTCTCGCGACGACGCGGCACCGAACGGCACAGTGGCGCACGAGCGATCCTCAGAAACTTGGATCGTGCAGCACAATCGCACACCACACAGGCCCACCCGGCACGCTGCACTCACCACTTCTGATCAGGGTGTCGTACGCGGCCCACCAGCGGTGCCGCATCCTCGCCACCTTTCCGGCCCGCCCCCCGCGTCCCCTCGCCTGGCCGCGCGACGCTCCCTCGTACGGGATTCCCGTCGTGCCTCTCCCGGTCGGCTGGCTCCGCAAGACTGCGGTTATTTGCAGCGGAAATCGGCAACCTACCTGGCCATGGGCAGTGCGCTCGTGCTCAAGCCGGGGCTCGTGATCTTCAGCGTCTACAACGGCAACTGGTTCTGGGGGCGGCTCTCGATCGCCGACCTCTGGCACGACCTGCGGGCCGTCACAGCACAGATTCGCCCCGACTGGGACCTCGGCACCCCCGGGCTGCGCGAGGCCTGGGACTCAGGCGATTACGCGAAGTTCCACGGCTGGAACCGCCGGTCCGCCGACTCGATGCCGTCGTCGTATGAGTGACCGACCGACAATCGTTGCTCCAGTTCACTCAGCGGCCGACGAAGGATCACGGCGCGGGTGACGCCGGTGCGCGCATCGCTCTGCGAGATGCTCGGGACCGAACGGCCGATCGTGCAGGCACCCATGGCCGCGGTCCCCCCCTTGGCCGCGGCGGTCTCGAACGCCGGCGCGTTCGGCATGGTGACGCTCACGTGGTCCTGACACCAGTGCCGTCGTCCGTGAGACGGCGGCGCTGACGGCGCGGCCGTTCGGCGGCAATCTCGTGCTCACCGAGGATCATCACCGCCGTCTCGGCCAGGCTCTCGACGCCGGCTTGCGGATCGTCTCGTTCATGCGGGGAGATCCCGGCGCCTACATCGATGGTCGGGACGAGAGGTGAGATCGAAGCCCTCTCGATGTGCGCTGCTACCTGCGTGATCCCGATGGCTACCTGATCGAAGTGGGCCAGACGACCTTGGCCAGAGGTTGGCGACCACCGTCTTGACCACGGCCAACGAACATCCCGCCAGGCCGTCCAGAGTCGCGATCGTGACCGGCGCTTCGCAGGGGATCGGGGCCGGCGTCGTGGCTGCCTATCGGACCGCCGGCTATGCCGTGGTCGGCACGGCGCGCTCGATGCCCGACTCTGACGATCACGACCTGCGCACGGTGTCGGGCGACATCGCCGACGCAGAGACCGCGCGACAGGTGGTCGGCCTTGCGCTCGAGCGCTTCGGGCGGATCGACACCCTCGTCAACGACGCGGGCATCTTCATGGGCAAGCCGTTCACCGACTACTCGCCCGACGACTACGCGGCCATGGTGGCCGTGAACCTGACCGGCTTCTTCCACATCGCGTAGCGCGTCGTCCGCCAGATGGTCGGCCAGGGAGGCGGCCATATCGTCAATGTCACGACCAGCCTCGTCGACCACGCCAGGAGCGCCTCGCCGGCCGCGCTGGCGTCGTTGACCAAGGGCGGGCTCGACGCGGTGACCCGCTCGCTCGCCATCGAATGCGCCGCAACCGGCGTGAGAGTGAACGCCGTCTCTCTCGGCGTGATCAGGAGCCCAGATGCACGCCGACCCGGCGTCCTACGCCGGCCTGGCCGCCCTTCACCCTCTGGGCCGGATGGGCGAGATCGGCGACGTCGTCGACGGGATCATGTATCTCGAGCGGGCGACGTTCGTCACAGGCGAGACTCTCCACATCGACGGGGGCCAGGCCGCCGGACACTGAACGCGGCTGGGAGTCGCGGGGCAGGCGCGGCGACGGCCGCGCCGCGGGTACAATGATCGCCGCTCGTGCACACGCGCCTCGCCCGGCCTGCAGACGCCGCGCCCTCGCATGACACGGCCTCGAACGTCGCACACGAAGGAGGATCCATGTCCGAGCTGCTCGATCTCATCCGTGAGCGCCGCTCGTTGCGGGCGCCGTTCGACCCCGCGCGGGCGGTGGCGCCCGAGGCGCTGACGGCCGTGCTCGAGGCAGCGCGCTGGGCGCCGACCGCCCACAACATGCAGAACTACGAGATCGTCGTGGTCGACGACCCCGCGGTGCTCGCCGCCATCGCAAGGGTCGACCGGCAGATCTCCGAGACCTTCGTGCGCGAGAACTACGCGCAGCTCTCGTTTTCCGAGGACGAGCTGCGCCGCAAGAAGACCGGCATCCTCGGCACCATGTTCCCGGCCGCCTGGCGCACACCCGACTTTCGCCTCGACCAGTTCGACGACGACGAGCTCGCCTCGATGCGCCGGCCCCTGCCGGCGGCGCCGGTCATGCTCGTCGTCGTCTACGACCCGAGCCGGCGCGCGCCGGCGTCGGAGGGCGACTTCCTCGGGATCGTCAGCCTGGGCTGCGTCATGGAGAACATGTGGCTCGCCGCGACCTCGGTGGGCCTCGGCATGCACATCGTCAGCTCGCTCAGCTCGGGAGACGAGGTCAAGGCGATCCTCGGCATACCCGAGCGCCTCGTCGTCGCCTTCTCCTGCCGCCTCGGCTACCCCGCCACCGAACCGGGGCCGTACCTGCGCGTGCGGCGCGACATCGAGGACTTCGCGCACCACGACCGCTACGCGGGCTGACCGCGGCGGCCGGCGGGGTCGTCTGAGACTGCAGATGGGCTCCGACCGCGCAGACGGAGCATGAGCCGCCTGCCGCTCGTCGACCTCGAGCCGTTGCGCCGCTACCCGGCGTTCCGGCGGCTGTGGCTCGGCCTGGCCGTCTCACAGGTCGGCTCGCAGCTCGCCCTGGTCGCCGTCTTCTACCAGGTGTACGTGCTGACCGGCTCGTCGTTCGACGTCGGCCTGGTGAGCCTCGCCCAGCTTGGCCCCGCCCTGGTCGGCGCGCTGCTCGGCGGCTCGGTCGCCGACGCGGTCGACCGCCGCAAGATGCTGGTCGTCACCCAAGTCGCCATGGCACTGTGCAGCGTGGGTCTGGCCTGGAACAGCCTGGCGGACAAGCCGGCGCTGTGGCCCATCTTCGTGCTGGCGGCCGTCGGCGCCGGCGTTGCCGGCGCCGACAGCCCCGCGCGCACCGCGATCATGATGAACCTCGTCCCCTGGGAGTCGTTTGCCACGGCCAACGTGCTGCGCCAGCTCCTGCTGCAGATCTCGCTCGTGCTGGGCCCGGCGCTCGGCGGGCTCCTGCTTGCGCGGTTCGGGGTGCCCGCCGTCTACTGGATCGACGTCGCCAGCTTCGCCACGGCCATCGCCGCCTCGGCGGCGCTGCCGAGCCTGCTGCCCGAGGGCGAGGGCACGACGTTCGGTCTGCGCTCGATCGTAGAGGGCTTTCGCTACCTGCGCGGTCGGCAGGCGATCCAGGGCTGCTTCGTCGCCGACCTGAACGCCATGATCCTCGGCATGCCCACGGCCCTGTTCCCGGCGATCGCCCTGGAGCACTTCCACGGCGGCCCGCAGACCGTCGGCTACCTGTACGCGGCGCCCGGCGCCGGCGCCCTGGCCGGCATGCTGCTCTCGGGCTGGACGGCGCGCGTCGTGCGGCCCGGCCGTGCCGTCGTCGCCGCGATCGCGGTGTGGGGCGCGGCCATCGCCCTGTTCGGGCTCTCCCCGTGGCTGTGGGCGGCGCTCGCCCTGCTGGCGGTCGCCGGCTGGGCCGACGTCATCTCGGCCGTGTTTCGCAGCACCATCCTGCAGGTCGAGTCACCCGACCGGCTGCGGGGCCGGCTCTCGGCCATCCAGGCCGCCGTCGTGCAAGGCGGCCCCCGCCTGGGCAACGCCGAGGCCGGCGCGGTCGCCGCGCTCGTGGGCGCGCAGCTCTCGGTGGTGATCGGCGGCCTGGGCTGCGTGGCCGGCATCGCCGCCGTGGCCCGCCTCATGCCGCGCTTCGTGGCCTACCGCCTCACCGGGAACGGATCGGACGTGCCGTCCGTCTTCCCGGGCTCGGGATCGCTGTAGCCCTTGTGGCCGTCTAGCGCAACCGTCAGCGCGTTTTGCCGCGTCGCCGTCGGGAACCTCAACCGCATGGAGTACCGCGAGTGGTGCAGGCCGAACAAGGCGGAGCGATGGAAGATCTGACGGCAGTCAACCTGCTGCTCGCTCCCGACGAGAGCATCTGCGACCAGGCGAGAGCCCTGAACGCCGAGCTCCGACGCGACCTGGGATGGGGCTTTGCCTTCGACGAGACCCACCAGCCGCACATCACCGTCCTGCAACGCTACGTGAGGCGGGCGGATCTCGAGCGCGCCCTGGCCGCGATCGGCCAGGCGAGCGCGGGCACCGATCTCGACGAGTTGCCCTTGCGCGGCACCGGCCTGTCCACCGCGGAGTTCGGCACCCCGCCGGGCACCGTACTCGTCAGCCTCGATGTCGAACCGACGGCCGCCTTGCGCGGCCTGCAGGAGACCCTGCTCGAGGCGGTGGCGCCGTTCAGTGTCGCGGGGGGCACGGCGAGCGCCTTCTTCACGATCGCGGGCGAACCCACGATCGGCTCCGAGACGATCGCCTACGTC
>Ga0335080_10004526_pt1 | contig 14169 bp, 11 predicted proteins | sample Lox_Sample_34_FD_206720 | JGI IMG/M metagenome (GOLD analysis project Ga0335080, IMG submission 206720) | Soil microbial communities from Loxahatchee National Wildlife Refuge, Florida, United States - Lox_Sample_3.4 | ecosystem: Environmental > Terrestrial > Soil > Wetlands | place: USA... | reverse complement strand
GAGAAAGGTGAAAGGCTATGCCGACGCGGTGCGCATCGGCGCCGCCAATTATGCCGGCATCGACCCCGATAAGCTCAAGGGCGCGCCAGTGATCTCCGTCTCCAACGCTGCCGAAGTGAAGAAGGCCATTCGCGAGGCTGGCTCCAGGCGAGTAATTTATTTCGGCCACTCGGATCTGAATAAGGCATACACGAAAGCTCTTGGGATCTGTCCTGGAGGCCTGGCCGCCGAGTGCACACCGGCGCAGGCGATTTCCGACTCGCTGGCAGCCTCCGCCCCGGTACCGATTATCGAGGCATGCATGGGGTCGAGCATGAACCTATCGGTTGGCGGCCGCAAGATCGCGCCGCAGGGGCCGACGACCTTTATTGAAGTAAAAGAGTTCGAAGTGAAAGGACCGCAGGTAAGAAAGGGACAGAAACTTAAAGAGAGCGACCTGCAGATCACGAGCATTACCATCGTCGAGAGCAACCGCCGGCCGCGGTACCTGGCCCCAGATGTGCCGCTCCCGCCGCATGTGCCCAGCGCTCCGCCGTAACTCTGCCGCAGGATTGCGGAGAGGCCTCTTGCAATGCTTGTTTTGGCCGCAACCTGCATTGTCAAACCGACAAAGACTGGATAGCATCAGAAGAGGCCTTCGCTGACAAAGCAAGCCGACGTAGCTCAGTTGGTAGAGCAGCCGATTCGTAATCGGCAGGTCATCGGTTCAAGTCCGATCGTCGGCTCCAGATTTACCCAGCATTCAGGCTGGTTTTACGCGATTCACGGATATCCTGCCTACCTTGCTGTTGCTCACTGAATGTCCAATTCTGGCCCGGCGCAGCGCCGCGCTGCGGCCAGTAGTCGATACCATCGTCTAATAGATTTCTCTGCGGTTTCCGGATAGACTCCGCGCACCGCCTTGGTTACATTAAGGCCGCGCATGTGCCTCGGCATCGGCGCGCTTCGGAAATGACAAGGGCTAAGTCATCCTGAGCGAAGTTGTCTTGCGCGTCGCGCAAGGCAACGCAGTCGACGGTTGTAGCGGATTCGCAAAACAGATTCCTCGCGCAAAAAGCGATGCCGATTCAGGGGACGCGGTCGACCATTCATTCCATTTCGAAGTTCCGGGAGCAAGGCGATGCAGACCAATCTCAGCATGGTTCCGAGACGTTATCTTCTGGGCGGCGGAGCGCTTCTGCTGCTCATCGTGGGACTGATCATTGGAGCCGTTCATCCCTACAGGCATGCTTTGGGCTCTCAGCCTACCTCCGTGCCGGATGTTGAGGTGCTGCGAGTTCAGCAGGAGAACGTTCCGATTTATGGGGAATGGATCGGTACGCTCGACGGATTCGTCAACGCCGATGTCCGGGCGCAGGTCACGGGTTATCTGCTGATACAGGGCTATCAAGAGGGCGCATTTGTCAGAAAAGGCCAGCTCCTGTTTCAGATCGATCCGCGTCCCTTCCAGGCGGCGCTCGACCAGGCGCAGGGGCAGTTGGCTCAGGCCAAAGCCATGCTCGCCAACGCGCAGGCGGTGCAACGACGCACCGAACTCGACGTAGAACGTTACACGCCGCTGGCAAAGGAGCAGGCGGCCAGCCAACAGGACCTCGACAATGCCGTGCAGAACAATCTTGCGGCGCTGGCCACCATCGAAACGGCCAAAGCGCAAATCAAGACTTACGAGGCGGCGGTTGAGACAACAAAGATCAATCTTGAGTTCACGCGGCTGGTCGCGCCAATCGACGGCATCGCCGGCCAGGCGCAATTACAAGTGGGGGCCTTAGTCACTCCGAATAGCGGCGTTGTTACGTCCGTTTCCACCGTCGACCCGATCAAGGCCTATTTCACCGTGAGTGAACCTCAGTATCTTGGATGGCGCAAGCGCTTCCCCACCGAAGCCAGCCGCCTGGAGGCTGACAAGAAACTGCGCCTGCAACTGATCCTGGCAGACGGTTCGACCTACCCACACGATGGCACCTTCTATTTTGCCGACCGACAGGTAAATGAGAGCACCGGCGCAATTCGGATTGCTGGGCTATTCCCTAATCCCAATAACGTTCTGAGGCCCGGCGGCTATGCCAGAGTGCGCGCGGTAATCCGGACAGAAGAGGGAGCGCTGCTGGTTCCTCAACGCGCCGTCTCGGAGTTGCAGGGCGGCTATCAGCTGGCAGTGCTGGATTCCGACAACAAGGTGAACATTCGCCCGGTTACGGTGGGACCACAAATGGACCGGCGCTGGGTGATTGCAAGCGGGCTCAATCCAGGTGACCGGGTGGTGGTTGAAGGGGTGCAGAAAGTGCGTGCCGGGATCCGGGTAAATCCGAAGCCGTTCACGATGGAAGCGCTGGGCAGGTGAGATCATGTCAAAGTTCTTCATCAATCGGCCCATCGTCGCGATGGTGATCTCCATTGTCCTGCTCCTGGTAGGCTCGCTCACCGTTCTCAACCTGCCGATCGCGCAATTTCCCAATATCGCTCCGCCGGAAATCCAAATCCTGGCTACGTACGTCGGGGCGGACGCTCAGACACTGGAACAGGCCGTTGCCACGCCGCTCGAGCAACAGATGAACGGTGTGGACAACATGAATTACATGTACTCCCTCAATGCCACGGCAAACTCAACTTCCAGTCTGATCGTGGACTTCAGTGAGAAGACCGATCCCAATACGGATTTCATTCTCGCGCAATCGCGTGAAACCCAGGCCGCCTCCCAGCTTCCGCCGGAGGTCACCAATTACGGAATCACAGTTCGAAAGTCGGTGACTGCACCGCTCCTGCTGGTAGCCGTCTATTCGCCGCATGGGACGTATGACGCGACGTTCCTGGCGAACTACGCGTACATCAACCTGGTTGACCCCCTTCTCCGGTCACCGGGTATTGGAAACGTCCAGGTGTTTGGTGCGGGACAGTACGCCATGCGGATGTGGGTGAACCCGGATCAGCTCGCGAAGCTCGGCATCACGGTCCCGCAGATTATCAGCGCGATTCAAGCCCAGAACACGGTGAATCCGGCCGGAAAGGCGGGCGGAGAGCCGTCCCCCAAAGGTCAGGAATTTACCTACACCGTTCTGGCGCAGGGCCGCCTGATTTCTCCGGAGCAGTTCGGCCAGATCGTTCTGCGCGAGACGCCCGATGGAGGAATTGTCCGGGTGAGAGATGTGGCGCGCATCGAACTGGGAGCGCAAGACTACAGCGTTGCCGGACGCTTCAATGGCAAGCCGAGCGCGGTGATTGCCGCCTATCAGCTGCCAGGATCCAATGCGGTGCAGGCCGCGGCCGGAATCAGGAAATTGATGGCGGAATTGAAACAGCGCTTCCCCGAAGACCTGGATTTCGTAGTTGCGCTGGACACTACGCGATCGGTCACTGAAGGAATCAAAGAAATTGTCAAAACGCTGTTTATTGCCCTTGTTCTCGTCATATTCGTCGTCTATCTGTTTCTGCAGGGCTGGCGCGCTACTTTGATTCCGCTTCTTGCGGTACCGGTGTCGCTGGTTGGCACGTTCGTTCTGTTTCCCCTGTTCGGTTTTTCCATCAATACACTTTCCCTCTTCGGCCTGGTGCTGGCGATCGGTCTGGTGGTCGACGACGCCATCGTTGTAGTGGAAGGAGTCGAACGCCACATCGAGGAAGGAATGACGCCGAAGAACGCCGCGTTGAAGGCGATGGAGGAACTCTCGGGCCCGGTGATTGGAATCGCTCTTGTTTTGTCAGCGGTGTTTGTGCCGACTGCGTTCATTCCCGGCATCACCGGACGGCTCTATCAGCAATTCGCGGTTACCATCGCCATCTCGGTTCTTCTCTCGGCGTTTAACGCTCTTACACTCAGCCCGGCGCTGGCTGCGCTCCTGCTCCGGCCAAGGGAACCGAGCCGCGGATTGCTGCGGAGATTTTTTGATTGGTTCAACCGCGTTTTCCAGCGCGCCACAGACGGCTATGTCTATTGGAGCGGACTGCTGGTGCAAAAGACCGTTGTTGTGGTCGTATTTCTACTGGTTTTTGGCGTTGCTGCTGGATTTTTTGCCCAGCACGTGCCCACGAGCTTTCTCCCCGAAGAAGATCAGGGTTATGCCTATGTGTCGGTTCAACTCCCCAATGGAGCCTCTCTGGCGCGTACCAACGCTGTAGCGACGAAGGTGGAAAAAATCATCATGAACACGCCCGGGGTCGAATACTCGACGTGTTTTGTGGGTTTCAGCCTGTTGAGCTTCGTTCGGACGAGCTACAACGCCACGTTCTTTGTGACCTTCAAGCCCTGGGACGAGCGGACCAGCAGGGCGCAGCAATTTGAATCTCTGAAAACAAATCTGAATCGGGAATTCAGCAAGATACCTGAGGCAGTAGTTTTTGGCTTTTCTCCTCCGGCGATTCCGGGTGTGGGTACAGCCGGCGGATTCACTTTCCTGCTCGAGGACCGTTCGGGTTCCGATGTGCAGTTCCTTGCCAGGAATCTCGGCACTTTTCTCGAGGCTGCGCGCAAACGACCCGAGATAGGCACCATCAATACCACTTTCCTGCCCAGTGTCCCGCAAAAATTCATCGACATCGATCGGGACAAGGTTCTGAAGCAAGGAGTAAATCTGACTGACGTTTACCGCACCATTCAAGCCTTCATGGGCGGGTATTTCATCAACTACTTCAATCGTTTCGGCCGTCAATGGCAGGTCTATATAGAAGCTGAAGCGCAGGACCGGGCTGACGTCAACAACGTAGGCAAGTTCTATGTGCTGAACAATAAGGGAGAGAGCGTGCCACTCTCGACGCTCACGACAATCAACTCACGGGTCGGTCCGGAATTCACACAGCGTTTCAACGAATACCGCTCCGCGCAAATCAACGGCAGCGCGGCGCCGGGATACAGCGCAGACCAGGCGACGGCCGCTCTCGAGGAGGTTTTCAGGCAGACCATGCCGCGAGAAATGGGCTTCGATTACTCCGGCATATCGTTTCAGGAGCAAAAGGCGCGGCAAGGTGTTCCACCTGCGGTCGTCTTCGGCCTGTCACTCCTGTTTGTATTCCTCATTCTCGCCGCGCTTTACGAAAGCTGGTCGCTACCCTTCAGCGTGCTGCTTAGCACGCCGGTCGCTGTGTTTGGAGCGTTTGCGATCCTCTGGCTGCGTCGGGTGGTGCTCGGATTTTTTCTGCCGCCTTATCTGGTCCAGATCGAAAACGATGTCTTTTCGCAAATCGGGCTGGTGATGCTCATCGGGTTAGCGGCCAAGAACGCCATTCTGATCGTTGAGTTCGCCAAAGATGCATACGAAAAAGGCGAACCCTTAGTGAAAGCTGCCCTGGAAGGCGCTCGCTTACGCCTGCGGCCAATCTTGATGACGAGTTTCGCTTTTATTCTCGGTTGCGTTCCCTTGTGGAGTGCGACCGGAGCCGGGGCGGTGGCACGCCAGATCATGGGAACCACGGTGGTCGGCGGGATGGCGGCTGCCAGCGCAATCGGAATTTTCTTCGTGCCGGGAATCTTTTATATGGTCGAAAAGTGGTCTGGCGCGGGCAAGGAACCTGAATCCGGGATATTACCAGCGACGCCTTCGCCAGCGCCGGGAGACTGATGAACCTTGGCGGAGCGATGACCAGGGCGACACGACTGGAGTTGCAGACTATGAAGATTGGGAGAACGCTGACCGCGATGTTGAGTTTTGGCCTGCTCGCGGGTTGCGCCGTGGGTCCGAAGTATCATCGCCCGGCGGTGCAAACCCCGCCTGCATTCCGGAGCGTCGCTGCAGATAACCAGAAGCAGGCACAGGCCGCTTCCTATGCGGATCTTCCCTGGTGGCAAGTTTTCCAGGATCCGAAATTGCAGGAGCTCATTCGTACCGCCCTCAAACAGAATTACGACCTGCAGCTGGCCACGGAGCGCATCAATGGCGCCCGCGCCCAGGTTGCAATCACGCGTTCGAGCATGTTCCCCCAGGTCTCGACAAACGCCAACTTCGCCGGCGGCAAGGAGAATGCCGTCCAATCCAAGTACAACTTCCTGACCCTCACCGGAGATGCGGCGTTTCAACTCGATCTGTTTGGCCGCTTGCGGCGGGCAACGGAAGCCGCACGCGCCCAACTCCTGGCCACTGAAGATGCGCAGCAAACGGTAATCCTGACCCTGGTCAGTGACCTTGCCAGCGACTATTTCACGCTCCTTCAACTTGATCTTGAACTCCAGATCACGCGCCAGACGGTCGGCACGCAGACCGATTCCGTAAAGTTGACCAATCTCCGGCTTTCCCGCGGCGTGGCCACAAAGCTTGATGTGCTGCAAGCCCAGCAAGTCCTCGATACGGCAAACGCCCAGATACCTGACCTCGAGCGGGAAATCGCGCAGGCGGAAAATGCGATCAGCATCCTGGTTGGAGACTATCCACACGACGTGGCCCGCGGGCTTCCGCTGGTTGAGCAGAGCCTGCCCCCCGAAGTGCCGCCCGGCCTTCCATCCTCGATTCTCGAGCGCCGCCCTGATATACGCGAGGCCGAACAAATTCTGATCGCGTCGAACGCTGAGATTGGTGTGGCCAAAGCCGAGTTTTTTCCGCAAATCGCTCTCACTGGATCTGGGGGCGGTTCGTTTGGGCGGAGCAGCACATTCTCAAGCCTTATGTCTTCGCAGATCGGTATCTGGTCGTACGGCGGACAGGTGAGCCAGCCTATTTTTACCGGTGGGGGGCTTCGCGGAAATCTGCGACTGGCCAAGTCCGAGAACCAACAGGCTCTCATCGGATACCGGCAAACGATTCAGCGCGCGTTCGGTGATGTTTCCGATGCGCTGATCGGCTATGAAAAACTGCATGAAGTGCGAATGCGCCAGCAGGATACCGTGTCCGACCTCGAGGAGACGGTTCGCATTTCCACCCTGCGCTACAAGGGGGGAACCACGACCTATCTTGAGGTTCTGGATGGACAGCGGTCACTCTATTCGGCTGAATTGACGCTGGCGTCGGCGCGCGGCGACGAGTACAGAAGCCTCGTGCAACTGTACAAAGCCCTCGGCGGGGGATGGCGGCAATAGGAGACTATCTTGGGCGATGCGGTGGCAGTCTTCCTTCTCACCATCAGCGCACTTTTTCCCATCGTTGATCCGCTTGCCGGAAGCCCCATTTTTCTGACCATGACCCAGGAGTATTCTTCGGAGACGCGAAGAGCGCTTGCCTGGCGGGTCGCCTTGAACAGCCTGGTTCTGATGGTCGCATCGTATTTTATCGGCGCGCACGTGCTGAATTTTTTTGGGGTTTCGCTTCCCGTGGTACAGGTGGGCGGAGGCCTTGTAGTTGTTTCCATGGGCTGGGGAATTCTGCTGCAAAAGGATGAGACCTATGAAACATCCCGCCGCACTGTGACCTGCGCGGATGCTCTTCACAGCGCCTTCTATCCATTGACTCTGCCATTGACGGTTGGGCCGGGATCCATCTCGGTAGCGGTTACGCTGGGCGCAAACTCTACCCGCCGCTACGGATTCCACGTAACGGTAATTGTTGCAGCGCTCATTGCGATGGCCGCAATTGCGGCCAGTATTTTGCTTTGTTACGGCTTAGCGGACCAGCTCGCTCGTGCGATTGGAAAAACCGGAATGATCGTGATCGTGAGGCTTTCGTCGTTTCTTCTGGTTTGCATTGGCGTCCAGATCATGTGGAACGGAATCAGCGCGCTGCTCTCGACGCTGCGCATTTAGACGAACCCTGGATTGGTCAGCCCACCGAGGGCACATGTCTCGCTTTGAGCAAAAATCTGGGATCCATTCTTTGCCAGATAGCGAACAGCGCAAGGCCCACCGCAATGCCGATCGACACTTCGAAAAAGCGGTGAAGCGCAACTAACCGGGCACTCGTAGATCGAGGCACGAGCATCACAATCACCAACGTGATACTTGCATATCGAAACGCACTTCTCTCCACGCGAAGTGCAACGCAGAGCAATCCGATGAGGATAACCGCCGCTGCGAATGCCCACACGCTGCCGTGCCCGTAAGCAGCAGTTGCTGCTCCAACCGTGGCTCCGACTGCTGTTCCCGCGACGTATTGAACCGCAATGGGCAAAGCGGCGCTGAGCGTCAACTGCATGACGATCAGAGTCGACATTGGCGCCCAATAGGCCTCGGGCAAGCGGAACAACCGGGCAATCAAGTAAGACACCGCTGCAGCACTGGCAGCAAGGCTTACCTGTGAGATCGAGAGTGGATTGTCTTTGGCTACAATCCAGCGAAGTTGCGCATTAATGTCAGAATTGCTGAGCATGTCCTGCGGATTCTACGCTCTCAGAATGATCATCAGCACAAAAAGCAATGGGAGGTAAATAATGGAAGCCGCAAGAAGCTGTCGCGCGGCAGAGTTGGATTTTCGAAGGGCAAACCGTGCTCCATAGTAGAAAAAAGCCGCGCATAGAAGCAGGACTCCAATACTGTAAGCGGTGACGGATTTACTGGTCCAGGCAGGCACCAAAGTGACGGGCGCCAACAGCAGGAGCGGCAGCAGAGTTTGCCAATTCACGAGGCGGGCCCTGGCGCGCTCGTCATTCGGCAGCACCAAATAACCGGCGCGGGCATAATCCTCGCGGTACATCCAGGCTATCGACATGAAATGCGGGAACTGCCAGAGGAACAGCACCGAATAGAGTGTCCATGCTCCGAAGCTGAGGTGGCCAGATGCTGCCACCCACCCGATCAGGGGCGGCATCGCACCCGGAAATGCTCCCACCAAAGTGCATACCGGAGACTTTCTTTTCAGCGGGGTGTAAAAAAACAAATACGACAATAAGGTGCCCAGCGCCAGCAGGCTCGCAAGCAGATTCACCGCAGCGGCCAGGTAGACACTTCCAAGAATTGCTAATGCAATACCGAACCACAAAACTGCTGTAGGATTGAGCCGGCCGGCCGCCAGGGGCCGCCGGGCGGTGCGGCGCATTTGCGCGTCAAAGTGACGCTCGATGTACTGGTTCAGGGTGCCGGTTCCGCTGGCCACCAATAATGTCCCCAGCACGGCGTTCATCGATCGCAGGAATGGAAAATTCTGCCAGGCCGAGCGGCAACCCAGGTAAAAACCGGCAAAGGTGGTGACCACGATCAGAAAATTAACTTCCGGCTTGGTGAGCGCCCAATAGTCGAACCAGAGTTTCGAACTCTTCCAATCCAAGGCGCGACCGCGCTTCGCAAGTGGCAAATCGGATGCCGAAAGAATGGGTTCACTCGCCACGACTAGAGAGCCTCCAATCCCTGCGAAACGCCTTGCGCTATTCCGGCGCCGCGCGATCTCGCATGCGCCAAGGCGACGCTAGAAAGACCAGGCGGCGAGAGCAGACGCATGGTCAAGATCGCTGCAGCCACAAAGTAAACGACCGTGACACATGTCCACATCAATGCAGCCGCGCATTGCTGATCCGCGAGAGGAGAAAGCCCCAATAGATGTGAGGAGGAAAAGTACATCGGGTAAACCACGCGATCGGAAAAAACAAGAAGTCCCGAGAGGACGTCGCACGGCAACGTGGCAAAAAAGAGGTACAACAGAATCGAGAGATCCGGCCGCAATGCGCTGGACGAGGGTTGGACGACCGGCCACCAGAACAGGAGGCCGGTCGCAAGAAACGTCAGGTGCTCGAACAGATGCCACGCTACCGAGTGCATTCCCAGCGCAAAAAATGCCGGAATATGCCATCCAACCAAGGCTGCGCAGGCTGCAAGCCATGCAAACCCAGGCCGTCCCAAGATGACACCAAGCTTCTGCCCCACCCGTGACTGCCGCAACAGACAAAGACAATCGATTGTCGGCCGCGGCAAACCGTGTAATAGCGGAGCGATGGGCGCAGCCAGCCAGATCAAGGGAGGAGCGAGCGTCATGAGCAGCAGGTGTTGCAGCATGTGGATGGTGAGCAGCTCGTGGTCAAGCGCAGCTACCGGAGACGCGACCGCGACCCAGACCAGGAAGAGTCCAAGCAGAAAACTGCATGCGTGCCAGGCCGATGTGCGCCTCAAGATATTGGAACGAAGAGACAGCCATCCCCGCAGGTAAACCAACGCCGTGAAAACGAGGATGAGAGTGAGAAGCATCGATGGGGGCGATCCCAAGGCGGCGTGATGAAGGTGTGGCATGGGATCGCTCTCCTAAGGTTTTAGAGCAGATTCCTTCTCGTCGCTCAGCGCCACATCGCGTGAAGCATCCCGCGCGGGCGCTTGCCCATTCGGATGCAGGGTCTCAAGGAACGCGACCAGCGCCGTTGTCTCCGCTGGGCTTAAATTCTTTCCGTAAGCCGGCATGTTGCCGCCGCCTTGAATGACCTGACGAATGAGTTGGTCCTGGGCGAGCCGCACGGCAACGCTGTCAAGGGACGGGCCTCTCTGCCCACCTTTTTCTCCAAGGGAATGGCAATTACGGCACTGTTTCACCTGAAAAACCAGAGCGCCCTGCCGCTCGAGGGCGGAGGAATCATGAATATATCGATCCGGCACAGGATCACTGCTCCAGGCATTCATGTGCGGACTCCAGGGCGTGGTCCCGGCAAGATGAGTGAAACTGCCCAGCGTGATGGCGATCAGCAACACGGTCAGAACCGCGATCGGGCGGCGCTTCCAGCTCTTTTCCCCTTCGCCGGAAAGAAACGGAAGAAACAGCAACCCAAGAATCACCAGCACCGGGCCAATCAGAAGGGCCGGGGTTTCGAGCGATGGCGGAAGCAGAGAGAGCAAGGCATAGAGCCACAGGAAAAAGTAATCCGGCTTTGGAACAGTCTGGATGATCGTAGGATCGGGTCTGCCCGTCGGCCCAAACGGGCCGAAATAAAGCGCGCACGCGGCGACCGCCACAATAATGAACGCGGCGAAGAACATGTCTTTCCACGCGCCATAGGAGAAGAACGGCGCGCCATCTTTCTTGGTCAATTCGTGGTACTCGCTGATGTACGTCGCTCGCTTCACGATGCGTCCTGGCATCGGCCACTCATTGATCCCGAGTCTCAACACCATCAACACATGCAGGCATACGAAACCAATCAGCAATCCCGGAATCACGAAGACATGCAGGGCGAAAAATCGTGACAAGGTTGCGCCCGCGATGATCGGCCCTCCCAGCATCAATTTCACGATCGCAGGACCCAGAACGGGGACGCGGCTTGCGATGGATGCCCCAATACCCAGCCCCCAATAGGCGTCCTGATCGAAGCGCAGCACCTGGCCAGTGAATGCCATGCCCAACGTCATCAGCAACAGAAATACGCCAATGATCCAGGTAAGTTCACGGGGGAACTTGTACGCTCCAAAAAGAAACACCTGGACCATGTGAATAAGAACAATCGCCACCATGAAATTCGAGCCCCAGCCATGCATGGCGCGGATGAACCAGCCGAGAGTGATGTCATGGTTCAGGGCTTGCAGACTGCTCCATGCTTCTCCACCGGAAGGCACATAAACCAACGCGAGCAGAATTCCGGTCACGATTTGCAGGATGAACACGGTCATCGCCGCGCTGCCGAAAACGTACCACCAGCTGGAGGTGTTTCGCGGAATCGGATGTTCTGCCGCTTCGCGAATGGGCGCCGCCAGCTGTAGCCGTTGGTCGAACCATTGTCCAATTTTGCTGATCATGATGCGCATGGCGGTTTCTCTCTGGTGAGCTCGGCCATGGCCGCTCCCGGCGTGGGCAGTTCCCCGGCCTGGATCATAATCATGCCGTTCTCGACTTTGTACGGGTATTCAAAAAGTCCGCGCTCCGGCGGTCCGGAAGCGCGCGAGCCATCGCGGTAGTACGCTCCGCCATGGCAGGGGCACATGAACAGACCGGATTGGGGAAACCAGCGGACCGGGCAACCGAGATGAGCGCAGTTGATGGCAAAAACCTGGAATTGTTCTCCTGCGATCCGTCGCACCCAGCAGGCTGTGTCCACCGTCTTGCCATCGGTCGGCATGACGTAGGGGTTCTGAAAGGTAGCCAGCCGCGTCTCGCCCTCGGGGAATTCACTCACCTTCTCGAGCGGCACCCAGGAGAGATAGCCGTTCGCGCGACCGCGAGTAATCGAGGAGAGCAGAAAACCCACAATCGGCACGGCCAGGACGCTCGCAGCAAGGCCATTGAACAAAATGCCCAACTTCGTGAAGAACCCGCGCCGGGACATGGTTGCATCGCTCGAAGGGGTAAGTGCGGGTTTGGTGGCCATTTCTTGGACTCCTAGGGTTGCGGGTGATTCGCAGCCGCATAAGGTTGACCGGGACTCTGGACCCGGCGCGACGCCAGCCATGCAACGACGTCAGTAATTTCCTGATCCGACATTGGCTTTCCGGGCACGTTTCCGCGCCAGTCAGGCGCTCCCAGCTCCGGCCGGCCGGCAATGGCAATGGTGCGCAGCCCCTGATCGCTGATCAGCGCCAGAAATGAATCATTCGTAATGGCGCTGCCTTTTGTTCCGCCTTGGCCTTGCGGACCATGGCACGATGAACAATAAGTTCCGTAAGAAGCTTCACCGCGTTGAACATCCCCCGGAGACTTCGCCGCATAGGAGGGCGGATTCGCGCCGTCGAGGATTCCGGGCCGGCTCCAACGCGAGCGAATTTCGCCGGTAATGACATCGATCTGCTTATCGGTCAGGAATCCGCCAGCAGCTTGAGCGAATGCCGGCATGGAAGTTCCTTGGACGCCGTTAGCGATGATCTTTCGCATTGCATTCTCATCCGCGACAGCAAGATAAACCGGATTGGCGAGCGCAATGGCCGCTCCCCCTCGGCCTTCCGTACCGTGACAACCTGCGCAGTTATCCGCGTACAGGGTCCTGAAGTCCATGACCTCATTCGGAGCCAGGACTTCGGAAGCTTTACCTGGCCGTCCGGGCAGAGAACTGCAAGCCGAGAGCAGCATCAAGCTGAGTACCACAAACGCACATAGATACCGAAATGAGCTCACGGCCGTTCTTCTCCATGTGGCGAAATAATTCCCGGAGCTTCAACTCCAGCGCGCATGGCGAAGGACAGGTTTTCACGCGTGAGCATATGAGATTGACGCACCACCACCAGTCCCGCCACAATTCCGAAGCCGACCTGCGACGCCACGAACCAATACCAGTTGATGTGACTCTCGAGCATTGGATTGAGCAGGCCAAGCATGGTGTAAATCAGCGCCGACCACAGGACGGGAGCGATGAGTCCTCCCAGAACGATCGGCCTGTGCGGAAACATGGGAAGCATGGCGCCATACAGCAATCCGACCAGCGTCGACACCACCGCATGCAGACCCAGAGCGATCGCGAAACTATCCGCATGAAAGGAATAGAGCTGTGCAGATCCGAGCTTCAGAGATTCGGCGTAAACACCAGCCGCCAGAAGATTGATCGGGTACCAGATGCTTCCGGCTTTCAGCAAGCCGTAGGCGCAGGCCAGGACAGCCATCGCTACGCTGCCTGCAAGTCCGCCCTTCAGGCCGGCTGAGATCGGGTAGGTTTTAACAGGAAGCCATGCCCGCACCTGATCAGCCGCAGCGGGAACACGTTCGACATGGCGGCGCTCAGTAGTGGGTTTAAACTCTTCCTCAATTACCGGTACGGTCTCTTCGTGCTCGTGAGGAAATACTTCGCGAAACCAGCCCACGCAACCAGCCAGGGAAAGCACAGCGCCCAGAACGGTTACGGATGAGTAAGTCACAAGTCCCGTGAATAACAGCGCGGCTCCAAACGCCACCACAAACGGCCACGACGTTCCAGCCGGGACTTCGATCTCATGCGGAGCTTGAGAGCTTCCTTCCATTTGATCCGCGGTGACTAACGTAGCCATCTCTTTCCTCAGCGCCCCACGATATAAACAACGGTGAAAACCACGACCCAGACCGCATCCACAAAATGCCAGTACAGGGAAAGCACCTCGATGCGCCGGGACTGTTCCCGGTCCACGCGCCGGGCAAAAGCGAAAATCGCCACCACCAAGAGCATGATCAGCCCGGCGGTGACGTGAAACGCGTGCAGGCCGACCAGCGAGTAATACGTCGTTCCGAATAGATTCGTGGAGATTGTCAGCCCGTGTTCATAGATCAGCCGGTACCATTCCCGGCCGGTGCCATAAAGGAAAAGTCCGCCCAGAAAAATTGTGAGCGACCAAAGGCCCAGAAATGCGCCCTGTTGGCCGCGCTGAAGCGACCTTCCCGCATAATGAATCGTCAGGCTGCTTGACAAGAGGCAGATGGTAAAAAAGATCGGAGTCTCGAGCACTTCGCGCGGAGT